>Ga0209468_1000085_pt1 | contig 45270 bp, 43 predicted proteins | sample GraSoiAngelo_102_FD_185871 | JGI IMG/M metagenome (GOLD analysis project Ga0209468, IMG submission 185871) | Grasslands soil microbial communities from the Angelo Coastal Reserve, California, USA - 14_0903_02_40cm (SPAdes) (version 2) | ecosystem: Environmental > Terrestrial > Soil > Grasslands ...
CACATCCGGCACACCTTCGCTCATTCAAGGGCGCGTTGGCACGCTCCCCAACTTCGAGCTCGTCACACCGCTTGCCGCGGGAGGGATGGCGCACTTATGGCGCAACAACCAGACGCTCGAGTGGACGCAATCGACAACGTTCGCGGAGAGCGTCGGCACGGTGTCCGACGTTTCCCTCATCCAGGGAAGCTTCGGCAATCTGGAGGTCGTGGCACGGATCGGCGACCAGCTCGCGCACTTCTGGCGCAACGCCGCCACGCTGGATTGGAGCGCCGCCGAATTCTTCGCCGCAGGCGTCTCAGGCACGCCGTCGTTCATTCAGGGCCGCTTCGGCACTCCCGGTAATTTCGAGGTCGTGGCGCCGCTCGCCATCGGTGGCATGGCTCATTTCTATCGCAACAACGCCGACCCGCTCCTGCCCTGGTCCGGCCCCAACACCTTCGGCAGCGGCACCGTACAATCGGTCGCTCTCATTCAGAGCAATTTCGATCGGAACCTGGAGGTCATTGCGCGCGTCGAGAACCGCCTGTTTGCTTACTGGCGCGAATCAGCCGGTCCATTCAACTGGTACGGGCCAACGATCATCGGCCACTGAAGCAGTGCGACGGCCACTCGGCCGCCGAAGTTGGCGGTCCGCAGGAGTGGCTGTTGGCCGACTAATACAACCGATCAGCGCGTCGCGCTGCGACTGGGGGACGGGCAGCGTGGCTGCAACGAGCAACACGCCGGCGAAAATGCGTGCGCATTTGACACGCGATTTACGTCCACTCCTCCCGCCCCGTTCGCGGTTTGCGCGGGTTGTGGCGGCGGTCGATTTCGGGGACGACTACTTCGCGGTGAGGGCGGGTGCGCTCGAAGACTTCGAGGAAGCGCGAGAGCTCGTCCACGACTTGACCAAACGACTCGGGCCGACGTGAGGCGGCGCGGAGGCGCTCGCAATGGGCGCGATAAATCTCGCAGCGCGCTCTCGCTTCCTCGAAGCGCGCGCGGACGTTCGCGTCCTCGTTGACGCGGCGGCGAAGGAAGCGCTGCAGGTCGGGGACGCGCTCGATGTGGCTGCAGAAGAGGATGACGTCGTTGCCGGCCATGAGGGCTTGCTCGGAGATGGTTTCGTAGGAGCCGAGGTCGGAGACGGCGTGCATTTCCATGTCGTCGCTGACGGCGAGGCCGCGGAAGTCGATGGCGTTGCGCAGGAGGTCCGTGGTCATGCGCCAGCTGAGCGTCGTCGGGCGCTCGGGCTCTTCGTCGATCTGCGGGTACGAGCCGTGGCCGATCATGATCGCGCCGGCTTCGTTGCCGAGGCGGTCGAAGGGGACGATGTCGTGCTTGAGGAGATCGTCGATCGGGACGTCGATCACCGTGAGACCGTAATGCGGATCGGCGGAGCCGCGGCCGATGCCGGGCCAGTGTTTGAGACACGTCGCCGTGCCGGTGGCGTGCATGCCGCGCATGAACGCGCCGGCGAGGGTGGTCACGGTCTCGGGATCGCCGCCGAACATGCGGCGCTCCAACCCCTTCGTCGGCACCTCGGCGCGGATATCGACGACCGGCGCGAGGTCAATCTCGACGTCGAAGTAGCGCAGCGCCATGCCGATCACGCGGCCGTGCCACTCGGCGAGCTGCTCGGCGTCTTCGCCTTCGCCGAACGCTTCCGCGCTCGGGAATCCCGGCAGGATGTGGCGCAAACGATCGACGCGCCCTCCTTCCTGATCGATCATGAACACCGGCGGCTTCGCCTTGGCGAGGCTCTTCACTTCTTTCACCAGCTCCACGAATTCATCCGCCGTCCCGATGTTGCGGCCGAAGAGGACGATGGCGTACGGCGTGTTCTCGCTGAGGATGCGCCGCTCGAGGTTTGTCAGGTGCTTGCCGGTGAGTCCGATGCCGAGAACTTCAGTGCCCATTCGCGTGGCATCGTAGCAATGCAGTCTCCAAGTCGCCTAGTCTCCTGGTCTTCTAGACCCGCGCCCGGGCCCGCGCCCGCTTCCGCGCCCGGGGTGGGGGCACGAAGTCGCTGTCGCTCGCCGCCCACCCGGGCTCGGAAGCGGGCACGGGCTCGGGCGCGGGTTAATCGGCGCGGCGTGGGCTGGGGCTCGGGTCAGGCGGAGTTTAGGACTCCAGCTTTTGCTTCAACTCGTACAGCGCGTTCAGCGCTTCGCGCGGCGCGAGGGTGTCGAGGTCGAGCGTGCGCAGCGCGTCGATGACGCTCTGCTCTTTCGAGTTGAAGAGGCCGAGCTGGGAGGTCGCCGGACGCGGACCGCGGCGGCGCGTTTCTTCGACGACGTCGCGTTCCTTGCGCTCCAGCGTGTCGAGGATCTCCCGCGCGCGCTCGATCACGGTCGTCGGAATGCCGGCGAGCTTCGCGACCTGGATGCCGTAGCTCTTGTCGGCCGCGCCTTCGACGACTTTGCGCAGGAAGATGATCTGCTCGTTCCACTCTTTCACCGCGACGTTGGCGTTGGCGACGCGCGGTTTGGTCTTCGCGAGGTCGGTCACCTCGTGGTAGTGCGTGGCGAAGAGCGTGATGCCGCTGCGCGCGGGATTGTCGTGGAGAAACTCGATGATGGCCCAGGCCAGCGAGAGGCCGTCGAACGTCGCGGTGCCGCGTCCGACTTCGTCGAGGATGATGAGCGAGCGGTCGGTGGCGTTGTTGAGGATGTTCGCGGTCTCGTGCATCTCGACCATGAACGTCGACTCGCCGCGCGCGAGCTGATCGGACGCTCCCACGCGCGTGAAGATGCGGTCGCAAATGCCGAGGCGCGCTTTGGCGGCGGGAACGAACGAGCCGGCCTGATTGAGAAGGACGATGAGCGCTACCTGGCGGAGATACGTTGACTTTCCGCCCATGTTCGGGCCGGTGATGATCTGGATGCCGTTGCGGTCGCGCTGGATGTTCGTGTGGTTGGGGATGAAGCGTTCGGTGGTCAGCTGCTCGATGACCGGATGGCGTCCGTCTTCGATGCAGATCTCGGCGTCCTCGGAGAGCGTCGCGCGGACGTAGCGGTTGCGCGCGGCGATCGTCGCCAGCGACGCGATCGCGTCGACGTCGCCGACGGCGCGCGCGGTCGCGAGGATCGCCGGACTCGCGGCCGCGATTTTCCCGAGGAGCTCGTCGTACAGGCGGAGCTCGATCGCGATCGCCTTCTCCTCGGCGCCGACGATTTTTTCTTCGAGCTCTTTGAGATCGGGCGTGATGAAGCGCTCCGCGTTGGTGAGCGTCTGCTTGCGGATGTAGTCGGACGGCGCCTTGGAGAGGTTCGACTTCGAGATCTCGATGTAGTAGCCGAAGACGGAGTTGTAGCGGACTTTCAGCGACGAGATGCCGGTGCGCTCGCGCTCGCGCGTCTCGATGTCGACGAGGATCGACTTCGAGTCGCGCGCGACTCTTCGCAGCTGGTCGAGCTCGTGATCGACGCCGGCGAGAATGACGTTGCCGTCGCGGAGCGACATCGACGGCTCGGGTTGAATGGTCTGCGCGACAAGCGCTACGACATCGGCGCACGGATCGAGCGCGGCGCGCATCGATTTCAGCAGCGGTCCCTGCAGCGGCTGCATCACGGCGCGCAGCTCGTCGGTCACAAGGAGCGACTCGGCGAGGGCGAGGCATTCGCGCGGCGTCGCGGTGCGCAGCGTGATGCGTGACGCGAGCCGCTCGAGGTCGGCGATTTTCTGGAGGCGCGCCGTCATCTGCTCGAGGATCACGCGCGAGCGCGTCAGCTCGTCGACGGCGTCGTGGCGCTCGAAGATCGCCTCGCGCGATTTGAGCGGCCGCGTGATCCAGCGGCGCAGCGTGCGCGTCCCCATCGCCGATTTTGTGGCGTTGACGACGCTCCAGAGCGTCGCGCGCGGGTGCGATGCGTCGCGCGAGTCGAGCACTTCGAGATTGCCGAGCGTGGCCGCGTCGAGCTGGAGATAGTCGGCGTCGTTATCGACGCGCAGTGCCGTGACGTGGTCGAGCGGCTTCTTGTGGCTCGCGCTGGCGTAGCGCAGCGCGCCGCCGGCCGCGCCGACGCGGATGTCGTCGTCCTCGAGGCCGAAGCCGCGCAGCGACTGCGTGCCGAAATGTTTGGCGAGGTAGTCGTGCTGCGACTCGAAGAGCGACGGCTCGACCGACGTCGTCGGGATGGGGACAGGGAGGATTGCCTGTCCTCCACTCGGGATCACGGCTTCGCGGGGGGCGAAGCGGGCGACGTCGTCGAAGAGGCGCGCGTCATCGAAGGAGCGATAGCTGGTGACGAAGAAGTCGCCGGTCGAGACGTCGAGATAGGCCGCGCCCACCTTCGATCCGTTGGGAACGAGGGCGAGGAGATAGCAGCTCTCGCGCTCGACGATCGAGCTCTCGGTCGCCGTGCCGGGCGTCACGACGCGCACGACCTCGCGCTTCACGAGTCCTTTCGCCAGCGCCGCGTCCTCGACCTGCTCGCAGATCGCGACGCGCAGCCCCATGCGAATCAGCTTGGCGATGTACGAGTCGGCCGAGTGATACGGCACGCCGCACATCGGCGCCTCGTGCTCCTGCCCCTTGTTGCGCGCGGTGAGCACGAGATCGAGGAGCGGCGCGGCCTTCTCCGCGTCCTCGAAGAACATCTCGTAGAAATCGCCGAGGCGGTAGAAAAGGATGGCGTCGGGAACCGTGCGCTTGATCTCGAAATACTGCTCGAGCATCGGGGTGAGCTTGGTGATGGGGCGGGACACCATTGCATTTTAGATGAACGCAGAACGCAGAAGGCAGAAGGCAGAAGGCAGAAATGAGAAACGAATCGTGACGCGAGTCTCAGTTCTTACTTCTGCCTTCTGCTTTCTGCCTTCTGCCTTCATCCGCCGCGCGAATCGCCAGCAACTCGCCATCCCTCGCCCGCAACTCGATGATCACGGCATTTTTCAGACTCGTATGTGGCACTCGATCCATCAGCACCACCCACCTCTCCCCCTTCCCACCCTCCCCCGCCCGCGCCCTTGCCACGTGCACGACTTCGTAGTCGCGCAGGCCTCTTGCACGTGCGATCGTCAGCGCTCGTGCTCCGGCGTCGATCGATAGGATCCGTCCTTTCGGCCGCGCCGGATCCTCGGCGTTGCGGAGCGCGACGAACAGGATCGCGCAGACGGCGATCCACCCGATGTAGAGCGGCCAGGGACGGCGTAGCACGTTGATATGATACGGACCGTGACGCGCGGCGAGATCGAAGAGAAGCTGGTGGCGATCGTCCAGCAGGAGAAAAACCTCTCCGCGGACCTCATCAAGCCCGAGACGCCGCTGGCCGAGGCGGGGATCGACTCGCTCGACTCGCTGACGATCCTGTTTGCCATCGAAGAGCAGTTCCACATCTCCATTCCCGACGATCGCGCGCGCGCCATCACCACGTTCGGGGACCTCATCGACATCGTTCAGGAGCTCGCGCCGCCTGCGGCGGCGGATTGAGGATTGAGAATTGAGGATTGAGGAAAAAGACACGAGGTCAGCCCCTTCGCTTGCGCCGCCTGCGGCGGCGGATTGAGGATTGAGAATTGAGGATTGAGGAAAAAGACACGAGGTCAGCCCCTTCCTCAATCCTCAATCCTCAATCCTCAATCCACGCGCCGCAGCGCGTCGTGATCACCGGACTCGGACTCATTTCTCCGTTCGGACGCGGAAAAGCGGCCGCGCTGGATGCGCTGCGCAACGCCAAGAGCGGCATCAAGTCGATCACCTCGATCGACGCGTCGGCGCTCAACTGCCGCATGGCCGGGGAAGTGCCGGCCGAGGCGCATGAAGGACAGCATCGCGGGCACGATCGCTTCACGCGCTTCGCGCTCATCGCCGCGGAAGAAGCGGCGCAGCAGGCGGGGAATCTCGGCGCCGATCCCGATCGCGTCGGCGTGATCCTCGGCACGGGACTCGGCGGATGCGAGACGCTCGACGGGAGCTATCGCCGCATGTACGCGGAAGGCGGACGCATTCCGCCGATGGGCATCCCGATGTCGATGTACAACGCCGCCGGCGCGGCGGTGTCGGCGAAGCTGAACGCGCGGGGCGTCGGCTATTCGGTCGTCTCCGCGTGCGCGTCGAGCGCGCACGCGATCGGTCTGGCGATGCAGGCCATTCGCGCGGGCAGCGCCGACGCGATGATCACCGGCGGCGCGGACGCGCCGCTGACGATGGGCGTGATTCGCGGATGGGAAGCGCTGCGCGTGCTGGCGATCGACAACGAGCATCCCGAAGCGGCGTGCCGTCCGTTCGCCGCGGACCGCAAGGGACTCGTCCTCGCCGAAGGCGCGGCACTCTTCGTCCTCGAGTCGCTCGAGCGCGCGCAGTCGCGCGGCGCGGAGATCCTCGGCGAGATCGCTGGTTTCGGCGCGACGTCCGACGCGGGTCACATCACCGATCCCGATGCCGGCGGCGCCGCGCGCGCGATCACGCTGGCGCTGCGCGACGCGCGGCTGAACGTCGCCGACATCGGCTACATCAACGCCCACGGCACCGCGACGCGCGCAAACGATCCGACCGAGACCGCGGCGATCAAACAGGCGCTCGGCGAAGCAGCGAAGTCGATTCCCGTCAGCTCGACGAAGTCGCTGCACGGCCACGCCATGGGCGCGTCGGGTGCGATCGAGATCGCATCGTCGCTTCTCGCGCTGCGTGCAGGATTTCTCCCGCCGACGATCAACCTCCACACGCCCGACCCCGCCTGCGACCTCGACTACGTTCCGAACGCGCCGCGCGAGGCAAAAGTGGATGCGTTTCTCTCCAATTCGTTCGGTTTCGGGGGAATGAACGCGGTTGTGGCCGTGCGGACGCTAGTCTCCTAGCCGCCACAATCTGTGGAGCGGCGGCCGCTCTCGGCTGCCGAATTCTCGCGAGAGGTCGGCGGCCGAAGCGGCCGCCGCTCCACCAAAGTCTGCGGGTGGGCGGTCAAGCTATGAGACCAGGAGACTCCTCCATGGCAATGCCTTTGCTAGACATTCTATGATTCGGCTCGGAGGCTGCACCGGTGATCGTAGAAAAGAAGCACGTCGAGAACTTCACGATTCTCTATGTCGAAGGCCTGATCAAGCTCGGGGAGAGCGCGGAGTTCTTCTCCTCCGCCCTCGAGAACGTGCTCAAGAACGAGAGCACGAACGTGATCATCGACTTCACGAAGATCGACTACATCGACTCCACCGGCATCGGTGAGCTGGTCGGCTACCTCGGCAAGTTCACGAACCAGAATCGCAAGCTGATCCTCGTCAACCCCTCGGAGCGCATCCAAAAGCTCCTCAAGCTCGCCAAGCTCGACGCGGTCTTCAAGATCTACAACACCGAGGAAGAAGCCGTGTCGGCGGAGAGCTCGCCCGCGCACGCGTAGCGCGCCTTCGGCGCGCGGGGCTTCGCCCGATGGCAGATGGCGCTTCGCCCGAGGGGAAAGTTTAGTCGGTGCCGGTGATGAGTGCTGAGTGAGTGCTGGGTGCTGAGTGCTGAGTGGCGGGTCTTGGTTACGCAGCACCCAGCACCCAGCACCCAGCACTCAGCACTGTCATGCGCAGCCGCCATCCGCGAAGCTGCCATCCGCGCAGCCGCCCTCTATACTCGCGCGTGAATGTCCGTTCGTCTCACGAACGTCTATCGCGGGTCGCGCGTGGAGTCGTTTCACTCCGGATCGATTGCGGTCGTCGACTCGCGCGGGCGTTTGCTCGCGTGCGCGGGGGATCCGGCGACAGTCGCGTGTCTGCGTTCGTCGGCGAAGCCGTTTCAGGCGATTCCGCTTCTCGAATACGGCGGCGCGGAGGAGTTCGAGCTGACGGGAGAAGAGATCGCGCTGACGTGCGCGTCGCACGGCGGGGAGCCGGTGCACATCGCGACGGCGGCGGCGCTCCTGCGCAAGGGCGAGTTCGATGAAGAGGATCTCCTCTGCGGCGCGCACATGCCGTACGACGAGAAGTCGGCCGCGGAGCTGCGCGCGAGCGGCGAGGCGCCGTCGCCGCTGCACAACAACTGCTCGGGCAAACATGCCGGCATGCTCCTGGCGTCGCAGGTGATGGATGTGACGTCGGTGCGCTACATCGATCCCGCACATCCGCTGCAGGTGCTGATGCGCTCAACGCTCGCCGACTTCGCGGGCGTGGACGCGGACGAGATCCCGATCGCCATCGACGGATGCGGCGTTCCGGCGTTCTACCTCTCCCTCTATCGCGCCGCCCTCGCCTACGCGCGACTCCTCTCGCCGGCCGAGCGTTACGCGGAGAGCGCCTCGACCGTCGTAGAAGCGATGACGTCGTTTCCGTACTACGTCGCCGGCAGCTGGAGCATGACCACGCCGCTCCTCGCCGCGTTCAACGGCGAGCTTGTCGCCAAAGAAGGCGCCGAGGGCTTTTATGCGATGGCGTTGAACAGCGCGTTGACCCCGCGCCTCGCCGTCGATGATGATTGCACCGTCGGCATCGCGCTGAAGATCGACGACGGATCGATGGACCGCGGACGCAATCCCGTGGTGCTTCGATTGTTGGAGATGCTGGGAGTCGAGCTGGATGAGACGCTGTTGCCGTACAAGCAGTGGGAACTTCGGAATCACAGCGGAACCGTAGTCGGAGAGGTGCAGGCGCAGTTTTCTTTGGAGGTCTTATGAAGGCAGAAGGCAGAAGGCAGAAGGCAGAAGTAAGAAAGCGCACGTGGCGAGAGGCAGCTTCTTACTTCTGCCTTCTGCCTTCTGCCTTCTGCCTTCTGCTTTTCGGATGTAAGACCGTCGGCGTCTCCACCACCGCCGGCGGCTTCGCCGAGGTGTCGCCGACGATCGCGAATGAAATGATCCTCGACTCGCGGCAGGTCGTCATCCTCGACGTCCGTGCCCCGGGGGGGTATCGCGGGGCGGAGGGGCACATCGCGGGAGCGTTGTCGGTCCCGTTCGAGTCGATCGAGCGGCAGCTGCCGGAGCTCCTGCCGTATCAGAACCAGACCGTGCTCGTGTATGGCGACGGCGATGCCGACGGCGCGCTGGCGGCGAAGCTGCTTCAGCTCGCCGGCTTCCGCAACGTCGTCCACATCGCCGGCGGAATTCAGGCCTGGATTGAACGGGGATATCGGACTGTTAATGCGCAGTGATATGAAACGCACGCTTCTTTTTCTCGCCACGCTCCTGGTCTGCACTGCCTCGCAGGCGCAGATGAAAGATCCGCTCGCGCCGCTCAAGTCATACGCGGCGAAGAGCATGTCCCGCTGCGCCGACGCGATCATGACGCTCGATCAGCTCGAGACCGGGCCGGCCAACTTCGAGTTCTACAAGATCACGCTGCGCTCGTCCGATCAGTACTGCGGCGGCGTGAAGTTCATGTGGTACTCGCCGAAGTCGCAGCAGATCGTCATCGGTCCGGTGGTCAAGCTCAGCGACAGCCCCAAGCCGCTCGCCGCGCGCATCACGGACGACGTCACGAAGGCGATGGGCAACGGCGTCGCGGCGGCGGTCGCACCGTTCCCGCTGCCCGACGGACTCCGCGCCGTCAATCTCACGAAGGACACGCCGTTCGGTCCCTTCACCTATCACGCCTTCGTCGATGCCGGCGAGCAGTTCGTGATCCTCGGCATGCGCGGCAATCTGCGCACCGATCCCGCGCAGACGCTGCGCGAGACGATCGGCGTCGCCAACGCGGTGCGCAAGGGCAATCCGAAGGCGAAGATCGAGATCCTCGAGCTCTCCGACCTTCAGTGTCCGAGCTGCGCGCGGGCACACGTGAAAGTCGATCCGATCATCGAGAAGAACCTGTCGAAGGTGAACTACGGCCGCCTCGACCTGCCGCTCTTCGAGCATCACCAGTGGGCGCTGCAGGGCGCGCTGGCGGCGCGCGCGATCAACCACGTCGCGCCGAAAAAGTACTGGGCCTATCTCGACTACGTCTTCAAGAACCAGGAAGAGATCAGCAAGCGTCCGTTCGACACGTTCCTGCAGGAGTACCTGTCGGACAACGACATCGACAAGGCCGCGGTGCAGAAGATCTACGGCTCGAAGGCCGAGCGCGCCGCGCTGCTCGACCAGGTGAGCCGCGCGTTCTCCGTCGGTATCGCCTCGACGCCGACGTACATCGTGAACGGCCAGATGGTCGGCTTCGGCCCCGAAGGCAATTTCACGGTCGACGCGATCAAGAGCGCGATCGGCTTGCCGGCCGGAACGGCCGCGTCCAAGGGGAAATGAACTGTGGAGCGGCGGGCTCTTAGCCCGCCGATACGATTCGGGCGGCTAAGAGCCGCCCGCTCCACTGCGCGGCGCTAACCGCCGCGCGGTGGATTGCGTGCTCACGTCAGAAGATCACCCCACAACCGCACATACGTCTCGTACCGCGCGGCATTCAACTCCCCTCTCTCCACCCGCTCCTTGACCTCGCAGTCCGGCTCGTGCACGTGGGTGCAGTCGGTAAAGCGGCAGGATTCGGCGGGCTCGGTGAATTCGGGGAAGTAGTCGCGCAGGGACTCGCGGTCGAGGTCCCAGAGGCCGAACTCGCGGATGCCGGGGGTGTCGATGAGGTACGTGCCGTCGCCGAAGTCGTAGAGGGTGGAGGCGGTCGTGGTGTGGCGGCCGGTGGCGCGTTTGTGGTGGAGGTCGTTGGTGGCGAGTTGGAGGGATGCGTCGAGGGCGTTGAGGATCGAGGATTTGCCGACGCCGCTGTGGCCGACGAGGGCGGCCAATTTTCCTTGCACGAGATCGCGTAGCGCGTCGAGTCCTTCGCCGGTTTTTGTCGAGGCGCCGATGATCGGGACCTTGAGGTCGAGGTAGGGCGTGAGTTTCTCGAGCTCCGCTTCGCGCTCCTCGGCATCGAGGAGGTCGATCTTGTTGACGCAGAGCACCGGCTGCGCGCCGCCGCGCTGGATGGCGATGAGAAATCGATCGATGAGGCGCGGACGCAGCGGCGGCGCTTTGACCGAGACGACGTGGATGACAACGTCGACGTTCGCGGCGATGAGGCGCTGACGGTGCGCGTGCAGCGGGTCGGGACGCGCGAGCACGGTCGTGCGCGGCATGACCGCGCGCACGCGCCACGCTTCGCCTTCGCGTACGACGTCGACGCGGTCGCCTACGGCGAGCGCGCTCTTTTGCCTCACGGCAATCTCTGGCGGCACGAATGCATCCAGTTCCTCTCCGTCGCGGAAGACCCGGCAGCGGCCGCTGGCGACGCTCATCACGAGGCCGGGATTTTCGATCTCCCCCGTTTCGCTCTCGAATCCGTCGCGCGCCTGCGCGACCAATTCGTCGATCGACGGCCGCTTGCGCGACCTTCCGTGCTGGTCGAGCAGCTCTTCCCAGTTGTCCTCGGTGACGCGTTGCTCGCGCACCTCGCCCTTCCCTCTTCGCAGCGCGCGCCGCGCCTTTGCTGCCTGTTTCCGCGCTTTCATCTCTTCATGCGGGGCCTGCTTCCGCAGGTCCATCTGATGACGCTTGATCTGCCGTTTCGATAAACGATCCATTCCCGTTCCTCTCAGGTGGAGGACAGACAATCTTGTCTGTCCTTCCGATCGCGGACAGGCAGGATTGCCTGTCCTCCAAGTGGATGGATCGCGCGCGGACGACTACACGAAAGCCGCTCGCGGCGCGTTCCGTCGCGCGGAGTCGGTAGCGGCTTTCATAGGCGGGCACTCCTTGAATTCGTGTAGTCCGTGAACATCGAAAGTATACAATCGAAAAAAGAGCTCAGTTCTAGGAGTCCGACGAGTGGACAAGCCGTTCGTGCTGTTGGCCGAAGACAATGAAGGCACATGCACTCTCATCAAGGCGTTGTTGCAGCCGGAGTTCCAGGTCGAGGTCGCCGGTGACGGCGCGGAGACGATCGAGAAGCTGAAGGCGCGGCAATACGCCGTGATCCTCCTCGACCTTCTGATGCCGGTGACGGATGGCTACGCCGTCCTCGAGTTTCTGAAACGCGATCATCCCGAACTGCTGCCGCGCGTCATCGTCATGACGGCTTCCATCTCAAGGCGCGCGATGGAAGGCGTCCGCGAGTACGCCGTCGGCGGCGTGATCACGAAGCCGTTCGAGATCGAGGAAGTGCTCGCGACCGTGCGCGAGATGACGGGGATCGATCCGCGTCCGCCACGCGGGTCACTGCTATCGAGCGGGATGCTGTTGCTGCTCGCGGATTTTCTGCGGCAGCGCTGGATGTGACGCGCTACATCCTCGACGACAGCAGCGCGAGGATCGGCAGCGCGATCGCCATCGTCTCGAAGCCGCGCATGCCGCGTACGTCGGCGCAGGCGGCGACGACGTTGGCCAGCTCTTCCACGTCGAACGGCTTCTTCACGATGCCGTGAATGCGCCGCGCGTCGAGTTTCTCGATCGTCTTGCGGTCGGCGCCGGTGACGACGAGCACGACCGGCTGCATCCCGTCGTGTTCGATCATGTCGAGCACGGCGAAGCCGTCGGTGACAGGCATGAACAGATCGAGGATGACGACGCTGTATGCATGCTGGCGCAACAGGTCGATCGCTTCCTGTCCGTCGGTCGCGGTATCGACGTGGAGGTTCTTCATCCGGAAGGCGGTGACGAGAAGCCCGCGGATGTCGACGTCGTCGTCTACAACGAGAACGCGGCGATGATGCTCGCTGGTCATGATGTCGGTCTCTTGCGGGGCGCGCGATGTTGCATCGGCCACGGGCCCAAGTCAATTCAAACAAATGGGTGAAGCCGCGGTCCCAGCGGTGCCGTCTGCACTTCGCGCCGCAGGGTCTTCTCGAACTCGACCGCGGAGAGCGGCTGACTGAACAGAAATCCCTGCATCTCCGCGCACTGCTCGCGGCGCAGAAACGCGAGCTGCTCTTCCGTTTCCACGCCTTCTGCAATGACTCGTAGATTCAACGCGCGCGCCATCGAGATCACCGCGGAGATGATCGCCGCGTCATCGGCCGTCAGATCGCGCACGAAATCCTGGTCGATCTTCACCGTGTCGATCGGAAAACGTTTGAGATAGCTGAGCGACGAATAGCCGGTGCCGAAGTCATCGATCGAGATGTGGATGCCCATTTCCTTCAGCCGCTTCAAAATCGAGAGCGACAGCTCCGCGTTCTGCATCGCCGTCGACTCCGTGATCTCCAGATCGAGAAACGTCGGCGGAAAGCCGGTGTCGGTGAGAATGCCCTCGACCGTCGTCGTCAGCTGTTCGTGTTGAAACTGTCGCGGCGAGAGATTGACCGCGACGCGCAGCCACGCGTGTCCCACGTCGTGCCACGCTTTCATCTGCGCGCACGCGGTGCGCAAAACCCACGCGCCGAGCGGGACGATGAGTTGCGTCTCCTCGGCGATCGGGATGAATTCTTCGGGCTGCATCAATCCATGCTCCGGATGCCGCCAGCGCACGAGCGCCTCGGCGCCGACGACGCGGCCGCTCGCGATCTCGACCATCGGCTGGTAGTGCACTTCGAACTCTTCGCGGTCGATCGCGTGATGCAGACTGCGCTCGAGCGCGAGACGCGAGTCGCCGATGCCGGAGTGAGCCGGCGTCGCGTATTGATAGTTGTCGCGGCCGAGCTCTTTCGCGCGATACATCGCGCGGTCCGCATTCTTGAGCAGCGTCTCCGCATCGCTGCCGTCGTCGGGAAAAATCGCGATGCCGATCGACGTCGTGACATAGAGCTCGTGCTGATCGACCTGCACGGGATGCCGCACTGCTTCGAGCACTTTCGTCGCAACGTTGACCGCGCCGCGGCGATCGATGAGGTCGGAGAGGAGGATCGTGAACTCGTCCCCGCCCATGCGTGCGACCGTGTCTTCCGCGCGAATGCAGTGCACGAGACGCGAGCCGATCGCCTGCAGCAGGCGGTCGCCGACGGTGTGGCCGAGGGTGTCGTTGACGAGCTTGAACTGATCGAGATCGAGGAACATCACCGCGGACACGCGCCCGCTCCGCTTTGCGTGCGCGAGCGCGACGGTGATGCGGTCGCGGAACAGCAGGCGATTCGGCAGGCCGGTCAGCGAGTCGTGATAGGCCTGATACTCCATCTGCTCCTGTGCGTGCTTGCGATCGGTGATGTCGATGATCGTGCCTTCGAGAATCTCGTTGTTGAGCAGGCTGATGTTCTCGAGGACCCACACCGTCGATCCGTCGCGCCTGCGCAGCCGCACTTCGCTGTTGCTGAGCGAGCCATGGATTCGCAGCTGTTGCACGAGGCGCTCGCGCTCGGAGCGGTCGTTGTAGAAGTCGGTCGCCGCCGCGCCGAGGAAATCCTCGCGTGAGCTGAAGCCGAAAATGCGTGCACACGCTTCATTGCAGTCCAGGATGCGGCCCTCCGTCGTCGTGCGATAGACGCCGGCGAGGTTGCGCTCGAACAGGACGCGATAGCGCGCTTCGTTCGCCTTCCGGTCCGTCATGTCGCGGCCGATGCCCTGCACGCCGGCCGGCTGTCCGTCGCGGGAGACGAGGCGCGAGCTGAGCTCGAGCGGCACGCGATGGCCGTCCTTCGCGACGACCTCGAGCTCGTAGAACGTCGACTCGCTTTCGCCGCGCAGCTTCTTCCGCATCTGATCGAGTCCGTAGTCGAGCTGCTCGGGAGCGACGAGCTGCTGGATCGGCATGCCGATCAACTCGTCGCGCGAGTAGCCGAGGATGCGCTCGGCCGCCGCGTTCATCGAGGTGATGCGGCCGTCGAGGTCGTGCGTGTAGACGAGGTCGTGCGCGGTCTCGAACAATCCGCGGAACCGTTCTTCGCTGGCCCGCAGTGCGTCCTCGGCGCGCATGCGCTCGGTGATGTCCTGCGCGATCGCGAGCCGCGCGCGCCTGCTCGCACTGACGAACTCGAACGACGTGACCTCGACGTCGAACACCGTGCCGTCTTTTTTCTTGTGGCGATAGTGATGCGGCCCGCGGCGCGCCTCGAGACTGCCGAGCGCGGCGAGCATCAGCGGCACGTCTTCGTGCGGGCGGACGTCGGCGAGCGTGAGCTTGAGAAATTCCTCGCGCGTGTAGCCGTAGTGGCGCACGGCGGCCTGGTTGACGGCGGTGAAGCGCAGCGTCTGCAGGTCATAGACCCACATCGGCAGCGGGTTCATCTCGAAGAGCGCGCGATAGCGCTGCTCGCTTTCGCGCAGCGCCTCCTCGGCGCGTTTGCGCTCGGTGTAATCGCTGGCGACGTACACCGCGCCGACCGGATCGCCGTCCGCGCTGCGCAAAAACGACGACGCGGCCAGAACGTCGATCGTCGAGCCGTCCGACGCGCGCCACACCATCGCGTGCTCGAGCACGCCGAGGCTGTGCAGCAGCTGGCCGGTCGTCAGATTCTGATCGCGATACAGAATCTTGCGGATGTGCGAGCCGAGGAGCTCGGACGCGCGATAGCCGAGCATTCCCTCGGCGGCGCGATTGACGACGCGAATCGTGCCGTGCATGTCGGCGACGATTACCGCGCCTTTCATAGTGTCAAGAATTTGACCGGCGGCGTACTCGGGGGTGATGTCGGCGAGCTCGAATCGCCACAACGCCGTCGCGGCGACGACGGTGAAGGCCAGCGCGGCGACGAAGCCGACCGGTTGCAGGTCGACGCCGACGGATGGGACGTAGTCGAACATCGCCAGCGATCCGAGGATGAATGCGAGCAGCAGCGCGCCGGTGCGCTCTTTCGTTTTTCCGTCGGTCGCGCGATACGCGCGCCACAACAGATACATGCTGGCGCCGTAGGCGACAGCGAAGCCGAGGACGACCAGACCGCCGCGCGCGCGTCCGTGTCCGTAATAGCCCCACGCGTATTTGAAAACGGAAGGGATGAACTGATTGCTGAAGAGGCTCACGAGCGCGATGGCGATCGAGACGAGCCACAGCGGAATGGTGATGATGCGATGCGCGCGGCGGCGTCCGACGTATTCGACCGCGAATTGATACGTCGCCGCCACGATGATCGCGCCGAACGCGAACGTCGCGCGCGCCCAGATCAGCGCGACATCGGAGCTGCGCGCCGCGAACGTTGCGGCGTCGGCCGCGAGCCAGCCGGCAGCGAAGAGCGTGACCAGAAAAAAGCACATGCTCGCGGCGACGCCGCGTCCGCGCATGAGGATCGCGCTGCCGAGAACGAGAATCGCCGCCGACGCGAGCGCCGTCACGAGAGACAGCGCGTTCGCGTCATAACTGGACGCCGAGAACAGAAGTTGCGGATCTGGCACGCTGGTCAGAGTGATAGTAACCGGTTTATCGATCGTGGAGCGCGTGCAGGCACCGCAGTACTTCCGCCACACTCCACGCCTGCGCCGCGCAGCCGCGCGGCGTGAACGGCTCCTCGGCGTCGAAGACTTCGCTGATCGTGCCGATGCAGGCTTCGTGGAGATGCGGCTGGAAGCCGTCGAGGAAGTGCAGCGCGCGCTCGCGGTCGTCGGGATAGACGCGCAGCCACGCGTCGATGAACGGGCCGATCAGCCACCCCCACACCGTCCCCTGATGATACGCGGCGTCGCGCGCGCGGAGGTCGCCGTCATAGCGCTGCTTGTAGTCGGGATGGTTGCGCGCGAGCGAGCGCAGTCCGACCGGTGTGAGGAGCTCGCGCTCGACCGTGTGCAGCACCGCTTCCCATCGCGAGCGATCGAGCACGGGATGATCGAGCGACAGCGCGAAGATCTGATTCGGACGCAGCGCCGCGTCGTTCTCGTCCATTTCGTCGCAAAGGACGTCGTAAAGATATTGACCTTCGTCGTACCAGAAGCGCTCGTTGAATGATTTCTGCGCGCGCTCCGCGAGCTCGTTCATGCGCGCGGCGTTCGCGGCGTCGCCTTCTTCGTCGAGAAACGTCTGCAGGATGCGCAAGGCGTTGTAGTACAGCGCGTTGATCTCGACCGCTTTGCCGCGACGCGGCGTCACCACCCACCCGTCGACCTTCGCATCCATCCACGTCAGCTGGTAACTCTCTTCTCCCTGCGACAAGAGTCCGTCTTTCGGATCGACGTGGATGTTGAAGCGCGTGCCGCGGACGTGGTGGTCGATGATGTCGACGAGCTTCGGCAGCAGCTCGCGCAGCGTGCCGCGGTCGTCCGTCCATTTCACGTAGCGCGCAACCGCGTGGAAGAACCACATCGTCGCATCCGCGGTGTGATACAGCCCCCCATGTTCTCCTTCGGGGAACATGTTCGGAATCAGCCCGTCTCTGACGTACGACGCGAACGTGCGCAGGATGCTCCCCGCTTCGCGGAAGCGATGCGTCACGAGCGTCAGTCCTTCGAGGCTGATCATCGTGTCACGGCCCCAGTCGGTGAACCAGTGATAGCCGGCGATCACCGTTCGCGGCGTGTCACCCATCGCTGCGATGCGTGCTTCGTCGGAGGGACGCGTGTGCGGACGGACGAGGAACTGATCGGCGGCGACGATCAGCGGCGACGGATCGTTCGCAATGTCGAAGAGCTTGTGCCGCCTCGCCTGCTCCGATTCGATCGCGCGCGCCATCGGCAGCGCGTGAATCACGTCCCACGCTTCCGTCGACGCGACGATGCCGGCGTCCTCGCCGCGCGCGAGCGCGATGTGAATCGTGCCGGGGCTCCACAGCGGTCCCTCGTGCTCGTAGCCGCGGCCCTTTTCGATGCGGTAGACGACGTGCTCGATTTTCTCGGGACGGTGCTCGAACTGCGTGTCTTCACCGATGAACGCGAGACGCAGCGGCGGAAACGCATCGCTCTCGCAGATCTCGACGTCGCGGCCTTTGATGTCGATCTTCCACGTGTCGCTCCACTCTGCGAGCAGCCCTTCGTGCGGACGGAAGTTGAGCGACGGACGAAGACGCAGCGTGACGCCCTCGCCTTCGATAAGCCGGTAGATGGTGTACGTGGTGTTCTGTCCGTACGGCATCACGACGCGTTTCTCGAGCCGAAGGCCGTCGCTCGCGAAGCGCCACAGCGGAATGCCGCAGTCGAGGACGAACTCCTCGAGAAAATCAGGGTCGGGATAGACGATCGCGCCCGACGCACGCTCGTCGCCGCTCAGCAACCGCGAGCGGCCGTCGCGCGTGGTGACCGACTCGGCGAGATGATTGAGCATCATCGTGCGGCCGAGGGGCGCCGGCAGCGCGGCAACGAGCTTGCCGTGAAAGCGGCGTGTGGCGGCGCCGCCGATCGTGCCGCTCGCATATCCGCCGAGTCCGTTGGTGACGAGCCATTCGCGCGAGACGAGCTCTTCGAGCGGCTCCCCGCGCGTCCATCCGCGTTGCATCATCGCGTCCGCATGACGTGCTGAACGCGTGCCCGCGCGTCAGCGCCCCGCGTAGCGCTTCATCGCCGCCGCCAGCTTCGCGCCGGAAAGGAACGCCTCCTTCACGTACTTGCCGTTCGCGAAGCGATAGACCGTCACACCGGCAGCCTCCTCGAAAAAGAACCGCGTGCCGATCGCGCTGGCCTTGAACGTCACCTGCCGCTTGCCGGCATTCGAGATCTGGCTGAGGAATAGCGCGATCGGATGCTCGACCTCGGCCGGTGCGATCGCCGCGGATTTCTTCGGGGCCGCGGAGAGCGAAAGTGCGAACGAGCACACCAGGAGAATGAGCAATTTATTTCGTAGGTAGGGAAATATCATTAGCCGTCACTCCTTACGTAGGTACGCAAGTACCAACATCGAAAAAGGAGAGGTTACCCATGGCAATCACCGAAGCAAAACAGGATGCACTGGCCTACATCAAGGAAGGACAACTCGACGAAGCATCGTTCCAGCAATTCTGCAACAGTTTCTCGGTCTCCGCTCTGACGATCAAGTACTGCATCGATCTCGCGATTCCGCAGGTCTCGGTCGAGGTGTATCTCTTCGGCGCGAGGATCGGCGGCGGCGTGATCAACCCGTCGAATCCGTCGATCACCATCGGCGGCTCAGTCGCGGGCTTCAAGGCCGAGGTCAAGCTGACGGCGGACTTCACCAAGAACCAGGTGACGTACAACATCACCCTCTGCGCGCCGATCGTCGGCTGCAAGAACTACAGTGGAGTGTTGTTCTCCTGGTAAGAGCGGGCGTGCCGGACGGCGGGTATCTGCCGTCCGGCATCTCATCGATAGACGACGAAATCCTTTGCCGCGAGCTGCGCAAGCACTTCTTCGACTGCAGGCGTCAGATCCACCCAGCGCAAATCCACTTTTTCCAGTCGCGGCAGATCCAGCATTGTGCGCGGAAGCGTCTCCACCGGATTCCCGCGCAAATCAATTTGCCGCAGCTCGCGTAATTCGCCGATTACGTCCGGCAACGTCCGCAGCTTGTTGTTGCGGAGGTGCAATTCGCGTAATCGCGTCAACGACGCGATGCAAGCGGGCAGGGACTGCAGTTGATTGTCCGTCACGCGCAGCTCGATCAATCCGGTCATCGAGCAGATCGCAGTCGGGAAATCGGTGAAGCGATTCTCGCTGACGTTCAGGTAGCGGATTTGAGGCAAGTCCAGCGCCGGCAGCGAGGTCAGTTGATTGTCGTGGAGGTAGAGAAAATCGGTGACGTGAATCGTGCCGGGGATGGACGTCAGAGCATTGTGGCCGAGGTCCAGCATGCGCAGGTTGCGCAGCTCGCCGATTCGCGGCGGCAATTCTGTCAGGCCGTTGTCGGCGAGGACGAGCGTTTCGGCGTCGGAATGTGCCCAGACTTCGTCGGGCACGCGGCCGAGTTGCTGCTTCCAGTAATTGAGCTGTCGCGTCAACGTTTGAGCACGTCCAGGACGCCGCTGACGAGCGCGCGGATGCCGGTTTTCAGCGTCAGTGCGGGATCGGCCGGTGAGAATCTGCTGGAGTGCAATCCCGGCTGGGTACCGGCGGCGAGCTTCGCCGGGTCGGCGGCGCCGACGACGAGCAGCGCCGTCGGAATCGTGCGATTGAGGCCGAACAGTCCGAAGTCTTCGCTCACCATCGCCGGATCGACTTCCACGACGCGCTCTTTTCCGAGCTCGCGCGTCATCGCCGCGGCAACACGCGACGTCAATGCCGGATCGTTGTACGTCGCGGCGACCGACTCGTGATCGACGTGCTCGTACACCGGCGCGCGATCGTCGGGAACGCCGGCCGCGATCGCGAGTCCTCTCGGAATGCGTTGAATCGAGTCGAGCGTCTGCTGCCGCACCGCGGGATCGAACGTGCGCACCGTCAAATACAGCTTCACTTCGTCGGGGATGATGTTGCGCTTCGTGCCGCCTTCGATTTTTCCGACCGTCACGACCGCCGGCTTCAGCGGCGGACGCTCGCGGCTGACGATCGTCTGCAGCGCGAGGATCGTCTCCGCCGCGAGCACGACCGGATCCTTCGTCGTCTGCGGCGCGGCGCCGTGTCCGCCGAGTCCGCGAATGGTGAGGTTGACGGAATCGGTCGCGGCCATGAACTCGCCGGCGCGATAGCCCATCTTCCCCGACTCGAGCGCGGCCCAGTCGTGCAATGCGATCGCGAAGTCGGGCTTGCCGAAGCGCTCGTACAAGCGATCGTTCAGCATTCCCTCCGCGCCCTTCACGACTTCCTCGGCCGGCTGACCGATGAGGATCAGCGTGCCTTTCCACTGCGACTTGAGATCGGCGAGGATCTTCGCCGAGCCGAGGAGCGTCGTCATGTGGACGTCGTGTCCGCACGCGTGCATCACTCCTGCGTTCTGGCTCGCGTATTCGAGGCCCGTCGATTCGGTGACCGGCAGCGCGTCCATGTCCGTGCGCACGAGCAGCGTCGGGCCCGCGCCGTTCTTCATCACCGCGACGACGCCGTAGCACGTCGCATTCGGATCGGCGTACTTGCCGACGCGCTCCGTGACTTCGTACCCGTGGTCGCGCAGATGCGACGCGAGAAACGCGGACGTCTTCACTTCCTGCGTCGACAACTCCGGCATCGTGTGCAGCGTCTTGTACGTTTCGAGGAGGCCGTTGATCTCGCGCGACACGCGCTCATCGAGCGACTGCGCAGACAGAGGAACGGCGAGAAGAAGTGCGAGGACGATTCGCTTCATACCGGGAGCTTACATCGCTTCCGCGCTCGTCACGTCCTCGGCCATCGCCACCTGGTTCTTGCCGTGCTTCTTGGCGAAATAAAGCGCGGCGTCGGCGCGCGAGATCAGCTCCGCGGGATTCGCGCCGTCGTGCGGGTAGACGGCCACGCCGATGCTGACGGTGATGTGCAGCGTGCGGTCGAGTGCGGGCAGCGGGAAGTCGCGGCGCTCGATCAGCTCGCGCATGCGGTTCGCGGCGTCGTGCGCGGACGACGCCGGCGTGTCGGGAAAGATGATCGCGAACTCTTCGCCGCCGTAGCGCGCGACGACGTCGCTGTCGCGCGCGTTCTGCATCAGCTCTTCGACGAGGCCTTTCAGAATTTCGTCGCCGACCGGATGTCCGAACGAGTCGTTGACGCGCTTGAAGTTGTCGATGTCGAGCATTGCCAGCGCGAGACTGTGGCGCGTGCGGCCGTGACGATGGATTTCTTTCGACAGCGCGTCCTGGAAGAAGCGATGGTTGTATGCCGGCGTCAGCGCGTCGATGAACGTGAGTCGCTTGATCTCTTCGTACTGCCGCGCCGACTGCAGCGCCGTCACGGCCTGCGTCGCGAAGATCTCGAGCGTCTTCACCTTGTCGATCGACGGAATGCGGCGGTCGTGCGGATCGCGCACCGACAGGTAACCCATCATTTCGTCGCCGGACATCAGCGGCACGAGCAGGATGTCGTTCGGATGCCATTCGTCCGGCTTCAGATATTGATCGTCGCCATGCTCGGGGTGCACGAAGAAATCGTGCTCGCTCTGCCGCAGCACGGAATGCGAGATGAAATACGAGTTCGACACGTGAAACTCGGGATTGAAGAACGCCTGCATCGACTCCGACGACACGTGCTTCTTGCGCACTTCCTCCCACACGTCATCGAGGCCGGCCTGCGCGCGGCGCACGAAGTCGTCGCGGCGCGGCTCGTGGAGCGAGAACACGACGACCTCGAAGCCGAGGGCCTTGCGGATCGACTGCGCGATGTGCGTGAGCGCGGTGTCGACGTCGAACTGTCCGATGAGACTGTTCGACACGTCGAGAATCGTCGTCATCGTCGCGGCATTGCTCTCGAGCAGGATCGTCTTCTCGCGCATCTCGCGGCGCAGCAGCTGGTCCTGCAGCGACAGCGCGGTCTGATTCACGAGGAGTGTGAGCAGGTTGAGACTCCCCGCCTGCAGAATCGAACGATCTTCCGTCTCGAAGATCAAAACCCCGTAGATGACTTCCGGTGTCTGAACGCCGATCAGCAGCTGAATCGCGTCGCCGCCCGACAGCGGGAACTTGCGCATGTCGCTTTGCAGCACGATCGCGCGGCTCGGCGCGGACTGCGCGAAACCGGTCGAGTCGACCCAGCGCAGCACTTCCTGATCGGTCGGCAGGCACTCGCCGAAGCGATAGACCGTGCCGGCGGCCTCGAGGTTTGCCTCCCACGTCACCACCGTCGCTGCTTTCAGCTTCGCGAGCTTCGTCGCCAGCGACATGAGGCGCCGCAGCGTTTCGTGATCCGTTTCGGCGGAGAGAATCTGCGTCGAGCTCTCCATCACGATCGCCAGCTCGCGATTGCGCCGCAGCAGCTCGCTGTTCTGCTGCCACGACTCCTCCATCTCGCGGTTGCGTTGCAGCAGCTCGTTGTTCCGTTTCGCCGCATCCTCTTCGTTGCGCATCGAATGCGCGACGAGCAGGACCGGCACGAACGCGATCGCGAAACTGGTGATGCCCCATCGCTCGAAGAGCATCACTTCGATCGCGACGACCGGCGTGACGAGGAGCAGCATCTGCCCCTGCACGAACAGCACGCGGCGGAAGTCGATCGGCGACGCGTCTCCTTCGAAGTAGCGCCGCACCGACGCGAAGACGAGCTGCGCGACGACGTAGCCGACGAGGAGCAGGACGAAGCCGGCCATCTTCGCCGACGGTCTCGCGTCGCGCTCGACGGCGAGCGTGTACAGCAAGCCGACGACGCCGTACGACAGCGCGAGCTGGGCGGCGTTGTAGAGGCGATCGAGCCGCGGCCATGCAGCGCCGAGAAACACGGCGACGAATGCGACCGACGGACTGTGGAAGATGATCAGCGCGCCGAACGCGATCGCGGCCTCGAAACCGACCGACGTGTCGCCGCGCTCGATGCGCAGGAACGACGCCACGAACACGAGCGCGGCGAAGAAGAGCGAAGCGAGACGCTGTTCGGGAGTCTGCTCGATGAGCACGAGTACGCACAGCGCGGCTGCGACGGCGACGACGCCGATCTTCCAGCGATTCATAGCCGCGCCTCTCCCGTCATCCTGAGCAGAGGCACTGCGCGATGCGCATTTGTCGAGCAAAATGACAGCCCCTCACCCGGCGCTTCGCGCCACCCTCTCCCCGCATGCGGGGCGAGGGGCAACATGTACGAGTATCGAGATTTGTTGCCCTTCTCCCCGCATGCGGGGAGAAGGTGCCCGAAGGGCGGATGAGGGGCTGTCATTAGAAGAAGCCGCGAAGACGGCGAAGGATCTCTAAATAGGAGGCGTTTTCGCAGTTCGAGATCCTTCGTCGTGCTTCGCCGGCTCAGGATGACGGCTCGATTCATAGCCGCGCCCTGCATCGATTGATCAACGTCTTGAGTCCGTGCACGTCTCCGAGGGCGTCGCGTGCTTTGAGGAGCTCGGTCAGCATATCGGGGGCGGTGATCTCGTCGGCCGCCTCCTCGATCTCGCCGTCCGCGCTTTCGACCGCTCCGGCGATGTAGGGAATCGCGCGCGCGTCGTGGCGTCGCGCGAGCCCGAGGGCGGCTTCGTTGGCGACGCAACGATCATCGTCGCGGAGGCGCTCGAACAATGCGGCGCGAATGCGCGGCGTGTCGTGATCGGACAAACTGCCGACCGCGAACGTCGCGCGATCGCGCACCGACGTGTCGCCGTCGCGCATGAGCGAGAGCATCACGCGCTCGGCGCGCTCGTCGCCGATCAAATCTTCGAGTGCCGTCGCCACCGCCCAGCGCACGTTCGACGCGTCGTGAATCGCGGCGCGCGCGAGCGCCTCGATCGTGCGCACGTCCTGCTGCTGTCCGAGCGCGTGCACCACGCATTCGACGACGCCGGGATCGCCGTCCTCGAGCATCGAGGTGAGGATCGAGGTCGCCTCGTCGGCGTACGCCGACAGCTGTCCGAGGATGTCCGCGCCGGCGATGCGGGCGGACGCGTCGCTGCTGCGGCAGAGTTGCGCGGCGCGCTCGAACACTTCGCGCGTTCCGAGCGCGTGCAGTTCGCGGATCGCGACCCACCGCGCGTCGTCATCGTCCGCTTCCCGAACGACGACCGCAAACAGCTCATCGACGGAATGCACGATCCGATGCTACCTTACCTCCGCCAATGCGTTCACGTCTGACCGTCACACTTTTCCTGCTCCTCACCGCATGCGGCAAGCTCGAGACGCCGACCGATCCCGGCGTCAGCGGCGAGCCGATCGATCCGACCGCGACGTTCACGCGCGTCCAAAATGAAGTCTTCACGCCGACGTGCGGCATCGTCGCGTGTCACCATCCGATCGGACAGCAGTCGCAGATGGTGCTGACCGCCGGCCGCGCGTACAACGAGACCGTGAACGTCACCAGCGTCGAGATGCCCTCGCTCAAACGCGTCACGCCGGGCGACGTCGCGAACTCGTATCTCTATCGAAAGATCACCGGCGCGGGAATCACCGGCGACCGCATGCCGCAGACCCTGCCGCCGCTGAGCGACGCGCAGATCGCGCTGATTCGCAATTGGATTCGCCGAGGAGCGCCGAATGATTAGAAAGATGAAGGCAGAAGGCAGAAGGCAGAAGGCAGAAGTAAGAAGTCGCCAACGCGACGGACGCCGCAATCGCTTTCTCACTTCTGCCTTCTGCCTTCTGCCTTCTGCCTTCGTCTTTTTTCTCACGACAACCTCCGCTCTCGCGCAAAACGCGGATCCCTACAAACCCCTCAATCCTCTCCCCACCGGCGATTGGTTCCTCTCCCTTCCGAGCGCGACGATGCCCGCGCGCGGAACGTGGGAAGTGAAGTTCACGCATCGTTTCAATCAGTCGCTCGATCAGGGCGGCATCAGCGATCAGATCCATTCGCTGTTCGGTCTCGATACCAATGCGGACGTCGTCTTCGGTTTGTCGTACGCACTGCGCCGCGATCTGCAACTCTCGCTGATGCGCAGCAATACGAACGACACGCTCGAAGGCGCGGCGAAATTCATCCTGTTGCAGCAGGCCGCAACTGTTCCGCTCAGCATTTCGCTGCGCGGCGGCGCCGACTGGCGCACGGAAAAGGATCTCGGCGACCGCACGTCGTTGTTCGCGCAGGCGATCCTCACGCATCAGTTCGGACGCAAGGCGGAGCTCTTCGCGATCCCGACGATCGCCACGAAAGCGGGACGCGCGGTCAGCGGCAATTCGTCGGGCGCGCTGTTCAAGAACGCGTTCAACGTCCCGGTCGGCATCGTCTGGATGTTGAAGCCGGCGCTGAGCGTTGTCGCGGAGATCACTCCTCCGAATCGCGATCTCCCCGACTCGATGCACGCCGACCTCGGCTGGGCCGTCGGCATCAAGCGACAGATCGGCGGTCACTGGTTCGAGATTCTCGTGACAAACAGCCAGGCATCGACCGCCGATCAGTACGTCACGTCGACGTTCCAGGGCACGGCGCTCGACTCCGGCGACCTCCACCTCGGCTTCAACATCGAGAGGCGTTTCGGGCGAAGGAGGTAAACCGTTGCTTGGTTTCTCAGTTACGCGGTTGCGCGGCAGAAGCCCTGCGTAACCGCGCGACCGAGCAACGAGCAACCGAGGTAATGGCAGCGCCGTTGCAGTGAAGGGACATCGTCATGCGATGCCCCGAATGCAACGCGTTGAATGAGACGGACGCGAGTGCCTGCGGGACGTGCGGACTGCTTCTCCTCAATGTGTTACCGAAACGTCGCGCCGAGGATCTGGCGGTGCAGCGACGGCGCGCGTCGGACCACGACAGCGCGGAATGCCAGTTCTGCGGCGGCGCGATCTCGCCGAAAGCGGTGCGTTGCAGACACTGCTCGGAAGTCGTCGACGAAGAGTTCTATCGCCAGCGCGCGCAGCGGCTGCGATCGCGCGTCAACTACGCGAGCTGGGTGCTGTATTTATTCGGACTCGGCGCGCTGCTGCTGTTCCGTCCCGTCGGCGTGCTTTCGATCGCGGCCGGTTTGCTGCTCTCGATCGCGTACTACGCCATTCCCGTCGAACCGCCCGCATCGCCGCGCAACAAAAAACGCACGCGCCTCGGCGCACTGATTCGCAGACAGCTGAAGCTGGAGCGCGTCTCGATTCCGCTCCCCGCGCTGCGCAACAAGAAACTCGTCTTCGTCGGCACGCCGCTCATCGCCGCGCTCATCGGATATTCCGCGAATTTGTTTCTGCTGCAGGAGCCCGTCAACGACATCCTCAAGCAGAGCGACGCGTTCCGCGGCATGAAAGTGTCGGCGCACTACGAGTACTACGTCGTGCCCGGCGTCGTCGAATACAACCTGCAGACGCTCACCTTCCGCCAAACGCCGATCGACGTGCACAAAGCGTTTCTCGAGTTCGCGAAGAAGCTGAAAGAGAAACGCTACAAACGCGTCGACCTCTCGTACAAAGGCAACAGAAAGTTCTCGATCGACGGCGCGTCGTTCGCGCAGCTCGGACGCGAGTACGCGAAAGAGAACTTCAAATTCGCGCTGTACGACTTCCCGCGGCTCTTCCAGCCCACCGTGTCGACGAGCTCGAATCGCGACGCGCTCCTCGAGTTTCATCGCCGCTGGTACGGCGATGATCCTCTCACGAAGACGGTCGAGAACGGGTTACGCTGATTCTCGTCTGCCGCATTGCGCAGTGTCGATTGCAATGACGGGCCTCCTCACCCGGCGCTTCGCGCCACACTCTCCCCGCAAGCGGGGCGAGGGGAAAACTCGGCAAGGTCGTCGTTTGTGGCCCTTCTCCCCGCGCGTGCGGGGAGAAGGTGCCCGAAGGGCGGATGAGAGGATGTGTTACTGCATGCTGAGGAGAACGAGAATCTCCCCCTCACCTTTGTCGAGCGGCTCGAGTGCTTTTCCGATCAGCGTGCCGGGGCGGTGAATCTTCGCGCCGCCGAGATCGAGCGGCTCGGAGCGCATCGCCATCCCGGCCTTGTTGCTCGTCACCAGCAAATCGCCGACATGAATCGCGCCGTTCTCCGCGGTCACGTGAACCTTGACGCGACCGGTCGTCGCGATCATTTCCTTCGACGGAGCTTCTACGCCCAGGACGACACCCGGCTGCGCGGAAACGACTCCGGCGACGGTCGTGTCGTACGGGTTGATCGAGGCCATGACTTCGTTCGTACGCGATGCGTTGAGCACGACCACCGTTCCCGGAGCCAGGTCGGCAGTCGCCGGAACCCATTCCGCGAAATCCTGGTAGGCCGCGCCGAGGACGGTCGTGGCTTTGATCGTGCCGTTCACTTCCAGCGTTGCGGTCGGCGTCGCAGTCCCGATTCCGACCTTGCCGTCGGTGAGAATCGTGATCCGCGCCAGGCTGTTCGTTCCCAGGATCAGCGGACCGCCAAATGGCGTCGTTCCGATCGCCATACCGTTCCCCTCGACACCGAGGAACTCGTTCCACCCTGCCAGCGTCACGCCGAAACGCGAGATGGTGCGTCCGCTGCCGTGCGATTCGAAGTTGACCGTAGCCGCGTTTGACTTCGCGCGCAACACACCCACCGCATTCACACCCGCGTTGCTGTTCTCGATCTGCACGATGCTGATCGCGTCCGTGTTATCGAACACGTGAAGCTTCGACGACGGCGTTGTGGTTCCCACTCCGACCTTCGGACACTGCGTCGTGTACACGCCGTTCGTGTTGTCCGAAGTCCAGGGCGTCGTGAGGCAGTCGGCGAAAGCGTTCGCGCCGACGAAAATGCAAATCACCGCAAAAACGAGTCTCTTCATGTTGTTCTCCCTCGGAGTTATCGGAACCAGCACGGCAGATGATACCCGCAATGCGACCGTTTGGGGGAGTTCGCGGCCGGTTCAGATCGCTGTCGAGCTCGCACAGGATACTGAGAGAAACGCGCCGCAGACGTGTCGATCGTCACAGCGGGCCCGTCGCCGTGTTCAGTTTTTGCCGCCCTGACGGTATTCAGGTTCCCCGTCAGAGCGTTCCGTTAGACGCGGCCGACGGAGAACGAGCGCGTTGTCACGCTATTGCGCGTCGCGTTCCATCGTTCACTTCTTCGTCGCGCGATCGTAACGAACCTCATCGCATTTCTTTCGTTCCTAAGTGCAACACAAGGAGGAAGTGCGATGAAAAAAATCATGACAGCAGTGAGTTTGGCGTGCGTGCTGGCGGCCGGTTGCGCGTCGATGGGCAATACCGATGCGGTGCGGGCGGCGGCGTATTCGGCGTTAGGCACGGCACAGATCACGAACGACACGAGCAATCGTCCGAGTGAGCTGGTGGAGTTGACGAAGCTCTCGACGCATGTCGACAGCATTGCGCTCAATTCGCCGACCGAGGCGACCGTGCTGACGACGTACAAGTACAAAGGACGCTTCAATACCGACGGCGGCGAGAAGAACGGCGTGCTGACGATTCAGCGCAAGTCGCAGTTCACGAAGAACGGCGACGTCTGGTCGCAGAACGGCAGCGGCGAAGAAGTCGCGCGCAGCTCGAGCTGGTCGGGCGCGAAGCAGTCGTAATCGTTCGGCCGGCTACAACAGCGACTCGCTCGCGAGTTGTCTCGCGAGCGAGTCCGCGTCGACAAACTGAAACGCGCGCATGCCGACCGTCCGCGCGGCGAGGACGTTTTCGATCATGTCGTCGATGAAGACGACGTGATGCGGCTGGGTGCCGAGGACTTCGACGGCGCGGCGGAAGATCTCCTGGTCGGGTTTCGCGACGCGGAAACGGTGGGAGAGGATGAAGCGGTCGTCTTTCTGAAAGAGCGCGGCGAAGCGGCGCGGGATGATCTCGGCGTGGACTTCGTTCGAGTTGGAGAGAAACGCGACGCGGTAGCGCTCGCGCACGCGCGCCAGCAACTCCTCCATCCCCGGCATGGTGCCGTCGAAGAAATCGCTCCAGACGGACCGCAGCTCGTTGATCGATCCGCGGAATCCGGCGGCGTCGACAACGAAGTGGTAGAACTCGACGAACGTCACCGCGCCGCGCTCCATGTCGCGATAGCCGCCGGGACGCTCGAGGATGTCGATCAACTGATCGCGCGTCGCGGTCGTGTTGCGGCGAATGTTCTCCAGCACACGCTCGTAACCGAGCTTGATCAGCGTGTTGCCGAGGTCGAAGAGGAACCAGATAGGCATGTGGTTTTTTTAGTTTATCCCGCGCGTAGACGCGGGATCTCCGGTGGCACCGCGCGGTCCGCGTCGTTGGGAGTGCTCGTGCCGGTGTAACCAGAGATCCCGCGTCTGCGCGCGGGATAAACTGAAAACAGCCCAACCTACATTCGAAACACCCCGAACCGCGGCGCGGCGATGGCCGCGTTGTAGGCGACCGACAACCCGAGTCCGAGAAACACGCGTGTGTCGGCGGGATCGATCACGCCGTCGTCCCACAGGCGCGCGGTCGAGTAGTACGGACTCCCCTCCTCTTCATACTTCGCGAGCACGGGATCGGCGATCGCACGCTCTTCCTCGATTGACAATTCTTTTCCCTGCCGCGCGAGCTGATCGCGCTTGACGGTCGTCAACACGCCCGCGGCCTGCTCGCCGCCCATCACCGAGATGCGCGCGTTCGGCCACATCCACAAGAATCGCGGCGAGTAGGCGCGGCCGCACATGCCGTAGTTTCCGGCGCCGAACGAGCCGCCGATAATGACGGTGAACTTCGGCACGGTCGAATTCGCGACGGCGTGCACCATCTTCGCGCCGTCTTTCGCGATGCCGCCGCGCTCGTACTGCTTGCCGACCATGAAGCCGGTGATGTTCTGCAGGAAGACGAGCGGGATGCGCCGCTGATTGCACAGCTCGATGAAGTGCGTCGCCTTGAGCGCGGACTCGCTGAACAGCACGCCGTTGTTGGCGAGGATGCCGACCTTGTAGCCGAACACGCGCGCGAATCCCGTCACGAGCGTCGTCGCGTAACGCTCCTTGAATTCCTGGAAGCGCGACCCGTCGACGATCCGCGCGATCACTTCGCGCACGTCGTACGATTTGCGCAGGTCGCGCGGAATCACACCGTACAACTCTTTCGGATCGTAGCGCGGCGGCTCGGGCTCGATGCGCGTCGCCGGCTCGGCTTTTTCGAAGCGCAGGTTCTCGACGATGTTGCGCACGATCGCGATCGCGTGGTGATCGTCGTCCGCGAACTGATCGGCGACGCCGCTGATGCGCGTGTGCACGTCGGCTCCGCCTAACTCTTCCGCGGTCACTTCCTCGCCGGTCGCGGCGCGGACAAGCGGCGGACCGCCGAGGAAGATCGTGCCGGTGCCTTTGACGATCACGGCCTCGTCCGACATCGCGGGAACGTATGCGCCGCCGGCTGTGCACGAGCCCATCACCGCGGAGATCTGCGGGATCTCCGCGGCCGACATCACGGCTTGGTTGTAAAAGATGCGGCCGAAGTGCTCGCGATCGGGAAAGACGTCGGCCTGCAGCGGAAGAAACGCGCCGCCGGAGTCGACGAGATAGATGCACGGCAGGTGGTTCTGCAGCGCGATCTCCTGCGCGCGCAAATGTTTTTTCACCGTGACCGGCAGATACGTGCCGCCGTTCACCGTCGCGTCATTCGCGATGATCAGGCATTCGCGCTGCTGCACGCGCCCGACGCCGGTGATGATCCCCGCGGCCGGCGCGTCTTTTTCGTACATCCCGTTCGCGGCGAGCGGTGACAGCTCTAGGAACGGCGTGCCCGGATCGAGCAGCGCGTGGATGCGCTCGCGCACCGGCAGCTTCCCCTGCTCGCGATGACGCTGCAGGTATTTCTCTCCCCCGCCCTGCTTCGCATCGGCGACTTTTTTCTGCAGCGCGTCGACGAGCGACTGCAGATGTTCCGCGTTCGCCTTGAAGTCATCGGAGTTTGGATCGAGGTAGCTCTGCAGCGCGTCCATGCGTTACGGCAAATATATCCCGCCGAGTCGCCGCGCCACGAGGAGCAGTTCCGCGCGCGAGAGTTTGTCGGCATGAATCGCGAGTTGTTTGATGAACTTCAGTGGAGCGGCGGCCGCTTCGGCCGCCGAATTCTCGCGAGGGCCGGCGGCCGAAGCGGCCGCCGCTCCACCGAGAGAATCCACGAGTCCGATCGCCAGCGCCTCCTCCGCATCGATCACCCGATTCGCAAGAAACAGCTGATGCGCGGCGGGACGCGCAATCACGCGGCGCCAGCGCGACGTGCCGCCGAAGCCGGTCACGATGCCGAGGCGCGCGCCGGGATGCGCGAACCGCGCGCGCGGCGTGGCGAAGCGGAAGTCGAACGCGAGGATGAGATCGAGCGCGCCGCCGAAGCAGTCGCCGTCGATCTGCGCGATCGTGAGAAACGGCGCGCGCTCGATGGCCTCGAACGTTTCCTGCCCGAGGCGTGCGAACTCGTACGCATCGCGCGGAGAGAAGCGCTGCATCTCGGCCATGTCCGCGCCGGCCGCGAAGATGTTCGGGCGCCCGGAACGGAAAACCAGCGGTTGCGCAGTCTCGCGGTCACGCAGTTGCGCGGAGGAGAGCAAGTCGCGGAGCTCGTGCAATGCAGAGGACGACAGCAAGTTCATGCCGCCGTCATCGAAGAGCAGTTCGTTTTCGGCCGTCAGCGTGAATCGGGTCATGAGCTCAGCCGCGCAACCGCGGAACCGCGTGACCGCGCAACCTATCCGCCGACCGCGTTGCGAATCGCGTCCACCGCCGCCGTCGTCGGCGTGCCGGGAAGGAAAATCTCCCGGATGCCCATCGCCTTCAGCTTCGGGATGTCCTGTTCCGGAATGATCCCGCCGGCGAAGACGATGATGTCCTGCGCGCCTTCGTCTTTCAGCATGCGCATGATCTCGGGGAAGAGGACGTTGTGCGCGCCGGACAGGATCGAGAGTCCGATCGCGTCGACGTCCTCCTGCACGGCCGCCGCAACGATTTGCTCCGGCGTCTGCCGCAGTCCGGTGTAGATCACTTCCATCCCCGCGTCGCGCAACGCGCGCGCGATCACTTTCGCGCCGCGGTCGTGGCCGTCCAGTCCCGGCTTCGCGATCAGGACGCGAATCTTGCGTTCGCTCATTGCGGTTTCTCCTCGGCGTGGCGGAAGACCGAGAGGATCACGATGTCGTGAAACGCCCCCTCGCGATAGAACTCCTTCTGCAAACGCCCCTCCTGCACGAAGCCGTGCGTCTCGAGCACGTGCTTCGCGCGATCGTTGTAGTCGAAGACGTTGATGTGCAGCTTGCGCAGGTTCATCTCTTCGAACGCGAAGCGCACCAGCGTCGCGATCGCGTCGCTGCCGAAGCCGCGGTTCCACGCGCTCGGCTCGCCGATGAAGAGTCCGAACGCGGCCGTGCGCGACACCCAGTCGATATCGTGGATCGACGCGTTGCCGATGTGCGTGCGGTCGTCGCGCCGCTCGATCGCGAAGTGCCGCTCGTCATCGCTCACGCGCATCGCGCGCTCGAGCCAGTCGATCTCGTTCTGAAACGCGATCGGGTAGCGCGACTTCAGCGTGCGCACGATGTTCGGGTCGTTCATCCATCGATAGCAGCGCTCGATGTCGTCGCGCTCGAACGCGCGCAGGATCACGTGCTCGCCGGCGATCATGAATCGCCGTCGCGACGGCTCGCGCGGCTCCGGCGCAAACGCGCGTTCGGTGCGGTCGGACATTCGGGCGCGATTATAGAGTGCAGAGTACCGAGTGCTGGGTGCTGGGTGCTGAGTACCCGGCGTTCGACCCGAGCACCCAGCACTCTGGACCCAGCACCTGTGGACCCAGCACCTGTTTGCTGGCCCGTAACGCGCGCTTCCCACCAACGGACAGCGGCCTCCTCGTATACTCCGCGCCATGCGCAAACGCTCAAAACCAGTCCACATCTATCTCCTCGGCCGCGGCATCGCCGACGGCGTCTCGCAGATGACCGCGGAAGCGCTCGCCGCGATCCGCAAGTCGCGCCTCGTGTTCGATCTCTCCGGTGACGTGCGCGCGATCCGGAAGCTGCATCCCAACGTCGTCGACCTCGCGTCCGACTACTGGACCGGCGAGCTGTGCGACAACATCTACGACCGGCTGCAGGAGATGCTGCTCGACGAGGCGAAGACGAACGGTCCGACGATCTCGGTCGTCGTGGACGGACATCCGATGGTCTTCGATGACGTGAACTGGGGCATCGTGCGCGCGGGACGCAAGCGCGGGCTCAACGTCGTGGCGCTGCCCGGCATCTCGTGCGTCGACACGATGATGATCGACCTCGGCGTGGACATCGGCGACGGCGCGCAGATCGTCCACGCGAATCACCTGCTCACGCACAACATCACGCTCGATCCGCATCTGCAAACGTTCGTCTTCCAGATCGGAAAATTCGGGACGAGCTTTTTCACGAGGGAAACGCGCGCCAATCGACCCGGACGCTTCACTTCGCTGGTCGCGCATCTGACGCGTTTTTATCCGCCCGATCATGTCGCGACGCTCATCGTCTCCGGCGGCACGCGCGACGCCGTCCGCAAACGCGTCCGCCTCGGCACGCTCGACGATGCGCGCGCGTTTCTGCATCGCCATCAGGACGATGGACTGACGATGCACATCCCCGCGTATCCACGCGCGCCGGTCAATGAAGCGTTCACGCGCGCGATCGACGACGAGCGGCATCTCGCGGAAATCGCGCTCGTGTAACTGCTGCGTAACGCGCGCGTCCCACAAACGGACGACCGTTCCCACAAACGAACAGCTCGCTCCTCGTATACTCCGCGCCATGCGCAGACTCGTGATCATTCTTCTCGCGACTTTCAGCATCGTTGCCCAGACCCCGCAGCGCGGCGTCTTCACCGAAGACATCGACCGCACCAAAGACGCCTGCACGAATTTCTTCGACTACGCGAACGGCGCGTGGCGCGCGGCGAATCCGATTCCGCCGACGATGCAGCGCTGGAGCCGCCGCTGGCAGGCCGGCGAGCTGAATAAGGACGCGCTGCGCGGCATCCTCGACGAGGTCTCGCAGAAACACGACTGGACGACAGGCAGCGTCGAGCAGCAGATCAGCGATTTCTACGGCTCGTGCATGGACGAGAAGCGCGTCAACCAGCTCGGATCGAAACCGATCCAGCCGCTGCTCGCGGAGATCGATCGCGTGCAATCGCGCGCCGCACTGCAGGACATCATCGCGCGGCTGCAGGATCTCGAGGTCTTCGTCCCCTTCGGCGTCGGCTCCGCGCCCGACCGCCACAATCCGACGCAGACGATCCTCAACGTCGGCGCCGGCGGCCTCGGCCTCCCCGACCGCGACTACTACTTCAAGCCCGACCCGCGATTCGTCGAGGCGCGCGAGAAATATCGCGCGCACGTCGCGAAGATGTTCGAGCTGCTCGGATCGAGCAAGGCGACGGCGAAGAAGCAGAGCGACGCCGTCTTCAATTTCGAAACGCGTCTCGCGCAGTGGCACCTCGACAACGTCGCGCGCCGCAATCCGAACAACACCGACCACATGTACATGCTGGCGACGCTGCAGGCGATGACGCCGCACTTCAACTGGAAGCGCTACCTCGATCACACGAACATTGCGGAGACCGAGGTCAACGTCACGCAGCCGCTGTTCCTGGAAGAAGTCGAGCGCGAGCTCGCGACCGCGCCGCTCAGCGACTGGCGCACGTACCTGCGCTGGCAGGTCGTGCACGCGTCCGCCGACGCGCTATCCGATCCTTTCGTGAAAGAGAACTTCGCGTTTTACGAGCAGTATCTCGCCGGCTCGAAAGAGATGAAGCCGCGTTGGAAGCGTTGCGTCGAGCAGGAAGATCAGCTCCTCGGCGAAGCCCTCGGGCAGAAATACGTCGAGCGCTACTTCCCGCCGGCCGCGAAAGCGCGCATGCAGGAGATGGTGCGCAACCTTTTGTCGGCGATGGGCGACACGATTCAGAAACTCGAGTGGATGTCGCCGGAGACGAAGCAGCAGGCGTTGCACAAACTGTCGACCTTCAATCCGAAAGTCGGCTATCCCGACAAGTGGAAGGACTACAGCAGCGTCTCGATCACGCCCGGCGCGTATTTCCAGAACATCGTCAACGCGCTGAAGTACGACGTCTCCGACGATCGCCGACGCGTCGGCAAACCGACGGACCGCACACAGTGGGGCATGACGCCGCCGACGTCGAACGCGTACTACAACCCGTCACTCAACGAGATCGTCTTCCCCGCCGGCATCCTCCAGCCGCCGGCGTTCGACATGAACGCGACCGACGCCGTGAACTACGGCGCGATCGGCGTCGTGATCGGACACGAGATCAGTCACGGCTTCGATGATCAGGGCGCGAAGTTCGACGCCGAGGGACGATTGAAAAACTGGTGGACGGCGGATGACAAGAAGCACTTCGACGAGCGCACGGCGTGCGTCGCCGATCAATTCGAGAACTACTTCATCGAGCCCGGCATCCATCATCAGGGACGCCTCGTCCTCGGCGAGTCGATCGGCGATCTCGCCGGCGCCAAGATCGCGTACCTCGCATTTCAGAAAGCACAGCAGCAACATCCCGCGCAAACGATCGACGGCTTCACGCCCGATCAACAGTTCTTCATCGGCTGGGGTCAGTTCCGCGGCGACGCGATCCGGCCGGAAGCGATGCGCCTGATGGTGCAGGGCGACCCGCATCCGACCGGCGAATACCGCGTGATCGGTCCGCTGTCGAACCTGCCGGAGTTCGCGGCCGCATTCGGATGCAAAGCCGAGTCAGCGATGGTCAGGCCGCCGGCGAAACGCTGCGAGGTGTGGTGATTCTTTGGACTGCGGCGGCTACGCCGCCGCTTTCCAATCACCGTCATCCTAAGAGGTTGTGAAAAAATCTCCGTCATCCTGAGGCGCGCAGACGCCGAAGGATCTCTCACTGCGAAGCATTTGCGTATTCGGAGATCCTTCGCCGTCTTCGCGGCTCAGGATGACGGTGAAGAGCTCTCCGATCCCTTTCGCATGGTCCTCCAACAACCCATGCGTCGCAAACTCGAATTCATAGATCTCCGCATGCGGGATCCATCGCTTGAGCAACGCGCCGCTGACAGCGGTACCGCGTGACCGCGCAACCGCGCAACCGCGCAACTGCGTAGCCGCGCAACCGTCACAACGCCACCAGCTCTAGATTCTCGATCTCGTGCTCAAGGAACTCTCCCGCGATTCTGCGAAAGCGCTCCTCGGCATCCGTCACGAAGAAGTGATACTCGGGATCGTCAACGCCGCGCGTGACGCCGAGCGCTTCGCGCACCGTGTGCGCGGTCGTCTCTGCGCTGTCGACGATGTGCACCGCGTTGCCGACGACCTGCTCGATCGTGCCGCGCAGGATCGGATAGTGCGTGCATCCGAGGACGAGCGTGTCGATGCCGTGATCGATGAGAGGCTCGAGATAGATCTCCGCGACCTCGCGCGCGACGTGCGTGTTCGCCCACCCCTCTTCCGCCAGCGGCACGAACAGCGGCGCGGCGGACTCGATCACTTCGACGTCGGGATCGAGCGCCTTGATCGCGTTCGTGTACGCCTTCGACTTCACCGTCCCCTCGGTTGCAATGACGCCGACGACTCCGGAGGTGCGATCGACTGCCGCACGCGCACCCGGCTCGACGACTCCGATGACAGGAATCGACAGCGTCTCTTTCAACTTCGGCAGCGCCGCCGCGGTCGCGGTGTTGCACGCGACGACGAGCATCGAGATGTCGTACGTCATCAGATGACGCGCGGCTTCGAGCGAATAGCGGACGACCGTCGACGGCGACTTCGTCCCGTACGGCACGCGCGCACAATCGCCGAGGTAGACGAGCGGCTGGCGAGGGAGCGCGCGCGAGACCTCGCGGAAGACGGTGAGGCCGCCCACGCCTGAATCGAAGATGCCGATCGGACGCGGCCGCCCGTGGGACGGGATTGAGGATTGAGGATTGAGGATTGAGGAATTGCGCTCGCTACGCGTCATCCTGTCTGTTCCTCAATCCTCAATTCTCAATCCTCAATCCGCGGACGCGTCGGCAGTCATGCTGCCGCCGCTTTCGCGCTTGATGTTGTACTGCTCGATTTTCTTGTAGAGGTTCGAGCGCGGCGTGTCGATCGCCTCGGCCGTCTTCGACACGTTCCAGCCGTGCTCGCGCAGCTTGGCGATGATGAACGCCTTCTCCGCCTCGTCCTTGAACTCCTGCAGCGTCGAGAGACGCATCGCGCTGCTGATGATGTCGGTCGGCGTGCGGAAAAACTCCGCCGGCAGATCGGTGATGTCGATCTTGTCCGCCGGAACCATGATCACGAGCCGCTCGATCATGTTGCGCAGCTCGCGCACGTTGCCGCGCCACGGCGCATCGGCGAGCGCCTTGAGCGCCGTCGGCGTGAACTCTTTCGGATGATAGTTGTGCTCTTCCGCGAACAGCCGCGCGAAATGCTGCGCGAGCTGCGCCGTGTCGTCCTTCCGTTCGCGCAGCGGAGGCGTGCGGATCGGGATGACATTCAGCCGATAGTAAAGATCCTCGCGAAATCGTCCGGCGCGGATCTCCTCGGTCAAATCCTTGTTCGTCGCCGCGATCACGCGGACATCCACTTTCACAACCGTTGCCGACCCGACAGGCTCGACCTCGCCTTCCTGCAACACGCGCAACACTTTCGCCTGCGTGCGCAGCGACATGTCGCCGATCTCATCGAGAAAAATCGTCCCGCCGTCCGCGGCCACGAATTTCCCCGTCTGCTTGCGCACCGCGCCGGTGAACGAGCCCTTCTCGTGTCCGAACAGTTCCGACTCGATCAGCTCTTCCGGAATCGCCGCGCAGTTGACCTGGATGAATGATTGATTCGCGCGCGACGAGCGTCGATGAATCTCGCGCGCGACGAGCTCCTTGCCCGTGCCCGACTCGCCGGTGATCAGCACCGTCGCCTTCGTCGGCGCCGCGCGCTCGATCTGCGACTTCAGGTCCTTCATCAGCGACGACTCGCCGACGAGCTGATACTCCTTCTCCGCTTTCTCTTTGAGCTCGGTGTTCTCTTCCTCGAGCGAGCGCTGCCGGACCGCGTTGCGGACGGTGAGCAGCAGCTTGTCGCGATTCAGCGGCTTCTCGAGAAAATCGTACGCGCCGCGCTTCGTGCACTCGACCGCCGTGTGCACGTCGCCGTGCCCCGACACCATCACCACCGGCGATCCGATGCGCTGCTCTTTCAGGTTATCGAGCACCTCGATCCCGTCCAGCACCGGCATCTTGATGTCGAGCAGGATCGCGTCGTACGGAACCTTCGAAGCCTTATCGAGCCCGTCCTGCCCCGACCGCGCTTCATCGACGCGATACCCCTCGTACTCCAACGTCATCCGGATCGCTTCGCGAATCGCGGTCTCGTCGTCGATGACCAACACTCGATACGGCATTCAATTGACCTCTTCGTGCATGAGTCCGGCCAGGATTCTATGCGAAGGAGTCCGAGGTATCCTCGGCAGTAATGCAGCTTGACGACGTACTGCGAAGCTTCAGCTCTTTTCTCGAACGCGAGCGAATTCGTTATGCCTTGATCGGCGGGCTTGCAATGAACGCGTGGGGATCAGGCCGAACGACGCAGGATGCAGACTTTGTTGTGGAGTTATCCAACCGCGAGCGTGTCATCGAGTTCGCCGAGTCGGCAGGATACGAAACGATCCATATTTCGGATGGCTACTCCAATCATGTACGCGGATCAGATCGGGTCGACTTTATGTACGTCGACGCAGCAACGGCCAACCAACTTTTCACGGCCGCGGAACATCGAGTGGTTGTCGGCGACATCTCAGTTCCGGTTGCAAGACCCGAACATCTCGCCGCGATGAAAGCCATCGCGATCAAATGGGCTCCACGTCGCGCCTATCGAGACATCAGCGACGTTCTGTTTCTCTTGCGACTCCCCGGAGTTGATCGCGAGTTCATCCGGGAGTACTTTACCCGAAAGGGACTGTTGGAAATATTCGATGACATCGAGAAGCGCATTTGACATTCAAACGTTGAATTTTCCCGAGCCAACACCGGAGGACATCGAAGCGCTCGATCGAGCCGAGCAGCTGAACAAAATGTCACCGGCCGAGTATCTCGAGTTTCTTCACTCCGTTTCCGCCCACCTCCCGCCCTCGCGCGAAACCAACTCCGACTCCGACGAACCGTTCACGCTTTGACGGAGTCTTGGAGTGGCGCGCGCTTCCAGCGCGCCTCAAAGGTTCCTGAAGGCGCGCTGGAAGCGCGCACCACTCCACTCTGTATCCTGAGTAGAATGCGCCCGCCATGTTTGTCGACATCTCTCGTGAGTTGAAGTTCTCGAAGCTCGATCATCTATTCGTTCTCCTCGCCGAGGGGAAGCATGACGACCTTTCTCTTCCCGATCCGATCCGGAAAATCGTTCGCGATGCCGCGTTCGACGGGCGCGCCGACGTCGTGGTCACGATCCTCGGACACGAGCCGCGCAAGGTCACGCTGATCGGAGTCGGAAAGAGCGACGCGCTGACGATCCGCGGCGTTCGCGCGCAGCTGACCGCCGTCGGGCGGATCGCGAAGAAGCATCGCGACAAATCGATCGGCGTGATTTTTCCGTACGCGCAGCCGGAGACGAGCGCCGTCGCCGACGCGCTCGCGCAGAGCGACTATAAGTACGACCCGTACATCACCGTCAAGAAAGATCTGAAGCGATATCCGATCGACGCGGCGCTGCTCGCGCCGCCGTCGCTCGACAAGAAGAGCGTCGCCCAGCTCGCGGACCACGCGCGCGCGATCGCGGCGGGCGTCAACACGGTCCGCGATCTCGGCAACACGCCGTGCAACGTGATGACGCCGGAGCGGCTCGCCGAGCGCGCGCAGGAAGTGTCGAAAGACGCCGGCGTGAAGTGCACGGTCTACACGAAGCGCGACATCGAGAAGATGAAGATGGGCGGCCTCATCGCCGTCAATCGCGGCAGCGATCTCGAGCCGCGCTTCGTGGTGATGGAGTACACGCCGAAGAAAGCGAAGAAGCACGTCGCGCTGGTCGGCAAGGGCATCACCTTCGACTCCGGCGGGATCTCCATCAAGCCCGCCGAGAAAATGGAAGAGATGAAGTTCGACATGTGCGGCGCCGCCGCCGTGATCGGCATCGTCGAAGCGGCGGCGAAGCTCGAGCTGCCGGTAAAGATCACCGGCATTTTCGCGGCGACCGAAAATCTGCCGAGCGGCAGCGCGTACAAGCCGGGAGAGATCATCACGATGATGAACGGCAAGACCGTCGAGATCGTGAATACCGACGCCGAAGGGCGCATGATCCTCGGCGACGCGCTGCATTACGCGTCGAGCCTGAAGCCCGATCACATCATCGACTACGCGACGCTCACCGGCGCGTGCGTCGTCGCGCTGGCCGGCGACGCGGCCGGCCTCTTCACGGACGACGACGCTTTGGCTCGGAACTTGATCCATGCTGGAGAGCGCACCGGTGAGCGCCTCTGGAGACTTCCTCTTTGGGACGAATACAAAGACCTGATCCGCAGCGAGTGGGCCGACATGAAGAACAGCGGCGGCCGCTGGGGCGGCGCGATCACCGCCGCGGTGTTTCTGAAGGAGTTCGTCGATTGTCCGTCATGGGCTCACCTCGACATCGCCGGAACGGCGTACGCGGAGAACGAGTCGCCGCGCGAAGCGAAGGGCGCGACCGGCGCGGGCGTGCGCGTCACCATCGAGTTCCTGCAGTCGTTATAGGGTTGCGCGGTGACGCGGTCGCGCGGTTGCGCGGCAAAGACTTCACCGCGCGACTGCGCAACTGCGCAACCGCGGCGCTTCTGGCGCTGCTCATTGCGTGCGGCGGCGGCGCGAAGAAAGTGCCCGTCGCTCCGCCGGCCGAGCCGCAGATCGACTTCACGGCGATCGACTCGCCGAGCCTGCAGTTTCTTCCGCGACACGAAGAAGCGCCGGGATGGCGTCTCGAAGAGGATCCCATCGTCGTCCCCGGCGATCGAATCAACACGTATCTCGGACCCGACGGTGCGCACTTCACGCGCTACGAAATGATCGACGTGACGGCCGGCAAATACACGTCGACCAAAGATCCCGGCTTCGCGATCGTCGAGATCTTCCGCTTCCCCGACTTCGTCAAAGCGTTCGGCGCGTACTCGATGCGCAAAGAAGCGGTGCGCCGCTTCATCCCGGTGCAGAACGAAGGCTACGTCAGCAAGTTCGCGGTGCACGTCTGGCGCGGTCCGTTCTACATCCGCGTCACCGGCGGATCGCAGAACGCGTTCGAGTCGCTGACGCAGCTCGCGTCGTTCGTCGCCGAGCGCATGCCCGCCGCGCCCTCGAAGCCGGCCGTGTTCAACTTTTTCCCCGGCGACCCGCGCGTCCCGAACAGCGAGCGCTACTCCGCCGATAAAGGGTTCGGGCAGACGATCCTCGGCAATTCGTTTCAGGCGACGTTCAACGTCGGCGGCGAGTCGCTCGACGGATTGATCATTCCGGCCGCGAACAAACAGTCCGGCGGCAAGATCCTCGACACCTACCGCGCGCTCTACATCCGTAACGGCAAGCTGCTCGACCCGATCCCGAACCTCGGCGAGGACAATTTCACGGCCGAGGACAAGTACCTCGGGCGCGTCGTCGCGTTCCGCATCGATCGCTTCGTGATCGCCTTCAACGGCTACGGCGACCGCCAGAAACTCGTCGACCTCGCCGTCGCCACCGACGCGCGCATCCTCGGCTCGATCCGCAAACAGCTCGTCATCGCCGACAAAACGATCGAGCCGCAGCAACGCACGAACACGAACCAGCCGCCGTGGGCGAGACGACCGTAGCCTCCCGGCCTCCAGGCCTCCTCGCCTCCGAGGAACGAAAACAGGCCCGTCGCAAACGAAAACAGGCCCGTTGCAAATGAAAACAGGCCCGTCGCAAACGAAAACAGGCCCGTTGCAAACGAAAACAGGCCCGTTGCAAATGAAAACGGGCCGGTTGCAAATGAAAACAGGCCAGTTGCAAATGAAAACAGGCCAGTTGCAAATGAAAACGGGCCCGTTGCAAATGAAAACAGGCCAGTTGCAAATGAAAACAGGCCCGTCGCAAACGAAAACAGGCCAGTTGCAAATGAAAACAGGCCAGTTGCAAATGAAAACGGGCCGGTTGCAAATGAAAACAGGCCAGTTGCAAATGAAAACGGGCCGGTTGCAAATGAAAACAGGCCAGTTGCAAATGAAAACAGGCCAGTTGCAAATGAAAACAGGCCGGTTGCAAACGAAAACGGGCCGGTTGCAAACGAAAACGGGCCGGTTGCAAACGAAAACGGGCCGGTTGCAAACGAAAACAGGCCCGTCGCAAACGTGATTTAGGAGTTTGCGCGGCAGAAACGACGATCTCAGGCGCGTTGCGCCGCTCGAAGCCGCATTGGTGACGTGGCGGCAAGCAGGCCGCAAGGCGGAGCAATCCACGCAGCCGCCCGTGGCGGCTCGGCGGCTATCTTTCCCACGTTCCCGACTTCCCGCCCGACTTGCGCACGAGCTGCAGCCCGTCGATCACAATCCCCTTCTCCGCGCTCTTGCACATGTCGTAAATCGTGAGCGCGGCGACGGCGCATGCGGTCATCGCTTCCATCTCCACGCCGGTCTTCCCTTCGCAGCGGACGATCGCGTGGATCTCGATCGTGCCGGCGCTCGCGTCGAGATCGAACGTGATGTCGACGGAGTCGAGGCCGATCGGATGCGCCAGCGGAATGAGCGACGGCGTTTGCTTCGCGGCGAGGACGCCGGCGATTTTCGCGGTGGTGAGGACGTCGCCTTTCGGCAGCGCGCGCTCGACGAGACGCTGCAGCGTTTCCGGCGACATGCGGACTGTCGCCGAGGCAGTCGCTTCGCGCTGTGTGGTGCGCTTGGAGCCGACGTGCACCATCGAGATGCCGCCCGTGTCGTCGAGATGCGAGAAATCTTTAGCCATACAACCTCTCCGCGGCCGCAAGCTCCTCCGGCGTATTGACGTTCATCAGCGGCTCGCCGCCGAACCTCGCCCGCAGCTCCTCCTCGCCGATCATGTCGCGTTTATTGAGTCCGCGCAAATCGAATCGCTCCGCTGCGATGCGCTGCTCGATCTCCGGCAGCAGCGACGCGTCCCACACCGCGCAAAGCAGCTGCGGCTCGCCGTTCCACATCGCCATCCCGCCGCGATCGCGCAGGAATCGCAGCACGTCGCTCGTGATCAGCGGATAGTCGACCGCGAGGATGAACGCGTGCGACTGCACGTCGCGCAGCGCGCGTGCGACGCCGAAGATCGGAGCTCGCTCCCCTTCCTCCCAATCGATCGCGATCACGTCGTCGAACACCGGCCGCGCCGCCGCTGCCACGCGATCGTAAAAAAGCGCGCGCTTCGAGCGTCCCATGCGCGACGAACGGCCGCCGGTGAGCACGTAGCAGTTCATGTTGGATGGCGGATGGCGGATGGCAGATGGCAGATGGCGGAGAGCGCGAAGAGTCGTCGCCATCCGCCATCCGCCATCCGCCATCCAACAGAGGTTAGCATCCGCGCGTGCCGGTCAGCGTCGTGATTCCCACGCTCAACGAAGAGGCGCGCCTCGGCGCGACGATCGATGCGGCGTTTGCGGCGGGGGCGGCCGAGGTGATCGTGGCGGATGGTGGGAGCAGCGATGCGACCGTGGCGATCGCGCAGTCGCGCGGCGCGCGAGTGCTTCGAGTGGTGCGCGCCTCCGGCGCTTTGACGGAGGGCGCGCCGGAGGCGCGCACCACTCCACGCGCGAGCCAGCTCAACGCCGGCGCTCGCGAAGCGAAACACGACGCCGTCATCTTTCTCCACGCGGACACGTTCCTGCCGGAAGGCGCATGCAAAGCGATTGAGAGCGCGATGAAAGCGGGCGTCGTCTTCGGCGGCTTCCGCATCGCGTTCATCGAAGACGGATTGCGCGTCGTCGCCGCACTGATCAATGCTCGAACGCGACTGACGCGCAAGCCGTGGGGCGATCAGGCGCAATTCGTCGCCCGCGACGCGTTCCTGCGCGCCGGCGGCTACCGCGAGCTCCCGATCATGGAAGACTACGAGCTCGCGCGGCGGATGAAGCGCATCGGGCGGACGGCGATGCTGCCGCTCGCCGTCCGCACCTCCGGCCGCCGCTTTCGCGAGCTCGGCTCCTTTCGCACCGCCGCGCTCAACTGGTGGATCATCGCCTGCTACCACGCCGGCGTCTCGCCGGAGCGCCTCGCGCGATGGTACCGAGGGTAGTTGCGCGGTTACGCGGTCGCGCGGTTACGCAGTTACGCGGCAGGCACGCCTCCGCGCAACCGCGAGACCGCGCAACCGCGCAACCCCTACTTCTGCGCCGCCATCCGCCGCTGCAGCTCGTCGAGCGCGACCTCTTCGATGCGCGTGGCCAGCCACCACCAATTGCCGAACGCGTCTTCGACGCCGCCGTTGCGATCGCCGTAGAACTGATCGCTCGGCTCCATCAGCGACGTCGCACCGGCGGCGAGCGCGCGTTTGTACGTCGCGTCGACGTCGGGCAGGTAGAGATAGAGCGTCGCCGGGCGCACCTTCCACTCGCCGCGCGCCTGTCCGATCATGACGCGCGAGTCGCCGATCTGCGCCTCGGCGTGCCGAGGATTTCCTTCGTCGTCGGTCAGAAGCTCCGGCACCTGCGCATCGAACGCCGCCTTGATGAAGTCGATGAACTTCCGCGCGTCGTCGACGGTGATGTAGGGCGTGACCGTGTGATAGCCGTCGGGGATGTGATTGGCCATGTCATTTCTCCTTGTCGCGCGTATCGTGCGCGAAGGCGCGGCACGGCGTATTGTAAAAATTTGACTCTGCGAAAATCAGTTGACCCTGAGTGACCAGAAGGATGCGGCAGGGGCAGGCTCATCATTCGGTCGGTTGCTGCGAAGCAGCGGCTACGCCGGACACTCCGCCTAATCGATCAGCGATAACTTGCTATCATGTGCACAGGTCCATCGCCGATGAACGCCACTCTCCTATTCGAAGGCCACACTGTGTTGCGGCCCGCGCCAAACGTCGTCTGCCGTCGCGTCGGTGGCGAGTCGATTCTCGTGCCGATCCGGCAGAACGTCGGGAATCTCGACTACGTCTACACGCTTTCCCCGGTCGCGGCCGACGTCTGGGCGCTACTCGACGGCCGGCCGTTCGATGACGTCGTCGACGCGATCTGCGAGATTTATGAAGTCGACCGCGACACGGCAATTGCAGATGTAACGGCACTCCTCGCCGACCTCCTGGATGTGGCTCTCGTATCGCGAACGGACTAAGGAACGATGATCGAAACCCTGGACTATGGCGCCTTCAGCCACACCGTTCACCGC
>Ga0209468_1000093_pt1 | contig 42967 bp, 40 predicted proteins | sample GraSoiAngelo_102_FD_185871 | JGI IMG/M metagenome (GOLD analysis project Ga0209468, IMG submission 185871) | Grasslands soil microbial communities from the Angelo Coastal Reserve, California, USA - 14_0903_02_40cm (SPAdes) (version 2) | ecosystem: Environmental > Terrestrial > Soil > Grasslands ...
ATCCCGCGTCTGCGCGCGGGATAAACTAATAAACTAAGACCGATGGAAGACGTCACGATCACCCCTGCGAAGGCGACCGATGTCGATGCGATCAAATCGATCCTCGTCGCGAACGATCTTCCGACCGATGGCGTGGACGATCACTGGAAGACGTTTCTCATCGCACGCGACGGAGACACGGTCGTCGGCTGCGGCGGCGCGGAGGCATACCAATTCGCGGCGCTCATCCGCTCGGTGGCGGTGATGCCGCAATATCGTAGTCACGGGATCGGACGGAAGCTCGTCCGTCAACTCCTGGACCGTCTTGCGTCGCGCGGCCTGCGCGAGTTTTATCTGCTGACGACGACGGCCGAGGAGTACTTTCGCAAACGCGGATTCAAGCCGATCGATCGCGATGAAGTGCATCCGCAGCTCCTCGGCTCGCGCGAATTTCAGGGCGCGTGTCCCGACACCGCGGTCTGCATGCGACTGGTGATGCTCGTATGACTGGATGGCAGATGGCGGATGGCGGATGGCGAATGCCGCCAGCTGACTGCCATCGGCCATCCGCCATCCGCCATCGGCCACTCGCCATCCGCCATCCATGAAGATCTTCGACGTACACGTCCACGTGCAGCCGTGGACGATGGTGAATGCCGATGCGCTGGCGATGATTGCTGAGGATCCCGCGCACGCGAATGCGAAAGACATTCTCTCGTCGCCGGACCATCTGCTGCGCTACCTCGACGAGAACGGCGTCGAGAAAATCTGCTGCATCAACTACGTCTCGCCCGACGTGATGGGATTCACGCGCGAGGTCAACGACTGGATCGCGAACTTCACGCGCGACCATCGCGATCGTCTCGTGCCGGTCGGCTCGGTGAATCCGCTGCACGAGATGGACGTCCGCGCCGAGATCAACCGCGTCCTCGACCTCGGCATCGGGATGATCAAGATCCATCCGCCGCACCAGCTCTTCGCGCCGAACGCGTATCGCGGCGAGCTGTGGCAGCTCGCCGAGGTGTATCGGGAGTGCGAAGTGCGCGGCGTGCCGGTCATGTTCCACACCGGAACGTCCGTCTTCCCGCGCGCGCGCAACGTGTTCGCCGACCCGATGCCGGTCGACGACGTGGCGATCGATTTTCCGAAACTGAAAATCATCCTCGCGCACGCGGGGCGGCCGCTCTACGGCGAGACTTCGCTCTTCCTCACGCGGCGGCACGCGAACGTGTACATCGACCTCTCCGGCATCCCGCCGAAATCGCTGCCGAAATACTTTCCGCGTCTCGCGCAAGTGGCTGACAAAGTGCTGTGGGGCACCGACTGGCCGTCGATGGGCGTCGTCTCGCTGCGCAAGAACATTGACGAGCTCCGCTCGCTGAACCTCGGCGAGGAGATCGAGCAGAAGGTGTTTTGGGACAACGCGGCGAAGTTGTTTTGATCGACTCCTTATATGTGGTGACCGCTGCATATGTGGTGACCGCTGCCCCCAGCGGTCACAGCGCCGCCGAATGGCGGCGCCAGCGGCGCTTCGCGCCGCCGTGACCGCTGAGGGCAGCGGTCACCACAATCCAGAACTCACACGTTGACGCCGAGGCGCCGCAACGCCTCGAACGAGCCCACGTCCGACCATCCGAAATCGCCGCGGATCGTGGCGACGCGTTTCGATTTTTCCATCAGCGCGTAGTCGATCGAGATCGACGGCATCGACTCGTAGTTGTCGACGCTCACTTGCGCGATCTCGGGCGCGGCGGCGGTGAGCTCGCGGCGAAAGACGCCGGTGTGCCAGACGGACATGCTGGCGTTCCAGGTGTAGTTGCCGGCGCGCAGGAACTCCTCGGCGCGCTCGCGGTTCGGCTTCTCCGTGAATTTCACGACGCGGCGCACGTCGCCGTCGATCGCGTCTCCGGTCTCGAGGTAGCCGTACTCGGTGTTCGGCTCGGTCGGCGCGATGCCGATCGTCATCAGCTCGTCGTGCGATTCGGCGAAGGCGTAGGCGCGTCCGAGGATGCGGGCGAACTCCGGCTCGTCGGCGATGTAATGATCGGAGGCGAGGAATGAGACCGTGCATTCGCCGATGCGCGCTTCGATCGCGAAGGTGCAGAGCGCGATCGCGGGTGCGGTGTTGCGGCGCGCGGGCTCGGTGAGCACGTTCTCCGCGGGGAGTTGCGGGAGCTGCTCGCGGCACTTCGCGGCGTATTGCTCGTTCGTCGAAACATAAATGGCGTCGTGGGGGAGGAGCATCGCCAACCGCGACCACGTGCGCTGCAGGAGCGACTCGCCGTGGAACAGCTTCAGAAATTGCTTCGGATTCTCGTCGGAGCTGAGCGGACGCAGCCGCGTGCCCGCGCCGCCGGCGAGGATCACTCCCGCACGTTTCATTTCTTTCTCCCGATGGCGATCAAGCTCAAGCCGGAGGATGGATGCGTGCCGTCGAGGGCGCGCATCAGCGGCACGAGAAAGTCGAAGACACGCGACTGCGCGGACGGCAATTCACGGCGTCCGAACACCTGCGCGTTGAGCCGCCACGCGAGCCTGGCCGCGCGGTTTTGAAATCCGATCGACTCGACTTCGAATCCGCTCTCCTCGAGTTTCGCGATCAATTCGTTTTTCTCGTAGCGGCGCTGATGGCCAATGCCGCGGTCCATCGATCCGAAGAGCGACGCGTCCGCGGGAACGAAGACGACGATGCGTCCGCCGCTTTCGAGCAGCGCGTGCGCGTTGCGCAAGACTTTTCCGTCGTCGTTCGATCGCTCGAGCACGTTGATGGCCATCACGGTGTCGAAGCGATGGTGTGCAAGTCGCTGCGGATCATCCGACTCGAGGTCGAAACGCTCGACGACGACGCCGGGTCGACGGCGAAACGCGTTGCGCAGGCGATCGACGTACGCCGTTTCCGTGTCGGTCGCGACAATCAGCTCGCGGCCGTACAGAAAACGCGTCATCGTCCCGTTGCCCGCGCCCGCCTCGAGCACGCGCTGTCCGACGAACGGCTGCACGCGCTCCCACACCCAGTTGTTGTAGCGCTTGAGGCGCGCGCGGCGGCGCAACTGCGTGTACGTCTTCGGCTCGCTTGCGCGGTCTGGGAAGAGGCCGAAGCGAAAGATCGTCCAGAGCGCGGCGAAGCCGTCCTTCCAGTTGATCTTTTTCCCTTCCCAATAATCGCGGCCGTAGTACGCGATTGGCACTTCGAACACGCGATCGCCGCGTTGCGCGACCTTGGCCGTGATCTCGGGCTCGAAGCCGAAGCGGTTCGAGCGGATGCGGATCGACTGGATGACGTTGCGGCGAAAGGCCTTGTGGCAAGTCTCCATGTCGGTGAGATCGAGGTTCGTCGTCATGTTCGACAGAAACGTGAGCAGCGTGTTGCCCACGCGGTGCCAGAACAGCATCACGCGCCTCGGATGTCCCTCGAAGCGCGACCCGTACACGACGTCGGCATGTCCGTCGAGGATCGGCTGGATCAGCTTCGGATACTCGTCGGGATCGTATTCGAGATCCGCATCCTGCACGATCACGACCTCGCCCCGCGCCTCGGCGAACCCGCGCTGCATCGCCGCCCCCTTGCCCATGTTGCGCGGCTGGATGAGATGACGCAGCTCCGGCCACTCGCGCGCGAGCGCCGCGACGACGTCGCGCGATCCGTCCGTGGACTGATCGTCGACAACGATGATCTCCTTGTCGATCGCCACCGCGCGCACGCGGCGCAGCAGCTCCGCGACGGTTGCGCGCTCGTTGTAGCAGGGGACGACCACTGTTAGCACGGGGCTGCTCATTCGGGCGCGCATTGTAGAAGAGGCGAGGGTGGAGTGGTGCGCGCCTCCGGCGCGCCCTGGGGGGACGGGAGGCGCGCCGGAGGCACGCACCACTCCACACCATACGTATCAGAAAGCGGCGGCGTCGCCGCCGCGGTCCAAAGGCTCCGCATCGCTCTTTACGATTCATCCTTCATCCTTCATCCTTCCTCCCTCTGATGTCCCACACCACGAACGAGCTCCTTAGAAAAGCCCTGCACATCGGCTTCGGTCTCTTCGCCCTCGCGCTGAAGTGGATTCCGTGGTGGGCGGCGGCGATCGTCGCGGCGGTCGCGGTCCTGGGCAACTGGCTGGCACTGCACAGGATCGTAGGCACGCGCGTCGCCCGCCACGAGCGCGGCTACGACGCGGGAATCGTGCTGTATCCGCTCGTGGTGATGCTGCTCATTGTCATCTTCCGCGACCACATCGCCTACGCCGGCATCGTCTGGGCGATCCTCGCGTTCGGCGACGGCATGGCGACGGTGATCGCTCGCTTCGCGCGCATCGCGCCACTGCCGTGGAATCGCGCGAAGAGTTGGGGCGGGTTCGCCGCGTTCGTCGTGTTCGGATTTCTGGCGGGGTGGGGCGTGGGGTGGTGGTTGGGAGAGAAGGATGTGCTTGCGATCGCGATTGCCGTCGTCGCAGCGGCGATCGGCGAGTCGCTCGACCTGCACATCAACGACAACATCACCGTTCCGTTCGCGGCGTCCGTCGCGCTCATCATCGCCGCCATTCATCCCGTCGTTCCATTCGGCCAGTGGCCGCACACGCCTGTGTGGTTGATCGTCAACACCGTGCTCGCGCTCATTGGCTACGCCGCGAAGAGCGTCAACTTTTCCGGTGCGTTAGGCGGCTGGGTCCTCGGCACGATCCTCATCTTCGGCGCGGGCTGGCCGATGTACGTCGCGCTCCTCGCGTTCTTCATCATCGGCAGCGCGACGACGAAGCTCGGCTACAAACGGAAGGCGGACCAGGGACTCGCGCAGGAAGGCGGCGGCCGCCGCGGCTTCTCGCACGCGTTCTCGAACGTCGGCGTGGCCGCGATCTGCTCGATCGCCGTCTCGCGATTGTTCCGCGCCGATGCCGTCGAGCTCGCGATCATCGCGTATTTGATGGGAATCGCGTCGCTCGCCACCGCCGCCGCCGACACGACTGCCTCCGAGGTCGGCCAGCTCATCGGGCGCCGCGCGTTTCTTCCGCTGACGCTCAAACGCGTGCCCGTCGGCACCGAAGGCGCGATCTCGATCGAAGGCACGGTCGCCGGCGCGATCGGCGGAGCGCTCGTCGCGATCTTCAGCATCGCGGCGCTCAACACCATGTTTCCCGACTTTCGCATGGGCATCGAAACGATCGCGCCCATCGCACTCGCCGCCTTCCTCGGCTCCTACATCGAGAGCCTGGCCGGCAGTTGGAACCGGAAGCAGAGCGATCCGATCCCGAACGGGGTGCTGAATTTCTTCAATACCGTCGCCGGCGCATTCCTGTTGTACGTGCTGCGCGGCCTGACAGCGTAGAGCTATACTCCGGCGTTATGGAACTCCTGCCGCTCAAGCGGCTGGGAGAATGTGGTGACCGCTGCCCTCAGCGGTCACGGCGCCGCCTCACGGCGGCGCCAGCGGCGCATAGCGCCGCCGCGACCGCTGAGGGCAGCGGTCGCCACAAAGCTCTTGGAGATTTTTCACAACCTCTGAGAATGTGGGCATTCACAAAAGCTTTCGAGATTTCTTCATAGCCTCTCAGCGCGTAGCGAACGATCTCGAGCTACGTATTTTGAGATCTTTCGCCGTCTTCGCGGCTCAAGATGACGGTCATAACTGAACTTCGCGAATGAAGTACTAAGATGCGCGCGCGATGTCTGCGCTGAAAAAAATCGTGATCGTCGGCCGCCCCAACGTCGGCAAGTCGACGCTCTTCAATCGCCTCGCCGGCAAGCGGCGCGCGCTGACCCATGACTTGCCGGGGATGACGCGCGATCGCTTGTCCGAGGTCGTCGAGCTCGATGACGGGCGGCGTTATGAGCTGACGGACACGGGCGGGCTCGAATACGGCGACACGCCGATGTCGGCATTTGCGGGGGAGATTCGCGAGCAGGCGGAGCGCGCGTTGCGCGACGCGGACTTCATCGTGTTCGTCGTCGACGGGGCGGCGGGTGTGCTCTCGGAGGATCGCGACATCGCGCAGCAGTTGCGCCCGGAGGCGGCGAAGACGGTGCTCGTCGTCAACAAGACGGATCGCAAGGACGCGGAAGAGAGTGTTCCGGAATTCTGGGAGCTCGGGCTCGAGCGCGTGCTGGCAATGTCGGCGGAGCATGGTGATGGCGTCGATGATTTGATCGACGCGATCGGCGAGATCGTTCCCGCGGAAGCGGCGGCGGAAGAAGAGGAAGACGAGCATGCGCCGGTACGCGTGGCAATCATCGGGCGGCCGAACGTCGGGAAGTCATCGCTCCTGAACAAGCTGACGCACGAGGAGCGCGCCGTCGTGTCGCCGATCTCGGGGACGACCCGCGACGCGATCGACTCGGAGCTCGTGCGCAACGGGCGGCGCTACACGATCATCGACACGGCCGGCATTCGGCGAAAGGGAAAGACGACCGACGAAGCGGAGAAGCTCGCCGTCATCTCGGCGCGGCGCGCGATCGAGCGTTGCGAGATCGCGCTCGTGCTGTTCGACGCGATCGAAGGCGCGACCGGGCAGGACGCGACCGTCGCCGGCTACGCGGAAGACGCGGGCAAGGCGGCGATGCTGCTCGTCAACAAGTGGGACGCCGGCGAGCACGGGCCGGACGACTACAAGAAATTCGAAGAGCGTCTGCGCTTTCGCCTGAAGTTTCTGTCGTACGCGCCGCTCCTCTTCATCGCCGCGAAAACGGGACGCAACGTCGAAAAGATTTTTCCGAAGATCGATCAGATCATCGCCGGCTATCGCCAGCGCTCCCGCACGTCCGACCTCAACGCGATCCTCGAGCGCGCCGTCACCGCGCACAACCCGCCCGCCGTGCGCGGTAAGCCGCGGCGCTTCTACTACGTCACGCAGCTGAAAGCGGGACCGCCGACGTTCGCGCTCTTCTCGAACGTCGACGAGCCGCTGCACTTTTCGTATAAGCGGTATTTGGAGAATCAGTTCCGCGATGCGTTGGGGCTGGTCGGATGCCCCGTCCACTTCGTGATCAGGGCGCGGAAGGGGATGAAGAGGGAGAGTCGGTGATGAGTCAGCGGCCGAGATAGCGGCGGCGGAGCTCGTCGAGTCGGGACTCCTGAGGGCGCTCGATAGCCAATGCTTCGATGAGTTCACCGATGAGGCCGAGGCGGTGGAAGTGTTGCAACACGACAGATACGTCCACCATGAACGTCGACGACATAGGGATCGTCGGGAGATGGCGGCGGAACCGATCCGCGAGGAGCATGCGGAACGCGGAGAGATCGAAGGTCTCCATGATGACGTCGCGCAGTTCCGCGAGCTCGTAACTCGTCATGCGAACCGCTCCCGATTGCGCGATCACGCTTCCGAGCTCCCGCGCCTCGAGGCTCTTGACGACCTTGCTCACCGGCATGATCAGACATTCGCGACGGCGTGAAGGGTGGGGTCCGCACTGCACGCCCACCAGTCGAAACTCCTGATCGAAGCACGGTCCGCCGGCGAAACGATCGCGGTCGTTGGCCTGCAGGGCGATGCCCTCATCGGTCACAGTCAAAGCGTCCGATCCGGAAACCTGCAGCCCGTCCTTTTCTGAGTGCCAGAACCAGAAAATCGGTGACTTTCCATCGACTCGCGCGCCGGAACGGAGGTCGAGCGTGCGTCTCGCGGGCGAGTTGTGGCTGGCTTGGCCACCACCGACCGGCTCCTCCGCAACGGGTCTTGCAAGCTCGAGCACGCACAGTCGCTCGGCGAGGAAACCGAACACCTTCGCGGTGCATGGGACGCCGTCGCTGTATGCCGTTTCGCCGATCGCTCCGTAGTCGAAGCGCACCACGGTCTCTCCTATGTTCGCCGCGTCGACCACCGGCTCCGACGTCAGCACATGCGACGGGCCGATCAGAAATCCCGTCCCGCGAAACGCTCCTTCGACTTCGATGCGGCAGATGCGTTGCTCGATGAGAAGGATCGCCGTGCGATGACTGTGCACCTGCTCCGCGAGCACCTTCTCCCGCAGGGTGGGACCCCCCGCATACGCGACGCGTACACCGATCCCGAGGTCGTCGAGGGCTGACAAGAGTCTTGCAGACGGAGTAGCGGACTGACGCAACGCGTCGAGCAGCGCTGCCAGCCATCCTTCGCCCTCCGCGCGGAAAAGAACGTCGGTGAAGACCGCGTGAGGTTCCTTCGCAAAGGAGATCGCCGCGACGTTCCGATCGAAGCGTCGTACCAGAACGTCGCCGAGGGCAGAAACGTCGACACCCGATCTCAGGAGCATCGCTGCGAGCTCGGCGCTGTGGGCTTTGAGCTTCGGACCGCGCTGCTGGCGCGATGCGGCCGATTGCTCCTCGATCGGCATCTCCTCGCCGAGAATTTGCGCGACGACTGCGGCGATACTCAGGCGTGATGGGCTATCACCCAGTGCCCATTCGGCGCGTTTCCAAACGGAGGTGTTGAGGTCCACGGTTCTGCCCCAGCCGGCGAGGGCTTCTTCGAGCTTCCGCTCGTCCTTGGCGCGCAGGCTGTAGCCGCCCGCGATTCGCACGGCCTTTTGCACGAGATTCACGTCCGCCGCACCGACGATGGCCGCAGTCTTGCGGAGCAACGCCGGCTCCCGGAACCAGCGCTCCTCGTCGATGCGCGCCGCCGCGCTGCGGATCTCGTCGATCGCCGTTGCATTGTCGGCGGCCGGCCGGCGAGCGACGAGCGCACGCAGCAGCCAGATGTCGTCTCCCTGTGCGCGCGCCAGCGTCTCGGCCTCCTTCAACGCGGCATCGGCGGTCGCCGGGATGTTGCGCCGTCGCGCGAGATCTGCGGACGCGAGCAGCGCTTCGAATGCCGCGGGCCAGTTCCCGGCGAAGGTGTAGGCGCGCACGGCGTCGGACAGCAGCCATGCCGCCCGCTCGAGAAATCCGAAGGCGCGCTCGTGAGGCATGGCATTCGCGCGTGGATTGACCTTGTTCAGCCATGCAGCCTGCTGCGACGGCAACGCGCTTCTGCCCAGTTCCACGTAAACCGCGGCCTCGCGCACGCGCAGCATCGTCGCCGCGGAGCGCTCCGTCCGTTCGTCCAGCAGGGCAACGGCCGCCATGACCACACCGCTTTTCAGATACTCGTCGATGCTCCGCACCGCCGCGCGCTCCCAGATCTCGAGACTCGCGCTGGCGCGGGAGTCTTCCGGAATCTCCATGCCCAGGAGGTCGGCCAGAAGCGCCTTCTCCGGAGCGTTGAATTCGTCCAGTGCGTTCCAGAGGTTCGCCTTCACGTCGGGGAGGAACCGCTGTCTGGCCTCATCGAGCTCGCCCAGCGAGAGCAGGTGATAGATCTCCTCGCCCCGTGACACGGCGTCCTCGAACCGGCGGTAATACTCGACGGCGGCGTGATGAATGGCCTGCACCCGAACCGGTTCTTCGTCGCGCAGGGCTTTCAGCATGATCTTGCGCACGTCGGGCCGGTGCTTGACGACTCCCGGCTCCTCGGCGGGAGAGACCAGTGCGATCTCGCGTTGCAGCTCGTTGAAGAGATCCTGCGCGCGCTCGAGCGTTGCCACGTCGAGTCCGCACGGACCGGCGAGCACGTCGCGAATGATCTCCGGCGTCACTCTCCTCAGGATCAGTCCCGGATGCGCGATCCTGCGCACGTCGGGATCGTGGACGTGCCGCAGGATCCGCTCGAAGAGCTGGCCCTGAACGTTCTTTTTGCGCACGAAGGCGAGCTTCGTGAAGTCGTTGCCGCTCGTTTCCTGTTCGATCCGGAACACGGCCGTGGCGAGACGGAGCGTCAGCGGGTTCCCGCCCACCTGCTTGAAGATGGTCGTCGCGAGCTCCTCATTCGCGATCCCGTTCTTCCGCAGGAAGGCCAGCGCCGACTGCTCTTCGAACTCCGCGAGCTCGATTACCTCCTCGAATGCGAATTCGGGGACGGAGGCCCGGCCGACGATCACCACGCGCAGCTTCGGGATGTCCTCGGCGAGCTTGCCGATGAAGTCACGAAGCGTCTCCACGAAGGCACGGCTGCGGTACTGAACCTCCTCGAACGTATCCAGCACGAGCAGCACCGGCAGCAAGGAATCCACCTCCAGTTTTTGAATGAAGGCGACGAAATCGCGGCGGATGCTGTCGCGCGCGCGAACGTCCGACCGAGGGCCGCCCTTAGTGCTGCGGCCTGCCGAGGCGAGCAGCGAGCGCCACGAACGCCGCAGCGCCTCCGCCGAGTCGGCGGCCTGCTCGTACTGCAGGCCGATCTGACGGACAGCCTCGACGAGGATCGATGCCGGCTCGTCGACCATGACCGTGCGGCGGTCGAAGTCGAGATAGGCGAAGGGAAACGGCGTCCATTCTGCCGCCTTCGTGTGGTCCTGAATGAACTTCCCCACGAGCGTCGACTTGCCCACGCCGCCCACGCCAAAAATGAGAAATGGCTTCTTGCGCGTCCACGAGACGGCACGCGCGAACGTCTCGAGGAAGCCCTTCGACTGGAGAACGTCGACGTAGATGCGGAGGTCGCGGAGCTCGGCTTCACGCCCTTCGAAGTCCTTTCCGACGAGACGGTCGAACGGCTCGAGCAGACGCAGAAGCTCCAGACGCCGATCGATTTCCCTGCGCGAGGGGAATCCGCTCACGTCGTTACCGACGGCGTCGACAAAGGGAACGATCGAGGAGAGCGGCGCCAGGGGCAGGACTCGCAGGGCGTTCGGTCCATCGGTCTCCAGTGCAGTCAAAGCCGCGCGCAACGGGTCATTCGGTTCGGCGATGGCTGTGCTTCCGGCGAGCGCTTTGGCGAAGCGGTTTGTGCGGCTGAGGTGACGAAGGATGTCTGCGCGGACGTCGGGCAGGAGCGTCCAGAAGCCCGAGGCGGAACGATCGGCGATCGGAACGGAGTCGCTGACGACGCTCCGGATCTGCATACGGTCCGCTGCGAGGTTCTCCAGGCTGGCGATGCGGAAGCGCGATACGACTGCCGCGGCTTCGTGTGCGTCGCTGAATACGACCACGGTCGGCGTACTCGCGGTTCGTGCTCTCGCCGCCTGCAACTTGGCGTGCGCGAGCTCGATGGCTCGCTGGAGCTCGGGGCTGCGTTCTTCGTTCTCCACGCTCTCGCTCAATGGTTCTCCTGCCGGATTTTCCGAATCTGCAACGCGAGCTCTTTGCCCATGACGTCGAGCGGCGCGTCCGCAGCTTCCATCTTCAGAGCGATGTCGACGGCGTGCGTCGATGCGCGATCTTCCCGGTCCGTCACCGCGGGCAGATGCTCGCTGTAGAACTTCAGGAAGAAGCTGGTCAGATCGTCGACGGTGATCGGCGCGGTCTTGTCCTCCGTCACGATCGGGGCCATTTCCACCGGTAGGTCGCGCTCGTAGCTGATCAGCACCACACGCACCGACAACAGCGCCTCATCGACGCGTGCGCAGAATTCATCGACGAAATCGTCGACCGCGAGCGGCACGGAGACGGATTGAAAACCGTCGATGACGACCCACCAGGTCTTCGCCTGCGCCGCCGACGAGCGAAGCTGGCCGACGAACCAGTCGAAATACGCGACCGTCCAGCGGGCCAGCTGTTCGTTGCCGGGAGCCGGCGCACCGGCGAAGCCCATCTGTGAGGCGATCGCCGTTCCGAGATCGACAGGGGAGACGTCCTGCCCCGCGGCATAACGCACCAGATCGATGCGCACGAGCTCGAATCCGAACTGCCTGGCGAGGTACTTGATGAGGTTCGAGGTGTACGTCTTGCCGGAGCGTGGTTCGCCGCGCACGACCAGGATGCGCGGACCGCCCATCGTTAGGATCCTCAGGGTCTGGCGCAGCGGGATGCGGTTGACGAACGGCCGGTTGTCCGCGAAACAGACGGCGTAGTGATCGAGAACGACCGCCGGCGCCACGATCGTGAGCGACGCGACGAACCTGCCGAGGTCGGGATCGTTCGGCCGCTTCCTGCGAAACGCATCGAGGAACTTGTCGATCCAGCCTTCGTTGTTCGCGGCCGTGATCGCCTGGAACGCCACGTTCTGCAGGTTACCTGGCTCGGAGATCCGTTCGAGTTTGTCGTTCAGCCCCGCGACGAGCATCGTCAACTCCGCGTTCGTGAGGAGTGCCACGACGAGGTCGCTCAACTTCGTCACGTCGGCGCCGGTGATTTTCATGATCAGGCCGAGAGCGCGCCGTACTTCTGCCGCTTCTTCAGAAGGTTGACGATGAGTTGGATCGGAATGCCCTCGTTGTATCCGGGCCGATGGAGCTCGCTGAAGTCGGGATCGCCCGCGTGGTGCAATGCGATGAGCTTCCACTGCTGGTCGAAGACGGGGGAGCCGGACGACCCGCCCTCGGTGTTGGTCTGATACCGCAGCCTCGTACCGTTGCCGTTCGCCTTCAGCATTCCCTGCGTCTCCATCGCCAGCGCGAGTGGATCGCCTTTCGGATGCTGCACGATGAAGACGGACGTTCCGGCTCTTGGTGATGCGGCAGGCGACAAGCCAAGGTCGATCGAGCCGCGGCTCGGGGCGTTCGTGTCGCTGCTGTTCAGGACGACCGGCTCCTCGGCGACTTTCTCCGCCAGTCGCAGCACGGCGTAATCCAGCTCCTCGGTCGTCGGCAGTGTTACCGGATCCACTTCGGAGTCCGCCGTTGCATACGGGCTGGAGTCGATGAGCCAGTCCGTGGAGAGTCTCACGATGCGGCCGTCGTCGACCTTGCCGTCCGGCAATTTCTTGTAATCGAACTGCACTCGGACATCGCTCGCTTGCGCCTTCTGGGCTTCGAGGGCCTGGATGACGTGGTAGTTCGTCAGGAGCGCCGACGGTCCGACAAGAAAGCCGGTCCCGAACACGATTCCCTCCGCGATGTCATAGCTGATGCGCGCGACTTGGCGTTCGATGGCGGCGAGCTTCTCGCGCCACTGCATGATGTTGAGGAAGCTGCTCGTTTTGACGACCAGCCGCTCGAGAGCGGCGTCGCTGACTTCACTCGTGCGGATCCCGAGTCCGAAGTGTTCCTGGGCGAAGGCATAGAGGCTGGCCTCGCGCGATCGAACCTTGCGCGCCGCCTCGACCAACTCGTCGGTCCAGAAGTCGCGATTCGCCTCGGCGATGACATCGAAGATCACCGCTTCCTTGTTGTCGGCCAGGCTGATCGATTCGAGATCGCGGTCCAGGGCATCGCTGAGGAGCATCCCGAACTGCTTAAACGTGAAGACACGGAGCAGGATCTGCCGCAGTTTCTCGCTGTCGGAGCCGTTCAGTCTCGCCATTCCGGATTGCCTTCTCGCCATTATAAGGAACAGCGTTGATCGGTCTGCATGACCGCGTAATCGTTGTTGAGCACCGGGTTGCGTGCGAGCAATTCGATGTCGATTTCGTCGTGCCAGTTCGGGATGTTGTCGCTGTGTAGAGCCCGTAGCCATGGACGCACTCCGACTTGTACTCGCCGGATGAAGCGGGAGCGGTGAGCTAGGGCCGATTCACCACACCCGCACGCGTTCCGCCGGCCGCAAATACAACTTCTGTCCCGGCTTCACGTTGAATGCGCTGTACCACGCATCGAGGTTGCGCGCGGTGTCCGCGCGATATTCCGCCGGCGCGTGTCCGTTCGTAATGATCTGGCTGCGCAGTGCCTCGGGGCGCGTTTTGCGGCGCCACGCTTGTGCGAACGCGATGAAGAAGCGCTGGTCGCCGCGATAGCCCTGCTTTGTCGGGCCTTCTTTTCCCCCGAGGGAAGCGCGGTAGCCGTCGTAGGCGGCGGAGAGTCCGGCGACGTCGGCGATGTTTTCGCTGAGCGTCAGCTTGCCGTTGACGTGGATGCCGGGTAGCGGCTCGTACGCGTTGTACTGCGCTTCGAGTCGCGACGCGGCTTCGCTGAAGTGCGCGAAGTCTTCCGCGGTCCACCAGTTCGCGAGGCGTCCCAGTTCGTCGAACTGGCTGCCCTGGTCGTCGAAGCTGTGGCTGATCTCGTGGCCGATCACGGATCCGATTGCACCGTAGTTTTCCGCGGCGTCCGATTTCGGATCGAAGTAGGGCGGCTGGAGAATCGCCGCTGGAAAATTGAGCGCGTTCTGCAGCGGGAGGTTCAGCGCGTCGACGGTCTGCGGCGTCATCCACCACTCGCTCTTGTCGACCGGCTTGCCGAGTTTCGCAAGCGCTCTGCGATAGTCGAACAGCGCCGCGCGCTCGGCGTTGCCGAACGCGTCGTCGCTGCGCACGTCGAGTCCGGAGTAGTCGCGCCAACGTTCCGGGTAGCCGATGCCGACGTAGAGAGTGCTGAGCTTCGCCTTCGCTTTCGCCTTGGTCGCGGGTGTCATCCACGGCAGCGCGTCGATGCGCGTGCTGAACGCGGCGATCATGTTCTTCACCATCGACTGCACGCGCGCCTTCGACGACCCGGGAAAGTATTTGGTGACGTAGAGCTTTCCGACTTCGTCGCCGAGGGCGAGGTTCGTTTCGTCGACGGCGCGCTTCCAGCGGTCGCGCTGCTGCGTCGTGCCCGAGAGCGCCGTGCCGTAGAAGCGGAAGCGCTCGCCGGCGAACGCTTTCGGCAGATAGTTGGACATGCGATCGATCGCGTGGAAGGTGAGATAGTCCCTCCACGTGTCGAGCGGCTCGCTGCCGGCGAGAAGAGCGATGCCGGTGACGGCGCGCGGATGCCAGACGATGATCTTCGGCTGCGACGCGAGTTGTGCGGCCGTAAAGTACGCCGGCCAGTCCAGTCCCGGCGCCTTCGCCGCGAACTCCGCGAGCGTCCAGGGGTTGTTCCCCTTCTGCACGTCCACCGATTCGGTCCGCGTCGCATGCGCCTCGGCGATCTTTCGCTCGAGGTCATAAATCCGCGCCGCGCGATTCGCGGCGTCGTCGATGCCGGTGAGCTGCAGCACGGAGGCGATGTGCTCGCGATATTTCTTCTGCAGCTCGACGTCGTTGGCGTCGGTGCTGATGTAGTTCTCGCGATCGGGCATGCCGAGGCCGCCCTGGAGGAGGTAGGGGACATTGATGGACGGGTTGGCGAAGTCGGGCGAGACCCAAAGGCCGAATACGCGATCGGTTTGAAAGTCGGTTGCGTTCAGCGCATCGACGTCGGCGCGGAGATCGCTGCCGAGTTTCGCGGCGAGCGCGCTGCGATCATTGATGGCGGCGATCGCGCGCAACTCGGGCTTCAGCGGATTCGGCCCGCGCGACTCGATCGTCTTCTCGTCCATGAACGCGGCGTAGTAGTCGCCGACCTTCGATCCCTTCGCGTTCCGAATCAGCTCCGCCGTTCTCCGGTCTGCTTGTTCGGCGACGATCGATCCGGTGCCGATGCTCGCGCGCTCGGGCGGAATCGGAGTCGCCTTGAACCAGGCGCCGTTCGCGAACAAGAAGAAGTCGTTGCCGGGCGCGACCGACGGGTCCATTCCTTTCGTGTCGATGGCGAGCGCTGCGGCGGTGTAGAGGACGAGGGCGAGAACCAGCGACTTGCGCATGAGGCGATTATCGTCGCTTGCGCGTCGCGGCCACTATCACGGGATGGCAAACGGCAGATGGCGGATGGCAGATGGCGGATGGTAGATGGCGGATGGTAGATGGCGGATGGCGGATGGCGTCGCTTCTGCCATCCGCCATCCGCCATCTGCCATCCGTTCATGATTAGAATGCGCCTGGCGTATCACGTTGTTGAAAGCAAAGGACCGATGAAGCCTCCCGAACGGATCACGCTCTCTCCCGGCAAGCGCGTTCTCTTCCTCACCAAGGATCCCGATCTCATCCGCAGGCAGCTCGCGGGCGAGCTCGATCTGCGCATGGAAGATCTGAAAGCCGAGGATCTGCTCGACGACATCAACACCGACGCGATGACGCCGGCGTGGGTCTGCTTCGACTACAAGCCCGAAGACATCGCGCGCAACGCGTACGCGGGATTGATCGTCAACGGCGAGCGGCTCTTTCCGGCGGACGCGCTGCGGAGCGGCAACTTCGAAGTGATCGTGTCGGGTTATCGCAAAGGCGTCGGCAGCTCGCGCGAGACGGCGACGCAGTGCGAGTTGTACAGCGGCATCCGCATCGCCGTCGCGGCGTCGTTCGCGCCGATTCACGCCGGCAACAACATCAATCAGGGATTGCTGATGGCGAGTCACGAGATGCTGGTTCGCCTGCAGCGCGGCGAGGGCGTGCCGCTCTCCGAGTTTTATGAAGAGTACGATCCGATCACGCGGCTCATCATCCAGTCGGGTGGACTCTTTCCGTTCTCAAAGGCGGTCGCGCGCGGCGAGATCGAGCTGCCGGTTCCGCACAATGCACCGCGTCCGATGACGATGGGGGAGAAGATCCTCGCGCGGCACATGCGCGGAGTCTCCGATGAAGAGCGCTACGTGAAGCCGGGCGACGCGGTCGTCGTCGACGTCGACGGCGGATACACGCACGAGTTCACGACCGCGCAGGTGCACTACTTCCTCGAGCAGGAGTACGGACCCGGCTACGAGATCGCGAACCCGCAGAAGTTCGCGGTGTTCGAAGACCATCTCATCTACGCCGACGACGTCGCGCGCATGCGGCCGTTCATGGACAAGATCGAGACGCTGCGCGAGATGCAGCGCGCGTTTCAGCGGCACAGCGGCTGCCGCGACTTTTCGGCCGTTTCTATAGCAGGGGACAACATCTCGCCCGGCATCTGCCACGAAGTCGCGCGCGAGTACATCGTCGATCCCGGCGATTTCATTCAGGCCACCGACAGCCATACCTGCATGGGCGGCGTGAACAACGCGCTGGCGTGGGGCGTCGGCACGACCGAGTACGCGAACCTCGTGCACGCCGGCTTCACGACCGTCGAAGTGTCGGAGTCGATCCGCTTCGAGCTCACCGGCACGCTGCGCGAGAACGTCACGGCGAAAGACGTGATGTTGCACATCCTTCTCGAGTACGCGAAACCGCAGCTGACGCTCGACCGCATCATGGAGTTCACCGGTCCGGGTCTGCGGTCGCTGTCGATGGACGAGCGCGCGACGCTCGCCAACATGGCCACGGAGTGCTCGGCGCGCACGGCAATCGTCGAGGCGGACGAGAAGACGTTCGAGTGGATCGCGTCGATGCGTCCGGATGCGAACGTCGACGAGTTGCGCGCGCGAGCGGTGTCGCCCGACCCCGACGCGGTGTATGCCGGCGGCATCCACACGATCGACCTGAAGACGATCGCTCCGATGGTGGCGCATCCCGGCGATCCCGACCACGGCATCCCGTCCGATCCGACGAACGGCGCGACGATCGACGGCATCGGCGCCGTGAAGATCGACATCGCCTACGCCGGCTCATGCACCGCCGGAAAGGTCGACGACTTCCTCTTCTATCACCAGGTGGCGAAGGAAGCGGTCGACGCGGGACTGCGCGTCGCCGATGGCGTGAAGTTCTTCGTGCAATTCGGATCGCACGCGGTCGAGCAGTTCGCGCGCGACAACGGTCTCCTCGACACCTTCGAGCGCGCCGGCGCAATCGTGCTCAACCCCGGCTGCGGCGCGTGCATCGGCTGCGGTCCCGGCGTTTCCGAAACGGGCGAGCAGGTGACGGTGAGCGCGATCAATCGCAACTACAAAGGACGCTCCGGCCCCGGCAAACTGTGGCTCGCGTCGCCGCTCACAGTCGCCGCGTCCGCATTCACCGGCTCGATCACCGCGTACAAGCCGGGGATGTTCGCGAAGAAAACGGCGGTAGGCGTCACGTCATCCTGAGAGGCTGTGAAAAATCATCCGTCATCCTGAGCCGCGTAGACGGCGAAGGATCTCTAAATGGCAGACTCTTCGTAGTTTGAGATCCTTCGTCGCGCTTCGCCGACTCAGGATGACGAGGGATTTCTTTCACAGCGGTTCAGGGATGACGAGAATCACGTGGGCCGAGTGAACGCTCGCCCCGCTTGCGGTCTCACGATTTCCGCGAGGTCGCGCGCGAACAGCGCGGCATCGCGCGGCTCCAGCGTCGAGATCGTGACGCGGATCGCCGGCGGCGTGGCGATGCGGTAACGCTCTCCCGCTTTCACGCCCCACCCTTTCTTCGCGAGCTCCTGCACCGTCGCAATCTCCTCGGCCACAGGAATCCATACGTTCAATCCCGACACGCCGTGCGCATCGATACCGCGCGCGCTCAGTTCGCGCAGAAGCGCGTTGCGCCGCTCCGCATAGACGCGCTGCGCGCGCAGCGGAGCACGGTCGCGCCAGATCATGGCGACGGTGCGCTGCAGGATGTGACTGACCCAGCGGATGCCGAGGGTCTGGCGGCCTTCGACGCGCGCGTGCGTTTGCGCGTCGGAGGCTAGGAACGCGACGCGGAGGTCGGGGCCGAACGATTTCGAGACCGAGCGGACGACCGCCCACTTCTCTCGCGCTCTCAAAGTGGAGCGGCGGCCGCTCTCGGCCGCCGGCTTCTCGCGAGAGGTCGGCGGCCGAAGCGGCCGCCGCTCCACAGGTTCGGCGACGAGCGTGCGGTACTCGGCGCCGGCGATGACACCGGCGTGGTCGTCTTCGATGACCAGCACGTCCGGACGCGCGGCGAGCAGCGCGCGCAGCTCGCGCGCGCGGCGAGCGGAGAACGCGGCGCCGGTCGGGTTCTGCGCGCGCGGCGTCGCGATGAGCGTCTTGCACGAGCGCAGCGCGCGCTTGAGCTCGGACGGAAGCAGTCCTTCGTCGTCGACAGTCACGGGAACGGCGATGAGCGCGAGCGCGTGCAGGAGATCGAGCACGCCGGTGAAGCCGGGATCTTCGACGGCGACGCGATCGCCGGAGCGGAGATGTTCGCGCAGCACGCGCTCGAGGCCGTCGAGCGCGCCGCTGACGATCGCGACGTGATCGGCTGGAATGTTGTCGTCGCGGAACTGCTCGCGCGCGAGCGCAAGGAGCGCGGGATCATTCAGCTCATCGCCGTACAACCGCTGCGCGAGCGGCGAGCGGCGCTTGCGCAGATCGGGGAGGAGGCGCACATCCGGGTTTCCATCGACCAGGTTGTACACCCCCTCGGGGACGGCGTGTTCGAACGGCAGCACCAGCGGGGGCGCCGGACGGACGCGCGTGCCGCGGCGGCCGTCGCTCACGATCACGCCGCGCTCCTGCAGGATCCGGAACGCCGCGGCGACGGTCGCGCCGCTGACGCGGAGGTGCTGCGACAGCGCGCGGACGGTGGGCAGCGCGTCGCCGGCGGCGAGCTTTCCGCCGGCCAGCGCCGACTCCACCGAGCCGGCGATGTTGACCGCGGTCGTCCCGCTGAGGTAATTTTGTTCTAGCATAGAGTGAAGATTGTACTAGAACAAACATGAAAACGGAACGAACGACGCTCAAGCGGCTCCCCAAGCGCGGCACCTACGACCGCGACACGCTGTACGCGATCCTCGACGAGGCGCTCATCTGCCACGTCGGCTTCGTCGTGAATGGCGCGCCGGTCGTGATCCCCACGATCCACTGGCGCCACGAGGACACGCTCTACTTCCACGGCTCCGCCGCCAGCCGCATGCTGCGCTCACTGCGGGAAGGCGTCGAAGCGTGCGTCACCGTCACGCTCCTCGACGGCCTCGTCCTCGCGCGCTCGGCGTTTCACCACTCGATGAACTATCGCTCCGCCGTCGTCTTCGGCACCGCGCGCGAAGTCACCGACCGCGAAGAGAAACTCCGCGCGCTCGACGCGCTCGTCGAGCACGTCGTCCGCGGCCGCTCCGCCGAGGTGCGCGGCCCGAACGAGAGCGAGTTGCGCCAGACGATGCTGCTCGCGCTGCCGATCGAAGAAGCGTCCGCAAAAATCCGCACCGGCCCCCCGATCGACGACGAAGAGGACTATGGAGTGCCGGTGTGGGCGGGCGTGCTGCCGGCGCGCCTCGAATTCGGTTCAGCGATTCCGGACGAGCGAAGTGCTGCGACGATTCCGGATTACGTCACACGCTACGCGCGCCGAGCCTCCTAGCCGCCAAGCCTCCTGGCCTCCTAGGAGGCTCAGAGGCTGGGAGGTCCGGAGCTACCGGCTCCAGGGCGGAACGACGCCGTTCATTCGCGCGTAGGCGATCGACTGGCCGAGGTGTTCGTGCAGGTGGCTGAGCATCGTCACGAGCACGCCGCGATCGCTCGACGGCTTGCCGAACATCTTCACGCCGCGCTCCAGGTCTTTCACGTTCATTGCGGCATTGCGCAGGTGCTCGAACGATTTTTTCAGCTCGGCGATCACGTCCGCCTTCGCCGTCACGGCCGTCTCCATGTCCTCCTTCATTCCCTTCGGCGCGGGGACGCCGAGGAATGTCGCGAGGAAGTAGTTGCCGCCGGCGATGTGCATGTACACCTCGCTGATCGAGCGCACGTCCTTCGACGGACGCCACGTGTACTTGTCCGCCGGCGTCGCCTCCGCGAGCTCCATGATCTTGTCCTGCACCTCGTCGAGGTTGGCAAAGAACTCGCCGCGGAATCCAGGCAGCGGCTTGGCCGGCGCGGGTGCGGGCTGGTTCTGCCGCGCAAACAGCGGGAAGGCGAGAGCGAACAGAGCGAGCGCAAGGGCGACCGATTTTTTATTCATAACAGGACCGAATGGCGAGCGTCAGAGTAGCACGGACGCGGCGGCGCGGATAGAATGCCGCTCCTGCCTGATGCGGCGCGAAATGCGAGTCGCGCCACTCCGCAGTAAGACAAAGCTCAGGAGTCTTTCCGAATGGATTTTCGTCTGACCGAGGACCAGTTGCTCATCCAGCAGAGCGTGCGCGAATTCGCGGAGAGCGAGATCAAGCCGCACCTGATGGAATGGGATGAGGCGCAGCACTTTCCCGTCGACACCTTCAAGCGCGCCGGCGAGCTCGGCATGCTTGGAGTCACCTTCCCCGAGGAGTACGGCGGCGCCGGACTCTCATACGTCGACTACGTGAACGTCATCGAAGAGCTGGGCGTCGTCGACAGCGGCTTCGCGCTCAGCGTCGCCGCGCACAATTCCCTCGGCAGCGGCCACATCTACCTCGCCGGCAATGACGAGCAGAAAAAGAAATGGATGCCGAAGCTGACCACCGGCGAATGGATCGGCGCGTGGGGACTCACCGAGCCGGGATCGGGATCCGACTCCGCGGGCCTGCGCACGGTCGCGGTCAAAGACGGTGAGGACTGGGTGCTGAACGGCACGAAGAACTTCATCACCAACGCGACCTACGCCGACATCTCCGTCGTCCTCGCGATCACCGATCGCAACGATCAGAAGCGCGGCATCACCGCGTTCGCGATCGAGATGGATCGTCCCGGCATTCGTCCCGGCAAGAAAGAGAACAAGCTCGGCATGCGCGTCTCCGACACCGCGGAGCTGGTGCTCGAGGATTGCCGCGTCCCGTCCGCCAACATCCTCGGCGAAATCGGACACGGATTCATCGACGCGATGAGAGTCCTCGACGGCGGCCGCATCTCCATCGGCGCGCTCGCCGTCGGCATCGCGCGCGGCGCATACGAAGCGGCCCGCGACTACTCGAAACAGCGGCAGGCGTTCGGCAAGCCGATCTCCGATTTTCAGGCGATCCAGTTCATGCTCGCCGACATGGCGACCGAGATCGAAGCCGCGCGACTGCTCTGTCATCGCGCCGCGACGGTCAAAGACGCCGGCGAAAAGGTGACGCAGTTCTCCGCGATGGCGAAGCTCTACGCGTCCGAAGTCGCCGTGCGCGCGACGGAGAAAGGCGTGCAGATCTTCGGCGGCTACGGCTTCATCAAAGAGTTCCCCGCCGAAAAGTACTACCGCGACGTGAAGCTCTGCACGATCGGCGAAGGCACGAGCGAGATTCAGCGGATGGTGATTGCGCGGAACATCCTCGCCGGCAATTAGAAGCGATGAACGCAGAACGCAGAGCGCAGAACGTAGAACGTAGAAATCGTTCTCAATTCTGCGTTCTGCGCTCTGCGTTCTGCGTTCAATCGAATGCCTGATCTCTCCACCCCCCGCGCCCTCGGCCAGGCCATCTCCCTGATCGAGTCCGCCGATCCCCGCGCCGAGGACCTTCTCGCGCAGATCTATCCCCAAACCGGCCGCGCGCGCATCCTCGGCATCACCGGCTCGCCCGGCGCCGGCAAGTCGACGCTCGTCGCGGCGCTGGCGAAGCACTATCGCAAAGAGGACAAGCGCGTCGGCATCATCGCCGTCGATCCGACGTCGCCGTTCACCGGCGGCGCGATCCTCGGCGATCGCATCCGCATGGCCGAGCTCTACACCGATCGCAACGTCTTCATCCGCTCCATGGCCACGCGCGGGTTTCTGGGCGGACTCGCGAAGGCGACGAATGACGCGGTCGATGTTCTCGACGCCGCGGGCTTCGACGTCGTGCTCGTCGAGACCGTCGGCGTCGGACAGGACGAAGTCGAAGTCGTGCGCACCGTGCAGACGAATGTCGTCATCCTCGTTCCCGGCATGGGCGACGACATCCAGGCCATCAAGGCCGGGATCATGGAGATCGGCGACGTCTTCGTCGTCAACAAAGCGGACCGCCCCGGCGCCGACAAGACCGTCACCGAAGTCACGATGATGATGTCGCTCGTCGAAGAGCACGGCGACTGGATTCCGCCGATCGTGAAGACCGTCGCGTCGAAGTCGCAGGGCGTCGACGAGCTCGACGCCGCGATTCAGAAGCATTACGACTACCTGCAGTCGTCCGGCGAGCTCGATCGCCGCAATCGCGACCGCGTGCGCATCCGCATCGAGACGCAGCTCAAGGAGCGCTTCATGGACCGCCTCATCGGCGGCACCATTCCGCGCGCGGAGTACGAGGAGCTGCTCGAAGACGTCCTGCGCAAGCGCAACAACCCGCACGACGCCGCGGAGAGCGTGTTGAAGCGCGTCACGTTCTGATCGACGAACGCGATCTTTTCGCGGCGCTCCGGCGGCCGAGGGCGGCCGCCGCTCCACAGGAAACGTCACGCGGGGGTCGCACGCGCACATCGCGAAGTAGAATGCCGGCGCCATGAAAAAGAACAAAGACAACGACTCGCTCTTCGCCGGGGACGAAGGAGAGATCCTCTCCCGCCTCGGCGATCGCGTGGAAAAAGCCGTCGGCACGATCCAGGAGCTGCGCAAGGAGCGCGACCAGCTGCGCGCGCGCGTCGAGGAGCTGGAAGCGCGCGTGAAAGAGCAGGACTCGCTCGACGAAGAGCACGAGCGATTCAGAAAAGAGCGCGGCGAGATTCGCGATCGGATCGAGGCGATCCTGGGGAGCTTGGAAGCGCTGGAGGAGTAGTAGGACGAATAGGACGCATAGGACGGATAAGACAGATAGGACGTCCTATCTGTCCTATGCGTCTTATCTGTCCTATCTGTCCTATCCTGGAAGCGCTCACATCTCCGCGATCAACTTCTCCCTGCACCGCTCGAGCTGTCTCCACGCCAACCCCTCGTTCGCGGCGCGATCGACGAGCAATACGACGTAGTAGCCGTCTTTGATGTCGGAGAGGAGCACTGCCGTTTCTTCGAACTCGACTTTGAAGCGACGCGGCTCGCCGGCTCCGATGTCGTTGCACATCGCGCGCAGTTGCGTGAGGAAGATTCCCTGGTAGGCGCCGAGGATGCGGAGGTTGTGGTCGTCGAGATCGTGCTCGCACATGAGCTCGACGGTCTCGCCTTCGTAGTCGAGAAAGAGCGCGGCGAGTGCACCGTTCGTGGTCGCGATCAACTCGTGCAGAATCATTCGGAACACGTGCGCGTCACTCCCACATCACCAGAAATTTTCTTGCTTCGACCGCCTCGGCGGAATCGGGCGCGGTGTCGATTACGCGCTGCAGATAGCTCTTGGCGACGTCGAGGCGTCCCGCGCGCTGCGCCGACAGGCCGAAGCGCAACAGCGCCGCGGGTGCGTCGGGATGCGCCTTCAGGTAGTCGAGGTACGCGCGGCCGGCGCCCTGCAGATCGCCGCGCCGCTCGCGCAGCGCGCCGATGTAGAGCAGCGCGGCGTCGAGTTTCGGCTCGAGCGTCAGCGCGCGGGTGAGCCACGTCTCCGCATCGGCGGTGCGTCCGAGGCGATCGAGGGCGACGCCGTTGTGATACGCGGCGTCCGCGCGCAGCGACGACGTTTCGTCCGCGAAGATTTTCTCGAATTCCGGCGAAGCCTTCGCGGCTTCGCCTGCGCGCAAGAGCGTGAGCGCGCGATTGAATCGCGCTTCGATGAGCGCCGGCTGCAGTTTCAGCGCGGCGTCGAAGCTCGCCAGTGCTTTCGCATTGTCGCCCTTCAGCAGCAGCGCGAGTCCGCGCAGATTCTCGACTTCGGCCGGCGACGCGCCGGATGTCTTCGCGCCTTCGAGCTGATGCAACGCCGCGTCGTATTGGCCGCGGAGGATGTAGTAGACGGAACGATCGCAGGCGGTCGGAGTGGTGCGCGCCTCCGGCGCGCCTCCGCCCGCAGGCGCGCCGGAGGCGCGCACCACTCCAAGTGAAACGATGAGCAGCGCGACCGCCCGCCGTCTCAGGCGGCGCCTCGCACTTGATCTTCAATCTGGATGTCGCCGCGCTTGACCGCGATCACGAACGCGTCGACCACGTGCGGATCGAAGCGCGTGCCGGCGAAGCTCTTGATCTTCTCGACGACGTAGCCGATCTCCATCGCCTTCTGATACGGGCGGTTCGTCGTCATCGCGTCGAGCGTGTCGGCGATCGCGACGATGCGTGCCTGCATCGGAATCTGCTCGCCTTCGAGTCCATCGGGATATCCGCCCCCCGACCACTTCTCGTGGTGGTATTTCATCCCCGGGATGATGTCGATCAGCTGCGCGACGCCGCTCATGATTGCCGCGCCCTTCGCCGGATGCTGCTTCATGAACTCGAACTCTTCGTCGCTGAGCGCGCCCGGCTTGCGGAGGATGCGATCGTCAATGCCGATCTTGCCGACGTCGTGAAGGAGCGCGCTGATGCGGAGGTTGCGCATCTCCTTCTCCGGCAGTTCGAGGTTCTTGCCGATCGCGATCGCGTAGCGCGCGACGCGTTCGGAGTGTCCGCGCGTGTATGGATCTTTCGCGTCGATCGCGGCGGCGAGCATGCGTACGGAGTTGATGAAGAGGAGGTGGTTTTCGTGCGCCGCTTTCTTCAACTGCTCGACGGCCGTCTCGATCGAGGACGACATCACGTTGAAGTTCTGCGCCAGCTCGCCGATCTCGTTGTGCGTCTTCAGCTCCACGCGCTGCTGATAATTGCCCTGGGCGATTTCATAGCTGCGCGCGGCGAGCATGCGGATCGGCCGCGAGATGTTCGAGGCGAAGAGGATCGCCACGATGATCGCCAGCGCCAGCGCGATCGCGACCCACTGCACGGTGCGCTTGATCATCTGATCGACGGACGCGTAGGCATGCGACTCCGGTTTCTGCACGATGACCGCGGCGTTGGCGACGGTCGGCGCCACCGTGCCGATGAGCTTCGTGTTATCGGCGTCGGTGTACGACTCGGTGAGTCGCGCCGGCGCTTTCGCAAAGTCCTTGACGATCTTCAGGTTCGAAAAGTCGGGATGCTGCACGTCCACCGCCGGCTCGCTGTGCAGCAGCACGCGTCCGTCGCGATCGACGAGAAACGCCGTGACGTCGCCTTTCCCTTCTTCGCGCACGCGATCGACGATGCGCCGCAGTCCGACGACACCGACGACCGCGCCCAGTACGTTGTCGCCGTCCTTCACCGGAACCGCGAGCACCATCGCCGGCTGGTTGAGCGACTCGAGGTGGATGATGCGGCCGGTCGAGTCGCCTCCCGCGAGCGCGACGTCGCGCGCGAGCTCCATCTCTTTCAACGCCGCCGCGTCGAGTCCCGCCGGAATCGCCTCGGCGCCCTGTCCCGCCGTGTTGATCGCGCGCAGCGCGAGGAGATCGCCGTCCGGCGTCACGTAGTCGGCGATCCACTTCGTCTCGGCGGCGTACTGAAATGCATCCGTGCCCGCGGGAAGCGCCGTGCGCATCGTTCGCAGCGCCGCGGCGATCTGCTGCAGCTGCTGGCGATTGTTGGCGACGAGATTCTCGAGATCGCCGGCGATCGAGACCGCCGAGCGCGTCAGATATTTTTTCTCCAGCGTCTCCAGCGACTCGCGATTGATGTTGATGAGGAAATAGTGCGAGACGACAAGGGGAAGCAGCCCCACCAGAATCATCGCGCCGAGAAGCGTCCAGAGGAGGCGGGGGCGGCGCGTGGCGGGTGGGGGAGCGGAAGCGTCGGACATCGGAGAGATTATAAGGAACGCAGAACGCAGAGCGCAGAACGAAGAGTGAGAACGAACGCGGATTTCTAAGCTCTTCATTCTGCGTTCTCTCGTTCTGCGTTCATGCCTCTCTCCATCTACGTCCACCTCCCTTTCTGCACGCAACACTGCACCTATTGTCCCTTTGCGATCTCGACGGATCTCGCGCTGCAGGATGAATACATCGACGCGCTCCTGCGCGAGATCGATGGAGTGGTGCGCGCCTCCGGCGCGCCTTTGGGCGAGAGGCGCGCCGGAGGCGCGCACCACTCCATCGACAGCATCTACCTCGGCGGCGGCACGCCGTCGCGCACGAGCATCGCCAATCTCTCGCGACTCTTTGCGCGACTGCGCGAGCGATTCGACGTCCGCGACGATGCGGAGATCTCGATGGAGGCGAACCCCGAGGATGTCGATGCGGATGCGCTCGCGCGCTGGCGCGCGCTCGGCGTGAATCGCGTGTCGATCGGCGTGCAGTCGTTTCACGACGATGAGCTGCGGGCGATCAGCCGCGTGCACGATCGCGCGCGCGCGATCGCTGCCGTGCGCGCGGCCGTCGGCAGCGGGATGCGCACGAATCTCGATCTCATCCTGGGACTTCCTGCGCAAACGCCGGAGTCCTTTCGCGAGACACTCGATCTCGCCGTGTCTCTCGGTGCGGGACATCTCTCGCTCTACATGCTCGACCTCGAAGAGAAAACGCCGCTGCAGGTGCAGGTCGAGCGCGGGCGCGTCGCGCTTCCCGAAGACGAGTCGGTCGCCGCGCTGTATGAAGAAGCGATCATCCGGCTCGATGCTGCGGGGCTGCATCAATACGAGATCAGCAACTTCGCGCGCGACGGGGAAGTGTGCAGACACAACCTCCGCTACTGGACGCGCGGCGAGTATCACGGCTTCGGGCTCGCCGCGCATTCGTTCATCGGCGACGAGCGATTCGCGAACACTCGCGACATCCGCCGCTACATCGCGGAGTCGCCGAACGCGCGCGATTTCTCGGAAACGCTCGGCGCCGGCGAGGCGCGGCGGGAGACACTCTTTCTCCGTCTGCGCCAAACCTCCGGCATACTCTATGAAGACCTGGTCGGACTTTGCGGACAGGAGGGCATTGCATGGACGGAGCGCGGAATCGAGGACGGGTGGCTGCGGAGGGTGGACGGACGCGTCGCGTTCACGCCCCAAGGCTTTCTGCAAAGCAACGATTTCATCTCGCAGCTTTTCTGATCGTGATCGCCGCGCTGCCGCTCGCGGCGCAGGACGCCATCCAATTCGATCCGGCGACGACGCAGGCGGAGTTCACGAAGTTCTCGCGCCTCCTCGCGCAAGGCATCTACGCGACTCCCGTCGAGCCCGCGCGCGCCCGCGGTCTCCTCGGCTTCGACATCGGCGTCGCCGCGACGGCCGTGCCGGTCGACACGAGTGCGTCGTACTGGACGCACGCCGTGCGCGACGACTTCACGGTCAGCGACTACGTCGTCGTCCCGCGCATCGTCGCGTCGAAAGGTTTGTTGAAGGCGACGATCTCCGGCATGTACGCGCGCGTGCAGAGCGCCGACGTCACGATGTGGGGCGGCGCGCTCGACGTCCCGATCATGAGCGGCGGCCTCCTGAAGCCGACACTCGCGCTGCGCGCTGCCTACTCGACGCTCAGCGGCAGCGACGTCTACGACCTCAAAACCTACGGCGCCGAGATTTTTCTCTCGAAAGGATTCGGACCGATCACGCCGTACATCGCCGCAGGCCGCATGAAGCTCGACGCGAGCGGGCGCGTCTCACCGACGATCACCCTCACGGAAAAAGGCGGCTTCAACCGCTACACCGCGGGCGTGCGGTTGTCGCTGCTCCTGCCGAAGATCTCCGTCGAGGCGACGCAGGGAGAGGTGCGCAGCTACGCCGTGAAAGTGAGCTTCGGGCTTTAGTGGAGCGGGCGGCTCTTAGCCGCCCGGATCGCATCGGCGATTGTGCAAGTAGATGAGCCCTGAGCACGGGGCGCATTCACTTGCGCCGACTAATCTGCATCTCTCACACCTCGCGTCATCTTGAGCCGCGTAGACGGCGAAAGATCTCAATCTACGTAACTTGAGATCCTTCGCCGCGCTTCGCCGGCTCAGGATGACGTTTATTGAATTCCATTGATGTGGTCGTTCGCGGCGATGGCCGATGTGTTCCCGCGATGACGCCTATAAGTTACTGATCCTCATCACGCGCGAGGCAATCTTCGGCAGCCTCAACTTCATAGCGCTGCGAATTTACGCGCTCACCCTCATTTTTGTGCAATTCCCTGCACACTGAAGGGTGTCATTCGTGCCCTTTCCATCACACCGGGAGTGAGAGGGCGCCCTCCGAAGAAGTCCGGCTGAAGCCGGCAACAGGAGGGTTTATGCGTAATGTCCGTTTCTGTGCCCGCGGTGTCCTCGTTCTCTCGCTCGTTCTCGCCCTCGGCGCCCCCGTCAGTGCACTCCCGCGCGGTGAACGCGAACCGGGAGCGAAGAATCCGATCGCGCGGATTCTGAAGTTCTTCCGGCAGATTGTGACGGGGGATGGACTGATTATCCCGGTGCCTTGAGCAACATCACGCCGTTGCGATGAATCTTCGATTCGGTTCCGCTCGCAATGAATAGATGTACTGACGCACGTTCGCGGCCGTCGCAGCTGAAGCACGACGCGCGGTGATCGCCTCGGTCAAATATCCGAGCGCGGTGATCGCCCGTGTGTTGAGCTGTGCGGCCGTGAACTCGTTGACGATTCGGCGCGCGAGCGATTCGGCATCCACCGCCATTTCGCGAATAAGGAATGCTTCGACGATATCGAGTCCGCACAGTCCCGCTTCTTCGACGAGTCCGTAGCGGAGGAATCGATCGCGTGTCGCCGCGAGGATGCGAATGCCGTTTTCTAACTGGCCGCGCCGTACCATCATGCGACCGCGAGACAACTCGACCTTTGCCAAACAGACAGGCAAGTCGAGTTGCACAAAGAACTCCGCCGCCTGCTGCAGATATGTTTCGGCGGTGCGAAAGTCCTCCAACTCCACAGAGGCATGGCCGATGTTGTTGAGCAGCATCGCTGTCGAGGGCTTGTCGCCGAGTTCGTGTGCGAGTGGAAGCAAGTCCATATAGACCGTGCGCGCCTCGCGAGGGCGGTGCATGTGATTCAGCACTGTGCCTTCGGCAATTCCGCAAATCAAAAAACGCCGCTGGTCCCCATGATCTTTAAACACGACCTTGCACTCGGCGAGAAGAGCGAGCGCCTCGTCGAATTGTTGAATCTCCTGAAGCGTCGATGCGCGCACGAGCCGAACGATCGCGCGATCGTGTGCGACGGTACCGAACGGAGCGAGATTTCTTTCGGCATGATCGAGCGCGTCAAGCGCTTCTTCGTAACGGGCGAGATACCACAGCGCCTGTCCGCGATCTTTCCATGAGGTTGCGCGCAATTGCGCCATTACGATTCTCGGATAGGTGTCGGCCGGCAACGCATCGGCGATGTTCGTCTCGAGATCCGCGATGGCGAGCGCTTCGAGCGGACTACGATGAAGACGAGACGTGGACTCCTGCCCCAATTTCTCCAACGCCCCGCTATTCCGCAACTCCTCCCGCCCCGCCAACTTCGGCCATTCCGAGTAAGGCGTCTCGCTCAACAAACGCGTGACCACGCCTGCGGCGGTTTCGCGTTCCTGCTGCAGCTTGCGCGCGGTGGCGGCGAATTCGGCGATGCGGGCGGGGTCGGGCTGGCGTTGGCCGCGGTCGAAGGGAACGAGCTTCTCGCGTTCGCTCATTGCACTTTTCCCTTCTCGCCATACAGCGTCTCGGCGCGGCGGAGGCACTTGGCGATGAGCTTTTGCGCGTATTTCGGTTTGACGCCGAGGCGCTCGGCCACCTCGATGACGGTACATCCTTCGAAATACCGCATCGACAGGATCTCGCGGCAGCGCGGGTTGAGGCATTCCAGCGCTTCGCGCGCCGCGAGCTGGTTGGGCAGGCTGTCGAGGATGCGCACCGATGCGGGATCGACGCGATCGAGCTTGTCGTCCGTATCCGGCGCGACGTTCCGGCTGTTGAGGCGCCAGTAATGCCGGCTCGCATGGCAGATCGCGCCGACGAGCCACGGCCGGAGCTCGATCACGTCCTGGCTCTTGCGCAGGTAGCTCATGAGCACATCGTGCGCGAGCCCTTCCGCCTCGGAGTCAGGGACGCGGAACTTATGTATCGCAATCTGCACCAGGAGACCGAAATAGCCGGAGTAGACGACTTCGAACTGCCGGTCATCCTGCAGGTGTGTCGTGATCAGTGTCATGGCCCCGATTTGGATTAGAGGCCACATTACCACGATCCGGAGGTAGGGACTCATGGATTTCCGTACACTCCGTAGAAGAGGGGACGTGAGTGTCGCCTATAAGAGTCAAAACCAAGCGAATCAGTAACTTATACGTTCTGATCATCTACGCTCCGGGCGATCGCAGCGCGGTCGCCGCACGTTTTACCGCCCGACGTCCGACGGCGTCTTTCGCCGTCGGCGAGGAGATTCGAATCGGACGCGCGCGCGTCCGCGTCATCGAAATCATCCGCCGCATCGAGGATCGCGGCGATTCCGTGGAACATATTTGTGACGTCTTCACTCGCGCCATTCAGCGCCGGCGGGCCATGAAGAATGTCGCGCTGATGCCGACGGGCGATCAGTCGGTGATCGCACAGTTCATCCGCTATCACGTGCTGGTGCGCGTGTTCGACGGCGACCCCGACGCCTGGCTCGCGCATCTGCGCGCGAGCGGCGGCGATCCGGCGGACTTGCGATTCGTGCGCTGGGTACGCTCGCGGCTCAGACAGGATCCCGCGCTGCTGACGGCGATCAAGCGGATGGTCGACGCGACTCCGTTCTGGCGTGCGGCCGGCGCGTGATGTAGTTTCGCGCCCGACTTGTCATCCCGAGCGTAGCGAGGGACCCCCCCGCCGGCGAGCGATTGACGTTCTTGTGCCGGGGATCCCTCGCTGCGCTCGGGATGACACAAACGACCATATGGAGCTCGTCATCAATCCGCGCGAGACGGGATTCGTCCGTGTCGACTTCGCGCAGCTGTTCGGCAACACGAACCCCGTCGTCCTCGAGATCGGCTCGGGGAAGGGACGTTTTCTCATCGCGACCGCGACGGAGCAGCCGGACGTCAACGTGATCGGCATCGAGAAGTCGCTGCACTATCACCGCGTGATCGCCGAGCGCGTGAACAAGCGGCATCTGACGAACGTTCGTCTCATCAATCACGACGCGTTCCTCGTTCTGCAGAAGATGGTGCCGGACGCGTCGATCGCCGAGGTGCATGTTTACTTTCCCGATCCGTGGCCGAGGCCGAAGGAACAGAAGCGACGGATCATTCGCGAAGAGGTACTTGCGGAGATTCGAAGAGTGCTCGTCGACGGCGGGAGCGGAATCTACGTGACGGATCACCAGGAGTACTTCGAGAGCGCGGCGCCGCTGATTGAACAAGTATTTCGCGCGGAGAGGCGCGTGCCCGGCCCCGACGATCCGCCGCGGACGAACTACGAGGCGAAATATCGCGCCGAAGGGCGGCCCATCTACGAAGTTAGATTTTGGAAGTGACGGTTTCGCGGTTACGCGGTTGCTCGGTCACTCGGGCCCCGCAACTGCGCGACCGCGCAACCGCGAAACCATTCATAATCCCGTCGTGCGCATCCTCGGCATCGACCCCGGCTCCATCACCACCGGTTACGGCATCATCGACTATGAGCGCGGACGGCTCGCGCTCGTCGATCAGGGATCGATCTCGACGCCACGCGGTGCGGAGTTATCGGAGCGGCTGGGAATCATTCATGAGAAGTTGCTGGTGGTGATCGCGCGCACGCAGCCGTCATCGGTCGCCGTCGAGACTCCGTTCGCGGGACACAATGTGAAGAGTCTCATCCAGCTCGCGCATGCGCGCGGCGTGATTCTGCTCGCGATTCGCAGCGCGCAGCTCGAAATGTTCGAGTACTCGCCTCGATCGGTGAAGAGCGCGGTCGTCGGATACGGCGGCGCCGAAAAAGAACAGGTCGCGAAGATGGTGCGGATGCTGCTCCCCGGTTGCGCGTCGATGAAGATGACGGTCGATGCCGCCGACGCGCTCGCGATCGCGATCTGCCACGCGCACACGGCGGGAACGGCCGCTCGTCTGAAGATCCGGGCATGAGCGCGTCGCTTCCGCAGGAACAGGCGATCGAGGCACAGGCCCAGACTCCTCCGCCGCGCGGCCCGATCGGGCGCACGTTCAGCGCACTGCAATACCGCGATTTCCGCCTGCTCTGGTTCGGCGCCTTCATGTCGACGACCGGCACGTGGATGCAGACCGTCGCGCAGGGTTGGGTCGTGCTGAACATGACGAACTCGCCGTTCCTCCTCGGCGTGGACGGATTTCTCGCGACGGGACCGATGCTGCTCTTCTCGCTCTTCGGCGGCGTCATCGCCGACCGCATCGAGCGGAAGAAAATCATGCTGCTCTCGCAGTACCTGCAGATGACGTTCGCGTTCATCCTCGCCGCGCTCCTGCTCAGCGGCAACGCGAGAGTCGAGCACATCTTCATCCTGTCGTTCCTCACCGGCAGCGCGCAGTCGTTCAGCGGACCCGCATACATCTCGCTGTTGCCGCTGCTCGTGCGGCGCGAAGACGTGCCGAACGCGGTGGCGATGAACTCCGTGCAGTTCAACCTCGCGCGCGTCATCGGGCCGCTGCTCGCCGGCATCGCGCTCGCCGCGTGGGGCGCGCCGGCGTGCTTCGCGATCAACGGCGTGTCGTTCATCGCGGTCATCATCGCGCTGCTGCTCATCCGCTCGCCGAAAGTGAACAAGGAAGAAGCGGCGGACGGAATGGTGAACGAGATGAAGGCGGGATTCCGCTTCGTCTTCAGCCGCAAGAAACTGCTCGTGCTGACGTTCCTCGCGTTCGCCGGCACCTTCATCGGCATGCCGCTCGTCACGTTTCTGCCGGTCGTCGCGAAGTCGATCTTCGCGATAGGCGCGAAGGGTTACGCGTGGATGATGACGACGTACGGACTCGGATCGGTGTGCGGCGCGCTGCTCGTCGCCGCGTCGGCGTACTCGGCGAAGAAAGGGAAAGTCGCGCTGACGCTGCAGTTCGTCTTTGCCTGCCTCCTCACGATCTTCGCGTTCTCGCGCTCACTCCCGCTGAGCCTCGTCCTGCTGTTCTTCAGCGGCATGTGCGTCGTCGGCGTGATCTCGCTTTACAGCTCGCTCGTGCAGCTGACGACCAGCGACTCGATGCGTGGCCGCGTGATGTCGATCTTCATGCTCGCCTTCCGCGGCGGCATGCCCCTCGGCAACCTGATCGCCGGCTACGTCGCGACCCGCTGGTCGATCACGACCGCGTTGGCGATCAACGGCGTCGTGCTCGCGGTGGTCGCGCTGACGTTCATCGCGCGACGGACGCAGCTCGACGAGTGATCCCATTCCTCCGCGGAGAAGGAGTGTATAGAATCCGCCTCCGCGCGGCGTGCAACGTGCAACGACCGCGCGTCAGTGGGAATGGCAAAAGCGAAGAAAGAAAGTGACAGCGCGGTCCTGGACGCGGCGTGCGCGCCGGAGTGGACGGAGATCCTCAAGCAGATGATCTTCATCCGCCGCTTCGAGGAGGCGACGGAGCGCGAGTTCCGCAAGGGAAAAATCGGCGGCTACCTCCACGTTTACATCGGACAGGAGGCGGTGGCATCCGGCATCGTTGGCGCGCTGCAGAAAGGCGACGCCGTGTTTTGCGGCTATCGCGATCACGCGCAGGCCCTCTCCCTCGGCAGCGATCCGAATCGCGTCATGGCCGAGTTGTTCGGCAAAGGCACCGGCGTGTCAAAGGGCAAGGGCGGCTCGATGCATTTGTTCGACGTCGAGCACGGCCTGTACGGCGGTTACGGAATCGTCGGCGGACATCTCACGCTCGCCGCCGGCGCCGCGTACGCGAAGCGCTATCAGGGCAGCGACTCGGTCGTCGTCTGCTACTTCGGCGACGGCGCGATGAACATCGGCTCGTTCCACGAGGCGATGAACATGGCCGGGCTGTGGGGACATCAGGGGATGTGCCCGATCGTCTTCGTCATCGAGAACAACGGCTACGCGATGGGCACGTCGGTCGAGCGCCATTCCGCGCTGACCGATCTCGCGGCGCGCGTGCGTGCGTACGACATCGCGGGAGAAAAAGTCGACGGGCAGGACATCTTCGCCGTCCGCGGCGTCGCCGATCGCGTCGTCCGCCAGGTGCGCGAGACCGGCAAGCCGTATTGCATCGAAGCCGTCACGTATCGATTCTCAGGACACGGCGCGGCCGACATCCTGCAGCCGTATCGCACGAAGGAAGAAGTCGAACAGCATCGCCATCGCGATCCGATCAACATCCTGCGCAAGCGTCTCGGCGAAGTCTGCGGCCTGACCGACGACGACGTGAAGGCGATGGACGAATGGGCGATCGAGCGGGCGGCGAACGCTGTCAAGTTCGCGGAAGAAAGCTCGCAGCCGGCGCCGGACGAGTTGTTCGCGGACGTGGTTGCCGAGCATGGACCACGGCCGGTCAGTGAGGACGAAAGAGAATGAATGCATGGAGTGGTGCGCGCCTCCGGCGCGCCTTTGGGGGATGGGAGGCGCGCCGGAGGCGCGCACCACTCCGTCGCGTGAGAACGAGATGAGCGAGAAGTCGTACCGCGACGCGATTCGCGACGCGATGATGGAAGAGATGGACCGCGACGCGAACGTCCTCATCATGGGGGAGGACATCGGCGTCTACGAAGGCACGTTCCGCATCACCGCGGGCATGCTGAAGAAATACGGGCCGAAGCGCGTGCTCGACACGCCGATTGCCGAAGCCGGGATGGTCGGGACCGCGGTCGGCATGGCGATGCTCGGCCTGCGTCCGATCGTCGAGATGATGACGATGAACTTCGCCATCGTCGCCGCCGATCAGATTCTCAATCACGCCGCGAAGGTGCGGTACTTCTCCGGCGGGCAGGTCGACGTGCCGATGGTCGTGCGCGGTCCTCAAGGAGCGGGAGTCCAACTCTCCGCGCAGCACTCGCAGTCGTTCGAGTCGTTCTACGCGCATTTCCCCGGCATCCACGTCGTCGCGCCCGCGACTCCCGCGGACGCGAAGGGACTCCTGAAGACCGCGATTCGCGGAAACGATCCCGTCATCTTTCTCGAAAGCGCTGCGCTGTACGGAATGAAAGGCGAAGTGCCGGACGATCCGAACTTCACGGTGCCGTTCGGTCAGTCGCGCGTCGCGCGCGAAGGGAAGGACGTCACGATCGTGTCGTTCAGCCGCATGCTGCAGCTCTCGCTCGCCGTCGCCGCCAAGCTCGCGTCGGACGAAGGCATCGAGTGCGAAGTCATCGACCTCCGCACGCTGCGTCCGCTCGACATGGATCCGGTGTACGCCTCGGTGACGAAGACCCATCGCGCGGTCGTCGTGCAGGAGCAGTGGAAGCCGTTCGGCGTAGCCGCGGAGATCGCCGCGAACATCACCGAGACCGTGTTCGACGAGCTCGACGCGCCGGTCGCGCGCGTGACCGGCGAAGACGTGCCGATGCCGTACGCGCGCAATCTCGAATTATTAGCCACACCTCACGAGCCGGAGATCGAGCGCGCGGTTCGGAAAGTTTTGTACAAAACGTGAGGTGAAAGGAAAAAGGTGAAAGGTAAAAGTACGCTGCGCGCATTCGCGCGATTTTTGCTCGAACCCCCAAGCGGGCGTTCAGGCGGAGCCACTTTCACCTTTGTCCTTTTCCCTTTCACCTTTGCTTGCGAGAACTGAGCGAATCACCATGCCCGAAATAATCATGCCGAAGATGGGCGACGCGATGACCGAGGGAAAGGTCGTCAAGTGGTACAAACAGCCGGGCGATCGCGTGAAGAAGGGGGAGGCGGTCGCGGAGATCGAGACGGACAAAGTGAATCTCGATCTCGAAGCCGAGGCGGACGGAACGCTCGGCGAGCAGGCCGCGAAAGAAGGCGACATGGTTCCGGTCGGCGGCGTGCTCGCGAAAATCCTCGGCGAAGGCGAGAAGGAAGAGAAGAAAGACGAAGCGCCGCAACGTCGGGTAACGGACAAGAAGGACTCGGTCAAGCACACGACCGGCGAGTATCACGAAGCGATCGAGCAAAAGGGACCGCGGCGCGATCTCGCGCAAAACGTGGTCGCGATGCCCGCGGCAAGCGAAGGCGGACGGCGGAAATCCTCGCCGCTCGCGCGCAAGATGGCCGCCGAGATGGGCGTGAGCCTCGAGCAGGTGCAGGGGAGCGGTCCGCGCGGAAGAATCGTCGCGGCGGACATCAAGAAAACCAGTGGAGCGGCGGCCGCTTCGGCCGCCGAATTCTCGCGAAAGACCGGCGGCCGAAGCGGCCGCCGCTCCACTGGAAACGAAAATCATCCCGCTCACCGCGATGCGCCGCACGATCGCGAAGCGACTCGCCGAGTCGACCGGCCCGATCCCGCACTTCTATCTCACGGCCGATTTCGACGTTACGAATCTCGCGGCAATGCGCCAGCAGTTGCTCGACATCAGCGGCGCGAAGCTGAGCCTCAACGACTTCATCATCCGCGCCGTCGCGCTCGCGCTGCGCCATCACCCGAACGTGAACGCGAGCTGGGGCGATGACGCGATCACGCAGCATGGTGAAGTGCACGTCGGCGTCGCCGTCGCCACCCCGGAAGGACTGATCACGCCCGTCATTCGCAATGCCGATCAGAAATCGGTCGTCGACATTGCGTCCGAGGTGCGCGCGCTCGCGGACAAAGCGAAGAACCGCAAACTCAAACCGGACGAATATCAGGGCTCGACCTTCACGATCTCCAACCTCGGCGCATGGGGCATCGAAGAATTCACCGCGATCATCAACCCGCCGAACGCCGCCATCCTCGCCATCGGCGCAGCGGAATCGCGTCCGGTCGTGATCGACAAACAAATCGTCATCCGCGAGCGGATGAAAGTGACGATGTCGTGCGATCACCGGATCGTGGACGGCGCGCTCGGCGCAGAGTTTTTGAAGACGTTGCGCCAGTACATCGAGCAGCCGTTGCGCTTGTTCGTGTGAGGAGGGCGCGTACACGGCCCACGAACGCAGAACGCAGAGCGCAGAACGAAGAATTGAGAAGCACGCTCGCCCATGACGCGGAGCGCGGTGGGCGGGTTTCTTCCTTCTGCATTCTGACTTCTGCGTTCTGAATTCCGTGCCGGTGCACGCGAATCACGCTACGCAGCTCAACACTTTCAACCCATGCGAGAAGCAATTCGTCCCTTTGTTTGTTACACTGCCAGGCATTCCTCCATGACGGGCCACGAGCTCCTCATTCTGCTGGTCGTCATCTTCGTGATCTGGATCGTGCTGAAGATGGCGAAGCTCGCGATCAAGCTGATCTTGTTCATCATCGCGATCGTGATCATTGCGGGACTGCTCTGGCATTTCTTCCCGAGGTGAACCTTTGAGCGATCGCAAATACAAACATAAGGGATATCAGGACGGAGGCGGATACTCGTACTCCGGCGGACAACAACAGCAGCGCCCGCAAGGCCCGCGGACGGACGGACCGAAGCAGCGCCTCGAAGGCGCGCCGCGCGGACGGACGGCGGGCGGCTTCGGCCCCGAGGCGTTCAAATGCAACCGCTGCGGCGAGCAGAGGCATTCGCTCGGCGAGATGACGTTCGATGAGACTTGCCTCAAGTGCGCCGCCGACCTCCACACCTGCGGCAACTGCCGCCTCTTCGACACGACGACGCTGTGGGAGTGCCGCGAAAACATTCCGAAGCGCGTGATCGGAAAACACGTGCGCAACGAATGCACGTTCTTCCAGCCGAAGATCGTGAGGGACCTCGCGGCCGACAAGAGCAAACAATCGCTGACTCCGGACGACGCGCGCAAAGCGTTCGACGCGCTGTTCAAGAAATAGGTTGCTCTTTCAGTTTATCCCGCGCGCAGACGCGGGATCTCCGGTTCCACCGCGACCATCGCTCCGAACGACGAAAACCATTCAACCGTGCGCCCATCGACTGTCGGCAACCCTTCTGCCGGTGTAACCAGAGATCCCGCGTCTTCGCGCGGGATAAACTGGGTTCTCGCGAGCATTTCCGGCGTTCTCTTCGCGCTCTCGTTCCCGAACGCCGCCATCGGCTGGCTCGCGTTCATCGCGCTGGTGCCGCTGCTCGTCGCGATCACCAACGCGCGCAGCGCGTGGGAAGCGTTCTTCGTAGGCTGGCTGTCGCAGACGATCGCCTGGCTGATGATGGTGCCGTGGGTGATCCGCGTGATGTCGCATTACGGTGGACTGCCCGAGCTCACCGGCATCCTGCTTTTCGTCGCGATGTGTCTCATCCTCGGCCTGTACGGCGGCTTGTTCGCGGCGATCATGAAACGCCTGCGGCTCGGCACGCGCTTCGCGCCGTGGCTCGTCGTGCCGCTGGCGTGGGCGGCGGTCGAGTACGCGCGCACGTATCTCCTCAGCGGATTCCCGTGGAACCTCCTCGCGACGGCGATCGTCGACTACACGCCGCTGATTCAAATCGATCGCTTCGGCGGCCCGTACTTTGTCGGGGCGCTGATTCTGATTCCGTGCACGATTGCCGCGTGGTGGATCACGCAGCGTCCGCCGTCGATCGCGCGTGTGCTCGCCGGCGGCGCGATCGGGATTCTCGCGCTGACGTGGTGGGGGACGGGACTCGTCGCGTCGAAGCTGCTCGGGCGCTCGAGCGATGCGCCGGTGCTGATGGCCGCGCTGCTGCAGCCGAACATCTCGCAGGAGATGCGCTGGGACGAAGCGAACGTGATGGCGATCTATCAGCGGATGATCGCGATGACGGAAGAAGCGGCGGATCACGGCGCGAATGTCGTGATCTGGCCGGAGTCGACGGTCCCGCTCTCGTTCACGGAGACGCATTTCTTCAAAGACGCGATCGAGCAGATCTCGCGCGAGCGCAAGATCGACATCATCCTCGGCTCCGTTGCAACCGATCCCGCGCGTCCGAATCGTCTGTGGAACTCCGCGTTCCTCGTCAGCAACGGCGTCACGATCGGACACTACGACAAGATCCGGCTCGTGCCGTTCGGCGAGTACGTTCCGCTGCGGCGCGTGCTCTTCTTCGCAAAGAAGCTCGTCCATGCCGTCGGCACGTTCGAGTTCGGCACGAACGACTTTCCGCTGGCCGGCAAAATGAAATACGGCCCGGCGATCTGCTACGAGATCGTCTATCCGCAGATCCCGCGCGAGCAGATTCGCCACGGCGCGCAAGTGCTCGTCACGATCACGAACGACGCGTGGTACGACGGGACGGCCGCGCCCGCGCAGCATCTCTGGCAGGCGCGCCTCCGCGCCGTCGAAACCGATCGCTACCTGCTACGCGCGGGAACGACCGGCATCTCCGCATTCATCGATCCGACGGGCCAGATCCGCGAGTCGCTTCCAATGGGCCGCACGGGAATCATCTACGCGCTGTTTCAGTCTCATACGTGGACGACGTCCTACGTCCGCTTCGGGGATTGGTTTGCGTGGGGAAGCGTGGTCGTGGTACTCATCGGATTGGTACGAATGAAGGCAGAAGGCAGAAGGCAGAAGGCAGAATGAAGAAGTCGTGATTTGGCGTCCGCCACCTCTTACTTCTGCCTTCTGCCTTCTGCCCTCTGCCTTCATACGACGATGAAAGACGACACTCCTTTCCGCATCGACTCCCTCCGCGAACGAATCAGCTCCGTCCGGAGCTATCTTTGACCTAGCCTCGGCGAGACGGGCGCTCGACGAGATCGAGCGCGAGATGTCCGTGCCCGGCTTTTGGGATCGTCCCGAAACGGCGCAGGAGACTGGACGCAAGCGCGCGCGCGTCGAGAAGCGCATCCAGTCCGGCCAGTCGATCGATTCGAAGTCGGAAGAGCTCGACGTGTTGCTCGATCTGCAGCGCGAAGGCGAGAGCGTCGACGGAGACATCGAGTCGCTCATCGATCAGCTCGAGCGCGAAGTCACCGACATCGAGCTGACGATGAAGCTCTCCGGCGAGCACGATCTGCGCGATGCCATCATCACGATCCATCCCGGCGCCGGCGGCACGGAGTCGCAGGATTGGGCGGAGATGATGCTGCGCATGTACCTCCGCTACTGCGAGCGCAAGGGTTGGTCGACGGAGCTCCTCGAGTATCAGGCCGGCGAAGAGGCGGGACTCAAGAGCGCAACGGCGTTGGTGCGCGGCGACTACGCGTTCGGCTATCTGAAGGTGGAGAACGGCGTCCACCGCTTGGTGCGCATCTCGCCGTTCGATGCCGCGAAGCGGAGACACACGTCGTTTGCGTCGGTGTTCGTGATCCCCGACATCGACGACACGATCCATATCGAGATCAACGACAAGGACCTGCGCGTCGACACGTATCGTTCTTCGGGCGCGGGCGGACAGCATGTCAACGTGACCGACTCCGCGGTGCGCATCACGCACCTGCCGACGAACATCGTCGTGACGTGCCAGAACGAGCGCAGCCAGCACAAGAACCGCGACGTCGCCATGCGCCTCCTTCGCGCGCGGCTGTATCAACTGGAGCTGGACAAGCGCAAGGAAGAGCAGGCCAAGGTCGAAGGGGAGAAGAAAGACATCGGCTTCGGCAGCCAGATCCGCTCGTACGTGCTGCAGCCGTATCAGCTCGTGAAGGATTTGCGGACGGGATACGAAGTTGGCGATCCGTCGCGCATCCTCGACGGCGATCTCGACGGATTCATCGAGGCCTTTCTCGCGGCGCAGGCGCGGAAGACGGCGGATTAGATGGCGGATGGCAGATGGCAGACGGCAGCCACGGACGAGCAGTCGCTTCGTGAATCGCCATCCGCCATCCGCCATCCGCCATCGGCGAAGATCGCGGTTCTCACGCCGTTGCCTCCCGCCCGCACCGGCGTCGCGCACTACGCATCGATGCTCATCCCCGCGCTCGCGAAGCGCGCGGACGTGCGCGCGTTCGACGCATCGCCCGGAGTGGTGCGCGCCTCCGGCGCGCTTTTGGGGGACGGGACGCGCGCCGAAGGCGCGCACCACTCGATCGATACGTATCGCCGCGACGACTTCGATCACGTGATCTATCACCTCGGCAACAATCCGCATCACGAGTGGGTGTACGCGGAAGCGATGCGCGAGCCGGGCGTGATCGTGCTGCACGACCTGGTGCTGCACCACCTCATCGTCGAGATGACGCTCGCGCGCGGCGACGTCGAGGGATACGTCAGCGCGCTGCGCGCGAATCACGGAGAGGCAGGCGCGGCGTGGGCGCGCGGACGGGCGGCGGGGCTGCACAGCGAGATGGGCAACTTTCTCCTGCCCGCGTCGATCGAGATTGCGAATCGATCGAAGAGCGTCATCGTCCACAACCACTACGCGCGCGAGCGTCTGCAATCGTTCGGCGTCACGACGCCGATTCATGTCGTGCCGCATCCGTACGTGCACGCCGAACCCGCTCCCGTCCAACGCTCGCCGGAAAAGCGCGTGATCGGTTTCTTCGGCTTTCTCACGTCGGCCAAGCGGGCGGAAGTCGTGCTCGAAGCGTTTCGCATCGCGCGCGAGCTCGATCCGCGGCTCGAGTTGCTGATCGTCGGACAACCCGCGCCGAACATCGCGCTGCCGGAAGGGGAGGGAATCATCACCACCGGCTACGTCGCCGACGAAGACTTCCCCGCCTACTACGCGGCAGCGGACCGGCTCGTGAATCTGCGCTATCCGTCCGCCGGCGAAACGTCCGGCACACTGATCCGCGCGCTCGATGCGGGAAAGCCGGTGGCGGTCAGCGACTACGCGCAATTCGCGGAACTGCCCGACGAGATCGCAGTGAAGATCCCATTCGACCGCGAGATCGAGGCGCTGGCCGATTTCTTCTTGCGCGACATCCCCGATCCCTCACGAGCGCAGCGAGAGTGGCTGGAGAGAAACGCTTCGCTGGACTTGACGGTGGACGGCTATTTGAACGCATTGCATGGTGGAGCGGCGGCCGCCGCTCCACTTTTTCCGCAACTCGAGCTCGTCGCAGCGACGACGAACGCGATCGTCGTCCGTAACATCGGCGACTCCACCATCCCCACCCGCACCTACGGCACTCCCGAATATCGGCTCATCGCCAACGATCGCTGGCTCGCACTGCCGTGCGATCTCGCGCCCGGCGCGACTGCCACGATCGATGTGCACCTCGACGAAGGCCCGCTGCGCCTCTATCACGCGCTGCAGGACGTGCCGATGCTGCCGCCGGAGCCTTTTGCATGTTCGACGATCACGCGCTGACGCGGCTTCGCTCGATCCTCGCGTCGCGTCCGGCGATCGAGATCACGGCGCCGCAGCATCGCCGCGCGTGCGTGCTCATCCCGCTCGTCCGCAAGAACGGCGCGTGGTCGATCCTCTTCACCAAACGCTCCGAGAACCTCGCCGCCCACAGCGGACAGGTTGCGTTTCCCGGCGGGGGAGTCGAGGACGGCGAGACGCTGGAACAGGCCGCGATCCGCGAGGCGGATGAAGAAGTCGGCATCCCACCGCGCGACGTCGAGCTGATCGGACGCCTCGACGACGTCATCACCCACAGCGGCTTCCTCGTCGCGCCGTTCGCCGGCGTCATTCACGAGCCCCTCGAGTACGTCATCCAGGAGTCGGAAGTCGTCGAAGTCTTCGAGGTGCCGGTCGAGGCGCTGCTGGACATGTCGAACCCTGAAGTCCGGTACGTGCCGTTCCGCGCAAAGCAGTATCCCGCCTACTTTTACCACTACGGTCCGTACGAGATCTGGGGACTGACGGGACGGATGCTGAAAGCCTTCCTTGATTTAGTGTGGCAGGCCGTTTAGGAGTTCTATGAAAGCGATTGTCAAGGACGGTTCTCTTCCTCACTGATTGCTTTTCGGTCTTTTCCTTTGCAATCAGCTCCTTCCGACCCGAAGAGGACGATC
>Ga0209468_1000098_pt1 | contig 41607 bp, 23 predicted proteins | sample GraSoiAngelo_102_FD_185871 | JGI IMG/M metagenome (GOLD analysis project Ga0209468, IMG submission 185871) | Grasslands soil microbial communities from the Angelo Coastal Reserve, California, USA - 14_0903_02_40cm (SPAdes) (version 2) | ecosystem: Environmental > Terrestrial > Soil > Grasslands ...
GTGACCGTGCCGCCGGGACGCTACGGCCGCTTTTCCGCGAGCGGGCGCACGACATTCATCTTCGGCACGGCCGGAGCGACGACGCCGGCCGAGTACGAGCTCGACTCGCTGACGCTCAGCGGCGGCAGCGACCTGCGCATCGCCGGTCCGGTCGTCCTCACGCTCAACAACGGCGCGACGCTCACCGGCTCGACCATCGGCGCAGCGGAGTCGCCGCGGCAGCTCATCGTTCGGCTGGCCGGCGGAGCGCTGCGCATCGAAGGCAAGAGCGTGCTCTACGCCATCGTTCGCGCGCCGCAGTCGACCGTGACGATCGACGGCGGCGGCCGTCTGCGCGGCACGTTGTCCTGCGATCGTCTCGATCTCAGCGGCACCCTGCAGCTCACCGACACCGACATTCCTCCCCCGCCCGTGAACCGTCCGCCGGTTGCCGATGCGGGCGCCGACGCGTGGGTGGTGCTCCCCGATTCGCTGACGCTGCACGGCGCGGCGACCGACGACGGTCTCCCGAACGGCAGCACGCTCGCCACGACGTGGAGCCGCGTCAGCGGACCGGCGGACGTCGCGTTCTCCGACGTGCACTCCCTCTCGCCTGCGGTCACGTTCACCGCTCCCGGCACGTACGTGCTGCGGCTGACCGCGAGCGACACTCTCCTGGCGTCGGCGGACGACGTGACGATCACCGTCGATCCGCCGAACACCGCGCCGGTCGTCAACGCCGGCGCCGATCAGACCATCGCACTGCCCGCGACCGCGACGCTCGCGGGAACAGCCACTGACGACGGCTATCCACGCGGATCGCAGCTGGGCGTCACGTGGAGCGGCCCCGCCGGTGTGACGTTCGCCGACGCGCACGCGACGACGACCATCGCCACGTTCGCCGCGGCGGGCACGTACACACTCCGGCTTACGGCCACCGACGACGCGCTCACCACGTTCGACGAAGTCGTGATCACCGTCGATCCGCAGAATGCCTCGCCGGTCGTCAACGCCGGCGCCGATCAGGCCATCGCGTTGCCAACCACTGCCACACTCGCAGGCACCGCGACCGACGACGGCTATCCGCGCGGATCGCAGCTCAGTGTCACGTGGAGCGGCCCATCCGGCGTGACGTTCACGGCCGCGCATGCGACGACAACGACCGCCACGTTTGCCGCAGCAGGCACGTACACGCTCCGTCTAACCGCCACCGACGGAACGCTCACCGCGTTTGACGAAGTCGTCATCACCGTCGATCCGCAGAATGCCGCGCCCGTCGTCAACGCCGGCGCCGATCAAACCATCGCGCTCCCGGCCACCGCGACGCTCGCAGGCACGGCCACCGACGACAACTATCCACGCGGATCGCAGCTCGGCGTCACGTGGAGCGGCCCATCCGGCGTGACGTTCACGGACGCGCATGCGTCGATAACGACCGCCACGTTTGCCGCAGCAGGCACGTACACGCTCCGTCTAACCGCCACCGACGGAACGCTCACGGCGTTCGACGAAGTCGTCATCACCGTAGATCCGCAGAATGCCGCGCCGGTCGTCAACGCCGGCGCCGATCAGATCGTCGAGCTCCCCGCGGCCGCGACGCTCGCGGGAACCGCGACCGACGACGGCTATCCGCGCGGATCGCAGCTCGCGATCACCTGGAGCGGTCCATCATCCGTCGTCTTCGCAGACCCGCACGCCGCCGCAACGACTGCGACCTTCGCGGCGGCCGGTCTTTACACGCTTCGCCTCACCGCCACCGACGGCACGCTCACCACCTCCGACGACGTCGTCATCGACGTTCGCGATCCGAATCAGGCACCGGCCGTCAACGCCGGTGCGGATCAGACGATCCGCCTGCCGAAGACCGCGGCACTCTCCGCCACCGTCAACGACGACGGCCGTCCATCCGGCGCGCAACTCGCGATCACCTGGAGCGGCCCCGCCGGCGTGACGTTCGCCGATCCGCATGCCGCGAGCACGATCGCCACGTTCAATGCGCCGGGCACGTACGTTCTCCGCATCACCGCCAACGACTCGAAGCTGCAGGCCAGCGACGAGCTGACCGTCACGGTGCTTCCAGCCAACACCGCACCGGTGGTCAGCGCCGGCGCGAATCAGACCATCACCCTGCCGGCCGCCGCCACGCTGCAGGGAACCGCGACCGACGACGGCGTGCCGTCGCCGCTCACGTACGCGTGGACGAAGGTCAGCGGTCCGGCCGACGTCACCTTCGCGACGCCGGCAGCAGCGGCGACGACGGCCACATTCACACTCGCCGGCACGTACGTCCTCCGCCTCACCGCATCCGACGGCGAGCTCTCGGCGAGCGCGGACATGACGGTCGTCGTGAATCCCGGGAATGCCGCGCCGGTCGTCAACGCCGGCGCCGATCAATCGATCGACTTCTCACAGCCGGCGATCCTCGCCGGCAGCGCGACCGACGACGGCCTCCCCGCCGGCAGCGCGCTCACCTATCAATGGTCCGTCGCCGGCAACGCGCCCGGCGTCACCTTCAGCAACGCGTCGGCGGCGACGACCACCGCGACCTTCACCGCCGTCGGAACGTACGTCCTCCGCCTCACCGTCAGCGACTCCGCGCTGAGCGGCAGCGACGACGTCACGATCCACGTCGGGCACATCCCGGTCGCCGACTTCACCACCGCCGGCAATCGCCGCAACGTCGCGCGCTTCCACAACGACGTCGCCTACTTCGGCGACGGCGCCAACGTCGCCGCGTTCACGAGCCAGCTCGACACCAACACCGGCCCGGCGCTCTTCGCGATCGATCACAACCCCTACAGCCGCTGGCGCACCGCAAACGGACAGGTCGCGAATCAGTCGTTGACCATCGCACTCGCCGGCAGCGGCCCGCGTACGATCGATCGCGTCCGCATCCTCAACTTCAATCAGTCGAACGAAGGCATCCGCAACTTCCGCGTGCAGGTGTCGGCGACGACCGCCGACGACGCCGCGTTCACGACCGTCCTCACCGACGTCGCGGCGTACCACGACCGCATTCAGGAGTTCCCCTTCAGCGCGCCGGTCGAAGCGCGCTACGTGCGCCTCGTCGCGGTCGACAACTACGGCGGCACCGGCGCCTCCATCCGCGACATCGAAGTGATCGGCACCGGCCTCGCCGGCATCGCGCACTACGTCTATCCGAACAACCTCGCCTCCTCGCGCGAGGGCGCGACGGTCATCGACTCCTCCACCTGGGTGCGCAATCCGTCGCTGGCCATCGACGAGAACACGACGACCTACTGGTGGGGGGCGGCAACGAGCGGCGCGTACTTCACGCTCCAGCTTCCGCAGCACGCGCTCATCGATCGCGTGCAGGTGCTCAACGGCGAAGGGACTTCCGCGGTGAAAGACGTCCGCATCGAAGTCGCGGATACCGCGGCCGGTCCGTTCACCGTCGCCGCAACCGCGACGCTCATCGGCACCGCCGCCAACGGCTACCAGGACATCGTCTTCCCGAACGGTCCGATCTCCGCCGGCGTCGTGAAGTTCGTCGCCGCCAGCAACTACGGCGCGAGCGGCTCCTCGGTCATCGTCGAGCTCCGCCTCGTGCCGCCGGCGGGCTCCCGCTCGTCGGTCAGCAACTACGACAACATCTGGGAACGGCCGGAGTGGATGTTCGACAACAACAACCAGACCGGCTGGTACACGCAGAGCGGCCACACGGTGAACGAGAGTGTCGTCGTCCGGCTCGACGACGCCGATCCGGCGCCGATCGATCGCGTCGCGTTGATGTCGCTGACGAGCGCCGCGGAGTCGCTGAAGGACTTCGACATCCTCGCCTCCAACACGACCGACGACGACGCCGCATTCACCACGGTCGTCAGCGGCACGCTCGTCAACGACTTCCGCCCGCACGAATTCGTCTTCCCCGGCGGCCCGGTGCGCGCGAAGTACGTGAAGCTCCTCGCGAAGAACAACTACGGCGGGCCGTCGATCCAGGTCTCGATGTTCGAGATCCGCACCGCGCGCAGCGAGGGCAACCTCATCTCCGCGCCGCTGGCATCGATCGCCATCCGCAATCAGTCGCCGGGACAGGCAGCGAACGGCGCGAAGATCGTCGCCTCCAGCGGCGGCAGTCCCGACGTGCTGCTCGACTACATCGAAGGCCCGCCGTGGATCACGCCGGCGCGCACGAATCAATTCGCCGTCATTCAGCTCGGCGGCACGGATCCGCAGACCATCAGCGGCGTCCGCGTCGGCCCGTGGAGCAGCTCGATCAACGGCACCGATCAGATCCGCAACTTCGAAGTGTGGGTCTCCTCCACGACGACCGATCCATCGGCGTTCGTCAACGTGTTGACCACCACGATGCCGCCGAACACGGCGATGCAGGACTTCTCCTTCCCCGGCGGCGCGGTGAGCGCGCGCTACGTGAAGTACGTCCCGCTGTCGAACTCCGATCCGGCGCGCGTCAACATCGTCACCGGTCTCTTCGACGTCCTGCTGCCGGCACCGCCGGGCGGCGTCATCGCCGGCTCCGCGTTCAACGGCGGCGCGTTCCCGCAGCTCGCCACCGACGGCACGAACAACAGCTGGAGCGCCAACACGTCGGCGCAACCGTCGCTGACGTTCGCGATGCCGGACAACGCGGCGCGCCTGCTGTACGGCATGCACTTCGACTTCCTCAGCTCGAGCTCCGCGCCGAAGGACTACGACGTCCTCGTCTCCACGACGACGCCGGACGACGCGGCGTTCACGCTCGCCTACAGCGGCACGGTCAACCTCAATCAGCGCGACTTCTACTTCGGCCGCACGTTCGAGGCGAAGTACGTCAAGCTCCTATGGAAGTCCGGCTACGGCTCGGTCATCAGCATCACCGAGATGAATCTCCTGACGATGACCGAAGACGGCGCTGCGCCGCTCGGCATCACCGACGGCATCACGACTTCCTATTTACCGAATCAGCTCCTCGACGCCGACGTCAGCAACGGTCTCTGGCTGAGCGGCACCACGCACGCGATTCCGGAAGTCATCGGCGTCGCGCTTCCCAACGGCGCCGTCTGGCGCATCGACCGGGTCGCACTCCTCGGCCGCACCGACTGCGGCACGCCGTGCGACGGCGCAATGGTCCGCCAGTTCGACATTCAGGTCTCGGCCGGCGACGGCAGCGACGCGTCGTATCAGACCGTGTTCACCGGCGCTCTGCAGCCGGATCACACGATCCAGTACTTCACCTTCAAGCCGGCGCTGGCGCGCTACGTCCGCTTCGTGCTGCGCAACAACTACGCGGGCGCGGGTGAGTTCCAACTCCTCTCGGCATGGGCGTTCTCGCCGCAGTTCGGCACGCAGGAGACGCGCTTCGTCGATATGTCGTCGACCGCGGGCGCGAACATTGTCTCCTACGCGTGGGACTTCGGCGACGGCGCGACGAGCAGCGAGCGCGATCCGCAGCACACGTACGCGCAGCCCGGCACCTACGACGTCTCGCTCACCATCACCGACGCCGGCGGACAGACCAGCCGCCGCACGATGCCGTACCACATCGTCGGCGCGCCGGCGGCCGACTTCACCTGGTCGCCGACGATCGGGAACGAAGTCGCGCAGGTCGGATTCACCGACGCCTCGACGAACAACTTCGGCCTCTTCACGTCCAGCAACTGGTCGTGGGGCGACAACACGAACGACAACATCTACGCCGCGGCCGCGAGCCACGCGTGGGCCGACAACGGCATCTACAACGTCACGCACACGATCACGAACGGACGCGGCATCACGGCGACGGTGACGAAGCCGGTGACGATTGCGAACGTACCGCCGACAGCGAACGCCGGTCCGGATCTCACGGTTGCGTGGGGACTCGACTGGGGCGTGCAGCCGTCGTTCAGCGACGTGAGCGTGAGCGATCGTCCGACCATCCGCTGTACATGGGACTTTGGGGACGGCGCGACGCTAGACGTGCCGAACTGCTCCACGGCGGCCGCGCCGAAGCACAGCTACGCCACACCCGGCACCTACGACGCGCACGTCACCGTCACCGACAAGGACGGCGGCGCGTCGAGCGACGTCGTCCGCACCACCGTCACCCGCCGCCCGTCGCTCGTTTCGTATGAAGGCGAGCGCGCCGTCACGATCAATCAGCCGATCGCGCTGAAGGCGCTGCTGCGCGAAGGCATCACCCACGAGCGCATCGCCAACGAGACCGTCGTCTTCAACGTCGGCGGCCAGACCGCGAGCGCGGTCACGAGCGCGACCGGCGAAGCCGTCGCGAGCCTCGTGTACACCGGCTCGTCGACGAATCCGGCCATCTCCGCATCGTTTGCCGGCAACACGCTCTATGACGCGAGCTCGCTCTCGTTCACCGTCACCTGCCCGGCCGCGACACAGAAGCTCGACGTCGTCGTCGCGACCGATCTCGTTCGCAGCCGCACCTCGATGCAGCTCAATCAGCTCGAGCTGGCGGAGATCGCGTTCAGCGACGCGCGACGCAACGGCGACCAGATCTCAATCATCGGCTACGGCAATCCGCCGCGCATGCTGCAAACGCTGACGAGCGACTACGAGGCCGCGCGCAAGGCGATCGACGGCTTCACGATCTACGGCAGCGGCTTGATCAGCGCCGCGCTCGACTCCGCGCGCACGGAGCTCACCAGTTCGCGCCACTCCGGTCTCGCCGTTCCGATCGCGGTCGTCATCACCGACGGCGCGAGCTACAACACGCTCGCGCCTGCCGCGGCAACGAACCTCAAGGCGACCGCCACGCGCCTCGTCGTCGTGTACGTCGGCGGCGTCGACACGAACATGGAGAACAACCTCCGTGCGCTCGCTTCGTCGTCCTCCGACTTCTACATCGCCCGCAGTTACAGCGACCTCCTCGCCACGCTCGTCAACGTCGAAGGCGCGATCTGTCATGTGGCCAACGTCGCGCCGGTGGTCGATGCGGGACCCGATCAGACGATCACCGCCGCGAAGACGACGCTCACCGGCACCGTCACCGACGACGGCATTCCGCCGGCCGGACCAGCGGTCCTCTGGTCGAAGGTCAGCGGCCCGGGGAAAGTGCGCTTCGATACACCTGCCACGCGCACGACGAGCGTCAGCTTCGACACGCGCGGCACATACGTACTGCGCCTCACCGCAAACGACCAGCAGTACGCGACGAGTGACGACGTCACCATCACCGTCGACGCCGACATCGTCAACCTCCCGCCGGTCGTCAATGCGGGACCCGATCTTTTCGTCAGCGTGCCGCCGGTGCCGCCGGTTCCGCCGCTGTCGTTGCACACCATTGGCAGCAGCTCCCGTCCGATCGGCATCGACTATCACCAGCCGACGAACAAAGTCGTCTTCTCCGTCGACTACCCGACCGGCGTGCCGTCGAACTTCGCGCTCATCGACGCGGACGGAACGCGCACGAACTTCTCCAGCGTCTCCGGCCTCACCGATGAATTGAAAATCGCCACCGCGCGCGACGAGGGCAACGGCATGAGCCGCGGCGGCTTCCAGCCGGGCGAGCTCTTCTCCGGCTCCGGCGCGCCCGGCGTCGTCATCCGCATCTCGCCCGACGGCAAGGTCGTGCAGAACCCGTGGGTCACCTTGCCCGGCGAGACCGGTCTGATGCGCGGCAGTCTTTATATCGACCGCACCGGCGTGTTCGGCGGCGATCTCGTCGTCGTCACGACCGCGGGCGGCGTATGGCGCATCAACGCCGCGGGGCAGGCGACGCAGCTCGCGCGCGTCAATACGCACCTCGAGGGCGTGACCACCGTTCCCAATGACCCGCGTTATGGACCGTGGGCCGGCAAGATCATCGCCGGCGCGGAAGACCAGACGCTCATTTACTCGATCGATCCCCAGGGCAAAGTGGCGAGCCATTCCCTCGGCATCGCACCGGAAGACATCGACCTCATTCCGGCCAATGAGAACTTCTTCGGCATCGACTATGACCGTTCACTGGTGCTGGGCGCGCCGGCGGCGGCGTTCGGCAACTGGATCGGAGACTTCATCATCGTCGCCGAGACCGGCCAGATGTATCACGTCTGGTGGGACGGCGCGGCGTTCCAGAAAGTCCTCGTCGCCCAGACCCAGCATTGGGAGCACGTCACCTTCGCGCCGGCCGGACTCGGCGACATCGGACCGATCGGCGTCGCGGCGACTCTCACCGGCAGCGTGAACGACGACGGCCTGCCGATCGACGGCGTTCCGACCGTCGGCTGGACCCAGGTCAGCGGTCCGGCGCAGATCAGCTTCAATCCAAGCGCATCGGCGATCTCACAGGCGCGGTTCATCGTCCCCGGCGATTACACGCTCCGTTTGACCGCGAACGACGGCGCGCTGACCGCGACCGACGACGTCGTCGTGCGCGTCAGTGAAGGCAACCACGCCCCGGTCGTCGACGCGGGCGCGGATCAAACGATCGTGTATCCGTCGACCAGCGCCTCGCTGCACGGCATTTCGATGGATGACGGACTACCCGCCGGCAGCACGCTCACCGCGACCTGGACGACCGTGAACGGACCGAATGGCGCCGTCGCGGCGTTTGCCGATGCGCACGCAGCGATTACCACGGCGACCTTCCCCGCGGCAGGCACGTACATCCTCCGCCTGACCGTCAACGACACGCAGTTCGACGGGACCGACGACGTCGTCATCACCGTGACGCCGGCTCCGATCAACAAGGCGCCGGTCGTCGATGCCGGCGCCGACGTTCACTTCGTCAACGCGCAATCGAGCGCCAATCTCAACGGCACGGTCCAGGACGACGGACTCCCCTCCGGCAGCACGCTGTCGATCACCTGGACCAAGGTCAGCGGACCGGGCGACGTCACGTTCGCGGCCGGCACCGCGCAATCGACGAAGGCAACGTTCAGCGTCGCCGGCGATTACGTCGTGAAGCTCACCGCGAACGACGGCGCGCTGTCTACGAGCGACACCGTCGCCGTGCACGCGTTCATCGGCACCTTGGCGCTGACACCGGGCGCCGCCGGACCGAACGTCGTTGGCGCAACGCAGACGATGAAGGCCGTGCTCACCGACTCCGGCAGCAATGCGCTGTTCGGCGAGACCGTCACCTTCAGCATCGAAGGCGCCAACGGCCGGACGTTCTCGACCGTCACCGACACGACCGGTGCCGCATTCTTCACGTACACCGGCTCCACTGCCGGCAATGACACCGTCGTCGCCACGGCCGGCACGGCGGCGGTCATCACTTCCAATCCCGCGGCGGTGACGTGGGTCGTACCGAAGCAGACGATCTCCGCGACGACGATCCGCGCGCGCTTCTTCACCTCCAATGGCAGCGGCGGATTCAATGCAGCTCCGGATCAACCATTGATCTTCGAGCAGAACCTTCCGACGCTGAATCTGAATCCGCCGGCAGGCACCGTGCCGGGCAACGTCTCCGGCGTCGACGTCCTCAATCGGCCGATGGTCGACGTGACGACGGATGTCGACGGCAATTTCACCGGCATCATCATTCCTCGCGGCAACGGCGCCTCGCTCGGTTACGACTACCTCCAGGACTTCAACGGCGTCTTCACCGGCTCGCTCAATGTCGCCTCCGCGGGGGACATCACCTTCAAGTTCTGGGCGGATGACGGGTTCGTGTTCGGCGTCGGCAAGGGCGCATCGCGCGTCAGCGGCGTGAATTTCAACCCGCCCGCGTCCGGCGTCACGGGATTCGAGGGCTATCCGCTTGCGGGTGCGTACAACACCGGCACCGGCGCCGATCAGCCGCGTCTCGTGACGGTTCATTTCCCCGCGCCGGGCAGCTACCCATTCGAAGTCGACTACGCGGAATGCTGCGTACAAGGACTCGCACTGACGATGGGCACCACGTCGGCGGCCGGCGATCGCATCATTCCGCCGACGATCTCGCTCGCCATGTCGCCGTACAAGTTCGACGCACAGCCGGCCGGATCGACGAAGAGCGTCGACGTGCGCGCGTTCGACGCTGCGGGCGCGCCGATCGCATCCCTGCCGGTCGACCTCCGCATTACAGGTGCAAACGCACAGACGCTGCACGGTACGACCGATGCCGGCGGTCATGTGACGTTCCAGTACACCGGCGTCCACTCCGGCGGCGACGTGCTGCAGGCGACGTCGACTGCCGCCGGCACGACCGCCATCTCCAACGAAGTGACGATCGATCGCGGCACGAACACCGCGCCGGTCGCCAACGCCGGCGCCGATCGCACGATCAACAAACCGACATTTACGGCGACGCTCACCGGCTCCTACACCGACGACGGCGCTCCCGCCGCCGGACCCGTGTCGTACCTCTGGACGTGCACGAACTGCACGACCCAGTCGCTCATCCAGTCACGCCACACCCTGACGACGGCGATCGCGTTCGGCACGAACACCACCGTCGGCAATTACACCTTCCGCCTCACCGTCTCCGACGGCGTGCTGACGTCTTCCGACGACGTCGTCGTCACGCTCGCCGATCCCCTCCCCAACCAGGCGCCCACCGTCAACGCCGGCGCCGATCAGACGATCTACCTTCCGAACAACCAAGTCACCCTCAGCGCAACCGTCGCCGATGACGGCCAGCCCGCGCCGGTGACCGTGAGCTGGACGAAAGTCAGCGGCCCCGGCGAGGTGACGTTCGCGTCGTCCACTTCGACGACCACTACGGCGACCTTCTCCGCGGAAGGAACGTATGTCGTGCGCATTACGGCGACGGACAGCGCGCTCTCGGCGAGCGATGACGTCACGATTACGGTGAATCCGGCGTCTCCGCCGCCGTCAGTGGAGATTACGTCTCCGGCCGACGGCGCGGTCATCACCGACCGGACGGTGGTGCGCGGCACCATCGCCAACGCGGCGAGCTGGCGTCTGGAGTACCGTCTCAACGCCAACGATCAAGCGGCGGCGAACAACCCCTGGATGACGATCGCCACCGGCACGACATCGGTGACGGACGCGCCCCTCGGTACGTTCGATCCGACCACGCTGGTGAACGGCACGTACAAGATCCGGCTCTCCGCGACCAACAGCGCGGGCGACAGCATCGGCACCTCCATCGCCGTGAGCGTGGAAGGACACCTCAAGCCGGGTCTGTTCTCGCTCGAGTTCCACGACCTCGTCGTGCCGGTGGCGGGCCTCGAGCTCGACGTCACTCGCACCTACGACAGCCGCGACAAGCGTGTCGGCGACTTCGGCTACGGCTGGACGCTCTCCTACGACCGCGGGCACGTCGAGAAGAGCGGCGTGCTCGGCACCGGATGGCAGGAGACGCTCACCGGAGCCGTCTTCGATCGCCAGTACTGCCTCACCCCGACGCTCTCGCGCTTCGTCACCGTCACCCTGCCCGGCGACCACGTCTACCGCTTCCGGATGGCGACGTCGCCGGCCTGCCAGGCGCTGGCGTCCATCGACGCGGCGGACGTCGTCTTCCAGCCGGTCGGCTCGCGCCACGGCACGCTGCAGGTCGTCGGCGAGCAGACGGTCGTCGTCGACGGCAGCAAGCCCGGGAACGTGCAACTGCTCACCTCCGACGGCTCGGTCTTCAATCCCACGCGCTTCCGCCTGACCACCGAGCACGGATACGTGTACGAGGTCGATGAGACGGGAGGGGTGCAGTCCGTCCGCGACCGCAACGGCAACAAGCTGACTTTCAGCGCCAACGGCGTCACCAGCTCCACCGGCCTGTCCGTCGGTTTCACCCGCGATGCGCAGGGGCGCATCGGCACGGTGACGGATCCCGCGGGCAATTACATCAACTACTCCTACGACGCGCACGGCGACCTCGCCACGGTCACGAACCAGGTCGGCGAGACCACCCGTTTCACGTACGACGACCGCCACGACCTCGTCGACTACTTCGATTCGGCGGGACGTCACGCCGCCAAGACGGAATACGACGAAAGCGGCCGCGTCATCGCCGTCACCGACGGCGACGGTCACCGCCTGACCATGAGCTACGACCTCGACGCCCACCATCAGGTGAACACCGACCGCAAGGGACACGTACGCGTCTACACGTACGACGGCAGCGGCAACATCCTCTCCATCGTCGACCCCGACGGGAAGGGCGTCTCCGCCACGTATGACGCCGAGGGCCACATGCTGACCCATACGAACGTCCTTGGGCAGACGAAGACGATGACCTATGACGCTCGCGGCAATCTCCTGACGGTCCGCGATGCGGCCGGTCACGTGACCACGATGACGTACAACCAGTGGAACGAGATCACCACACGCACCGACGCCGGCCATCACACCATCACCCGCGAATACGACGGATTGGGGAACGTCTTGGCGCTCGTCACTCCGGACGGCGATCGCACCGTGTACACGCGCGACAGCCAGGGAAACATCACCGACGTGAAGAATCCCGACGGCACCCATGTCTCGCTCATCTACGACACCAAGGGGCGCGCGGTCGCCGTCACCGACGAGGCCCAGCACACCACCCTCCACACCTATGACGACCTTGGCCGCCGTACCTCGACGACGTTGCCGCGCGGCGGCGCGGTGTCGGTCGGCTACGACGACGCGGGCCGGAAGACCCAGACCACCGCTCCCGACGGTGACAAGTGGCAGTTCGGATACGACGCCGCCGGACAGATGAACGCCGTGACCAATGCCTTCGGCGGGCGCGGCGAGTCGACGCTCAACACGCGCGGCCTGCCGACCACCAGCACGATGACCGATGGATCGCAGTTCGGCGTGGCCTACGACGCCAACGACAACGTCGTCGGAACGACCAACACCGGCGCCGCCTCCGGCTCGCTCGCCCTCGACGACCACGATCAGGTCACGGGCGTGACCATCGGCGGTCTCACCAGCACCTACACGAATGATGCGCTCGGCCGCATGACCAACGAGACCGACGCGCGCGGCTACACTTCGAAAACCACCTACACGGCCAGCGGCGAGCAGGAGTCGCGAACCGACGGCGCCGGAGAGCGGACGCAGTTCGGATACGACGACGTCGGCAACATGACCACCGTCACCGATCCGGAGTCGCACACCACGACGCGCACGTACGACGCCTACGGCCGCGTCCTCCGCGTGACCGCGGCGGACGGAAGGTACGAGGAGCTCACCTACAACTGGCGCGGCCAGCCGGCCACCCGGCGCGACAGCGGCGGACACGTCACGAAGTACGAGTACGACGTCGCCGGCCGCCTCGGCAAGACCACCGAGCCGGACGGCTCCGCCACGACCTACACCTACGACGAGGACGGCAACCTCACGTCGATCGTCGGTCCGTCGCAGGACACGTTCCGATTCGAGTACGACTCGTCCGATCGCCTCGTGAAGCGCACGTATCCGGACGGCTCCTACGAGACGTTCACCTACTCCGCCGAGCAGGTGGTGCAGCAGGTTCGCCGCCGCGACGGCCACCTCGTCACCACCGACTCCGATCCGTCCGAGCGGCCGGTGAAGACGACGTTCGACGACGGCACCAGCCTGTCCAGAACCTACACCCCGTCCGGCCGGCCCGATGTGCTCACCGATGCCGCAGGCAACCTCGATTACGACTACGACCTCCTCGGCCACATCACCGCGGTCCACCGCAGCGCCGGTCCGGAGCTGCAGTACACCTACGACGCATCGGGCCACATCACGTCCGTCAGTTCGCCGGCGGGCACGACTTCGTACGACTACGACGGCGCCGGACGGATGACCAAGATGACCGACGGGCGGGGCCGCGAGACGAAGTACGGCTACGATCACGACAGCAAGCTGACCAGCATCACCTATCCAAACGGAATGGTGGCCACGCGCGAGTACGGAACGCATGAGGAGTTGACGGCAGTGCGCGCGGTCTCCGCGACCGGCACCGTGTTGTTCGCCGAGACGTATGAGCATCTCGGCTCCGGCAGAATCAGCAAAGTCACGCGGCAGGACGGTTCATCGGTCGGATACGGCTACGACGATCTCGGCCGGCTCTTGACCGAGACCTACAAAGACGCCGGCGGCAGCGCCGTGCGGACGATCGGCTACGCGTACGACGCCGCCGGCAACCGCACGTCCGTCTCCGACAGCGCAGCCGCGGGGACCCAGCCCTATGCGTACAACGGCGCGTTGCTCGCCAGTGACGGGCAACATTCGTATGAGTACGACGAGGCCGGGAACGTCAAGAGCGCGACGCAAGGCTCGACCACGACCTCCTACGAGTACGACGTGCGCGGCCGGCTCGAGCGCATCGCGTTCAGTTCCGGCGGCGCCCTGACGTACGACTACGACGCGAACAACGACCGCGTGCGCTCGACCGATGCCGCCGGCAACGTCACCAATTACGTCCTCGACACCTCCGGCAACCTGGCCACGGTGGTGGCGGAGACCGACGGATCCGGCCACGTGGCGGCGACGTACGCATACGGCGCAGCAGGCGTCTCCACCATGACCCGGAACGGCGGTGACTATTACTACGTCACTGACGCTCTCGGCTCGGTGCGCATGCTCGTCGACGCCGGCGGCAACGTCACCGACCGGTACGACTACACCGCGTTCGGTACGCTGGCGGCGTCGACCGGCAGCACCCCCAATCCGTTCCGTTTCGCCGGCGAACAGCAGGACGCCGAGACCGGTCTCTACTTCCTCCGCAGCCGCTACTACTCACCGGGGATCGGCCGGTTCCTGCAGCGCGACAGCCGCTTCGGCACATTGGACCGGTCTCAGTCGCGGAACCAGTACGCCTACACGGAGAACGATCCGGTCAACAATATCGATCCGACCGGGCACGATCTCGCCGACGCCATGACCGGCATGGCCGTGCACAAGTTCTGCGGCAAGATCTACATCGCCAGGTTCGGCGACTACTTCGTCACGGAGCTCGGCCGCCGTCCGAACCAAGGCTTCCCACGGACCTACTTCGAAAATGGTACGGCGGCGTATGACCGCGCCATCCGCGGGCTGGACAGAGCGTGGAACGTATTGATGGAGATCGGCCTCCGTCCCGATCTGCGCGAGTACACCTATGGCGACGTCTACGAGATCAAACCGCTCGCATCGGTGATCCTGGCCCGCGTCCAGGCGGTCGCCTACGCCGTCGGCCTCGCCACGTCTCCGATCGAGACCAACGGCGTCCCGGTGTCCGGCGCGTGGCGACTCGGCCAGGACACGTTCCCGTGGTACAACCTCGAGCCGGAGCTCGGCTGCCACATCATCGCCCCGCCGATCACGCCGGCCGGAACGGTGCTCTACTCGAAAAGCTGGCTGCAGGATCTGCGGGACGCGGTGAGGGCAATCGAGGAGAACGAAGAGCTCTTCGCCGGAGAAGAGCTCGCGGTCGAGGTCGCGGGCGAGACCACCGCCGAAGCGGTGACGGTGATCGAGGGCGGCGGCACGGTCTCGGTACAACTCGAGCTGTTGCTCCAGTCCGCCCCGCGGCTCATCGTGCAATACGTGATCGGAGCCGTGCAGGACGAGGTCGCCGAGGCCGTGATGCTGTCGACATTCTCCGGAGTGCCGCTGTAGAGCGAGGAAAGGCCGGCGCGTCAGCGCCGGCCTTTGGAGAACGGGCAGGCAGAGCGGTCAAGACGAGGCCATGGCTCACTTCAGGTCGAACGCGAAGGGGAAATCTCGATCTGCCGGAGGATTCCGAGGGTGAACATGCCGCCCAGCCCGCCGCCGTCGAGGGCGAGTATCCGTTTCGGCTCGCCGTCCTTGTCGAAGTGTTGATCGCGCGTGCGTATGCGATAGGCCAAGTCGCCCCCGATCGGAGGGGCGAGTATAAGCGGGACCGGCATCTTTCGTTAGCTGATGCACCGCACATCACGCACAACGAGAGGCGAAGCATTGGCTCCGCGACGCTGGCTGGCAGACAGGACGTTGGATGAGCAGATGGGCGGCACTGGAAGCGCTGCAGCTGTGAGCAGTGGCGCGTGACCACTTTCTCGTCATTCATGCTGACGAAGAGGTCATTCAACTCTGGCGCTCAGACCCGCGTGACCACTTTCTGGTCATTCATGGAGTCGCGGATGTCATCCGGCTCTGACGCTCAGACCCGCGCGACCACATTCTGGTCATTCATGTGGTCGCGGATGTCATCGTCTCTGACGCTCTGGTCATTCATGTGGTCGCGGATGTCATCCGGCTCTGACGCTCAGACCTACGTGACCACATTCTGGTCATTCATGTGGTCGCGGATGTCATCCGGCTCTGACGCTCAGACCCGCGTGACCACATTCTGGTCATTCATGTAGTCGCGGCAGTCATCCGGCTCTGACGCTCAGACCCGCGCGACCACATTCTGGTCATTCATGTGATCGCGGATGTCATCGTCTCTGACGCTCTGGTCATTCATATGGTCGCGGATGTCATCCGGCCCTGACGCTCAGACCTGCGCGACCACATCGTTCTCAATCATGGCACCGAAGAACGCATGCAACTCTGGCAGGCAGACCGCGGGCGAGGATTTTTCTCATGCGTCCGCGTATCCTTATGGCGCAGGCCTGACATTCGGAGGAAGAGATGGACGAAGAGACTCGGCTCGTGCCGGTGCAGGACGAGAGTGCGCTCACGGAGAACGAGACGGCCGTACTGGTGCCTATGGCCGTCGGCGAAGTGGCGACGAAAATCATCGCCGCGCTGGACATGATCGCGGCGCTGGTTCCCGATCTGCGCAAGCCACATCCCGCAACGGCGAAGAAGGTGCGTGGCGCACGGACGGTTCCACGCGAGGCCGTCAGTTCCATCGTCGCCATGGTGGAGGCGTCGCCTTTGCTCCAAGGCGTCCTGCCGATGAAGATCGACCGGGCCCATGAGGTCCTGGGCTCCGCGGACGCCTATCGGCTTCTCGGCGAACGGCTCGATTTGCTTCGCTCTCAAGTCAAGTACACCGCCGAGGCTCGATGGGCGGAAGTTGTCGCTCAGGCGATGCAGGCCTATGTGATCGCCAGCACCCTGGCCGAGGATCCGAAGGAGGCGGAGCTCGCGGCCCACGTCGCCACCATCCGCCGCCACCTCGGACGACGCAACGCGGCGACGGGAAAGCGTAAGAAGAAGACGGAGTAAAACGAGCCGGACCACAGCTCCCTCACTCCAAGGCCCACCCTTGCGATTCCACCCTGCATCAAGGCAATGGCTCCTCGATAAACGTTCTTCCGTGCAGCGCATCACATCCTCCTTGCCATCCTTCTGTTAAAAAGGCGATCAGGAGGACGTATGAAAGCGTTGATCCGCACTCTCACGATTTCGTTATGTTTTCTGTCAGTCGTCGCATTCGCCTCGCCGATTCCGCAACTCGCTCCGCCCGGTCCTCGAAAGGGGAAGTCGATCGTCCGGCTCGATCCGAAGGAGACGCGCGACGCGGCGAGCGCGGAAGACATCACGCGGCGGCCCTTCATCGCGATGCCCAACACGGCCGGATGGGGCAACTGGCGTCTGTGCAATGACGCCGCCGAGGACGTCGAGCCGGCGATCATCCGCGCACAGCGATCGAATCCGCAGGGCAATCCGATCGATACCACGATGGTCGCGTACATGAAGCGGTTCGCCAACGGCAAATACCGCCTCAACGCGCTCTTCACCGACGGCGACACCTATGTGCCGAATCCTGGTCCGCTGCCGCTGCCCGCGCCTTACACGACTTCGGCCGATCCGATCGTCGCCGCGAATCCGTACAACGACGGCACCAATCCGCGGTCGTATTACGTCGTCGGAACCGTGCAGGCGTATACCGGGACCGGCGGATCGCTGCAAAACGGCATCATGCTGTGGTGGCTGCGCGACGGCGAGATCGTCTGGCAACAGACCGTGCTGGCCGTGAACACCGACACCACGATGTTCGACGACAAGCCGTGGGTCACCGTCTCCTGGTATCCGCCCGATCGCGGATGGGTCTGGGCGACTTATGTGAAAGTTCCGATCCTCGGCGGTTCCAACAGCACGATTTACGTCTATCGCAGCATCGACGGGGTGAACTTCGGGCAGATGCCGGGAACGATCAGCGCGCCCGGCATTCATTCGCCGACGATCCTCGTCGACAGCAACACCGGAGTCGTCTATCTCCTGTACGTTTCCTATCTCGACAACAAGATCTACATCACCAACACCACCAACGGCGGCGTGAGCTGGGCAGCCCCCGTCGGCTTCGATGCCGCTTCGGCGACCGAGCCATTCCTCGCTCCCAATACCGGCGATCTGGTCTGCGACAGCTCGAATGTCTGCATCGTCGCGCGCACGCTGCTGCACGCCCGCTACAACGCCGTCGATCACAGCATCGGCGTGGTCTGGCACCGTCGCGAGCCGAACAGCACGAAGACCGACGTCTACTTCAACAGCTACTCGACGACGTCGAGCCCGCCGGGATGGCGCGGCGTGAAGAAGGTGAATTCGTCCAGCTCCACCAACGATCAATGGAACGGCGCGCTCGACTACGACCTCAACGGCCATTACATCGTGGCCTGGTACGACCGTCGCGACGACCCGAACAACCGGCAATATGCCGTATACGCGACCATGCTCAATGCCGCCGGCGATCGCCTGGAATGGATCGACACGCAAGTGAGCCCCGGCCGCCCCGGCTATAACTACGATCCCACGATCTATGAGCCGTACACCGGCAGGAACGCCATCCTTCTCGGCGAGTATCACGACATCTGGAGCTGGTACGACCCGGTGAACTCCCGAATGGTCTGGCAAACCGGCGACGTCGGTTTCTGGGCCAATCAGGGTGACATCTGGAACGATCAGATCCAGCCGTAATGAAACGCGAATCGAGCATCGCGCGAAGCATCATTTCGCGCGATCCTCGATCTCCCGCCGCTACTGATGATGGCTTACCGATTGCTACGGAAGGCCATCAATGAAAGTCCCGGCCCTCGCTCTCACAATCCTTATCGCGGCCCAGGCGGGCGCGACGATTTCCCGCGCGATTTCCTTCGAGGAGAAGGTCGACAACGCCGCCTCGATCATCCTCGGCAAGGTCACGGATCAGACGACGCGGTGGGATGCGGCGCACAAGTGGATCCTCACCTACTCCACCTTTCGCATCGAGAAGTCGATGAAGGGAGAGCCGGCGCAGGAGATTACGATCGTGACGCCGGGGGGCGTGGTGAACGGGATTCATCAGGAGACGATCGGCGTGCCGACGTTCGACGTCGGCGACGATCATGTCGTGTTCGTGCGCAACACGCACTCGGGACCGACGGTGCTCTATTTCGATCAGGGGGACTACGCGGTCGAGAGCGTGCGCGGCGAGCGGATCGTGCGGCCGGCGGTCTCGAACGCGGTGCTGGTGGACACGCAGCGCGGGATGGCGGTGGCGCCGGAGTCGGTGTCGACGTTGCGCGATTTCGAGGAGCGCGTGCATGAGCGGATGCGCGCGAAGCAGGAAATCGAGCGGATGCAGATCATGGAGCAGCAGCGCCGCGCGGATTCCTCGCTGCGGAGCGTCCTCGAGCGAAACAAGCTGCTGGTCGCGCTGGCGTTGGTCGGCGCGTTGCTGGCGACCATCCAGCTGATCAAGCGGTGGTAGTGACGAGCCGCGTCGCACAGCAGGCACTCGATCGCGCGCTCGACGACACCGATCAGCTGCTCCTCCTCTATCAGCCGATTCACGACGCGAAGAGCGGCGCGATTTACGGCGCGGAGGCATTGTTGCGGCAGCGCCGGGAAACGGGCGAAGTGCGCAGTGCGTCGATGATCACCAAGGCGGCGGAGGAGCGCGGCGGATATGAGCTCTTCGAGCTGGACTCGATCGTGATGCAGACGGCGTACGAGGACGCGGCGCGCTGGCCGCGCGAGGTGCATCTGAACGTGAACCTCTCGCCGAAGGAGTTCGAGGGCGGCAAAGTGCTCGATCGCATCAAGCCCTTCGCGGAAATGAAGAAGCTCAATCTCGAGATCACGGAGACGTCGTACATCGCGCATCCGAAGGAGACGGAGGACGTGCTGCGCGCGATCAAAGACCTCGGCTTCGGTCTGTGGCTCGACGACTTCGGCACCGGACACTCATCAATTACGCATCTGCAGCACTTCCCGCTCGACGGTTTGAAACTTCCCGGCGCGTTCGTGAAGCCGCTGCCGCACGATCGGCGCTGTCTCGCCATCGTCCGCTCCCTCCTCACCCTCGCCCATGACCTCGACATCCACGTCGTCGCCGAGGAGGTCGAGAAGCAGGAGCAGCTCGACTTCCTCGTCGAGCACGGATGCGAATACGTGCAGGGGTTTCTCTTCAGCCGGCCGATGGCGCCGGAGGCGTTCGCGTCTCTTCTGGAACGCCGCGCTTCGCAAACTGCGCGGTGACCCACGCCTTCGCGTCGTGGTGATCGTGCAGATCGCTCAGCTTCAATCGCTTCACGCGATCGTCGTGCCGCACGATCTCGAGATGCGTCGGCGTGAAGCGAAACGAGCGCATCGCCCCCCACGGCACGCGATGCGAGCGGATGACGCGCATGCGCGCGAAGAAATGCTCGTCGTTCGCTTCGAGACGCATGCCCTTGCGGATGCGCTCGTCGAAGAGTCCGAAGAGCAGGAGCATCGTCGGCGAGACGAACGTGAGGATGTGAAACGAGAGGTGATGCCGCTCCTGCAGTTTCGCGAAGGCCTCGACGTACGTCATCGCCGCGCCGGCGAGCTCGATCCATCCGACGCGCGCGTGCGACTTGCGCCTCTTCTCGATGATCGCGGTGACGATGAGCGCGGCGCCGGCGATGATCTCCAGCACCGGCAGCCACACGACGCCATGATGATGCGGATTGGTGAGGTGATCGTATGCGGTGAGGATGAGGATGAGCGCCGCGACGATGTGCTGGACCGTACCGATGCGTCTGACGCGGTCGGCGCGTTTGGAATGGACGGGGAACGTCTCGGCTGTCACGCACGCGCTCCCGGACCCGAGCCCGCGCCCGCTTCCGCGCCCGGGGCGGGGGAACGCAGTCGCTTCGCTCGCCCACCCCGGGCTCGGAAGCGGGCGCGGGCGCGGGCGCGGGACTGTTCTCCGTGTAGCCGGGTGAGGGGTGTGGCCTCGGAGGCGATCACTACGCCACCTTCGCCGGCCGCTCTTCGGGGCAGTACTGATTGCGGCGAGCTTCGAGGTCTTTGATCACGTTGCGCTTGAACTGCTCCGCGCCGCCGCGCGACATCAGCTCGCTGATGTACGACGCGATGTCGACGTTCTCGACGCGCAGGCGCACGGTCTTGAAGACGCGCGGTACTTTTCCGGGGATCTGCACGTGATGCAAACCGCCGCTGTAGGCGATGAGGAAGCGTCCGTCTTTCACCGCGAGGAGGATGTCGGCGATGCCGCCGCGCACGGTCATCGGATTGCCGTGCAGGTCGAGTCCGGTCTCGCGCTTCATTCGTCCCTCGGGTGCGAGGACGACCATCGAGTCGGGATCGATTTTGCTCAGGACCTGAAACCACGTGTCGTCGCGCTGCCGCGTGATGGCGATGACGTGATGGGCGACGAAGCGGAAGATCAGTCCGACCAGCGGGCGATCGGTCGTCTTGTCGGCCGCGGGGACGACGCCGTGCGCGGCGAGGCGCCAGATAAAACGGTTCGGAACGGCGCCGAGGAAGACCGGCTCGAAAAGGCTGGTGTGATTGAGAAATGCAACCAGGCGGACGTTCGCCCACGGATCTTCCGGCGTTTCCCCGACCCACGCGAAGTCGTGGCGGTAGAACAGCTTGCTCAGAAATTTGAGTGAAACGAGCAGCGTGAAAATGAAAACGCTACGAAGGAGTCCCACGGCGCGGAAGGGTACGCACGTTGGCGCGGCGCGTCAATTACTGTACGCCCGCGCGCAATTCGTTCAGGTGCGAGGCCTTGACCGTCGTGACATTCACCGTGATCGACTCGCCGTAGGTCAGCGCGGACAGCGACAGATTCGAGCGCGCGGCATCGAGCGCGGTTCGAAGATCGATGACGTGCAGCCGCTTGATCGGCGTCGTAGCGGTGATCGTCGTGTCGGTGTACGAGCCGGCGCCGAGGCCTGCGAGCGTGCGCACGGCGTCGACCGCGGTGCGGAGCTCGGTGATGTGCGCCGGCCTGAGGGACGTCCCGGTCGTAAGCGTCGGGTCGGTGAAGATGACGGTCGTCGCGAGATCGCGATTGCTGTCGGCGGACTCGCCGCCGTTGACGGAGCGGACTTTGTAGAGATACGCGGTATTGACGGCACGGCCGCCGTCGTTGAGCGAAGTCGTCCCGGTCGAACCGGCCAACGCGTACGTCACTCCATCCGTCGAGCGATAGACGTTGTATGACGTTGCGCCGCCGGCGGCGGTCCACGAGACACCGACCGCCGTCGTGCTCGTCGCCGCCGCGACGACGTTCGTCGGCGGCTGCAACGCCGCGCAGGAAGTGGTGATCGTCTTCGATGCGGTGATGCCGCATCCGCGCGTCGTGGTGATGGTGGCGGTCAGCGTCACGGTCGGCAGGGACGGCGTGTAGGTGATCGCATTCGACGTCGAGCCGCTGAGCGTGCCGCCGGAGATCTGCCACGCATACGTGCAGCCGCTGCACGACGGAACGGATGCGGTTCTGCCGGCGGAACAGGCCACGGGTTCGGTTTGCGTCGTGATCGTCGGGTCGGGGGTCACGATCTCGATTGCAGTATGGAAAAGCCCGAGCATTTTCTCGCTCGGCTCGCCGGCCTTGCCGAACAGGAATCGGGACTGCGGATAGCCGGCGGAGAAGAAGAGGTCGCAGTAGCTCATGATCGTGCCCTTCTCGGGGGGCACGGACGCCGTCCCGGTGAAGCAGGGCGATCCGTCGAAGTTTCCGCATTCGTCGACGAAGTTACGCGTCACGCCGTACATCGTCTTCTCGCCGGCCGTCAGCGCGACGCAGTGGGTGTGTGGCCCGTTGACGTTGTGCCCGAGCTCGTGCATGAACTGCTTCAGCATCCGGAAGTTGGTTTGCGGCTCACCGTATTGGACGCCGTTCTGGGTGGCTTCGGGATCCGGTACGGTCGTCTCGATTCCGAAAGCCGAGCCGCTGAAGGCGTAGGGGCCGGCGTACGAGTTCGCGTATACAGCGGAACCGCAGTCCGAGCCGTCCGCGCCGCAGAAGAAGTCGTCATCGCACAACGGCACATAACCGGAAACAGGATCCCCGAGCCATGCTTTGCCGCCGCGGAAGTCCTTTCCGCTAAGAAACACAGCACTGGATCGCGGCACGGATGCCTGCGAATAGTTGTTGTGCCAGTACAGACCGAATTCGGCGAGCGCGTTCGGCAGCGTCGAAGACTGGTTCGGATTGGCGCCCGGCTGGACGTTCCATGGATCGGTTCCGGCGCTGCGAATATGCGTGTCGCCGAGGACCAGCGTGGTTTTGAGATCGCGCTGATACACGATCGACGATTTTCCGACGAGGTCGCCGATGTACGTCGCGATCGCGGTGTCGTTGTTTCCAAACGCCGCGCAGAATTCATTGTCGGTTTCGATGGCGATGCGCAATTGGTACGTTGCGCCCGTGACGTTCCCGGCGTTGGCCACCGGCTTCTGCCTCATCGTCAGCTCGCGCGCGCCAAGGTGAGGATGAATGCCCGCCGCGTCCGTCGCGCATTGCCAGTCCGCTCCCGGCTCGCTGAGCTCCTCGATCTCGTCCGCTTCGCGCATGAAAACAGGAGCTTCGTCGACCTTCGGCCGCGAGCGCGACGACTTGCGGACGCCCGAGCCTACGTGCCACCGCCGTTCACCAACGAGGATCATGCCGCGGATGGACCCGTCGGCGGACATCGAGAAGAAGACCACCGAGTCGGGCTCTCCCTGAACGCGACCCTGGAAGTACTTCACCGCCGGCGGCGGGATGACGGTCTGTTCGCCTGCCGCGCCGAACACGACGATCTTCGCGTCCTTCGCCCACACTTCCATCGGCTCGAGCTCGATCGTGTCGAGCTTTCCTTCGCGCAGCGAGACGCCGCGCAGCGTGGTCTTCCCGTCCTTGCCGAGGGTCTGGAGCGCGCGCCGCAAGCCTGGAGTGAAGACGCTCGCCTCACCGGCGAGCGCGGAGACTGCTGCCGCGAGCATGACGACGAGAAACACCAATCGCATACGGAAGTGTGTTGTGGACATCGACGGGCCTTGCTCTCTTTCTCTGCTGCGATCTGCTGATTATTGTAGCTCGGCAAACTCGCGGATCACCTTCGCGCGATCCGTCAGGAGGCGCGTCAGGTAGCGGCGCAGGAAGAGTTTTTCGGCGATGCGGCCGAAGATGCCGAGCGGCGCGGAGAACTCGAGGGCGTCGATCATCTTCGTGCAGTGGACGACCGGCAATCCTGCCTGTCCGGACAGGCAGGATTGCCTGTCGTCCACTTCGAAGAAGTGATCGTGCACGAACGAGCGGAACGCGCCGCGCTGCATCTCGTCTCGAAAATGGCGCGGGCGGTCGAACGCCGTGATCTTCGACGTGAAGTGCTGCGTGACGCCGAGGTGTCGCGCGCGCCACGTCACCTCCTCGCCGAGCTCGATGAGACCGGACGTGCGTCCGCCGACCGCGCGCTCGTTCGTGTGCGTCATCGACTTCACGTGCAGGTCGAGATCGCGCGCGGCGTCGAAGCAGCGCTCGGCCGGCGCGGCGATCCAGAGCTCAATCCGAATTTTTTCCAAGCAGCTCCAGGAACCGCTTCGCGAAGCGCGGTCCCTTCCCTTCGTCTTCATGTTTGAAAAAGACGTACGCCTCCGACCACGGCTGCGCCTTCACGCGCCGCACCCACGCCTTCAGCTCCCTGTCTGAATATTCGCTGCGGCGCAAACGGAGGTAACCCCACGACGCGGTCGAGACGAGAAGCGAGTCGGGATCGGCCACTTCGTCCGTGTCGGCGATGCAGAGCGCGGCGTTGTGCTCGCGGAGCGCGGCCAGCGTGTCGTCGTCGATTGCGATGTCGCGGCGGAACTCGATGCACACGCGTTGTTCCTCCGGCACGAAGCTGAGAAGGTCGCGCAGTCCATTGACGCTGTGGCGGCGGAACAGCGCGGGACCGAGCTTCGATCCGAGAAGCGCGGCGATGTCAAAAAATTTGCCGACGGGCTCCGGACCGGGACGGTACTCAATCCAGTTCGGCGCCTTGAGGATGAACGTGAATCCCTCCGGGACCTCGGACTCCCATTTCCCGATCAGCGTCTCGTTCGGCATCCGGTAGAACGTGTTATTGATCTCGACCGCGCCGAAGTGTCTCGCGTAAAAGGACAACATCTTCGACGCCGGGAGATCGTCCGGATAGAACGTCCCCTTCCATTCTTTGTAGCTGTAGCCGCTCGTGCCGGCGATCACCCGCATTCGGCAGAGGGTATCTCATCGCGCTCCAGCATCTCCGCGAGACGCGCGGCGTGCTCTAGCGCCGCGCTCGAATGATGCGCTTTGTAGAAGTCGGCCTCGGCTTTGTCGAGCGCGATCATGCCGAGGAGTCGGTCGCCGGCCATGAGCGGCACGCCGAGCCACGAGCGGATGCCGGTGCCGACGTGCAGCCCGCGGCGGAACGCGCGATACGACTCGACGTCGCGCACGATGAGCGGGCGGCGGCGGTAGATCACCTCGCCGTTCGGGACCTCGATGTTGTCGATCTCGAAGCTCTCGCCGACGATGACGTCGAGGTCGGCGAACCCGACCCCGCCGATGATGACGAGCCGGTTCTCCCGCAGCTCCTGCACGGAGCAGCTGTCGTACGGCACGTCCACCCGCAGTTCGCGGAGGATTTGTATCAATTCGTCTGCCATCGCGGACCCCGGGGAAGGGCGGAATTGTAACCGGTGAGAGCAGAAAGCAAAAAGCAGAAAGCAGAAATGTGGAATGGAGGAGAGCATCGGAACGCCGGCATCCCGATACATGAACTTCTAACTTCTGCGCCACGCGCGACGTCTATCCCCACATGAAGAACCTGCTCGCACTCATGCTTTCAATTTTCGCGCTCACTGCCTCGGCCTCGCATCATTCGGAATACGTCGACACGCGAGACGACGGGACGACGACGCGGATCAGTGTCGTCCACGATGACGACGAGCATTACGCGACGTACGAGAAGAACGGCGTCCGCTACATCACGCGCGATCTCCGCGTGCTCGAAGAGCTGGAGACCGAGCTGGAGCGCAGTTCCGGCTACGGCCGCGAAGAAGCCCGCCTCGGCCGTGAAGAAGCGCGCCTGGGCCGCGAAGAAGCGGCGATCGGACGCGAGGAAGCGCAGCTCGCGCGCAGCGGCGACGACTCCGAGGAGGCGCGGAGGCGGATCGAGGAAAAACGGCGCGGGATCGAAGAGAAGCGGCGGGATGTGGAGCGCGAGCGGAGAGCGGTCGAAGAGAAGCGCTCGACCGAGCGCGGCGAGTCGCTCGCGTCGATCTTCGAGCGCGCGGTGCGCGACGGGCGCGCCGAGCGGCGTCAGCGCTGATGCGCGGAGCAGTAGTAGGTCGTGCGGCCGAAGACGACCGTGCGGCGGAGTGTGCCCGTGCCACAACGCGGGCAGCGCTCCCCTTCTTCGCGATGATGGAAGAGTGAGCGCGGCGGAAGATCGCGTTTGAGTGCGGTCTTCAGGATGCGGCGCATCGCGTCGTAGATCGCACGCTTCTCCGCGTCGCGCAGGCGGTCGATCGTGCGGCGCGGATGGATCGAAGACTGGAAGAGGATTTCGTCCGCGTAGAGATTGCCGAGGCCGGCGATGATCTCCTGCGACATCAGGAGCGACTTGATCGCGCCGCGGCGCTTGTCGAGGATCTCCGCGAAGCGCTTGTAGGTGAATGAGCGTTCCAGCGGATCGGGACCGAGGCCGCGCTCGGCGATGAACGCGTCCGGCGAGTCGACGACGTTCGCGAGTCCGAACAGACGGACGTCCTCGAACGCGAGATGCGCGCCGTCGTCGAAGTCGAAGACGACTTTCGCGAACCGCGGCTCGCCGGCGGCGTCGCGGTAGTACGCGAGATCGCCGGTCATGCCGAAATGGAGGTGCAGCCAGGTTTCCTCGGTTGCGCGGTTGCTCGGTTTCGCAGTTGCGCGGGCGAAGAGGTGTTTGCCGTGGCGGCGTACAGCGGTGAACTCACGACCCCTGAGCCTGCGAACAAAAGCCTCCTTGCGGATGTCCGCGAGGATGCGCTCGTCGCGCACGTTCACGCGCGCAATGCGTTGATGCAGCGCGTGACTGGCGAAGTAACGGGCGTACGTTTCGACTTCTGGAAGTTCAGGCATGTCGAGCAACCGCGCGACTGCGCAACCGCGCAACCTAGTTCCGCGCGATCCACATGTCGATGCTCTTTTCCAGCTCGTCCAGCGGCAACGCGCCGGAGCCGAGCACCTGATCGTGGAATTTGCGGATATCGAATTTCGCGCCGAGCTTCTTTTGGGCGCGCTCGCGCAACTCGAGGATCTTCAGCTGTCCGACTTTGTACGCGAGCGCCTGCCCCGGCCAGACGATGTAGCGGTCGGTCTCGGACTGGATCTCCACTTCGTCGGTCGCCGAATGGTCGCGGAAAAACTGGACGACCTGATCGCGCGTCCACTTCTTGTCGTGCAGGCCCGTGTCGACGACGAGACGGATCGCGCGCAGCATTTCGTCGTTGAGGCGGCCGTAGTCGCTGAAGGGATCCTGGTAGTAACCGACTTCCTTGCCGAGTCGCTCCGAATACAACGCCCACCCTTCGACGAACGCGGTGTAGCCGCCCTGCTGCCGGAACTTTGGCAGGCCGGTCATCTCCTGCGCGATCGAGAGCTGCATGTGATGACCGGGAACGCCTTCGTGATACGACGTCGACTCAGTCGACAGCGTCTGGCGCGACGTCGCCTCGTACGTGTTCACGTACACGCGCCCCGGGCGCGAGCCGTCGGGCGAGCCGGTGTCGTAGGACGCAGCGGCCGCTTCTTTCTCGCGGAACGGCTCGACCGGCACGACCTCGAGCTTCGCTTTCGGCAAGCGGCCGAAGAGCTGCGGCAGGCGCGCGTACATCTGATCGATGAAGTGCCGGTAGCGATCGATGATGTCCTGCGGCGATTTGAAATGGAGCTCGGGATTCTTCTCGATCGCGGCGTTGAACGACTTCAGGTCGTTGAAGCCCTGGCTCTTGGCGATCTTCAGCATGTCGCCTTCGATGCGCGCGACTTCGCTGAGACCGATCTGATGGATTTGCTCGGGCGTCAGATTGCTCGTCGTCTGCTGCTTCACGCGAAAGGCGTAGCGCGCCTTTCCGTTCGGCAGCGCCCAGATGCCGACTTCGGTCCGACCCTTCGGTGCGTATTCGTTTTTCACGAATGCCGCGAATTTTTTGTACGCCGGGATGATCGAGTCGTTGATCGCCGCGATCACCGCCGTACGAATGCGCTGCCGGTCCGCGTCCGGGACATTGTCCGGGAACTTGGCGAGCGGAAGCGCGAACGGCGACTTGTCGGCCGGCGTATTGGCGATGCTCTCCGCCTGACTCGCGACTTTCTCGAGCAGGAACTTCGGAGGCATCAGCTTCGCGGCCATGCCTTTGCGCATGTTCGCGATTGTGTCGTCGAACGTCTTCGGAAATTTGTGGAGTCGCGTGACGTAGTCGTCGTAGTCCTTGGTCATCTGGAACGGCAGCGCGGATGGCAACTGCGCCGTGTTGAGATGAATGCCGCTCATCTGATTGACCGGCGTCTGCCATCCGTTGAACTTCGACCCCTCGATGCCTTCGCGCAGATCGCGCACCATGAGATCGCGATTGAGGCGCTCCTGTTCGCTGAAGCCGGTCGTGCTGATCGCCTCGAAGCGCTTCAGAAAGTTTCTCGTCTGCTGCAAATCCGCTTTCACCGCGGCCTCGGAGACGTCGCTGACCTGATCGTTGAAGCGCCGGTCGCCGAGGATCGATGCGTACTCCGGATTCGTCCGCATCGTGTAATCCCACTGCTCGTCGAGCAGATCGCTCAGCGCTTTGCGACGCTGATCGAGATCGGAGGCCGAGAGCTCCTGGGCGTGAAGCGTGGCGGCGGTTGCGACGAAGAGCAGGAGAGCGCAGAGAACTTTCTTCATGGCTGGTGGAGTGTACGTCGAGACCAGTCGTCGGTTTGCTTCCGAAACGGCAACAAGAGCGCTTTCCCGATCGTCACGTCGCGCGGATCGTCGTACGCCGGAACGCCGATCGTGACGGACTCCTGCGGCACGTCGACGCGCATCGTGCGATGCAGGAAATCCCACACGCTGAGGATGCTCGACCAGTTGCTGTCCGTCTCCTCGCGCCGGTCGGAGTGATGGATGCCGTGCATGCGCGGCGTGACGATGAGGCGCACGAGCGCGCGATCGACGGCGGCGGGCAGGCGAATGTTGGAATGATGAAAGAGGATGGAGACGAAGAGGATGGTCTGCCAGAGCCAGAGCGCGGTGACGTCCGCGCCGAGGACGACGATGTGCGCGGCGCGAAACGCGACGGAGAGCAGCAGCTCGCCGAGGTGAAAGCGCAGCGCCGTCGACGCATCGAGATCGCGATCGACGTGATGCACGAGATGAAACCGCCACAGCAGCGGCACCTTGTGATTGAGCCAGTGCCAGAACCAGAGCGTGTAATCGAGCAGCACGATCATCGCGACGGTGAGCCACGGACGCGGAATGCCGAGCCGATACAGCAGTCCGATCTCATTCCGCTCCGACCACATCGCGAGCGGCGTGAGCAGCGGCGCCTGCACGAGCGAGAGAATCGCGAACGAGATCCCGCCGAGCGTCAGATTGCGAACGATCCGCCGCACTTTCGATTCGACGCTGCGGCGGAGAGGCCACGCGATCTCGAAGAGCGTGAACAGTAGAAAGGCGGCCGCGGCGGCGATGGACGTGATGGCGCGGGGGGACATCGCGACGATCTTACGCTTTGGACTGCGGCCGCTACGCCGCCGCTTTCTTGAACGTGTGGAAAGCGGCGGCGTAGCTACCGCAGTCCAAAGCTCACCATCCGAGAATCTCCATGATCGTCCTGGCGAGCGACATCGGGTCGAATGGTTTCGCGATCACGCCCGAGATGCCGAGCCGGGTGTAGCGCTGGCGGTCGGCGGTTTGGACTTTCGCGGTTAGGAAGATGACGGGCGTGCGGTTGGCGGCGGCGCGGAGGTGGGTGAACGTCGTCAGGCCGTCCATGTCCGGCATCATCACGTCGAGGAGGATCGCGTCGACGTTGTTCTCGCGCGCCATCTCCAGCGCTTCTTTGCCGCACGTCGCGGTGAGCACTTGCCAGTCCGCGGTCACTTCGAGCGTCGCACCGGCGATCTCGCGGATGTCGTTTTCGTCGTCGGCGAGCAGGATGCGTCTACATTGCATGATTAGCCTCCGTCTGCTGTGCGGTGTGGAGCAGCGTGCGCACGTAGCGCTCGATATCGGACAGCGGAATGCGGCTCTTGGTGAGAAAGATCGTCGTGCCGAGCCGCAGGCGCGCCTGATCGGCGATCGAGACTTCGTTCGCGCTGTACACGAGAAGCGGGAGCGACGCGAGATCGGGATGTTCGCGCAACCATTGCACGACCGCGAAGCCATCGAGGTCGGGAAGCATCAGGTCGAGGATGACGAGCGCGGGCCTGAGTCGCGTGCAGAGCTCGATCGCTTCTTCGCCCGTGCTGGCGACGATCGAGCGCAGTCCATGGCTCTCCAGCGTCGCGCTGATGACGCGCGCGAGGTCGGAGTCGTCTTCGACAATGAGCACCGCGGCATCCGCGGTTTCAGTCGCGCGCGGACGCGACGCCGGTCCCGCGCTGTTCCGCGGCGCAGACGCGACGGCGACCGGCACGGTGAAACGGAACGTGCTGCCGGAGCCGATCGTGCTTTCGACGGAGATCGCGCCGCCGTGCGCGTGCACGATGCTGCGGCAGATCGCGAGGCCGAGGCCTGTGCCGCCTTTGTCGCGCGAGTCGGATGCATCGACCTGGCGGAAGCGCTCGAAGATCGTGTCCAGCTTGTCGGCCGGAATGCCGCGTCCCTGGTCTTCGACCGAGAACGTGAACATTTCCCCTGCTTCGCCGCGCAACACGACGCGCGATCCGCTCGGCGAGAACTTCACGGCGTTGCCGAGGAGATTGGTCAACGTCTGAACGATCCGGTCGCGATCGATCCAGAGCAGCGTGTAATCGGGCTCGTACGCGATTGCGACGCCCGCGCGCTCCGCCACGCTCTGCACGACATCCACCGCATCTTTCATCACCTCGGATGCGCTGGTCGCGCTGCGATTCAGCTCGACGCGCCCCGAGCTGATGCGCTCGAGGTCGAGGATCTCGTTGATCATGCGCACGAGCCGGTCGGTGTTGCTGACGGCGATGTTGAGCATGCGCTCCGCGCGACCGCCGAGCGTGCCGAGCGCGCCGCTGGCGAGAAGACCGAGGGCGCCGCGGATCGACGTGAGCGGCGTGCGCAGCTCGTGACTGACCGTCGAGACGAATTCGTCCTTCATCCGCTCGATCTGCATCCGCTGCGTCACGTCTCGGAACGTGACAACGACGGCGACGCCGGTGGCGAGGCCGGCCGGCACGGCAGCGGTCGAATATTCGACGGGAAAACGCCGCCCGTCACTGGCCACGAACGTCGTCGTGAGTCCGGCGCGGATGGGCACGCGGAGCGACGCGCGGCAAACGGGACACTCGTGCACCGGCAGCGCGGCCATTTCGTCGACATGCACGAGGTCGTGCAAATGGCATCCCGTCAATTCGTCGACGCTGTAGCCGAGCATGCGCGCGGCGGCGAGGTTGATGAACGTCACGACACCCGATGCATCGAGCTCGAGAATCCCTTCCGCCGCGGTGTTCAGGATTTTCTGGTTCCGGTGCGCAGTGCGCTCGGCGCGGTCTTTCGCGATGTGCAGTTCGCCGGTGCGCCTGGCGACCTGCCCTTCGAGAGAGTCGCGCCGCCGCTGCAGCTCATCGTCGCGCAGTTGGATTTCCGCGAGCATCTCGTTGAACGCGGACATCAGATCCTCGATCTCGCGAGGGCTCGAGCCCTCGCCCGAGAATCGCAGTCCGTAGTCGCGCTCGCGCCGCACGCGATCGGCTACGCCGGCGAGTGCATGGATGGGCGTCGAGAGGATCGTTTGTAATTTCGAGGAGATGACGAAGGCGACGAGGATCGAGACGCCGAGGATCAACACCGCGCTCAAGGCATAACGGCGCGCGCGGGCCTTGAAGTGGCTCAGGTCCGAGGCGATGAAGATCGTGCCGATCTTCTCGCCTTTGAAAAAGATGTTGCGCGTGATCTCGATGTGATCGCCGTGCATGCGCGCGCCTTCCGGCGGCGCCGTCGCCGGGATGTCCGTCGCGGCGGTGATCCGCGTGACGAACGGTTGTCCGTTGGCCGTGTAGACGCGCGCCGCGGCAATCGCCGGCATCGCGTCGAGCGCCTGGAGAATCTGCGTATCCGATTCTTTATCGGCAAACGTCAGCGCGGCGGCGCTGTTCGATCCGATCACGCCGGCGAGCGCGGTCAGATCCTCTTCCAGCGCGCGCTTGGTGGTGAAGAGATCCACGCCGGCGAATGCGACGCAGGCCAGGAGCAGGCCGGACAGCGTCGTCGCCATCATCATTCCCCGCAGGGTCTCGCGAACGGTCGCATTGCGTTTGAGCAGTCTCACGCCGTCGTAGTCCGCAAGGTGTCAAAAAAAATACAAGCGGGCTCTGTATTTTTTCGGCACCCCGGCGGACTCACACTGCGAAATGACGGTATTGACTCTGCCTCCTCCCGAAGTCGAATCGGATTCCGAAGAATGGTTCCGGCTCCTGTGCGAAGTGTCGTTCGACGCGGTGATGGTGCATCGCCACGGACGCGTGCTCGCCTTGAATGACCGCTGCGCGGGAATGTTCGGATTCGAGATCGCTGACTGCATCGGACGATCGATCCTCGAGTTCACCGCTCCCGAATGCCGGGAGCTCGTGGCGAAACACGTCCGCGAAGCGCGCCTCGAGTCGTTCGAAGCCGTGGCGCTGCGCGCGAATGGAGAACGGATCCCGGTCGAGGTTCGCGGAGCGACCGGCAAGACGTCGGGCGTGCGCGTGACGACGATCCACGACATCTCGGACCGTAAGGTCGCCGAGCGTGAGCTGCGGGCGATCGACAACGCGCGCGCACAGCTGATCGCGACCGAGTATCGCTATCGCGAGCTCGTGGAGTCGACGCACGATCTTCTGTGCGAGCACGACCTCGACGGGAAAATCGTCTCTGTGAATCCCGCGGCCGCGCGCGCCCTCGGCATTCCGCGCGACGAGCTCCTCACGATGTCGATCCGCGACCTGCTGAGCCCCGAAGGCAAAGCGGGATTCGAGCACTACCTCGCCACGATCACGCGCAACGGCGCCGCCGAAGGATTGATGGCGCTGCAGTCGCGCAGCGGCCAGCAGCGCACGTGGCACTACCGCAACGCGCTGCGCCGCGGTGAGGGAGACCGGCCAGTCGTTCGCGGGCTGGCGCATGACGTCACCGATCGCGAGGAAGCGCTGCACGCGCTGCGCAGCAGCGAGCGGCACTTCCGCTCGATCATCGAGAACTGCCTCGACGTAATCTCGATCATCGATCAGGACGGGCTCATCACCTATCACAGTCCTTCCGCCGAACGGCTCCTCGGATATTCGCCGGAGGAGCTCGATCAGCGGCGTTCGATGGACTTCGTGCATCCCGAGGATCGCGAGCGCGCGGCGGCGTATTTTCAGAAGCACATCGAGTCGCCGGGACTCGTCGGCAACATCGACCTGCGCATGCGCCATCGCGATGGCTCGTGGCGCTGGCTCTCGATCGAGTCGCGCACCGTGCAGTCGAACGGCCGCGTGTCGATCATCACCAACGGCCGCGATGTGACGGACCGCCGGCTACTCGAGGACCAGCTGCAGCAGGCAAACCGCCTGACGAGCCTCGGGCAGCTCACCGCCACGGTCGCGCACGAGTTCAACAACGTGCTGATGTCGATGCAGCCGTTCGCCGATCTGCTGCAGCGTCCGAACGTGTCACCCGAGTCGGTTGCGAAAGGCGCGTCTCACATCGCCAGCTCGATCGCGCGCGGCAAGCGCGTCGCGCAGGACATGCTGCGCTTCGCGCGTCCCGCGGTGCCGTCAATCGCGCCGGTCGATCTCCGCGCATGGTGGGAGCGGCTCGTTCCCGAGCTGCAGGCGCCGACCGGAAATCTCATCGAGTTCACCTGGTCGTTCGAGCCGTCGCTCCACATCCGCGGCGATGCCGCGCAGCTCTCGCAGGTGTTCGCGAATCTCATCAACAACGCACGCGACGCGATGCCGTGCGGCGGCACGCTGCGCGTCGTCGCGGAGCGCGCGCGACCCGGCGAGACGCGGTCGTTCGGCAGCGTGCCGCACTGCCAGAACTTCGCGCACATCCGCGTGGAGGACTCCGGACACGGCATGCCGGAGCACGTACACCGCCACGCGTTCGATCCGCTGTTCACGACCAAGAAGAACGGCGGCACGGGACTCGGACTCGCCGTCGCGCACCAGGTCGTCACGCGCCACGGCGGACTGATTTTCGTCGAGAGCGAAGTCGATCGCGGCACGACGTTCCATCTGTTCCTGCCGCTGACGGTGGAGACGCACGAGCCGGAAACGCAAACAAACGCCGAGCGCGCAATTCGCGCGCGAAAGATCCTGATCGTGGAAGACGAGCCGAGCATCGCCGAGGGAACGGCGATGTCGCTGCGGGACCGGGGATTGATCGTGGTGACGGTGGATCGCGGAAGAAAAGCCGAGCCGGCGGCGAGAGTGCTGCGGCCGGACGTCGCGCTGATCGACGTGCGGCTGCCCGATATCGACGGCGTCGAAGTCGGCCGGCAGCTGCGCGCGCTCGATGCGGACATGAAGATCGTGTTCGCCAGCGGGCACGCAGACGAGGCGCTCGTGCGCGCGAGCTGCGCGGGCGCGATGTTCCTGCAGAAGCCGTTCGAGATTCCGGCGTTCATCGACGCGATCGCGGCGCTCGAAGAAGGAAGCACATGGTGAGCGATCGAACGGCGCTCATCATCGACGACGATCCCGACATCGTCGAAGTCATGACCACGCTCCTCGAGCTGCGCGGCTTTCGCGTGGAGACGAAGTCGGACGGCATCCATGCCGTCGATCTCGATCGCAACTACGACGTCATCGTCCTCGATCTCAACATGCCGGTCTTCGACGGCGAGACCCTCACCGAATACTGGAAGCTGACGCGTCCCGAGATCCTCGAGCGCGTGATCGTTCTCAGCGGCTACTCGCGCTTCACGCGCGGCCGCGACATCCCCGCCTTCGCCAACGTCCCGAAGCCGTTCGACTGCGATGAGCTCATGCACGTCATCGAACAATGCGTAAACCGCGTGCCCGCCGAAAGGAATGTTTGATGTACCGACACACCCTCACTCTCGTTTTCTTGTCCCTCGCTGCCATCGCTCAAGCCGACGACCGCGCTCCGCTCGATGATCTGCTGTCGACGCCGATCAGCACGGCGGCGAAGTACGACCAGCGGATCAACGAGGTGCCGGCTTCGGTGACGGTGATCTCGTCCGAAGAGATCAGCCGCTACGGATGGCACACGCTCGCCGACGTGCTGAGCGCGGTGCGCGGCGTGTACACGACGTACGACCGCGGCTACACATACCTCGGCGTGCGCGGCGTCGGCCTGCCGACGGATTTCAACAGCCGCTTTCTCGTGCTGATCGACGGTCATCCGATGCAGGAGGTCGTCTCCGGCAGCGTCGGCATCGGCAGCACGCTCGCGCTCGACCTGTCGGTTTTCTCGCGCATCGAGTTCGTGCGCGGCCCGAGCTCGGTCATGTACGGTACCGGCGCGATGTTCGGCGTGATCAATCTGATCACGAAGGACGCGCAGGAGCATTCCGAGCTGACGCTGGCCACGGGAACTCGCGGAACACGATTCGCCAGCGGCCGCGCGGGATTCGGCGCCGGCAAGCTCTCCGCGAGCATCGCGATGTCGTGGCAGGAGAACAACGGCAGCGATCTCTATTTCCGCGAATTCGACAGGCCCGGCTTGAATCACGGCGTCGTGCGCGGCCACGACTTCGACGACTACCGCAGCGTGCTCGCGACGCTCTCGTTCGGCGAACTGCATGCGATCGCGTTGCAATCGACGCGGACCAAAGGCGTGCCGACCGCTCCATGGGAAGGTACGTTCGGAGGCGACGCGCGGACGACTGACAGCCGCACGTTGGCCGGCGTTCAGTTTGCGCATCGCTTCACGGCGGCGAGTCAGATCTCGCTGCGCTCGTACTTCGACCGCTTTCATTACTACGGCGATTTTCCAGGCGGCTCCACGACTGGGGAATCGTCGGGCGCCCTCTGGTCGGATGACGCCGTCTCCACGCGGATCGGCGCCGAGGGACAGTATGTGCGCGACTTCAGCGCGAGCCGGCGACTCACCATCGGCACGCGCTGGACGCGCACGCAGCACGCGAGCTACCAGTGGGGCACACCGCAGGATCGAGCCGCCGTCGATCTGCCGTTCACTATCGGATCGATCTACGCACAGAGCGAATGGGGACTGCGCAAGGGTGTCGTGCTCACGGCCGGCGCGAGTTACGACCGCTATTCCGGCGAAGGCGACCACCTGACAAGGCGCGTGGCGCTGATCTATACGCCGAACGAGCGCACGACGACGAAGTTTCTGGTCGGTCAGGGATTCCGGCTGCCGAGCGTCTACGAGACTGTTTTTTCACGGCCTCTCGGTGCCGGCGCCGGAGGCGATTCAGACCGTGGAGCTGGTATGGGAACAGCGCATCGCCTCGGACATGATGCTGACCGCCGCGCTCTTCAATATCGATGTCGACAATGTCATCCGGCAGGACTTCGAGGACGGAACGGCGTTCGGCTACAAGAATGCCGGCGAGCTTCGCTCCAACGGGATCGAGCTGCAATGCGACTATCGCCGCGGCAACGGGATCTGGAGCTACATCAATTACTCCTGGCAGCACGCGACCGAGAACGGGCAACGCATGCCGAACTCGCCGGAGCATCTCGCCAAAGCCGGGATCTCCACTCCGACCTCGCGGCCGCTGCAGGGCGCGATCGAATTGCTCTATGGCTCCGCACGCAAGACGATCGGCGGCGCGGAGACTGCGAACGGCCTGATCGCGAACATGAATCTCACCGCCGCGATCACGAAGCGTCTGAGCCTCGGCGTCACCATCCGCAATCTCTTCAACACGCCGTACGCCACGCCGGGCGGTCCCGAACATCTGCAGGACACGATTCCGCAGGACGGCCGTACCTTCGTCGTCCGTCTCATCGCGAAAGGCCGATGAACCGATGACCGCCACGCGACGGCTCGCCTTGCTGTTGCTGCTCGCATGCAGCGGCACGGCGGCGGCATCGACGATGCCGGTTCCGGTCAGCGTGCAACTGCCTCTGTTCGTGAAGATCTGGAAGCTCGATCGCGCGTTCCCGGCCGGCGGCGAGATCGTCATCGCCATCCTCTTTCAGGAAAGCCACGGCCCGTCGGCGATCGTGAGGTCGCAGGTGGAGTCATGGATCGCGACGAGCGGACAGCGCATCCGCAGCATCGCCGTCGCGATCGACCAGACGTCATCGATCGCCGCCATGATCAACAGCATCGACGCCGACGTCTTCTACATCGCGCCGTTGCGCGGAGCGGACGTTGCGGACATCGCGCGACTCGCCCGCGCGCGCCACATCCGCACGATCACGGGTGTGCCTGAATACGTCGACGAAGGCGTGAGCGTCGCGCTGGACGTTCGCAACGACCGCCCGCTCATCGTCATCAACGTCGCGTCGTCACGCGCCGAGGGGAGCTCGTTTCCCGCGCAGCTCCTGCAGCTGGCGCGGCTCGTCGACGTTCATTGAGTTTATCCCGGAGATCCCGCGTCTAGGCGCGGGATAAACTAGGGCCATGCAGATGAGGCGAATCGGGGTCCTCGTTCTCTCATTCACGCTCGCCGCCGCCCTTCACGCACAAGTCGATCCCGATCTCCTCGCGGGGATGAAAGCGCGCTCGATCGGTCCCGCATCGATGAGCGGACGCATCGCCGCGATCGACGTCGTGGAATCGAATCCGAACATCGTCTACGTCGGCGCCGCGACGGGCGGGCTCTGGAAGTCGACGAACGGCGGACTGACGTTCACGCCGATCTTCGACGACCAGCCGGTCGCCGCGATCGGTGCGGTCGCGGTCTATCAGGCGAGTCCCGAGATCGTGTGGGCCGGCACGGGCGAAGGCAACGTGCGCAACTCGATGTCGGTCGGCAACGGCGTCTACAAATCGATGGACGGCGGCAAGACCTGGCAGCACCTCGGCCTCGACAAAACCGAGCGCATTTATCGCATCGTGCTGCATCCGCGCGATCCGAACATTGCCTGGGTCGCGGCGATGGGACAGGCGTGGGGACAGAACGCCGACCGCGGCGTGTTCAAGACCGTCGACGGCGGAAAGAGCTGGACCAAAGTACTTTTCAGCAATGAGCGGAGCGGCGCCGCGGAGCTGGTGATCGATCCGGAAAATCCGAACAAGCTCTTCGCCGCGCTGTGGGAGTACCGGCGCTGGCCGTGGTTCTTCAACTCCGGCGGTCCCGGCTCCGGTTTGTACGTGACGTACGACGGCGGCGCGAACTGGAAGCGGTACGCCGAGGAAGACGGAATGCCGAAAGGCAACCTCGGGCGCATCGGGATCGCCTTCTCGCATTCAAATCCGAACATCGTCTACGCGCTCGTCGAAGCGGAGAAGAGCGCGCTCCTGCGATCGGACGACGGCGGACTGAAATGGACCGCTGTCAACACCGAGACCAACATCGCCAGCCGTCCGTTCTACTACGCCGACATCCGCGTCGATCCCGCCGATCCGAATCGCGTCTACAACATCGCGACACAGATCACCGTCTCGAACGACGGCGGCAAGACGTTCAAGGGACTCGTGCCGTTCTCGCGCGTGCACCCCGACTTTCACGCGATGTGGATCGATCCGAAAAATCCGGGACACATCTTCGCCGGCAACGACGGCGGCGTGTTCGAGAGCGAGGATCGCGGCGGAAGCTGGCGCTTCGTCGCCACACTGCCGGTCGGCCAGTACTACCACATCAATTACGACATGGAGCAGCCGTACAACATCTACGGCGGCATGCAGGACAACGGCTCGTGGAAGGGGCCGAACACGACGTGGGAGACGGCGGGCATCCGCAACTGGGACTGGCAGGAAGTCGGCTTCGGCGACGGCTTCGGCACCGCGCCGATTCCGAACGATCCGATGACCGGCTACGCGATGAGCCAGGAAGGATTCCTCGTCCGCTGGAACCTGCGCACCGGCGAGCGGAAGGACATCCGACCTTCGGCGCCGGACGCGAAGACCGATCTGCGGTTCAACTGGAATGCCGGAATGGCCGTCGATCCATTTGATCCGAACGGCATCTACTACGGCAGCCAGTTTCTCCACAAATCTAGCGACCGCGGCGAGACGTGGAAGATCATCAGTCCCGACCTCACGACGAACAAGAAAGAGTGGCAGCAGCAGGCGAAGAGCGGCGGCATCACGCCCGACGTCAGCGGTGCCGAGAACTACACGACGATGATCGCGATCGCGCCGAGCCCGCTCGATCGCAACACGATCTGGGCCGGCACCGACGACGGCCGCGTGCACGTCACGCGCGACGGCGGCGCGAACTGGACGAGCCTCGAGAACAACATCAAAAGTGTGCCGGCGAACACGTGGGTGCCGGAGATCAAGGCCTCGCGCTACGACGCCGGCACCGCGTTCATCGTCTTCGACGATCACCGCCGATCGAACTGGACGCCATACGTCTATCGCACGAACGACTACGGCAAGACGTGGACGTCGCTTGTCACGAAAGACATTCAGGGCTACGCGCTCTCGATCGAGCAGGATCCGATCGACGCCGATCTGCTCTTCCTCGGCACGGAGTTCGGTTTGTGGGTTTCGCAGGACGCCGGCAAGAGCTGGTTCAAGTGGAAGCACGGCTTCCCGACCGCGTCGGTGATGGGACTGCAAGTCCATCCGCGCGATCACGATCTCATCATCGCCACGCACGGCCGCGCGGCGTACATCCTCGACGACATCCGCCCGTTGCGCAGCGTGACGAAGGACATCCTCGCCAAGCCGATCCACTTCTTCGAAGTTCCGGAAGCGATGCAGCACGTCACGCGGCAGAAAGAAGGATCGCGCTTCGTCGCCGACTCGGAATTCCGCGGCGAGAACGAACCATACGGCGCGCTCCTCACCTATTCGCTGAACGTCGCGGGCCTGCCGCATCCGATCGAAGAAAAAGAGCGCGAGCGGAAAGCAAAGGAACGCGAGTCACTGCAGAAAGAAGTGTTTCCCGAAACCGGCGTGCCGCCCGACGTTCCGAAAGAACCGGTGAAAGCAACGCCTTCGGATGCGAAACCTGCCGATGACAAAGAACCGCAGATCAACATCGAAGTCGCAGACGCATCCGGAAAAGTCATCCGCAAATTCAAAGGTCCGGCGAAGCTCGGCGTGAACCGCACGAACTGGGACCTCACGCGCGACGCATTCAAGCAGCCGCGGTCCGACGAGCCCGAAGTCGAGTCCTTCCGCCCGCGCACCGGCCCCGAAGTCCCTCCGGGCACGTACACCGTCACGATCAAATACAAAGGCAACGAAGCGAAGCAGAGCGTGACCGTCGTCCCCGACCCGCGCGAGACCACCCCGCTCGAAACACGCAACGCCAAATACGCCGTCATCCTCCGCGCCGGCGCACTCCAGGAAAAAACAACGGAGGCCATCGAGCGCATCCGAAAAACCCGCGCGGACATCGACGCCGTCGCCGCGAAGCTGAAAAAAGACGACGACAGCGCCGAGCCCGACCCCCTCATCAAACAAGGCAACGCGTTGAAGAAGCAACTCGACGCCATCGAGCGCCGGTTGTGGAACCCGCCCAAGACCAAAGGCCTCGTCGCCGACCTCGACGCCATGTCGAAAGTACAGTACCCGATCCAGTCGTTGCAGTCCTCGTGGGATGCCCCGACTCCGGCGCAGCTCACCTACCTCACGTACGCCGAAGGCGTGTTGAAGGAGGTTTTGGGGGAGTACAACAGGTTGTACAGCGAGGATGTGGGCAAGTATCGGGAGGCCGTGCGCAAGCAAAACCTCGTGCTGTTACCCGACTACGAAGCGATCCAACCCTAATGTCATCCCGAGCGTGAGCGAGGGACCCGGGCGGGTGGGCGGCACCAAAATGCCGCCCACCCGCGCTCACGAAGCCAGATCCTCCCACTCCGGATTGTCGCTTCGATCAGCGCAACCTTCTTCGATCGTCGCCACGCTTTCATCTGCTTCTCACGCGTGATCGCGTCGACAACACGCGTGTACTCCTCGACATAAACAAGCTTCGTCACCTTGTACTGCGACGTGAATGACCGCGGATATTTGTGCGATTTGTGCTCGGCGAGTCGGTATTCGATTGCTCGTAATTCCGATATAGAGCACGCGAGCGCGGCTTGCGAGGAGATAGACGTGGTAAAGCTTCATGCAATCCGAGCCTACCTCGGAATTCGCAATTCGCTGCAAAACTCCACCTCTTGTAGCCCCTGTCATTCCGAGAGGGTGTGAAGAATTCGCGCGTGCTGTGGAAAAGTGACAATGACCGTACCATCGGTTCATGAGCGAGAAGCAAGAGTCGAAAGCGCGAGTGGTGGAAGTGAATCGGGCCCAGATGCGACTGGTCCCGATGGATCTGGAATCGTTGCTGCCGGCCGATCATCAGGCGCGTGCGGTGTGGAGCTTCGTGGACCGGCTCGATCTGGGCGAGTTCTACGCGCGCATTCAATCGCGGGAGGGGAAGGCCGGGCGGCCGGCAATCGATCCCCAGATCTTTCTGGCGCTCTGGATCTATGCA
>Ga0209468_1000099_pt1:0-7500 | contig 41043 bp, 22 predicted proteins | sample GraSoiAngelo_102_FD_185871 | JGI IMG/M metagenome (GOLD analysis project Ga0209468, IMG submission 185871) | Grasslands soil microbial communities from the Angelo Coastal Reserve, California, USA - 14_0903_02_40cm (SPAdes) (version 2) | ecosystem: Environmental > Terrestrial > Soil >...
ATTAATTCGTTTTTGATAGTTATTTCTTTAATCAGTGAATAGAAGCGTACTCTAGATCGGAATCGTGGGGAAGTACTGCTTGGTCATTTCTACCAACTTAAAGTCCTCATTATGATTCGTTTTATCCAAAGTTTTATGCAAAAATAACTTTTTTTATACATTACATTTTCTCTATTACTAATCTTTTGTGTACCTTGGTATTCCTAACTGTCCACTGATTTTTGATTGATCCCCAGTATGGTAATACATATAAGACAGTAGTAGAAACCCCATATGGTTGATCTTCTGTACCCGCTTCAAGATATGATAATTAGCCAAAGAATCTTAATCTTGGGGTAAACAATTTATACACTGCTTGTTTTTATATTCTTGTACATAGGGAATAAGATTTTACCTTTTTACTGCAAATTTGTAAGCAGTTTGATTTTACTCATATAACTATCTAGTTTAACTTATCGACCCTAATGATGAATAAAAAATGAAAATATCCATTCAATATATTCAACGTCTTTACTTTACTTCTAATTTCTAATGAGAAGGGAAAATAATCATGTTCCAACGAATCACACGTAGAGATATTGATAACACACATAGAGTTAATGGTATTTCATAACTAATAGATTGAGCAGCAGCCCGTAGACCACCTGAAAAGGAATATTTATTGTTCGATCCATATCCTGACATAAGAAGTCCAACAGGAACAATACTTGAAATGGAGATCCATAAAAAAACACCTATACTGAGATCGACTAAAACAAGGCGAGACCCAAAAGGAATTACTAAATAACTTAGTAGAACTGATATGACCGCTATAGACGGTCCCGCGCTGAACAAACGAATATCTCCTCTAGATGGGAGGAGGTCCTCTTTAAAAAGTAATTTTGTCCCATCCGCTAGAGCTTGAAGAATTCCCAGAGGGCCGGCATATTCAGGCCCAATACGTTGTTGTATCGCTGCGGATATTTCTCTTTCTAACCACACAATTACTAGTACCCCTATTGTGATTCCCAAAACAAGGATGAAAATAGTAACAAAGATCCATATGAGTCCATCGACTTCTTTTAAGGATTCCGATTTAGAAAAAGAATTGATAACTTGTACTTCTACTTCTCTCGTATCAATTATCATTTCAACGATCAACTTCTCCCATAATGATATCTATACTACCTAGTATCGTCATGATATCGGCCAATTTCATTCTTTTAACTAGTTGAGGGAGAATTTGCAAATTGATAAAACCGGGTGGACGGATTTTCCATCTCCAGGGGAAAACACTACTATCCCCTATCAAATAAATTCCTAATTCTCCTTTTGGGGCTTCTACTCTCACATAAAGTTCCTGTTTCGACAATTCAAAATTGGGTGAAAGTTTTTTAGAAATGAATCTATATTCAAAATTAGTCCATTCGGACTTTTTTTCTCTATCAAAGCGTCGGACTTCTAAATTTTCATAGGGTCCCCCGGGAATTCCTTCTAGAGCCTGTTGAATAATTTTTATAGATTCCTTCATTTCACCGATTCGTACTAAATAGCGAGCTAGTGAATCTCCTTCTTTTTGCCATTGGGCTTCCCAATCGAATTTATTGTAACACTCATAATGATCAACTTTACGAAGATCCCATTGGATTCCAGAAGCTCGTAACATCGGTCCTGATAAACCCCAATTTATTGCTTCCTCTCCACCAATAATGCCGACTCCTTCAACTCGTTCCAAAAAAATGGGATTCCGCGTAATAAGTTTTTGATATTCAACAATTCCCGTTAAAAAATAATCGCAGAAATCCAAACATTTATCCATCCAGCCATAAGGTAGATCCGCAGCGACTCCCCCAATACGGAAATAATTATGCATCATTCGCATACCCGTGGCAGCTTCGAATAGATCATATACCAATTCCCTTTCTCTGAATATATAGAAAAAGGGGGTCTGTGCGCCGATATCCGCCATAAAAGGTCCAAGCCATAACAAATGAGAAGCTATACGACTCAGCTCCAGCATAATTACTCTAATGTAACTGGCTCTTTTAGGTACTTGAACACTTTCCAATCGTTCTGGTGCATTTACTGTTATTGCTTCTGTGAACATAGTAGCTAAATAATCCCATCGTGTTACATAAGGCAAATATTGTATAATTGTTCGATTTTCCGCTATTTTTTCCATCCCTCTGTGTAAATAACCTAATATGGGTTCACAGTCAATAACATCTTCACCGTCGAGAGTAACGATCAGTCGAAGAACACCATGCATTGATGGGTGGTGAGGACCCATATTAACTATCATGAGATCTTTTCTTGTAGCCGGTAGAGTCATATCTTTTCTTCCTTAATTCATTATTTCATGAATTTATCAAAATGAGATTCATCAATCAAAGTGAAAAATAGAATAACTACTAGTAACTAAATAACTAAAAAAAAAATTCAAACCAATCTAAAAATTAACGAGTTTTTGACTCCCGAATACCCAATTGGCCAATTAATTTCTTATAACGTACTCTATTTTTCTTTGACAAATAATCCAGCAGACGTTGACGTTTTCCCAGAATTTTTCGTAGACCCCTTTGCGATAAAAAATCTCTTTTATGTAATTCCAAATGTGAAGAAAGTCTATGTATCTTATCGGTGAAACTCAATACTTGAAATTCAACAGATCCGCAGTTTTTTTCTTTTTCTTGTCGAATAGCCGATATGAATGCATTTTTGACCATAAAAACAAATTTTTCTATATTTTTTCCGTGGATTTTACCGATCAAGAAAAATAATAATTATTATTATACCAGTTATTTGAATCTAGTACACAAAAATTTTGGATTTACATTACTTTTTTTATTCTATCCAAATCAAATTGCAAATTTGATTTGGATAGAATAAAAGAAAAGGTGATACATTTATGCATTCACGAAAGAGAATGCTTTTTTTACCTAAGAATAAGATTCTGTCAATTTCGTCCTAGATCCAATTGATACGTAATTAAATAGGTATCATGTACCACAATGTAACGTGTATATATTTTGGTTTTTATCTACCAAATATATCATGCGATAGATAGATATATAGGAAATATATACTATTAACTAACTCTGAATCGTGGATACATATGTATTCTTGACATACTGAAATGGCTGCCGTTATTGGTATTAAACCAATAACGATTCATACAAGCTAAATCTTCTAATCGATAATTGGGCCAAAGAAACAATTTGAATTTAATGAATTTATTTGCATCTGTATTAACCCCGTTCAAAAATTGTCCACAGTTTTTTATGTTGTTTTGGTTGCAAAATAGTGGATTTCTATCCACAGCACCCCAATTCCGGTAATTGAAACAGATTAGAATTCTCAATTCTCTACGACGTCTGGGAGATAGAATATTTTCAGGAACAAAGAAATCATAATGATTTTTGTTTCTATTCACAAGCATGTTGTTGTATTGTGCAACGAATACATCAACATTTTTTTTATCGACATATCCATTTTTTATTATGTATTTTCCATTAGTTTGGTGTTTATTCTTATTAACCAATGAAATACCTATGGTTTGATATATAATATATTTTCCATCCCTTTTTATAGATAAACGAATTGGTTCGATAATAAATATTCCCCTTTTTATCAATTCTGTAAGAGGTAGGTCTTTCTGAATCAACATTGCATCCAGACGCATCTCTCCTCTTTGAATTGAGGATATAGCAATTTCTCTTGGATCTATCAGTCTAAGTAGAAGACAATATACCTTGATATTATTGATCATTCTTTGATTCAAAGGCTCATCCCATCTTAATTGAAAAAGAAAATATTTTTTCAGAAAGAAATCGAGTTCTGCTTCCTTCTTGCTCTTGGTTTGTTTTTTTTTTCTACCCTTTTTAATGTCTGTTTCTGTGTAATCTTCTTCAACATCTTTCTTTTTGTTTTGTTTTTGCAGATCTGATACAAGATCTCCTTGACCTTGTTCTTCATTTTTTTTTTTGTTGGAATTTGCTAATTCAAGATATTCTTTTTTATTAGCTAATATAGGAAGATTTTTTTTTTGATTTACTTCACTTTGACTAAAATTTTCATTTCTATGAAAATGAAAAATAAGTAATTTGATTGGTATGATCCACGGTTTAATCTTATACGCATCAAAAAGTAACAAGAATTCTGGGAAAAACCAAGGTTCTAAATTTGATATAGTACAATATAACTTTTCTTGATTCATTCCCATCCAATCAAAAAAGTCTTTTTTTTGATTGGATGGTTTTTGATTGGATAAGTTGATTTTGTCATGAATCGTAAAAGAAAAAAGATCTTTTTTTTCACAATTTTGCAAATTTTTCGTTTCTGTTTTAGCATTTTTATGAATCTTGGTGTCGATATGCGTATTGGTCCAGGTCTCAATATCAATATTGTTTCTAAGACAAAAATGAAGAATTCTACAATCAAAAAATTTTCTATCCAGATTTTTGTCCGTATCCGTATCAATAATAGATCTTTTTTCTAGATAATCACTAATAGCTATATTTATCAATTCATAAAGCGATTCGGGTTCTAATGTATTGAAATTATATGGAATTTTTTTGTTCCCCACTTGTAACGTTGATCCATAAATACATGACTTACTATTCCCATAATTTATATATTTATATGATAAAAGATCATACCCGTAACGTTTTTTCAATTTTTCTTTTTGACTCATCAACGAATCCACTGCATAGTCATTTTGTTTCATGTAATGAATTGATTGGTCTTTTTCTTTTTTATATAAATCCAATTTCATTGAGTTTTTCTTTTGAATTGTACGACATTGATTGACTCTATTTCGCCATTTTTGGGGTATTAAGTAGGACCCCTCGGTCTGAGATAAATTGTATTGATAATGACCCTTTAACCAATTTTTCCATTTATTCATTCCAGACTTATGTATTTTCTTATGCCTTGGTTTGGAATCAAATATTTCTCGTGTCATACAACAATTCTTGATTATATCCCTAAGAGAAGGATAGGTACCGTGATATTGAAGTACAGATCTCAAATGGCACTTGTTAAGTAATTGATTTTGTGATAATTTGTAAAATACATATGCTTGAGACAAAGAAGATAAGTCACAATAAATATTAGAATTTTTATTACTAATATTAGTGTTAGAAAACAACTTTTTTATAGTCGAAATAAAGTTCATTGTATTTTGATTTGTTTTCTCAACTCCGTCTTGACTTGTTTCATCCTTGGAAATGGATTTTTTGACAATTTTTTTTGTTGATTCAAAGAAAAATTTTGCATTGGTCCTTGGAATCTTAATAGTATATATTAATATATCCATGTATATTTTTCCAATGAAAGATTTCATAAAATAATGCGATTTACGTATTAATCGTATATTTTTTCTTTTGAAACTTTGCCAAATACCCTTCTGCGATTCCGATTTTTTATTTTTATCATCACAAGTTAAAACAATTTTTTTCTTGTCTTTTGTAATTCCTTCCATTTGAGCCTTAATCGTGATTGTCTTATTAGCAAGATCTTTCATTTTTGTTTCTATGAGTGAATAATTTGCATTTCCATAATTCATGGATCGAATTCGAATAGTTGATTCGCGGATAATATTATTATTTATATTAGAATTTTTTCCCTTTTCATTCGGTTCATATACTTTTACCCCCTTCAATTTTAATAAGAAAATAGGGTTTACTTTTTGAAGTTCTTTCATTATTAGGTTTATAGCTAGAACTTTTTTGATAACCCATTTTTTTGTTTTTTCTTTTGAGACTTTTAGAAACCATTTTTTTCGTTCTTTGAAAACCCTTATAACTTGAAAAAATTTCTTTTTCACTTTTTTCATTTTTTTTTCGAGTTCTTTAAAAATGGGTTCAAAAAAAGAAGGTCGTTTTCGGGGGGATCCGAAAGGGAGTTCTGCTTCCCTTCCCCAGACTGTTAAAAAACAAAAATTGTCTTTTTTCCTCATTTTATGATCTCTATGATGAGATCGTATTTTGGATCTTCGCCAAGGTTTCAGACAAAAAGGAAATAAAATCTTTATCTGAATACCGTCTGTTAACCAATTTTGGGGAAATTCTGTTTCTGATAATTGAACACCATTATAAGTACATTTAATATGCATTTCTCTATTCCATTCCTTCAAATCCTCGTACCACTCGGGGAATTGCAATAATAGCATACGGCCCGTATTTTTAGCTATTATCAATAAGGGTAATATAACGTACTTTCTAAGAAAAGATTGGGTTACTAACATTAAACCTCTTATTGCTTGAGTAAATATAAAGGTATCCCAAGCTTCTGATATTGCTATGCGCTCGTTTTCCTCTTCTTTCTCTTCGTTTGTTTTCTCCTTTTCTTTCGTCTCTTCCTCCTCAAAATAAGAAATTTGAAATTCCGGACTTCCCCCTACCCAATTTCGAAAAATGAGATTAATCATTTCAGAGATATCAAAAAATGGAAAAAAAAGTGTTTTGTCTATTCGATCCAAAAAAAGTGGAGAGTGCACATTTGCTTGAAACATTTCCCAAGTAACTATTTTACGTCTTTGAGCACGCATGGATCCTTTGATTATACCTCGGCGAAAATCTGATTGTTGTGAGTAACGTATCAAAGCCACTTCCTCTTCTTCATCACTAGTGCTAGTATTACTAGTATTATTATTACTAGCATTGGAATTAGTACTCTGATCGTTATCAGTATAAATTACCACGCGTTTGCCTTTTCTTGAACGAATTTCAGGATCTTCCGTCGATTCTTCTTCATTTTCTTCTTCCTCTTCTTCCAAATCGTCTGTCAATTTGTATGACCACCGAGAAACCCTTTTACCGATTTCTTCCATTCCAATAGATTTCTTTCTAATTGTTGTTAGATCATTTGGATCAGTTGTAATTACATTGAATACAAATTTCAAAGATTTTGCTTTACTTTCTGCATCAATTCCTCGTGCGCGTTCAAAAGAAAATTCATCCATTGGATTTAGGGGATTCTCAATCGAATTCAATAATAATTCCTTGCCAAAAGAGTCGAATGTGTTCTTTTTATGTTCAAATTCTCGAGAATCATTATGAAATAGACCGTGAATCTTATTTATCCAAAAAATTTCTACGGAATTTGCTGTCGAAGTTATTAAAGCATTCGTGATTGTACGTAAATCGAATTTTTTGGTTGTTCCTCGATAGGATCCATTCAAAAAAGGATCATATATTTGGGGTAAGTATTCTTGTTCATTCTCATCATTGCATAGTCTGGTCCTTTTTTCTAGCATATCTAAAGCAAGAGATCCCTTCTCTTTTTCCAGAATTTTTGTTCGACTTATCAATTCATTGTTCAAGTTGTATTTTTTTTGTTCATTGGTATAAACCCAATAATTATACAGATTGTCATGTGATAGTTTTTCTGTCTTGTACAAAGAAATTTTATGTTCTATCATTTCTGAAAAAGTTGATAAACTGGGTGGATATGTAAAAGATATTATTTTTTTTCCATCACTTTGGCATGTAGAAAAAAAATATTGTGACATTTCATTTC
>Ga0209468_1000099_pt1:25000-30000 | contig 41043 bp, 22 predicted proteins | sample GraSoiAngelo_102_FD_185871 | JGI IMG/M metagenome (GOLD analysis project Ga0209468, IMG submission 185871) | Grasslands soil microbial communities from the Angelo Coastal Reserve, California, USA - 14_0903_02_40cm (SPAdes) (version 2) | ecosystem: Environmental > Terrestrial > Soil >...
GAAAAAAGCCTTGTTCTTTGGAAGATCTATCTCGTGCCTGGTACTGCAAGGTTCCACTCTGCAAGAACTCCGAATCATTCTCTTGAAGCTCATCCTCTTTATGATAAATGATCCGCTTGCCCCGAAATGCCCCGGCCCAATAGGGAAATCCCAATTCAGTGGGCCTTTCGATACAATCAAATAGATTGCCACAAGGGCGCCATATTCTAGGAGCCCAAACTATGTGATTGAATAAATCCTCCTCTATCTGTTGCGGGTCGAGGGCCCCTTCCCCTTTTTCAAACTCCGATTCGTATTTATCATAGAAAAATCTCTGATCAATGATAGAAAAAGATCCATTTTGCATCATATCTAACGGATTCCTTGGTTCGGACCGAAGAAGTAATGTCACTCGATTATTATCAAACTGACTGCAATCTTTTTCTGTCCGTGAGGGTCCCGCCAGAGCGCCTTCTACTTCTAATAGGCCATGAACTAGATCAGAATCATTCTCAACGAATCCATAAGAAGTGATCCAATTTTTTTCACCGGATCCGGGTGAAGACCAAAGATCTTGAGCGACCGATCCGGCAGAACAACTCAAAAGATAAAGAAGTATCGTTAATTTCTTCATGCTCGTTCCAAGTTCGAAGTACCATTTGTACAAATAAGAATCTCCTTCCTTACATGATTTCTTCTTCATATAGATCGATATAGGATCTATGGGGCAATTACTTAGAAGTACATTTTGTGCAACAGCCCTTCCTATCTGATAGAAAAGGATCCCATGATCCTGAACCGATCTTACCTGGGATCGCAAATCCCAAGTTTGTCTATGAAGAGCTGATCTAATTGTATCAGTTTCTATAATTGATTTCTTCTGTGTAATACTAATTGATAGGGCCTCATTGATAAGTGCTACAAGATCTCGTGCATTGGAACCCATGGTTATGGGCCCGAATCCGTTAGTATGGAACATTTTATTTTCCAAGTGAAATCCCCTAGTATATGAAAGAATGAAAAAGTGCTTTTGTTGTTGTGGAATAAGAAGCCTTCGTATCTTAATGCATGTATTTAATTTATTCGGAGCTATTAGAGCGGGATCCACTTTTTGGGGAATATGAGTCGAAGCAATAACAAGAATATTTCTAGTGGAACATCTTTCACAATCCCTGGAGAGATAGTTCTCTAATAGACCGAGGGATAAGTAATTCGACTCATTCACATACAGATCATGAATGTTTGGAATCCATATTATGCAAGGAGACATTGCTTTTGCTAATTCGAATTGAAGGGTGATATCAAATCGGTCTATTTTCGGCGTCATATACATAGTTAGCACATTCGTCATAGTTAGCAGCTCCGTATCAAGGTCATCATCAATATCGTCACTATCATCAATATGGATATTGTCACTATCATCAATATCGATATCATCAATAAGATAACCTTTAGGCTTGTCATCCAGGAACTTGTTCGGAAATACCGTAATGAAAGGAACATAGGAGTTTGTCGCTAGGTATTTGACCAAACAGGATCGTCCAGTTCCTATAGAACCTATCACTAAAATACCCCTAGAAGGGGATAGGGCTAAGCGGAGCGAAAAGGGTTTTCCATGAGATGGAAAATGAAAACTATTAGCCCCACACGAGGTTTGTGAATAAGTGATTGTCTGATAATGAGCAAGGAATATCCGTCTTTCTGCTAAACAGGATCTATTGAACTCATAATTCATTAGATACTTTTTCTGAATGTCAACTAAGTATCGTAAGTAAATTGATCCCGGTTGTTCAATCATTTGATAACCAGAGTCGTTCTTTGATAAAGGATCACTATGAGTCAGACTCAATAGAATTTGATCAATCCTTTTTTCTGTCATTAAGGTGGAGAACTGAACCAAGAATTCTCTTTCTTCATCATCAATCGAACCACTGTTCGCGACCCAGGATTCGATTTTATCATCAATCCAATCACCGTTCACGTTTTTTCTTTTTCTTACCAATGAATAGATCTCTTTACTTGTACGACTTAGATGTCTCGTATTTCTCGAAAAAGTGATTTGATTGATGGGATTTGGTATGATACTTATGAGATTGATATTCAAATATTTCTTCTTAGAACGTATTGATTTGACCCCATAAGCGGGACCACCACCCAATAGCATGTTGCCACCAGAAGCAGAACCCCGTATTTCTTCCAGAGAATCTCCTAATTGTTCCAGAGCAACTAGAAAGAGATTCTTTAACCAGAAAGAATTCAGTTCAGATGTAGGATACCTATCCAGAAGTTTTCGCAACTCAATCATGTATGATGGAATCATCAAAGATTTGATCTTTTCTAACTCTGTCTGTAACTCACTAGAGGCTCGGGAAACAAAGAGAAGATGGATACGAACGAGATATCCAGCAACAAGAAGAAGGAAAAGGATTGAATAGAGGAACTCCCGAGTATTTCTTGATCTCAGATGTGCCCATATCAATGGAACGGGTGCCTCATTATTTCGATGAATCATTTCTTCGGACAGAAGAAGACTCTGTAAACACTTATTCGAAATCTCACTTATCAGAGTCCATTGTGGAAGAATCTTCTGAGGAATTGGCCATGATATATCTGATCCATACACAATATCATGAAAAATGGATACAAATTTTTGACTGCTACTTAGTATCGGCAATGGGTCTGAAAAAGTATCTAAAAGGGTTAAATTTAGATATTTGCACCCTGTCGAAGTAAGGAACCATGGCATATATGTTTGGAACAGATTCCATTTTGAGAGATTTGAAAAAGCACTATCTCGTTGAAAGGTTCCATACATCTGCCCTTTCTCAACGTATTTCTTTAGACAAAGACTCCGTTTTTTCCTCTTTCCGGATGGTAAATATTTCTCAGAACATGGAGTGTGAATCAAACCCATGTTTGAATTGAAACTGAGATACTGATGCAAGTTCTTCCCTTCTGAATCAGATAGATTCATATCTGAAAGAGGCTGACAATAAGTTCTTTCAAAATTGACTATTTGTTCCTCTCTTAGAGGTGTTGCAGAAATGTCTGCGATCGAGTAAATAGCTCTACGAACGAATAGATCGAATCGAATTGGAAAATGGAAAGATTTGTACAAGTTATACGTTTCATCACCACTTTGTAGAAAATCGTTAGGTATGAATATGTCAGATACCTGTGACTCGATTGGTGAAATAGTCTCTCTATCCAAAAAAAGATGTTTTTTTTTACCGACGCACAAAGAAAATATTTTGTTGCGAATGAACAAGATATTGAGGAATTGTCCATATGTAAGATCATCATTATGGATACGGGTCTTTTCCACAGAAAAAGGGAATCTTTTGTTACAATAGAACCAGAAGTGATGTGGATCATTCAAGAATCGAAGTCTATTTGCTTTATAAAAAGAAGATATCAATGAACTTCTATGAAATGGTTTCGCGGGATTCTGCCAATTGTCTCGATCGTGGGATATCATTGAGAAATAGGAATCCGTGTTATCAAAGGATTTCCCGCGATTATTTCTAGTATGGAATGAGTCAATCATCCACTTTGGTATCTTTTTGAACAAAAATGGTAATATTGTTCCTCCATTGATCAAGAATTTCGGTTTTTGGGAAGTATCATGATCATCCAATAAGAAGGGTTTCAATTTATTCAAATGAACGATTTGAACACCTATTGATTCTAACAACTGATTGCAGGGTTGATCATTCGGACCTTTCAATTCATAGATGTGGATCTCGGACCTATGAATGGGGGTATTCCCGATACTCACAAAGAAAAAGGGAAGTGACTTGGACAAAAAGAGAAGTGACTTGGATAAAAAGAGAAGTGACTTGGACAAAAAGAAACGAAGTGACTTAGACAAATCTTGTTTGTCGATAGCCTCGGACCAATCAATCGAATATTGATTAATACGTAATCGATCGAACACTACTTGAAAAAGGCTCTTCTGTACTTGAAAAAGGCTCTTCTGTTCAGAAACGAAATGTTCCTGGAAATTCTTGCTCCCATTGGACCATTTGTATCTATATGCATCAGGATCCCGATTCATGGATCTCTCGGTTCGAGAAATAAGAGGATCAAACCATTTCTTCTGACTCTTTTTCAAATTCGATAAATGTTGGTTGATCGTATATTTCATTATAGTTATATGATTCAGAGTATCATTTCCTATTTGATCCCTTTGAATTCCATATTCGAAGTTGCGATCGGATCTATTCATTAAAAAGAATCGATTCGATACATTTCTTATGTACCCATAGGTGCTATATTGGATTTGAATCAGATTTCGGATCAATCTATATTGATTGACTGCCTCCATGATGTTGTTGCTAGCAAATACCGCTGTTTTTAGTTTTGGATCTTCCAAATCATTCCCGCAGTAGATCCGGACCGATTTTTTTCTGATCCTTCGATAAAAAGATTCATTCTCCTCATAAAAAAGAGGAGGTAGAACCAATAAAGATTTCTTTTTCGATTCATCTCTGGAGTTGAATACCTCATTCAAGAATTTTTTTTGATCCAACCCGTAGGAATCAATAGAAAAGGCAAATCCCCTATGATACACCAGATCCGGCTCGGTTATTGATAGAGTGAATAGATCTGCCATTTCTTGAAATCTCTCTTCTGATTCAAAATCGTGGTGTAAGGTGTATCCCCCTTTGTTCCGGTCATGGAATAGATGAAATAAATCCAAAAATGGATTTTTGTTCAAGAATGAAATCTTATTGGAACTGTCTATATCTGGTTCATCCTTCGGAACCATATCACATCCCGGATCTGATGAAATAGGATGAATTGAGACGGTATTTTGTAAATACGTGATTATCTTGAATATATCAACCATTTCTTTATTTTCCGATCGCCTGGAAGGGACAAAAGAAACATCTTGTTTTTTCTTCAAAAATTTCTGATCTCTAGTGGACCTCTCAGTAGGATTCGAACCCAGATGAAGTTCTGAACATCTGTCAGAGAAAAAAGAACGAATTGATCTTGTAGGATTCCCAAGAAATTCT
>Ga0209468_1000099_pt1:37500-41043 | contig 41043 bp, 22 predicted proteins | sample GraSoiAngelo_102_FD_185871 | JGI IMG/M metagenome (GOLD analysis project Ga0209468, IMG submission 185871) | Grasslands soil microbial communities from the Angelo Coastal Reserve, California, USA - 14_0903_02_40cm (SPAdes) (version 2) | ecosystem: Environmental > Terrestrial > Soil >...
AAAATATATACCCTGGAAACTGGAAGTCCAATCAACAGATCTTTTTCCTTTCCCCTTCTATCCAATGGGTTTGTTTATCTTCGTTATAATTATTAGAGGTTCAAAAATCTTTTATTTTTGCAACCCAATCACTCTTTTGACTTTGGAACAAATTCTTTTTGTCAGTATACCGTTTCTTCTACACATTAGTTTCCAATTCCATAATAGGGAATGGAATAGTTAGGATTTTTTTTTAAGAAAAAAAAGAATCAAAGGACCCCTTACAGAAGAACCCTTCCCCGCACCGGGCACTAATTTTTTTTTAACGTCTAATTAGATCGGGTAATTATTCAAATCAAATTAAGATAAGAATAGAAGCTCGTTGCTTTTTTTACCAGAATTGGAGCCGCATAGCCCTATCCATTTATTCACTAGACCCAACTGTAAATCTCTTTTGTCTTCCTCCAAAAACAAAAATTTGGAACAATCCAGCAGGGATCAACTCAAAATTCTACTAAAAAAAAAATAAGAAAGAATAAGATAAGAATATAATAAGAAATTCCATTTTCTTCTTATTATTACGACATGCTGTTTTTTCCATCCATTACCTTTCAGGATCAGTCGCGGTCTTATAGACTCTACCAATAGTCTGGACGAATTCGTTACTTCATCCAAATGTGTAAAATATCATAGTCGCACTTAAAAGCCGAGTACTCTACCGTTGAGTTAGCAACCCAGATAAATATGGTATGTAGATACGATCGAAATAAAAAAAAATCAATTGAATTGTGTTGTACAACTACGTTAAACCATTGAACTAACAAAAAATATAAAGGAAAGATTTTATGATCAATTAGAAAGACAAAAATAGCAAAATGAGCGGATCGGATTAAAAAACAACGGATTCCCAATACAATAGAAATATAAAAATTTACAGATCGCCCTTTTTATTTTCTTAAAATTTTGGATTTTTGTTAAGATAATAAAATATATCTAGTATATATAAATATAACAGTAAATCTGGCAAACCCATCATTTGAGTAAAAGAAAAACTAATAGGGGTCAGAATAAAAAGATCCATTTATCTATGCTATGATCGAATTATATTTGTTCGATTCACTATTGTCAATATGAATAGAATGTTAAGAAAACAAATTCAATTCAAATTAATTAGTTAAGTAAATCAAATAAGGATTTGTATTGGATTGGCACAACATAAATAAGAAATTTAGATGAAAAAAAAGATAAAGAAAAAATAGAGAAAAAATGATTCTAATATTTCTGTTCTGTATATAATAGCAAATAGATCCACAAAATCATGGACTATGATTTGAGTCGTTTTTTGTTCTTACTTACTACTTATAGAAAAAGCAATATCATTCGTACTCATAACTCAAGTTGGGTAATTCTGAAAAAATTCGTAAGGGAAATCCTTAGACATTTCTTGAGTCGTCTCTAACCTCTTTTGTTTGTCTCGTCTCGAATCCATTTTGACTCCTTATTTTATTTATTATTTTATTTATTATAATAATATTAATTATAATAAAATTAGTGAGACAATTGAAAATAGTGTTTCCTTGTTCCGGAATCCTTTCTCTTTGTTTTGTAAAATCATTGGGTTTAGACATTACTTCGGTGATCCTTACTCCTTTTCAAAATGGCAGCAACTTTTGTTTTTTGTTATTTCTTTCTACGGAAAGATAATACGAACGATTGATTCCCTTGTAAGATAATCCACTTTTATTGAAATTTTCATCGAAAAAGTTTTCCCAATTCCGACAAATTTTGTTTTCCTTTTACCTCAGATTCAAGAATCTTTCCGTCAATTCCATCAAGTAAATGGAATATATAAATTTTGATTCGCCCAACCATTACATTGATTTCAAATTATTCATTTGGAATAAGATACAAAAAACAGGATCCAGATCAATTCGTTTTTCCTATTTTTTCCTTTGATTTAAAGTTTTAAGACGAACCGCGTGAGAATTCCCATTTTTCGGATATGGAACACAAAGTTTCCCTAAGTAACTAACTTCAATATGTATGAATATGAGTAGTACAAGCATACTGTGAATGGGAATGCCTCCCCCAAAAAATGCTTTTTTGAATTAAGAATTAAAAGAAATATCTTTATTTCTACCCATGCATTTGATCGCGTTTGTGAGAAACCAAACGAAAAAAAGAAAGATATAATTCAATTATTCCTAAAATTAAGAACAAAAGGTTGGATCTTACTATATACAAAATGAAACAGAAAATTGTTAAAGAGAAGAATCTTTCGTTTCTGATGGAGACGCTCTGGGACGGAAGGATTCGAACCTCCGAGTAACGGGACCAAAACCCGCCGCCTTACCGCTTGGCCACGCCCCATTTAGATTTATATTCGACACAAATAAAGACTAATATTAGGAGTGGTCATTCGTCAATCCCAATTCAAAATACATATGAAATACATTGTTACTAGGATTCACCACATGGAAATATAGAATGTAAAAAATTATTGATCATTACATAAAATTCAATTAAGATATTGTATGAAACTATAATTCCTTGTATTCTCATTTGAGAATGAAAGGAAAGATTTTGTATTTGGGAGAGTTCGAAGAAAAAAAAAAAAGAAGGATTTTTTTACCCGCCTTTTCATTTTTGCCTCATAAAAAGAACTCAACCAAAATCAAATTTTCGAATTTACAAGAATGAAATGTTTGTTATGCTTAATATCTTTAGTTTAATCTGTATCTGTCTTAATTCTACCCTTTATTCGAGTAGTTTTTTCTTTGCCAAATTACCCGAGGCTTATGCCCTTTTCAATCCAATTGTAGATGTTATGCCTGTTATACCTGTACTATTTTTGCTCTTAGCCTTTGTTTGGCAAGCTGCTGTAAGTTTTCGATAAAATCTTTAATACTCCACAAAATTCATGATTTATCCGAAAAAAAATTCAAAAAAATGAATCAGATAAGTTTTAATTATGAACCTTCGATTCAAAAATAGAAATTCTTGTATGGTGATAAATTTGGATAAATTTATTTCCTCTCCTCGTTCTGACCTTCCAGTAAACAAGGACTTTTTAAGGAAAGGGCCCTACAATACCCAACAATGGATATGGCCAAAAATTTTTGGTAATGAAGGAATCAGAATCTTTCTTTTCTTATATTACAAAAAAATTAGTAAAAATTCCTTTTTTCAAGAAAAGACTTCATTTTTTTGATGTTATGTCAAAATGGTGTATATGATAAAAAATAGGCAATCCATTTCCTTTTTTCCAAAAAAAATAATCTTGGAGATTGTGTAATGCTTACTCTCAAACTCTTCGTTTACACAGTAGTGATATTTTTTGTTTCTCTCTTCATCTTCGGATTCTTATCCAACGATCCGGGCCGTAATCCTGGGCGTGAAGAATAAAAAAAAAATTTCGTTTTTCTTTACTTTTTTATGTATTCCATACATTTTTACCTATGATGAAAAAATCAAGGGATCTAAATTTTTTCAAATTAGAAAGCCTGAAGTGATTAGAGGGGGCGGAGAGAGAGGGATTCGAACCCTCGGTACAAAAAACTCGTA
>Ga0209468_1000101_pt1 | contig 40784 bp, 45 predicted proteins | sample GraSoiAngelo_102_FD_185871 | JGI IMG/M metagenome (GOLD analysis project Ga0209468, IMG submission 185871) | Grasslands soil microbial communities from the Angelo Coastal Reserve, California, USA - 14_0903_02_40cm (SPAdes) (version 2) | ecosystem: Environmental > Terrestrial > Soil > Grasslands ...
TATGAAAAGGGACAAACATTGCCATCCCTCGACACGGCGGTCCGTCTTTCCATAGTCCTGAAAGTCTCTCTCGACGAGCTCGTCACCGGAACCCAGCCACCCGAGCCACCGATGTTCAAGAACGAGCGCCTCCTGGAGAGAATGCGTGAGCTCGATCAGCTTCCCGCCGATCGCCAGGCCATGGCCCTGCGCGTCCTCGACACCGTCATCACCGGCCACGAGCTCGAAAGCCTCAGCGAGCGCCTTCGGCGCTCGTGAGGCGCTCTTTCACCACATCGGCTTTTGCGACACGATGACGGAGAGGACGATGGATCTCCCGCCTACGAGCTCGACGTCAACGGCGGCCGCGTTGCAGTCACCACCGAACGACCGGGACTCTGGCGCTGGAAAGGCTTCATCAAACACGGCCCCGATGACGCCGTAAAGGCCGTGCACGAAGCACGGAAGACGCGAGGACGCATCTGACGTGCGCACCGTCGTCGTCGATGCAAACGTCCTCGTTTCCTTCTTCGTCGATCGCAACGCAAAGCAACGCGACGCGGCCGACGAACTCCTGCGGCGAGCCGAAGCCGGCAAACTTGCGGCCATCGTCCCGCAGTTCGTCGTTTTGGAGACCGCTTACGTCCTGCAGAGCCAGTATGGCGTCACCGGCGAAAACCTCGCCTCCGTGATCCGTGACATCGTCGTCACGCCCGGCGTGCAGACGATCGACATCTGCCCATGGCCTCGCGTCTTCAAGCTCTGGCCGAACCCTCTCCCCGGCCTCGCCGATGCATCCATCGTCGCCGTCGCCACCACCCACCGATTACGACGCCATCGCCACCTTCGACCAGAAACTCTCCAAGCGCGCGAAAGACCTCGGCGTGGCCTCGTACTGGTAACCAATCACAACGTTCCACACGTTCCATGCGCGGGCTTGTGAAGCTCGCGATGCTCACAAGCGGCCTCACAAGATCGGCCCTTTTCACCCCTAACCGCCGTCTTATCAGAGCTTGCGGTGCCCGCTGCCCCTCAGTAGCGGGCGAAAGGCAATTAGACTCAGAGCTGTCACGCCGCAGGGCGCAGGCTCGCGGGGAGCCTATCTTCTCCACAAGCTCTTGGCTTCAGGTGGCCTCGGCTTCCCCGCGTCTTCGTCTTTTAAGATACAAGGTGGCCCTGAGCGAAGCGAAGGACCGGATAAGGGGCTGTCATTGGCAGCCGGCGACGCGCGGCGAAGGACCTCGTTCTACGTAGCCCGAGATCCTTCGGCGTCTTCGCGTCTCACGATGACGCGGCTTCGCGTTCCAGCTCGTCGAACAGCTCCTGCACGCGCGTCGTCACTTCACCGCGGCGGCTGTTGCCGATGATGCGACCGTCGATCTCGGAGATCGGCATCACGCCCTGCGTCGTCGAGGTGATGAACGCCTCGTCGAGATCGAACAGCTCGGCCTCGCGCAGCGGACGCTCGTCGACCGGGATGCGCGCGGACAGCGCGAGGTCGAGGACGCGGTCGCGCACGACGCCGGGAAGGATGCAGTCTTGGAGCGGATACGTGACGAGGCGGCCGTTCTTCACGGCGAAGAAGCTCGAGCTCGCGCCTTCGCGCACGAAGCCGTCGTCGCTGAGAACGATTGCTTCGTCGGCAGTCGCACGCTGCGCCTGCTTTTTCGCGAGCGCGTTCGCGAGAAGGTTGTTCGATTTCACGGAGCAGTAGTGCCAGCGGTGATCGGGCGTGGTGATGACACGAATGCCGCGCTCTTTTTTCGCCGCGTCGGGAAACTTGAAGGCGCGCGAATAGGCGATCGCGGTCGGCGTCATGTCGTCGGGCCAGAAATGCGCGCGCTGCGCCTCGCCGCGCGAGACCTGGATGTACACGATGCCGTCCGCGAACGACGTGCGGTCGAGCAGCTCACGGATTGTTTCCTGGAAGGACGATTCGTCCCACGGCACCGGAATCTCGATCTTCTGCAGTCCCTGTTGCAGACGGCGGAAGTGTTCGAGAAGAAAAATCGGACGCTTGCGGAGGAATTTGAAGACTTCGTAGACGGCGTCGCCGAATTGGAAGCCGCGGTCTTCGACGCCGAGGACGCGCTCGTCGGTGGTGGTGAACCGGCCGTTGAACCAGAGGACGTCGCTCACAGGTAGATCGCCTTGACGATCACGATCGTGCGATCGTCCTCCCCTTCGCGTCCCCACTTCGCGACGCGTGTCAGCACTTCCTGTCCGATCTCCTGAGCCGAGCGGGCGCGGGCCGCCTTCACGATGCGGACGAGGCGCTCTGTAGAGAACTCGCGATCCTGGCGGTCATGGGCCTCGATGATTCCGTCGGAATAGAGACAAAGCAAATCGCCGGGCTGCAGCTTCGCAAACCCGCGCGTATACGACGCGTCCGGCGTCGGACCGAGCACCGGACCGCCGTTGCGAAGAAACTCGACCTTCTGATTCGAGACGACGAACGGCGGATTGTGCCCGGCATTGCAATAGATCAAAATCCCGCCGGTCTCCAGCTCACCATAGAAGAGCGACACGAATTTCGTCGTCAACCGCCCGCGGTGAATGATGTGGTTGAGCTTCTCGACGGTGCGCACGATCTTGAAATCGCGGTCCGTAGCCATGCGCAGACCCATGTAAATGTCGCGGACGACCAACGCGGCGGGAAGGCCGTGTCCCGAACCGTCGGCAATGGCCAGTCCGAGAATATTGTCCGTGACCGGGATGAAGTCGTAGAAATCGCCGCTGACGATTTCGGCGGGAACCGTCCGGCCCCAGATGTCGAATCCCGCATACTGCGGCACGCGCTGCGGCAGAATCGACTGTTGGATCCGCTGTGCTTCCCCGATCAACGACTCGAACCGATGCGTTCGGATGCGCTGGTTGATCGCGTAGCGAATGAGATTGAGCGAGAACAGGATGTCGTCGCGCTTCAACTCCGGCGAGACATTGAAGGCCAGAATGTAATTCTCATCCCCCACGGCGACGGCACAGAACCGCCGCGCCCCCAGCTGCTTCTCCAGTTCCGGATCGATGCCGGGATCGGTCGGATCCATGACCACGATCCCGTTCTCCAGGATCAGCGAGATCGGTTTGTAATCCTTCGGAACCTCGATGTGCAAAGCCCCATCCTGGTCCTGCCCGAACCGCCCGACCAGCTCATACGTCTCGTCCCGAGCCTCATAAATCCGCCCGCCTGTAATCCCCAACTCGTCCCGGAAATTCGCCGCAATCGCCTCGGCAATGAACGTAACCGTAGTCGAAGTCGACTCGGGCATATCGATCTGCTCGAGAGTGCGCTCGACTTGGGTGAGGAGGCGTTTGTAGTCCACTTGTAGAAGCTCTCAGGTCTTAGGTGTTAGCTCTTAGGGGGCCGTCATCCTGCGCCGCGAAGACGGCGAAGGATCTCAGGTCGCAAACGTTTCGCATTTAGAGATCCTTCGGCGTCTTCGCGCCTCAGGATGACAATTCATCGTAATTCCACCCCATCCACCTCGTACGGTACCCCCACCCCCAGCCGCCCCAGCACGGTCGGATAAATATCCGCAATGTAGGGAGCCCGGTTCGTGGCCAACTTCTCGTTCACAAAGAAAATCCCCTTCACGATCTCCGGGTCGACGGAACAGTGGTCGCCGCTCCATACCGCCTTGTTCGGCTCGAATACTTGTTTCGGCACGCCGCCCAAGGACGTTTGCCAGGAGACGCGGTAGCCGTCGTTGTTCATGACGAAGAGGTCGGGGATCATGTTGGGGTCGAATTTCTTGTAGATTTCTTCGCGGGCGAGGACTCGGCGGACGGGGTGATCGAGGGTATCGGGGTCCACCATGGCGACGAGGCGCTCTTTGAGCTCTTTCTTGAGGTTGTCGTATTCGGCGCCGGGCTCGACGACGCCGTTCGCTTCGCGGCCTTTGAGGTTGATGTAGACCTCGCCCAGTCCCATCGCATACGCGCGAGTCTTGGACCAGTCGACGTTTTCCCAGAATTGGCCGGAGTCGAAGAGCATTTCGACGTTGCGCTTTTTAACTTCCACTCCTTTCCGGAGGGTCATGTAGCCGTTCATCACGAGCCAGGTGTTGTAATGAACGTGTTTTCGGAAGGAGGCGAAGCCGTGGTCGGACGCCACAATGAGCACTGCGTGTTTCTTTTCGGCAGCAGCCATCGCGTCGCCGACGATGTCGTCCATCAATTGATAGGCCTTCAATAACGCATCGCCCCACTGTATGGCGAGTTTCGCGTCATAAGCCGGATGGGTGGGGTCGACGAAGCGCCAGAAGACGTGTCCCACGCGGTCGGGAAATTCGAAGCATTGGACGGTCAGGTCGTCGTCACGCTGCAGGAAATGGCCGAACATTTTCCGGTCCTGGGTAACCGTCCACTCCATGTCGTCCCAGAACATTTGCTCGGTCGCGAATCCCTCGGAGATCGCCCACGTGTCGATCTCCCACCCGAGCGTCTTGTACAAGCCCATTTGTTTCGCCACTTCAGGCGCCCACTTTGGCGGCGTCGAGATGCGAAATCCCGGCGGCAGGCTCCGCGGGTCGAAGTTGATCGGCGACAGGTACAGTTTGACTTCGGGCTGCGAGGCGATGAGATGGAACCGGCTGATGCCGTGCAGTTTGATGAGTGGATTGAACGGGAACGTGAAATTCACCCATCCCGTCCAGTCCCCCGGCTTCAGTGTGAATTTCTGTCCGCTGACTTCGATCTCGACCGAATTGCGATCGTTCGCGACCGCGATGGTCATCGGAATCTTGATGTACGGCGGATCGCCGAAGAGTTTGTTCGGCGGCCCCTGAATTTCAGTGTGGATGACGCCGCGGTTGTCTTCAAGCTGCACGACTTCGATCGAGAATTCGTTCGACGCACCGGCGCGTTGGAAATCGAGCTCGGACGTGAAATAGAACGGCTTCCCGACACGGCCCGACATGTCCGGAACGCCGAGGCCCGACAACATGTGGCCTTCGTCGAAATCAGTCGCGGGAAAGGTGACCGGCACGTGGACGATCGTGGCCTTCTTCCCCGCCTTCGCCGCGGCTTCCCAGAACGGAATGCCCTGCCGTCGATTGATCACGCCGGGTCGTGTGACCGGGATGTATTTCTTCACGGCAACGAACAATCCCGCAGCGAGCGCGGCGCCGATGACGAGAGTCACGACGCCGCCGATGCGGCGTCGGCGCAGGAGCAGGATCGCCGCAATCAGGAGAAACAGGAGAAAGACCGCGCCGCCGACAGCGATCGGATTGCGATCGCCGAGGAGGAACGGCTCCTTGGTTTCATCGAACGCGGCGAAGACCGGGAGATAGGTTTTGGGATCGCGACGCAGAAAATCGAAAATCCCGGTGCGTCCCGGATCGATGCCGGTGCTGAACGTCGACCACGACACCGGCGTCTGCGCGGGTGTCGTCGGCAGGAGCGGGCGAAACGTGCCTTGCGCGCGCAGCTTCGCGAGGTTCGGCAGCTTGCCTTCATTCATCCAGCGCTCGGTGTAGCGGGCGTCGACGCCGTCGAAGCCGAGCACGATTACTTTGCGCTGCTGCGCCGCCGCGGAGACGGCCGCCAAGAGCGCGGCCGCGAGAAACAGTCTTCTGAGAAACATGCGGGCGACATGATACAAGTGGAGGATAGGCAATCCTGCCTGTCCAAGCCGAAAGAGGACAGGCAGGATTGCCTGTCCCCCACTTGGCGGCGGGCATCCCTCTTGTAACCACGCGCGGAAGAAGGAGTACCGGACATGAAACATCGCTCAATCGTCCTCGCGATCGCGCTCGTCACGCTGGCCTCATGCGGCGGCGAGAAAAAGGACAACGGGACGGCCGCGGAGAAGCGCCTCATCGTGATGGTGCAGAGCAGCCCGACGAATCTCGACCCGCGCGTCGGCCAGGACAACGTCTCCGGCCGCATCTACGATCTCTGCTGCCGCGGCCTGATCCAGGTCACGCCGGAGCTCGACTACGCGCCCGACCTCGCGCAGAGCTGGGAGACGCCGGACGACAAGACGATCGTCTTTCACCTCAATCCCGCCGCGAAGTTTCACGACGGACGGCCGGTCACCGCGCAGGACGTGAAGTGGACGTACGACAGCGTGATGCAGCAGAAGGTGGTGAACTCGAAGGCGTCCGGTTATTCGGCCGTCGATCACCTCGAGACGCCGGACGCGCACACGGTCGTCTTCAAGTTGAAAGAAGCGAACGGCGGTCTCTTCGACAATCTCAACATGGGCATCGTGCCGACGAACGCCAACGCGAATGCGTTCAAGACGCATCCGATCTCGTTCGGTCCGTACAAGATCGTGAGCTACAAGACGGACGAGTCAGTCGAGCTGGAAGCGAACGAGAACTGGATCGGCGGAGCGCCGAAGATCAAGCGGATCACCGTCCGCATCATCCCCGACTCGACGACGCGCGTGCTCGAGATGCGCCGCGGCACGGTCAACTTCGAAGTGAATCAGATCGCGTTCGAGAACGTCGCCGAGTTCGAGAAGAGCGACAAGTTGCAGGTCGTGAAGAAGCCGGGATCGGTGTGGCAGTACCTCGCCTTCAATCTGCACAGCCCGGTCCTCGGCAAGGTCGAAGTGCGACGCGCGATCGCGCACGCGATCGATCGCCAGCGCATCGTGCAGGACCTCCTGCGCGGACACGGCGTCGTCACCGACTCGATGCTGATGCCGATTCATTGGGCGCACGCGGACAATCTGCCGGCCTATCCGTACGATCCGAATCGCGCAAAGCAGCTGCTCGATCAAGCCGGTTACAAAGATCCGGACGGCGACGGACCGCAGCCGCGCTTCGAATTGAATTTCAAAACGTCGACGGACGTCGAGGCGAATCTGCGCGCGCAGATGATTCAGCAGATGCTCGCGCAGGTCGGCATCAAGGTGAACATCCTCTCCAGCGAGTTCGGAACGTTCTTCGAGGACATCGGCAAGGGCAACTTCGACATGTACTCGCTGAGCCGCAACGGAATCGGCGATCCTGATTTCTACTACATCATTTTCTACTCGAAGAATGTGCCGCCCGAGGGACAGAACCGTGGGTATTACAGCAACCCGCGCGTGGATCAGCTGATCCTGGAGGGACGCTCGACATTCGACCGCGCGAAACGCAAGCAGATTTACGGCGACGTCCAGCGCATCGTGCAGGAGGATTTGCCGTACCTCTCGCTGTACCATCAGGTCAACGTCGCGATCATGGACAAAGATCTTCAGGGCTATGTGATGTATCCGGCCGGCTTCTACCTCGGCCTTCCGAAGATGAGCTTCAAGTGATCCCGACCGATGTGATCGTCATCCGGCTCGCGCTCGCATTGCTGTTCGGCGCAGTGATCGGCATCGAGCGCGAGCTTCGTCAGAAGCGCGCCGGACTGAAGACGATGTCGCTGGTCTGCCTCGGTTCCGCCGGCTTCGCGATGATGTCGAACACCTTCGGCGCCGGCAATCACAATCCCGCGCAGATGGCGGCGATGGTGGTGACGGGCATCGGCTTCGTCGGCGCGGGCGTGATCATGCATCGCGACGCGACGGTGCAAGGCGTGACGACCGCGGCGACGTTGTGGGCGGCGGCAAGCGTCGGCGTTGCCGCGGGAATCGGGCAACTCACGCTGGCGACCGCGTTGACGGTTGCGATCGCGATCGTGCAGCTGACGTTTCCGTTCGTGGAGAGGATGATTCACCGCGACGGGAACGGCGCGACGAAGTAGTGGAGCGGCGGCCGCTTCGGCCGCCGGCACTCGCGAGAATTCGGCGGCCCGAAGCGGCCGCCGCTCCCCACGATCGGATCAATAGTCGCCGCAGACGGTCTCGATCAGGATCGAGCAGACCTGATAGGGGTCCATGTTCGCGGCGGGACGGCGGTCTTCGAAGTAACCGTAGCCGAGGTTCGCGGTGGCCATCGGAATGCGGACGGAAGCGCCGCGATCGCTGATGCCCCAGCGGAACTGATGAATGGGCGCCGTCTCGTGCAGTCCGGTGAGGCGCTCCTCGTTGTGCGCGCCGTACACCTTGATGTGCTCGTCGTGGCGCTTCTCGAGCTTGCGCATCGCTTCTTCGATGATCTTCATGCCGCCTTCCTGGCGCATGGCTTTCGTCGAGAAGTTCGTGTGCGCGCCGGCGCCGTTCCAGTCGCCTTTGACCGGCTTCGGATAGAGCGTCGCGCTAACTTCGAACTCTTCGCCGATGCGATACAGCAGCCAGCGCGCGAGCCACAGCTCATCGGCGATATCCGGCGCGCCCACCGCGCCCACCTGGAATTCCCACTGCCCCGGCATGACCTCGGCGTTCGTTCCGACGATGTGGATGCCGGCGCGCACGCACGCGTCGGCGTGCGCTTCCACGACGTCGCGTCCGAACACTTCATCCGCGCCGACGCCGCAGTAGTAGCCGCCCTGCGGCGCGGGAAATCCGTGATCGGGCCAGCCGAGCGGGCGGTTGCCTTCGAAGAACGTGTACTCCTGCTCGATGCCGAACCACGGATCGTGATCCTTGTACTTTTCCGCGACTTCGCGCAGCTGCGCGCGCGTGTTGCTCCAGTGCACCGAGCCGTCTGGATTCAGCACTTCGCAGAGCACGAGGATGTCGTTCTCGCGATGCAGCGGATCGGCGACGAATCTGCCGGGACGCAGCAGGAGATCGCTGAAGTGTCCGCTCGCCTGGGACGTGCTCGATCCGTCGTATCCCCACTCGGGAATGTCGGAGAGTTTCTTCACCGGCCCGTCGAGGATCTTCGTTTTCGAACGAAGCTTCGAAGTCGGGCGCTGTCCGTCGATCCAGATGTATTCCGCGGTGATTTTGGCCAAGGCGAATTCCCTCCAAAAAGATGGGAAACGATAGCAGATCGCCGGAAGTGGATGGCACAGGATTCAGGGCAGTTTCCGAGCGCAGATAGAGACTGTGTGGCGACCGCAACCCAACACGACCCTCTACCTCGTCGCGGCATTCGCGGCGAGGGCGCGGTTCCAGACGAAGACCTGGTTTTTTCCGAGCGCTTTGGCCTGGTACATCGCCGTGTCGGCGCGGCGGAGGAGCTCGTTTTTCTCGTGGTCGAGCGAGGCCGTGCTGTTGCGGTCGGGGATGTGTTGCGCGACGCCGATCGATGCCGACAGCACGCCGCGCAAATGAACCGGCGGCATGTTGAAGCCCCACGGACGATCGAGAAAGGACGTCGCCTCGATCGCCTGCCGGATTTCTTCGCAGAGCGCGAGTCCTTCGTCGAGTGTCGTGTCGGGAAGGATCATCACAAATTCGTCGCCGCCGTAGCGCGCGACGGTCGCGTCGCCGCGCTGCACGATGCGCTTGAGAAGAAAGCCGACTTCGCGCAGCACCTGGCTTCCGGCGAGATGTCCGTGGCAGTCGTTCACGATCTTGAAGCGATCGAGGTCCATGAACAGCAGCACCGATTCCTTGCCGCTCTTGCGCGACTCCTCGAGCGTTTCGGTGAGGCGGACGTGGAACCAGCGATCGTTGTACAGGCCGGTGAGATCGTCCTTCTTCGCCAGCTCGTGCGCGCGTTTCGCTTCGAGCGCGTTCTGCAGCGTGAACGAGGTGTAGCCGGCGAAGATCTCCATCAGGTTCATGTCGCGCGGCGTGAACGTTTTTCCCTCGTGGCGATTGATCAGCTCGAGGACTCCGACGACGTGCTTGCCGAGGTAGATCGGGACGGCGACGATGGACCCGGAGCGATGACCGAGCTGCTCGTCGATGTCCTTGTAGAAATACTCGTCGAGCTCGACGTTCACCGACAGATGCGGCTGGCCGGTTTGGTAGACGTGACCGACGATTCCGTGCTGCGCGGAGAGGCGCTTGCCGATCAGCTCGCGGCTCGCCTCGCCGAACGCGGCGATGAAAACCAGCTCGTTGTCCTTGCGCGACGCGACCTTGCGATATGGATCGTCGAGGAGAATCGATCCCGACTCCGCGGGCACGAACTCGTTCGCGCGCTGCAGGATCTGCCGCAGCACGAGATCGAGCTCGACATTATCCTGCAGCGACAGCCCGGACTTATGCCTCTCGAGAAACCGCTCGAGTTGAGGAATCTCGAGAGAATGAAACTGCATCATTGGGAGCGTTGAATTATACGTCGGTACGATTTTCTTCTTCCCACGCCTCCACTTCGAAGGAGATGCTGCGATACGCGCGCTGCACGTTGCGCTCGCGCCGCAGATGGCGGAGGAACTCCGCGGAGTAGCGCCAGACGAAGGGAAAGAAGCCGTGCGTGTTCATCTGCCGCACGTGCACGAGCTCGTGGCGCAGGAGCCTCATCAGGCTCTCTCCGCTGCGCGCGGCGGCGCGCTCGCTGACATAGATCGTGCGGCCGAGGGTGATGGCGACGACGTCGCGCGCAAGCCACGGGCGCAGCCATCGCGGATATCCGATGCGCACCTTTGCGCCGGCGCCGGCAATCAGCTGTTCCATCGCGGCCGGAAACTTATAATCGCCCGCCATGCGCAGACTGTACATGACTCTCGTCACACTGTTCGTCGTCACGTCCGCCTTCGCACAGCGCGACTGGAGCAAGGTCGAAGTGAAGGCGACGCTGGTCTCGGGCTCGGTCTACATGCTGACCGGGTTGGGCGGAAACATCGGCGTGTCGGTCGGCGACGACGGCATCGTGGTGATCGACGACCAGTACGCGCCGCTGGCGCCGAAGATCGAGGCGGCGATGAAGGGCATCACCGACAAGCCGGTGCGGTTCATCATCAACACGCACTACCACGGCGATCACACCGGCGGGAACGAGTACTTCGGACAGAAGGGAACGATCGTCGCGCACGACAACGTGCGCAAGCGGCTCGAGTCGGGGACGACGTTCGCGGGTGTCGCGACGCCGCCCGCGCCCAAGGCCGCGCTGCCGATCGTCACGTTCAATGACAGCCTCACGATTCATCTCAACGGCGAAGACGTCAAAGCCGTGCACATGCCGCCCGGCCACACCGACGGCGACTCGGTGATCTGGTTCTCGAAGTCGAACGTCGTGCACATGGGAGACGACTTCTGGGTCGGCATCTTCCCGCGCATCGACCTCGAAAACGGCGGCAGCGTGAAGGGCATGATCACGGCGGTGGAGAAAGTGATCGCGACCGTGCCGGACGACGCGAAGGTCATTCCCGGCCACGGCACGCTGTCCGACAAGGCCGGGCTCCGCAAATTTCTCGACATGCTGAAAGGCGCGACGGCTGCGGTCGAGAAAGGGATCAAGCGCCACAAGACGCTCGATCAGTTGAAGGCCGAGAAAGTGCTCGCGCCGTGGGACGTGGAGTGGGGACAGTCGTTCATCAAGGCGGACGCGTTCATCGAGACGCTGTACAAGTCGCTGAAGCCAGGCTCATAGGCTCATGGGCTCATGGGCTCATTGGAGCGTTGACTATGAGCCCATGCGCCCATGAGCCCATGCGCCTCGTCACCCTTTCTTCTTCACCGACAACGTCAACTCGAACTTCGCCACCGGCTCCTCGCCCAGCTTGGACGGCACGGTCGCGGTGACGTGCACGGTCGCTTCCTGCCTCTCGCCGGTTTCCAACGCGCGGCGCAGCAGGTCTTGAACGACATGCCCGTCGTTGTTCGTGAACACGACGTCGCCTTCGGCGCGCTTCAGAAACTCCGCTTTCAGGTCCTTGAAGATGAAGACGACGCGCACCTTGCGCTCGTTGACGATCTTGAAGGAGATGAGGCCCGCGGCGACGTCGGCGCCCATGCAGAGCGTGCCGAGGTACATCGCGTGAATGTCGCGGCGGCGCGTGATCCAGTTGAGCGGCACGCGGACGATGCAACGGTCGTCCGTAAGCTCGACGATCTTCGGGCGGATGAGCCAGAGCAGAAACACGTTCTGCAGGGACCAGAGGCGGACCATCGTCGTCGGCTTCATTCAGTACCTCGGTTGCGCAGTCGTTCGGTCACGCGGTTGCGCGGCGCATCCAAAGCATTGCCGCGTAACCGCGCGACTGCGCAACCGAGCAACCTCATCTCCTCACCCGCTTCATCAATCGATCGTAAACCGGATCGGGAAGATGCCGCAGGAAGCGCATCAGGAGCGACATCGGCAGCGGGAACTCGACGACGCGCTTTCCGCGCTCGATGCCGTCGGCGATGATGCGTGCCGATTTCTCCGCTGACATCAGGAACGGCATGCGGAAGCGGTTCTTCTCCGTCAGCGGCGTGGCGATGAAGCCGGGGTTCACGATCGTGACGCCGACGCCGTACGGCTTCAGCTCGATGCGGCTCGCCTCGAGAAACGTCTGCATCGCGGCCTTGCTCGCGGAGTACGTCGCGCCGCTCGGCAGCCCGCGCAGTCCGGCGATGGAGGCGACGCCGACGAAGCGCCCCTTCTTCGCCTCGATCATCGGCGGAATCACGGCATCGAAGAAGTTGAGCATGCCGATCACATTCACGCGAATGATCTCGTTCGCCACTTCGGCGTCGAATTTGGGCACCGGACTCGGAATGCTGATCCCCGCGTTCGCGATCGCGAGATCGAACGCGCCGCCGAAATGATCGTGCGCGCGTTTCACGGCATCGCGCACGGATGCGAGATCTGTGACGTCGCACGGCAGCGCGATCGATTTCGTCTTCAGCGAAGACGCCAGCTCATCGAGCAGCTCGCGCCGCCGCGCGAGCAGCGCGAGCTCGTAGCCGCGGTTCGACAACTCACGCGCCAGCGCGTGGCCGATGCCGGTGGACGCGCCGGTAATGATTGCGCGCATGTTCGGGCGGATCGTAGCACCGTGCGTTATCCTAAAGGCCGAATGACTGCCTCCGCACCGCAATCACCTCACGAGTACTCCTTCGCGGAGTACCTTGCGCTCGAGCGTGACAGCGAGATCAAACATGAATTCTATGCGGGCGAGATTCTGGAGATGGCTGGCGGAACCACCAGGCACAGCGCGCTCGCGATGAACGTCGGATTTGCAATCCGTGGTACGCGTCCCGAAGGCTGCACCGTATTCCAATCAGATATGCGGGTCCGCGTCACTGCAACCGGGCGAGCCATGTACCCCGATGTGTCTATGGTTTGCGGGCCCATCGAACACGATCCCGAGGACGCTGCGCACACAACAATCACGAACCCCCTGCTCATCGTCGAAGTCCTTTCGGTAACGACAGAGAAAGACGATCGCGGAGACAAGTGGCTGCACTATCAGCGGATCCCCTCGCTCCAGGAATACGTGCTCGTCGGTCAGCAGCCGCGCATCGAGGTCTTCCGCCGCACGCCAGCCGGCACGTGGGAGTATTTCGAAGCAGAGGAAGGAGGCGTGAGACTCGCCACCGGCCCGACACTCGATTTCTCCGTTTTGTACGCCGACCTTCCGGCCTGACGACTCCCCGATGATCTTTACCATCACCCACTTGTCCCGGCCGCCCGCTATGAACTCCGCATGACCTACATCATCTGCGAGCCGTGCGTCGGAGTAAAAGATACGGCGTGCGTGGATGTCTGCCCCGTCGACTGCATCTACGGCAAACAGGAAGACTGGGAGATTCTCTATATCCATCCCGAGGAATGCATTGACTGCGGGCTCTGTGTCGCCGCGTGTCCGGTCGAGGCGATTTACCCGCTCGATATCGTTCCTGCCAAGTGGAAAGAGTGGATCGCCAAGAACTACGAGCACTTCGGCTTGACGCCTCCGTGAGTCCGTTCATTTCAACTTCGGCAGCTTCACGCCATCCTGGAATACGTCCGCGAACAAATCCCCCACTTTCGCGAGCCGGTTCGGCATCGTCTTGATGTTGAACTTCAGCGGGTCGAGTTTGGGCGTGATCTCGCTCCATTTGAGCGGGGCGGAGACGGGCGCGCCGTTGATGGCGCGCGGCGAGTATGGCGCGACGACGGTTTTTCCGTAGCCGTTTTGCATGCAGTCGAGGTAGAGCCGTCCGCGGCGTTTGGCGATGCTGCGCTCGACCGTCATCGTCGGCACCTTCTTCGTCACGGCCTCGGCGATCGCGCACGCGAACTCTGCGGCTTCTTCGTGCGAGTAGCCGGGCGCGAGGGGGACGAAGACGTGAATGCCGCGTTTGCCGGACGTCTTCGGGACGCTCGGCAGTTCGAGGTTCTCGAGCAATCGCCGCATCACGCCCGCGGCTTCGATCGCCTGCTCGATCCCTTTTCCTTTCGCGGGATCGAGATCGAACAGGATCCAGTCCGGCTCTTCGAGCTGCGGCGCGCGCGACGACCACATGTGCACAGTCAAGATCGACATCTGCGCGAGCCAGCGCAGCGCTTCTTTACTGTCGACGATGAGGTGCCGCACGGTTTTGCGGCTGGCGACGCGCGTCGGCGTCTCGACGATCGTCAGCCACTCCGGACCTTCCTTGCCGATGTGCTGATGAAACCATGACGGCTTGTCGATGCCCTGGTTCCAATGTTCGAGCGACAGCGGACGGTCGCGCAGTGTGCGCAGCATCGGCTCGGCGACGGCTTCGTAGTAGTCGGCGATGTGCTGCTTCGTGATTCCGTCGCGCGGATAGAGCAGGCGATCGGGATTGGTGAGCGTGACGGCCGGTTTCTCGTGCACCACTTCTTTGACGCCTTTGTCTTCGCGTAATCCGAGGAACGAAGGATGACGGAGGCGGTGATCGCCGGTCCACTCCGAGAACGCGACTTCGCCGACGAGCCGCGGCTTCACCCAGATCGCGTTGCGATCTCGCGGCGCGCCTTTCACATCCGTTTTGTCGATCACGTCCTTGGCGAGCATCTCGCGCAGCGTTCCGCGCATCTTCGCGGAGAATCCGGTGCCGACTTTGCCGGAGTAGACGAGCTGTCCGCCTTCATTGACCGCGAGGTGCAGCGAGCCGATCTCGCGGTCGGTCGCGCTGCTGGCCTGATATCCGATGATGACGAATTCCTGCTGATTGAGCGTCTTGATCTTCAGCCATTCCTTCGAACGGCGGTTCTCGTACACCGACGAGTTGTGCTTGGCGATGATCCCTTCCCACTTTTCTTTCGCCGCGAGCTGCAGCGCCTTCTCGCCGCTCATCTTCAGCGTCTGCGCGACGATGATTCCGGCGGGCGGCTTCCTGAACAGTTTCTCGACGAGGGCGCGGCGCTCGATGTACGGCTTGCCGCGCAGGTCTTCGCCGTCGAGCCAGAGCACGTCGAAGATCACCATCCGCTCGTTGCCGCCCTGCTGCAGGAGTTGAAACCGCGGCGCGCCCTGGTCGTCGAGCACCACGACTTCGCCGTCGATGATGATCTCCTTCGACTTGATCTTGTGCAGCGCCTTGTACGTTTGCGGGAAGCGCGGCGCGAGATCGAGCTCGTTGCGGCTCTGCATCACGACATCGCCGTTCACGATGGCGACGAGCGCGCGGAAGCCGTCGTATTTCAGCTCGTACGTCCAGTTCTCCGCGTCGCGCGGCGGCGCGTCGGCGAGCGTGGCCAGCATCGGCGGGAAGATTTTCTTCAGCAGTTGTTTCGGCGTCATGGTGCGGTGACCGGAAGAGGCGCGATGACGCGCACCTCGTCGAATCCTTCCTCGAGCGACGGCGGAACGATCTTCTTCGACGTGATGTAAATCGCGACGTCGGGCACGCGCGCTCTCCCCTCCCGCAATCGATTGCGCGCGACGGCATCCTTCACCGCGGTCTCGAAAAAATACGCGGCGACACGCGCGCCGAATCTCCGCCCGAGCGCGATGAGCGGCGCGCGCACGATCGGCGTCGGATTCGTGTTGTCGACGGCCACCGATTTCCCGGCGGCGAGCGCCGCAGAGATCAACTCCGTCTGCTTCACATCCTTGTCGCGCGCGTTCGGCATCAGGTCCTTGCTCACATGCACGTGCGTTGCCGCGAGATTGGCGTGGTACCAGGTCGACTTGCCGGACGCCTGCAGTCCGACGAAGATGATCAACTCCACGCGCATCATCGTTGCACAGGAGGTAAAAAGAGATGAAGTGGTTGTTCTGGTTTCTCGCCGGCGCTCTCGCAGTCCCGCTCGCGCATCATCCTGTCCTGGCCGCGTTCTACGCGGCGGGGATTGCGCCGTACCGTCCCTACTCGTTCCAACCCACGCAACCCTTCGGCGTTCCTCAAGTCATTTCGCTCTCGTTCTGGGGTGGCGTGTGGGGACTCGTCCTCGGGCTCGTTCTCTCCCGCATCCAAACACCGCGCATCTGGTGGATCGTCGCAATCGTGTTCGGTGCCGTCGCGCCGACCCTGGTCGCCGGGCTCGTGGTCGCGCCACTGAAAGGGCAGCACATGCATCCGACGCCGGCATTGGCGATCCTAGGCTTGTGCGTGAACGGAGCGTGGGGATTGGGTACCGCGGTGATCTACAAACTCCTCAACGCATGGCGCGCTACGTAAAGAAATTCACGCGCGTCGGATCGATCGGGCCGACCGAGGAGCGGGGATTTGCGGTCTGGGTCGGATACGATATCGACGGCGTCGATGAGGACCTGTCGGAGCACGGACTGATTCGCGTCGACGACGACAACGACGCGCACGGCGTGACGACGTTCACGCCGGTCGACCTGGAGAAGCTCGGGATCAAACGATGATGTCTCACGATCAGTTGAAAGCGATGGCCGCCGCGGTTGCGACGGAGCTGCACGGAACGATGACGCCGGAGCTGCGCAAGAAGTTCATCGATGTGCGCGCGGAGCTGTTTCAGCGCGGCCTCTACGATCCGGTGCTCGTGCGATTCGACAGCGCGACGGTGCCGCACGCGACGCAGGAAGAGATTGCGGCGCAGCTGGGGACGATCGCGGAGAGCCTCCCGGCCTCCTAGCCTCCTAGCCTCCCAGAAAACTTTCTCGGAGGCTGAGGCCAGGAGGCTCGGAGGCTCGGAAGCTACCTACGCGAGCCGCCCGAGAATCCGCAAGTAGCAATCGTCCGCGCCGACCACCTTCACCCGTCCGTCCTGCTCCCACTCGCGGAAGCGCGACTGCACGCGCGGATGGCCGAGCTGGCGCTCATCGCCGAAGAAGCCGAGGAGGAGCGAGCGCGAGACGTTGGTCACGCCGCGCGAGCGGATGCGCTCCATGCCCACGAGGAGCGCGTCGAGGCGATACTCGATGTCCTGTTCGAGCAGATCGCCGGGTGCTGCACTCGTGACCGCGCCGAGTCCGAGGAAGGACTCGAACGGCATCGGCCGAAACTCCTTCACGCCGCGCGCGCGGAGCTCTTCCTCCGGCATCTCGTCGGCGAGAATCAGCCCCGGGATCTCGGTGCCGACGCCGTCGATCTCCCACCCGATCCACCGCTCCTTCCCGAGCAGCGCAATCCGCTGGATGTAGCGCGCCATCTGTTTGTCCGTGCGTTCAAGGATACCGCTTACGATCCATACGGAGCGGCTCCAGCCGTCGGCAACTGCACGCGATCGAGTGCCATCTGGTACTGCGGGCGCGGGTCCATCACGAAGTAGAGAATGTTGAAGATCCAGAGAAACCAGAGGCAGAAGAAGCCGGCGATTCCCATGATCCAGAAGAACGTGTTGGGCGTGAGCGTGATCGTTCCGTTGATCTCGACGATGCCGGGCGCCGGCTGCGTCAACGCCACGTCGGCCATGACTTCGGCGACGAACGAGAAGTTGACGTTGTTCGTGCCGTTGAAGATGCGGAAGGTGTTCGCGTCGCGGCTGATCGAGCCGCCGACGGTCACGCGCAGCGCCTGCTCGACGGCGTCGAATACGACATTCGGCGGTTCGGTCGTGGCAAGCCGTTTGTAGACGGTGAATTGACGATTCATGGTCTTAGCGTAGCAGCGTCATGGCCCCCACCACTCCTTTGCGATTTCCTTACCGCCACGAACTTCGTCTCCCCGTGATCGGGCTGGAGGCGGAGTTCAAGGTGTTCGTCGACGACGAAGAAGTCGTCCCCGAAGAGCTGTGGCGGACGCCCTACGCGTTCATCGAAGAGCCGCTGCTGCATCGCGGGACGAAGGCCGCGCAGTTGCCGACGGGCGGAGCGGTGTATTTCGACGGCGGCGTGCTCGAGGTCGTCACGCCGGTGATCGAGATCGGCGCCCAGTGCACGGCGCGCGCGGTGCGCAGCTTGTGGGAGCAGATCGAATTCATTCGCGCGGAGCTCGATCGCTGGGAGACGCGCAGCGGCAAGCGCGCGCGGCTGCAGGCGTTCAGCTGTCACTACAACATCTCGTACGAGATCGCAGCCGTGGAGCGGAATCGCAATCGCACGATTCAGAAGCTCGCGCTGCTCCTCGCGCATCTATTGCCGGCGCCGGTGATCGTGACGGGTGCGAATCGCGAGTCGACAGGCGTCGGCGTTCGGCCGCGACGCGATCGCATCGAGGTCACGTTCGACTTCACTCCCGATCCCGCGCTCATGTCGGCAACCACCGCGGTGATCGTCGGCATCGTGCGCGACGTGATCGCCTGGCCGTCGTATCGCGTCGAGGAGATCGCGAAGCGGAACATCCCGACGATCGCCGGACTGAACCCCGGCCGGCACACGACGCGCCACGGATGGATCGCGCGCGCGTTTCATTTTCCGCACGATCCGTTCGCGTGCGACATCAACGCGCCGATCTGGTCCGGTGACAAGTCGCTGCGCCAGGTCGCGCACGACATCGCGGCGCACTTTTGCAAATCGATCAGCGCGGTGTCCGACGCGCAAAGCGAGAGCGTTCTCTTCTCCGTGCTGCGCGGCGAGACCAAGTCTTTGCTCGACCTGGAAAAACGTCCCGCCGCGTACGACGACATCGGCCGCGCCGTCCGGTGGTCCGAATCCACCCCGCCCCTCCCCCGCTCCCGTTACGAGCGCGTGTTCCTCGGCCTCGGCTCGCAGAAGCCGATCAAGATCGGCGACGAGTGGCTCACGCCAGTCGGCGTGAAAGGGTGGTATCACGCGGTGTTCAAAGACGCGCACGGCGAGGAGCAGCTGCTCTCGATCGATCAGCTCGCGGACCTGTTCGTGTGATTCCGAGCCGCGACCCTCCGTCATCCCGATCGATCCACGCGGTGTAGGGCAGGTTTTCTAACCTGCCCCCCGAGGGCAGGCTGGAAAGCCTGCCCCTACACCAGGGAGGGGGCAGGTTGGAAAACCTGCCCTACACGGCCGTGTCGATTTCCTCGTTCTCCGTTCGTCTGTAGAGTGAAGAAAGGAGAATCAACGATGTCCCAATACCTGATCGTGCTTCGCGACGCCAACTGGAATCCCGAGAGCCTCAGCCCCGAGGAGCTGCAGGCGATCATGAAGAAATACCGCACCTGGATCGACGGCATCGCCGGCAAGGGCAACAAGCTTCGCGACAAGGAAGGACGCGTCGTTCGCCGCAACGGCAGCGGCGTTTCGGTCACCGACGGACCGTACTCCGAGGCGAAGGAAGTCATCGGCGGATACATCGTCATCGAAGCGGACAGCTACGAAGACGCGGTGAAGAAGTGCGAGGACTCGCCACACCTCGTCAACGGCTCCATCGAGATCCGCGCGCTCGAAGTCCGCTGATATGACCGAGATCCCGGACGTCGTCGACCATCTGTTCCGCCACGCGGCGGGACAGATGGTCTCGACGCTGACGCGCGTGTTCGGCCCCGAGCACCTTTCGCTCGCCGAGGAGGTGGTGCAGGAGGCGCTGATCTCGGCGTTGCAGCAGTGGGGCCTGCGCGGCATCCCCGAAAACCCGCAGGGCTGGCTGTTCCAGGTCGCGCGCAATCGCGCGCTCGATCAGCTGCGGCGCGACGCGTCGCTGCGCGCGAAGGAGCCGGAGATCATCGCCGCGCTGCATGAACGCGCCGACGATCCGCATCCCGCGTTCGCACACGAGTTGCGCGACGATCAGCTGCGGATGATGCTGATGTGTTGCCATCCGGCGATTCCGCGTGAGAGCCGCGTCGCGCTGACGCTGAAGACCGTCGGCGGATTCAGCGTCGACGAGATCGCGCGCGCGTTCCTGACGAAGAAGGAGACGATCGCGCAGCGGATCGTGCGCGCGAAGCGGTTGATCCGCGACGAGCGGATCCCGATCGAGATGCCGTCGCGCGTCGAGTTGCCGGAGCGCGTCGACTCGCTGCTCGAAGTCATCTATCTGATGTTCAACGAAGGCTACAGCGCGCACGCCGGCGACGATCTCGTGCGCTCCGATCTGTGCGCCGAGGCGATTCGACTCGGACGCGAGATCGCGATGCATCCGGCGACGGATGTGCCCGAGGCGCACGCGCTGCTCGCGCTGATGCTCATGCAGGCCGCGCGATTGCCTGCGCGCATCGACGCCGCCGGCGAGCTGTCGACGCTCGCGGAACAGGACCGCGCGCTGTGGGACCAGGCGATGATCGCCGACGGCATGCGCCAGCTCGGAGAATCCGCCGAAGGCGAGCGACTGACCGCGTATCACGTCGAGGCCGCGATCGCCTCGTGTCATGCCATCGCGGAATCGTTCGAAGACACCGACTGGGACGCGATCGTCGCGCACTACGACCTGCTGACGGAGCTGAAGCCGACGCCGGTCGTCGCGCTCAATCGCGCAGTCGCCGCCGCGATGGCCGAAGGTCCCGCGGCCGCAATGTCAGCCATTGAAGAAATCGAGTCGCACGAGTCGCTGCAGAACTATCTCCCCCTCCCCGCCACCCTCGGCGAACTGTGTCTGCGGTTGGGCGATCGCCGCCGCGCGGCCGAATACTTCACGCGCGCGCTGGAGTTGCCGGCGACGATGCCGGAGAAGAAGTTTTTGTTGAGGAAGCTCGAGGCTTGCGGGCGGTGACCCGCTTCCATTCGAGCATGGCGGCGAGCGAGTGCTGGACGAAGTCCGTGCGGACCTCGCTGGAATGGATTCCCTCGCGCAGGCCGCCGATCGCATAGTCGGGGTTGGGAAGGATCGATCGATCGCGCTCCTGGATGATGAGCCGGTCGAGAAAGCGCAGGCCGCGCGCATAGGAATCGAGGTAGGTCGCGCGACGCCGGCCGCGCGCGATCGAGGCCGCCGCCGCGAGGCCTTCGAGATACACCGCGGTCGTGTAGCCGGGCGTGCCGGCTTGATGGTCGTTGATGAAGCCGCCAGTCTTCTCCTGCTGATATCCGAGGAGCCAGTCTGCGATCTCGAACGTCATGTGGGCGAACTGCGGGTCGCCCGTCACCTCCCACCACTTGCTGAAGGCCTGCAACAACCACGTGACTTGCCCGAAGTGGCGCTTGTACCGGAAGCGATGCCGGTAGTATTGAAACGCGCGGCGGAGCCGTTCCTCATCGATCGCCGAGACGCCCTGTTGGCAGGCGACGGCGAGAGCGAGCAGCACCTGGCCGGGAAAGTACTCCTGGTACTCCTCGAGGGATGGATCGCCGGCAGCTTTGTGCGTGGCGATGCGGCCGTGAGGCAGTTCCACGCGCCGCCACAGGGCGGCGGCGAGATCCTTCATCGACGAGCGCCTCGGATCGCCGTCTTCCAGATTGCTGAGCGCCAGAAGGAGGAAGGAGATCTCGGCGGCGGAGTCGTCCAACTCGCCTTTGAAGAGAGCGTCGATCGCTTTGCCGGCAGCGCTTCCAAGCCCGTCGCCGCCGACGACGTTGTGGGCGCGGCTCAAGACCCATGCGCCGTGAGCCTGCCTCGCCGAATCGGCGTCCTCGTACAACCGGTTCTGAAACGGTTCATACGACGAAAAGAGCGTGCCGTCGTCGCGCATGTGTTTGAGCAGATAGCGCAGCTGCAGTTTGCAGTGCCGGTCCGCAAGCACGCGGGCCGGCGGCAGCTTTTGCTGCGGCACAGGAAACCCTCCGGCGGTGGGCCAGACGCCGTCCGGACCGGCCAGCCACGTCGTGCAGTCGTAGCGGCACCAGTCGTACGGAGGCTCGGACAGGCCGGCCTTTTCGAGCACCGCCTCCGCAAAACTCACGTCGTCGAGGTTCCAGAGGCTTGCGACGAACGGGAGCAGCATCCCCGCCTGCTCGCCGCGATGGGCCATCAGTGCCTGCTCGCCGTGACGGTAATAACGAACCACTTCTTCCGGCTTCGGGTCTCCGAGCTCGAGCGGATCAAACAGCAGCGAGACGGTGACGGCGATCGAATCGGGGCCGGCCGGTTCCGTCTCGTCGAACCGGTCATCAGCGAGAGCGGCTCCGACGATCGTCTTCAGGTCCTCGTCGAGGTTGCGTACCGCCCAGCCCATGCAACCGCGGAGACAGCCTTCGATGTAGACCGTCACATACAAAGAGTCGACGTTCTCCGGAAGCAGGTTGTCCGCCAGCGGAGCGGTCGTTTCGGGCAGGCCCGATCGTTGGGCCAGCACGAGGTCATGCGCGCGATCAGCAATCCGTCCGCAGACCATTCTGTCCTTGTACCAGGGCAGCGGGTCGGACTCCGGAACGCCGGCCGGTTGCCAGCTCGCATCCGGCTCGACGGCCTTGACGACTTCGTGCCGGAGAATCTCGTACGGCTCGAATGGCTCGAGCTGCGCGTTCCTGATGCGCGCGTGCTGGAGCTGCGCCCATTCGCCGGCAATGCCCGGCATGCGCGGCAGAGCGCCGCCGATTCTCTCGCGCCGCTCCAGGCTCCGCACCACGATGCCGTAACGATCGTTGTCGAGCTGACCCGGGCTGCACGGCTCGAGCGCGCTGAAAAACGTCACGGCAAACGCGCTCTCCTCGAGGATGCGCAACCCCTCCTCGCCGCGCGCCAGCCCCTCGGCCGTGCTCAGCGAGGCCATCACCACGTCATCGGCTGCCGAACGGGACGTCTCGCCCGGGAAGTGCCAGAACCCGCCGCGGGCATGACGATGATGGAGGTCTTCGCGCGAACGGATGCTCACCCACGCGCCGCCCGCTGAATCGTAGTCCTGGTCCAGCTGTTCGGGCGGACGCAAAAGCCTGCCGGACGACAGGTATTCCGAAAGAACCAACCGCGCGAGCCGCGCGGGATGAAAGTGTTCGGGTGCCCGCTCGGTGTGCCATTCGAACTCGGGAAACCATTTGGAAGGATTGGCCGGCGTTTTCTCTTCATCGTCCATGGATGCGATGAAGTCGTCCCAGATGTCGTAGACCGCTTCCATGTGAAACCCGCGCTCCTGCATCAGCGCGTAGCCGTTTTCCCAGCCGAAGCGCACCAGGCAAATCCCGCCCTCGACACGCAGGCCCGCGGCTTCGAGCCGCTCGACCGCCTCGGTCATACAAGTTCCGGAGCTCACCGAGTCGTCGATCACGATCACCGGCTCGCGGGGATCGATCTCGCCCTCGATGAGTTTGCAGGAGCCGTGTTGCTTCCGCTCCTTGCGAACCAAGAGACCTCCATAGCGGCTGTCCTGGAGCAGGCAGGCCTGCAGAATGGGAACGCCGGTCAGCCCGTACGTCGCGAGCTGCCGGCCGTCGAATCGCTGGAGGAGCTCCAGCACGCACTTCCCCGCCAGTTCCGCGCCACTCTGCGAGAGCGTGACGGAAAGGGAGTCCAGCATCCAGCGCGCGGAGGTGCCGTCACGCGAAAGCACGGGCTGCGTCTCCGAGCGATGCAGAATCCCGCGCCGGAGCAGCAGATCGAGCAACTCGGCGCGCCGCGACTGAAAACTCTCGGGAAGCGATCCCAGCGTCGTGGAAAGGGCTTCGCGCAACATGAGGGGATCAGAAATACGGATTCTCGGGAAGGGCCAGACTGAGATAACGCTGGTCGAGATGGACAATCAGGTCTTTCTCCACGAGCTCTTCCAGCGCCGGCCCGACCCAGCCGGCGTCCTCGAACTTCGCGGAGATCTCCCTCAGGCTGCGGGCATCGGCGCAATATTCGTAAAGACTCGCGTAATCGTCCGAGTAGGCCGTCGTGCGCGGTGAGCCGTTGCGCCCATCCTCGATCAGGATCGTCGCCCAGGTCTTGCGATAGCGCAGATACGGCCGCGGCTCCCGCCGCCAGCGCTCCTGCCACTCCTCCACGGCCTCGAAGATCTCGCCGTACTCATGATCCTCGAGGGTATTGCCCATCTCGTGCTCGAAGTAATAGGAAACACGATTCAGGTCGAAGCGGTCTTTCGGGAACAGATAGTCGTAGCAGGGCGACGGAACCAACCGGGTCACGGACTGCGTCTCGGGCTCGGCATACATCGGCGAGCCGCGGTCGGCGCGCGCCTTCGCAACGGCCCAGGGCGCCTGGAAGTGATGAATCTTCGACATCACCTCGCACTGGGCTCGATAGTCTTCCCGAGTCTCGCCGGGAAACCGGAGCAGGATGTTGTAGAGATTGTTGATCCCGTAGTAGGTGGACCACTTGATCAACTCCAGGTTCCGGACGCCGGTGGTGTGCTTTCGCATCAGCTTGAGAATGTGCGTGGAGAAACTCTCGACCCCCGGCTGGATCGAAAACAGCCCGCCTTTTCGCATCTGCTTCAGTTGCGCGCGCGTGAGACTCGGGCGCACCTCGTAGTGGATGCGGAGATCGGTGTTGGCCTCGCCGAGGCGCTGGAACAGCTGATCGACGTATTCAGGGGCGATGATGTTGTCGATGGCGTTGAAATCGAGGATGCCGTAGCGTCTCGAAAGCTCGTCGAGTTGCTGAATGACGTTCTCGACGTGCTTGGAACGAAATTCCATGCCGGCGCGATTGAGACCGCAAAACGTGCAGTGGTTCTTCACACCCCACCAGCAGCCGCGCGCCGTTTCGATCGGCAGTAAGACCTCTTCCGCTTGACCGTAGTCGTGGTACCCGCCCTCTTTGCGCGCGTAGAAATACTCGTCGAAATCGGGGACCGGAGTCTTGTTCATGTCGGCGAGGTTGGGAGCCCGGCCGGCATACGCCACCTGACTCCCGTTGCGCCACATCATGCCCGGAATGCCCGCCATCGACTGGCCGGCATAGAGACGGCGGATGGCCGGGGCTAGTGTCTCATCGGCATCGCCGCAATGAACGTAATCCACCTCCGGGCAGCCCTTCATGATTTCGTCGGCGATGTCGTCTTCGAAGGTGGCGCCGCCCATCATGACCGGAATGTGCGGATACTTCCGCTTGAGCGCCTTCGCCAGCGCAAGACTCGCGAGCATCTGCTGAAAAACGACCGAGAACCCGATCACGCCGAACCGGCTCCAGTCGATGCTCGTCATGCAGAAGTCGATGAACGCCGGCGCCTCGGTTTCGCGCAGACGGCGGAGATCGTCGAGCGAACAGCCGGCCTTTTCACAGATGGTTTCGAGGTCGTCCCGATAGGTCTCGAAGTAGCCGTCGCCGGCCGCGAAATCACCGAAGGCGGCCTTGGTCCAGATCCACTCCCCCAACATGCACGGGTAGACCTCGGACAGCGTTTCGTTGAGACGCCAGCCGACCTGCGTTCCGAAATACATGAAGAGCGAGAACGTCTGAACGGGAAGCCCTTCGCTCTCGAGGGTCGGTTTGAGCAGAGCGAGTTGAAAGGATGGAAAACGCGCCGAGAGCGTCGGCATGCTGACGAGTGCAACCGGCTTGAGCGGATCGGTAGCCATCTCGGATTCAAAAGAGCCGGGGACCGCAGGCACCCCGCGGTGCGGGGAGCCGGCGGACCTCGGCATGCGTGATTACGCCCGATTCTCGAGGATCACTTCTTCTTCTTCGGACTCGGAGCAACTTCCGGAATCGGCCGGCGCGGCGCTTTTTGCGGCGCGACTTCCGGGATCGGCCTCGACTTCCTGTCCGGTGCTACTTCGGTAATCGGTCCCCGTTTCCTCTGTGGCGACACTTCCGGGATCGGTCCCGGTCTCTTATGCGGCGCCACTTCCGGAATCGGCCGCCGCGGCGGTTTTGTCGGCGCGACTTCCGGGATCGGTCTCGGTTTCTTATACGGAGCCACTTCCGGGATCGGGCGCCGCGGCACGTTTGCCGGTGCAACTTCGGGATTCGGACGTTTCGCAGGAATCGAACGTTTTGCGGGGGCGATTTCCGGCCGGACTCCGGATTTGGATTTGCCCTTCATGGATCTTCCTCCATAGTCATGGCACCAACGCGCCTGAACGAGAGCCGCTGCAGTGATGTTTCGGTTTACGTAAGGAACTTAGAGCGAAACGGTAATCTTGTCAACAAACCTGGGCGTGCCTTCCCGCCTATCGGAACCAGCTGATGATCGTGAAGCGTTTGCCGCTCGTGACGGGCAGCACCTCGTGCACCGTATCGGCCTTGAACGCAACCAGCAATCCGGTTTCGCCCGCCAGCCCATATTTCTTCCGCCGATCGTAAAAGGTCAGCGAACCGCCGGAGAACGAGTCATTCAAAAACACGACGATCGAGACTCGGCGGGCTCGCAAGTGATCGAAATCGAGTTGATCGGTGTTGCCGTCCTGGTGACGAACGAAAAAGTCCCCCGTTTCATAACGCAGGAACTGGGGCCGCTCGCAGTCCTTCAGACTCGTACCAAAATGCTCGTCCAGTGCTGATTTTTGGCTCGAGAGCCGTCTCTTGATTTTGCGAACGGTGTTCCTGGCGGGGTGAAGACTCGCGGTTTTGCGGACGGTCTCGTGAATCGTCCCTTCGACGCCTTCGAGATAGACCGGAGCCCGCGTCGTCGGAGCCGAATCCAATTCCGCCGTCAACCTCGCACAATGGTCTGGATCCAGAAAGTTCCGCAGCAAAAACAAATGGAAATGCGCCGGCCCGTCTGACTTCGGCATTGCGTTCTCACGCTACTTTTCGAAAACAATATCATCGCGCGGGTGACGCAGTCCTGGCCTCCTGGCCTCCCAGAGTCCGAGCCTCCAAGCCTTGCAGAAACACCTCTGCGACTAGGAGGCTTGGAGGCCGGGAGGCTCGGAGGCCCGGGCCGGGCGGGCGGTGTTATATCCTCGCGCCGCCATGATGGACGACGCGCTCGCCACGATTTACACCGCCCACGTCACGATTCAGAAGCTGCGGCACGACCGCGCGCTGCTCGAGGGGAAGTTCGATCACGTCGCGATCTTCTCCGGCGCGCTGCACTACCAGCTGTTCGACGACATGTCGTATCCGTTCAAGCCGAATCCGCATTTCAAATCGTGGGTGCCGGTGACGGACAACCCGAACTGCTTCGTCGTCTACACGCCGAACGTCAAGCCGAAGCTCATCTACTGGCAGCCGGTCGACTACTGGCACAAGGTCGCGGAGACGCCGACCGATCGCTGGACGGAAAAGTTCGACATCGTGATGATCGCGAATCCCGACGACGCGAAGGCGCATCTCCCCTCCGGCCGCATCGCGTTCCTCGGCGAATGGGACGAGCGCTTCGCGAGCTGGGGCGACCTCACGCCGAACCCCGAGCCGATCCTCAACAGCCTGCATTGGGACCGCGCGTGGAAGACGGAATACGAGATCGAATGCCTGCGTCGCGCGAACGAGCGCGGCGCGCGCGGACACCTGGCCGCGGAGAAAGCGTTCCGCGGCGGCGCGTCGGAGTTCGAGATCCACGTCGACTATCTCGCGGCGTCCGATCATGCCGAGGAGGAGTTGCCGTACGGAAACATCATCGCGCTCAACGAGCACGCGTCGACGCTTCACTACTATCACCACGGCCGCAGTCGCCTCGACAAGAAAAATCTCTGGTCGTTCCTCATCGACGCCGGCGGGTCGTACAACGGCTACGCCAGCGACATCACGCGCACCTACTCGACGCACAAGGACGAGTTCCACGACCTGATCGCCGCGATGGACGAGATGCAGCTCGCGCTCGTCGATGCGATCCGTCCGAAGGTGAACTATCCCGACGTGCATCTCCTCTCGCATCGCAAGGTCGCGGAGATCCTCGCGCGCTTCAACTTCGTGCGCGACATCGATGCGGACGGCATCGTCGAGCGCCGCATCAGCTCCACGTTCCTCCCCCACGGCGTCGGTCACTACCTCGGCCTGCAGGTGCATGACGTCGGCGGCTTCATGGCCGACCGCAGCGGCAAGACGATTCCGAACCGGAAGGGCATCCGTACCTGCGGCTCACGCGCGTCGTCGAGCCGGGACACGTCTTCACGATCGAGCCGGGCCTCTATTTCATCGACACGCTGCTCGCGGAGCTGAAGACGAGCGAGAACGCGAAGTTCGTGAATTGGGAAAAGGTCGGCGCGTTCCGCAAATACGGCGGCATCCGCATCGAGGACGACGTGCTCGTCACCGAGACGGGGCACGAGAACCTCACGCGCAACGCCTTCGCGAATGTGGCCTGACCTGACCCACACGCAGCAGCTCGCCGACGTCCTGCAAGTGCTGTCGGCGATGATCACGCCGGCCGTGCTCATCCTCGCCTCGAGCTCGCTGCTCCTCACGACGTCGACGCGCTCGATCCGCTGCATCGATCGCGTCCGCGAGCGCACCGACGAGCTGGAAAAGCTCGGAACGGCGACGGATGAAGTGACGGAGCGTCGCCGCAAACATTTGTACGAGCAGCTCGAGGTGAACATCCGCCGCGCGCGATTGCTGCAGCGCGCGATGTCGCGCTTGTACATGGGCATCAGCTTCTTCATCGGCACGAGCGTGTCGATCGGCGTCACGTCGCTCTTCAGCGCCGCTCTCGGCTGGATCCCGCTGATCCTCGGCTTCGTCGGCGCGGGCCTTCTCTTCTCCGCGAGCGTCTACCTGATCATCGAGTCGCGCCATGCGCTGACCACGACGTACGCGGAGATGGACTACATCTCACGGAACTACATGCGATGACGATGGCACCGCCCCTCACCCGGCGCTTCGCGCCACGGAACCTATGTGGCGACCGCTGCCCTCAGCGGTCGCGGCGGTGCAACGCGCCGCTGGCGCCGCCCTTAGGCGGCGCTGTGACCGCTGAGGGCAGCGGTCACCACAACCGGGCCACCACCTCGAAGGGGGATGAGGGGCGATGAACGCACGCACTCTCATCGATCTGGCGTTGTTCGCTGCCGCCGGCTTCGTCGCGCAGATGATCGACGGCATCTGCTCGATGGGCTACGGCGTCAGCGCGACGTCGCTGCTGCTCTCGTTCGGCGTCTCGCCCGCGGCCGCGAGCGCGAGCGTGCACACGGCGGAAGTCGTCGCCACCGGCGCGTCGGCGTACAGCCACTGGCGCGTCGGCAATGTGATCTGGGCATTCGCAAAAAAGCTGCTGATCCCCGGCGCGATCGGCGCGATCATCGGCGCATACATCCTCACGTCGATTCCCGGCAACGTGATCAAGCCTTTCGTTGCCGCGTACCTCCTGATCATGGGCATCGTCATTTTCGTGAAGGCGTTTCGCCGGCGGCGCGAGCAGGAGTCGCACGCGCAGATCATTCCGCTCGGACTCGCCGGCGGCTTCTTCGACTCGATTGGCGGCGGCGGATGGGGACCGATCGTCGCCGGCACGCTGATCGCGCGCGGCAACTCGCCGCGCACGACGATCGGCTCAGTCGCCTTCGCAGAATTTTTCGTGACCGTCGCGTCGTCGGCGACGTTGCTTGCCACGATCGGCGTGAAGAACTGGATTCCGATCGCGGGACTCGCGGCCGGCAGTCTTGTTGCGGCGCCGATCGCCGCGCGTTTGACAGGAAAGATTCCGACGAAACCGCTGATGATCTTCGTCGCGCTGGTGATCATCGCGCTCAGCGTGCGGACGATCTTCTTAGCCTTTTAGCGATCAACTTCAGCGACTTCGCGAGCAGCGCCACATTCTCTTTCTTGTTCGTCCACGTCGAGCGCCCCGACGGATGCGGCAGCACGATCACGTCGAACTCGTGGCCGGCGCGCGTGACGCGATGGACGCGGCCGACGACTTTCTTGAGCTCCGACTCGCCGACGAGCTGCTTCGCGGCGAGCGTGCCGACGGCGATCACGAGCTCGGGCCGCAGGATGCGCAGCTCGCGATCGAGATGCGCGGAGCAGCGCGCGATCTCGTCGACGTCGGGAACGCGATCGCCTCCGGCCTTCGGATCGCGTCCGGGAAAGCAGCGGATGACCGCGGCGATGTAGACGCTCGCGCGAAATTCTTCTTCACTGATGCCGACGTGCTCCTGCATCCACGCGAACAACCGCCGCCCCGCCGTGTACGCGAACGGCTTCGCCTGCTCGACTTCGCGCGGGCCCGGCGCCTGGCCGACGAGCATCACGCGCGCGTTCGGCACGACACCCGTCACCGGCACGCCGAAGACGTTCGGGCAGGCGCGGCACGCGAAAAGCGCGTCGAGGTGAGCTGCAAAGTCGCGGTTCATACGTTACGATCGTGAGCCAACAATGCGGCGCACCCAAATCGTCCTCGTTCTCGCACTTTTTCCCTGGATCGCCCATGCGTGGACGCGCGCGTCGGACGAGCGCATCGCGAAGAAAGGCGTCGCGCTCGCGCCTCCCGATCTCCGGCTCGTTCTCGATCGCTTCGATACCGAGTTCAAGCACGGAATCGCGCTCGCGGAGTCGGACGAGGGCTCGGAGTCGCATCACTTCTTCGTGCTGTCGCGCGACGGGCGCTTGCGCGAGCGCATCGAGAAAGAGACTGCGAAGTCGATCCAGATGATCCGCAGCGGCGAGCCGATGAGCCACGTCGCCGAGCGCCTCGGCATCCTCGCCCATCTCGTCGCCGACGCCAACAATCCGTTCCACGTCGCCAACGACGACGCGCGCCTCACCGCCGCGCACAACGACTTCGAGCAATTCTTCGAACAGCGGCTCGCGAAGTTTCCGACCGTCTTCTACGGACTCGATCCGCGATTCCAGCTCACGTCGTATCTCGACAAGACCTTCGCGCGCACGGCGAAGTTTTATCCGCTGATGAGCGAGGAGTATTTTCGCGGCGGCACGCTGCGGTCGTCGAGCGAGTTCGATGACCGCTCGACCGCGTTCGGCGTCGCGTCGGTCTGCTACTCGCGTGCCGTCACCGATCTCGTGAACCTCTACTACTACATCTGGAAGGAAGCCGGCGGCGACGTCCGCTCCGCGGCGCTGATGCGGCGCGGCAACCTGCTGTTGAATGCCTATTGAACGCGCGATCCTCTCCGTCTCCGACAAAACCGGCATCCTCGAGCTCGCGCGCGCGCTGCGCGCGAAAGGCGTGGAGATTCTCTCGACCGGCGGCACCGCGCAGCATCTGATCGACGGCGGCGTCGACGTCACGCCGATCGCGAAGTGGTCCGGCGCTCCCGAGATCCTCGGCGGCCGAGTGAAGACGCTCACGCCGAAAGTGTTCGGCGCGATCCTGCACGATCGCGCGAAGCCGGAGCATCTGGCCGACTGCGAGCGCCTCGGTATTCCGCCGGTCGATCTCGTCGTCGTGAACCTCTATCCATTCGAGGCGACGATCGCGAAGGAAGGCGTGACCGTCGACGAAGCGATCGAGCAGATCGACATCGGCGGCCCGTCGATGCTGCGCGCGTCGGCGAAGAATCACAAACACGTTTTGCCGCTCTGCGATCCGTCGCTGTACGGCGATTTCCTGCGCGAGCTCGAGTCCGGCGAGATCAGCGAAGCGTTTCGCCTGCGCTGCGCGATCGCGGTGTTCGAGAAGACGAGCGCGTACGACGCGACGATCAGCGCGTTTCTCGGACGTGGGAATCGATTGATTCTCAATCTCGAGAAATTTCAGGACCTTCGCTACGGAGAGAACCCGCATCAAACTGCCGGCTTCTACGTGCGCGCCGGCGAGACGCCGTTCGCGCAGATTCAGGGGAAGGAGCTGTCCTACAACAACCTCCTCGACCTCGACTCCGCGATTCGCCTCGCGACGGCATTCAGCGATCCCGCGATCGCGATCATCAAACACACGAACCCCTGCGGCGTCGGAGTGGTGCGCGCCTCCGAGGAGAGCGGGCGTCTCGCCCGCCTCCCGGGGGCGGGCGGGACGCCCGCTCTCCTCGGAAGGGCGCACCACTCGACGCTCGCCGAAGCGCTTGCGTTGGCGATCGAATCCGATCCCGTCTCCGCATTCGGCGGGATCATCGGCGCAAACCGCGCGTTCGACGCCGATTGCGCGCGCGCGATCGCCGATCTCTTTCTCGAAGTGATCGTCGCACCGTCATTCGACGATGAGGCCATCGAGATTCTCTCGAAAAAGAAAAATCTCCGGCTGGTCACAAGCGAATCGCGGAGAGCTTCGGACGTGCGCAGCGCGGCGAACGGATTTCTCGTGCAGTCACCCGATCGCATCTCCTCGCGCGAGAACTGGAAAGTCGTCACCGACCGCCAGCCGTCCGCCGAAGAGTTGGACGGACTCGAGTTCGCGTGGATCGTCTGCGCGCACGTGAAGTCGAACGCGATCGTGCTCACGCGCGCGTCGCAGTCGGTCGGCATCGGCGCGGGACAAATGTCGCGCGTCGATGCGGCGAAGGTCGCGATCATGAAGTCGATCCTCCCCGCCGAAGGGACGTTCGCCGCGTCCGACGCGTTCTTCCCCTTCCGCGACGGCCTCGACATTCTCGCCGACGCCGGCGTGCGCGCGATCATCCAGCCCGGCGGCTCCGTCCGCGACGCGGAAGTGATCGCCGCCGCGAATGAGCGCGGAGTGGCGATGGTGTTTACGGGCGAGCGGCACTTCCGGCATTAGCGTGCCTCTTTGTGGCGACCGCTGCCCTCAGCGGTCGCGGCGGCGCGAAGCGCCGCGGGCGCAACCATAGGCGGCGCCGTGACCGCTGAGGGCAGCGGTCACCACAATTCTTGCTAGCATGCCCGCCAATGGCGAACCCTCGCGACATCAAGCTGATCATCTCAGACGTCGACGGCGTGTGGACGGACGGGAAGATCATTTACGGCGGCGAACGCACGGAGATCAAGGAGTTCAATGTCCGCGACGGGCTCGGGGCGAAGCTCGCGCAGAAGGCAGGAATCGTCGTGGCGTTGCTGACGAGCCGGCGCTCGCTGGCGGTCGAGCGGCGCGCGCGCGAGCTGGGGATCGCGGAGCTGCATCAGGGCACGCCGGACAAGTTGCAGGAGACGCAGCGCATCGCGGAGAAACTCAACGTGAACTTCAGCGAGATCGCGTATGCCGGCGATGATCTTCCCGATCTCGCGCCGATGGCGCGCGTCGCGATCTCGGCTGCGCCTTCCGATGCCGCGCCGGAGGTGCGCGCGGCGGCGACGTGGAAGCTCGAGAGGGCCGGAGGCGCGGGCGCGTTTCGCGAGCTGGTCGAGCGTCTCCTCCGCGAGCGCGGCGAGTGGGACGCATTGGTGCGCGAGCTCAGCGATGGCAAGTCCGCGAGTTCGAGCATTTAGGTCGCGCGCGATCTATTTCGTCGTCGCGTTCTTCACCGCGATCGGCCGCCGCATTCCGCTCCGCACCGGCCGCCTCCTCGGGCGCGGACTCGGAACGTTCGCGTACTTCGTCGTCGGACGCCAGCGCAAGAAAGCGCTCGCCAATCTCGCAATCGCATTTCCGGACTGGTCCGGCTCGAAACGCCACAAGACGATTCACGCGATGTTCCGTCACTTCGGCATGTCGCTCTTCGAGATCGCGTGGCTGCCGAACCTCACCCCGGAGACGCGCGACCGCTTCACGAAATTCGAAGGCGTCGACCAGATGATGCAGCTCATCGACGAAGGCCGCGGCTTCGTCATCTTCACCGCGCACTGCGGGAACTGGGAGTGGCTGTCGTACACGATCGGCTTGTGGGGACGTCCGCTCAGCGTGATGCAGCGCGAGCGGGACGAGCACGGACTGAATCGCTTCATCACCGAGCTGCGCGCGCGCTCGGGCGCGAAGACGATCGATCGCGGATCGGCGAGCTCTGCGCGCGACATGATCAAGGCCATCCGCGGCGGCGGCATGCTCGCGTTCGTGATCGATCAGAACATTCGCAGCGAAAGCGTGAAGGTGCCGTTCTTCGGAACGCCCGCACCGACGGTGATCGGTCCGGCGCGGCTCGCGGTGCGCACGGGCGCGATGGGAATCACGGGCGTGTGCGAGCGGCTGGCGGACGGCACGCTGGTCTCGCGTTTTCTAGAGCCGTTCGAATGCGCGGGCGGCGATCCGGTGGAGATCACCGCACGCGCGACCCGCGAAGTCGAAGAGCAAATTCGCAAGGCGCCCGAGCAGTGGCCGTGGTTTCACGACCGCTGGAAAGAGCGGCCGCAGTGGGACGCCGGCGCTACTCGATCTTCTGACTCCCTCACTTCGCGGGAACGGACCCGATCGGCCACTCCCCGCGCAGGAAGTGACGGATCGACGCGAACACCGTGACCGGATCGTCGAGGAATGACATGTGCGCGGCGCCTTTGACGGTGATGAGCCGCGCGTCGGGCAGCGTCTTCGTCCACTCCACGCTCCCGGCGTACGGCGTGCTGCGATCTTTGTCGCCGTGGATCGTCAGCACCGGAACTTTGATCGCCTGCAGTTTCTCCGCGGTGATCCCCAGGGTCTCGATCGATCCGCCGATGTGCTGCTGGGTGCGATCGAAGTTGATCGGCCACTCGTTTTCCTGCCTACAGAACGCGAGATCGAAGCGCGAGGCGTGCGCGGGATTGCCGACGAAGAAGTACTTCCAGACGTCCCACTGCGCCTCGCAATACTCCTTCGGCGATTTCTCGCGCGCGCCGGCGGCGTGGAGCTCGGCCAGTCTTCTCTGCGCGGCTTCGGGAACGCCGAGATCGGGAGCCTCGCGCGGCATATTGGCGAATTTGGAGAACGGCGCGGAATCGATCTGGACGACCCGGGAAACGCGATCGGGATAACGCATCGCGTAGATCGCGACCATCAGGCCGAGGTACGAGAAGCCGACGGGAACGAACTTCTCGACTTTCAGCTCGCGGCGAACCGCCTCCATGTCGTGCGCGTCCTGCAGAATCGTCCACGTGCTTTCATCTTTCGCACGCTGCGAGCGCCCGCGATTGCGAGGGTCGTAGGTGATGACGGTGGCGATGTTCGCGAACTGCCGGAACTGATCGTGAAGATAGTTATCGAGCGGCACGATCAACGTGACCGGACCGCCGCCGACTTTTCGGTAGAAGAGCTTCGTGCCGTCGTCGGCTTTGACGAATCCTTCTTCGACTTTGCCGGCTTCGGCGGGCGCGGAGCCGGGGCCGTCGAAGATCACCTTCCACGAGCCGTCGCCCTGCTTCTGCCAGATCGACGAATAGTCGCCGGCGTGTTTTCCGTTCGCGTCGTAAATCGGGCCGGTCGAGAGTCCGAGCTTTCCGTCCGCCGTCACTTCGACGCGCTCCGGTCCCCACGAGAACGGCGCCGGCCCTTCGAACAACCGCGACCATCCTTTGGCGACGGCGTCCTGGCCGCGCAGCGTGCGGAAGCCAAGGAAGTTCGCGTCGGGCGCGACCATCGCGAAGAACTTCGCGGAATCGCGATCGGCGAATGCCTTCGCGAATGCGCGCTCCGCGTCCGCGACGTCTTCGACGGGGCCCGCGAACGCCGGGATCGCGAGCGTAAGAGTGAAGGTAATGATGATGAATAGGCGCATAGGCTCACAGGCTCATGGGCTCACAGATCTTGAAGTTTGTGAGCTTGAGCCAATGCGCCTATGAGCCTATGAGCCTTTGCGCCTCTGAGCCTCTGCGCCTACCTTCTGAACAGATTCTTCAAAATGAAAATCGCGTTTGCCGGCCGCTCTGCAAGTCGCCGCATCAAGTATGGGTACCACTCCGTTCCGAACGGGATGTAGACGCGCATGCGCCAGCCGTCGCGGACCAATTGTTCCTGAAGATCGCGGCGGACGCCGTAAAGCATTTGAAACTCAAATGCGTCATTTCGGATTTGTTCGGCGCGCGCGAATGCGAGCGTGGCTTCGATCATCTTCGGGTCGTGCGTGGCGATGCCGTGATAGGTCCCGCTCTTCAGCAGGATCTTCATCAGCGTCACGAAATTCGCATCGACGTCTTCCTTCGCCTGGAACGCGATCTCGGCCGGCTCCTTGTACGCGCCCTTGCAGAGGCGGATGCGAATCTTCTCGGCGCACAGTTCCCGTACGTCGCGCTCGCTGCGATGCAGATACGCCTGGATCACCGCGCCGACGTGTCCGGCATGGCCGGGTTGCGCGTGCAGCTCGCGCACGATGTCGAGCGTCTTCTGCGTGTAGGGCGAGCCTTCCATGTCGATGCGCGCGAAGTTGTCGTTCTTCGCCGCGTGCGCGACGACTTCGCTGACGATCGTGCGCGACACCGCTTCGTCGATGTCGAGTCCCATGTGCGTCAACTTCAGGCTGACGTTCGCGTTCAGCTTGCGTGCGATGATCGCGTCGATCAGCTCGTGATAGAGCTGCGCGCTCTCGCGCGCTTCGTCCAGATTCGTGACGTTCTCGCCGAGGTTGTCGATCGAGACGGACATCCCCTTCGCGTTCGTGGCGGCGGTCGCGGCGAGCGCTTCCTCGACGGTCATGCCGGCGACGAAGCGGCCGGACATGCGGCGTCCGATCGCGGACTTTTCAGCGACGGCGCGGAGGGTGCGGCTTTCGGAGAGAGCGATGAAAAATGCGCGGAACATGCTCACACTGTTTTCGCCACCGTGACCGCGCACACGCGCGACGCTCCCGCGCGGATCAGCGCGTTCGCGCACGCCCGCAGCGTCTCGCCGGTGGTGCAGATGTCGTCGACGATGAGAATCGATTTCCCTTTCAACCGGGGGGACCGGGATGCCTGAAATGCGCCGCGCACATTAGCCGCGCGGGCGTGTTTCGGCAAGAGCGACTGCGCGGCTGTCTCGCGCCGGCGCGTGAGGAGCATGTCACATTGGACATCGATCCGCCGCCCGAGGGCGCGCGCGAGGAGCTCGGCCTGGTTGTAGCCGCGCCTGCGCTCCTTCGCCGCCGACATCGGAACACCGGCGATGACGTCGAAGTCGCGATCGCGCAGCGTCTCTTCGAGCAGGCCCGCGAGCGCGTCGTCGAGAAAATCGTGCTTCTCGAATTTCAGCGCGTGCAAGACTTTTTCGAGCGAGTCGCGATACGTGCCCCACGATTCGCACCAGCCTACGGGGAGCGGATGTTCCATGCACCCGATGCAGAAGCCTCCAGGCCTCCCAGCCTCCTGGCCACCTGGGAGACCGGGAGGCTGGGAGGCTTGGGGGCTCGGCAAAGGCAGCGCGCACGAAAGACACTTTGCACACGCAATCCGCGGCAACGCGTCCCAGCACTCGCGGCAGCAGGACGCCACGCGCGCGTCCCATTCGAGGTCTTTGCCGCAGGCGACGCACCACGACGGCAGAACGATTCGCAGCGCCTCGCGTCCAAAGTACGACAACGCGCTGGCGACTCGGCTCGGCACGCGCCCATTGTACTCACGCGAGAAGGATGACAGTGATGATCCGCTTCGCTATATTCGCCGCCATGAAACGTGCTTCTCTCCTCATTGCGCTGATCGTCGTCGGCGCTCCTCTCTTCGCGCAGTCGACAGAATTCGGCGTGATCGTCGGCGGCAGCCGCCGCATGGTCGACATCGGACAACGCGAGCCCGGCGTCCAGTGGCTCGACAGCAAGTTCAATTTCTCCAACTCCTCGGTCGAGCTTTTCTGGGGCATGCAGATGGACGAGGACACCTGGTTCAAGCTGAAGGTCGGGCGCATCGAGACCCAGATCGCCGAGGCGTACAACATCACGGGAACGTCGGGAACGTTCCGGCGCGATGCGGAAGGCGAAGTGCAGCACATCGACGCGCTGGCTGAATATCGATTCGCCGAGCCGTACGGATCGACGAGCATCTTCGGCGGAATCGGGCTGTACCGTCAGTCGGCGGACGGCCTCGCGTCGACGAACAACTTCGGTCTCACCGCGGGCGTGAACGGAGACTTCCCGATCACGCGGCGCTACGGAATCGTCATCGAAGGCGCGTATCACTTCACGAACGCCGACTTCCGGCCGCGCTACATGACCGTCGGTGGCGGACTCCGCCTCTCGTTCTGAGCTGGCAGCCCCATTGCTCCCCCGTTAGCGAGCCTCCAGGCCTCCCAGGATTAACGTTCCTAGGGAGGCTAGGAGGCCCACAAAAGGAGGCAGCAAGATGGCTCAGGATCGCAACTCGCGCCACGTGCGCGACGTGATGACACCCAACCCGGAAAGCGTGTCGCAGGACGCGCGCGTGCAGGAAGCCGCGCGCATCATGAAGGAAAAGGACACGGGAGTCGTGCCGGTGGTGGACGGCAACAGGAAAGTCGTCGGACTGATCACCGACCGCGACATCGTCGTGCGCGGACTCGCCGACGGCAAAGACTGCGCGAACATGTCGGTCAAAGAGTTGATGACGAAGCACGTCCGCTCGGTGCGCGAAGACGAACCGGTCGACAAGGTGCTGACGCTCATGTCGAGCGCGGAAGTGCGCCGCGTGCCGGTCGTGAACAACCGCGACGAGCTCGTCGGCATCATCTCGCTCGGCGACATCGCGGTCGAGACAAACAAAGACGGACGCGTCGGCAAGGCGATCGAGGACATCTCGCAAGCGCCGCCGAACAACTAGAGTCCGCAGCGCGTCAGCCCGCATTTCTCACAGAATCTGAAAAGGCGTGGAGCAAACGTCAACGTCATCCTGAGCCGGCGAAGCGCGGCGAAGGATCTCAAGTTACGTAGATTGAGATCTTTCGCCGTCTACGCGGCTCAAGATGACGATAAGGGGTGAGAAATGTAGATTGGCATCGTTCGCTCGATACCAGCGCACGCACCGGAATGCAGAACACAAAATGCAGAATTCAGAAGTGAGAAGCCCGCCCACCGTGGCCCACGGGCGGAAGGGCTTCTAAATTCTTCATTCTGCGTTCTGCGTTCTGCATTCCGGACCAGTGCGCGTTCAAGTTCGTTCAAGCGCCGCACGCGCCATCCCACCGCACGCGCCCGTCCCCCCTCCCAGGAATGCCCCGCCCGCCTTCTCCCGTTCACCCTCGCGTGAAACGCCTCTTCTTCGCCTGCTCGCTCCTCGTCTGCTCGAGCCTGTTCGCGGTCGAGAATGAAGTGAAGATCGATCGCGCGGTGCGCGACGCGCTTCCGGTCTGCGCCGACAGCAAGATCTCGTACGCCGACATGACGTTCAAACTGCCCGCGCGCTTCAAAGGCGCGCTGGTGAAAGTGGAGAGCTCGCGGCAGACCTGCGAAGGCATGTACGCCGCCATCTTCTCCCCCACCGGCGGCTTCTACCTCGGCATGCCGATGCAGTTCTCCCAGGAAGAAGGCGACTCGACGGAGCAGAAGCTCAAGAATTACGTCTGGACCAACCTGCAGATGAACGTCACGCCGGTCATCGATCGCAGCACGGTCACCGATGACGGACTCGTCAAGGTCACGCTGTTCGAGACCACCGAGAACGGCAGGATGCCGTACGAAGGGGAGATGGATCAGCAGGGGACGACGTTTTTCTTCGGCCACTTCCGCAGCGCGGCCACGAGCATCCGTCCGCAGCGCATCAAAGGCTTCTCGACGTTCCTCAGCAAGATGCCGGCGAAGGGACCGGAGAGCGCGCCGGTGACGATCATCGAGTTCTCCGACTTCGAGTGCCCGTCGTGCAAGCGCGCCTCCGGTTACCTCGATCCGATCCTTCACAAGTACGGCGACAAAGTCCGCTACATCCGCTACGACCTCCCGCTCACGATGCATCCGTGGGCGTTCAGCGCCGCGATCGCCGGACGCGCGATTTATCGCCAGAAGCCGGAGCTGTTCTGGGAGTACAAGAAGCAGATCTATTCGAACCAGGACTCGCTGACCGCGTTCACGTTCTGGGATTTCGCGCGCGGATTCGCGCAGGATCACGAGCTCGATCTGAAGAAATACGACGCCGACCTGCAGAATGAAGATCTGCGCAGCGAGATCCTTCGCGGAGCGGGCGCGGCGCTGTCGAACGAAGTGCGCGCGACGCCGACGTATCTCGTCAACGGCGCGTTCGTCGACGCGGGCGAGGAAGGGAAACACCTCGCGACGTACGTCGACGAGCTGCTGGCCGAAAAAAAAGCCGCCGGCGCGAACACCGGCGGCAAGAACGACAAGTAGTGGAGGACAGGCAATCTTGCCTGTCCATGGGTTACGCAGTCGCGCGGTTACGCGGCAGTCACTTCAACCGAGCGACTGCGCAACCGCGCAACCGGATCCATCAAGATCAGCCGCGGGCGATGCGGCGAACCGTCGCCTGCACGTCTTCGACCTTGTCTTCCACCTTCTCGATGAGATCTCCGGTCACGCCGGCGATCTTCTTCTGCATCTTCTTGCCGGTGAGCGGGGCGTAGAGCAGCGCGAGGACCGCGCCCGCGAACGCGCCGATGCCGAAACTCGCGGCGACCTTGCCGAGGGGAAACTTCTGCTTGCGATTGAACATTGATTGACTCCTTGTTTCTCGGCCCGAAGGCCGGCATAGGCTGCGTCCAACGATGAATGAACAGCCATTCATTCCATGATTTGCTACCGAATTGATCCATGGATGAGATTCATTGCTACTTTTTGAACTTCAATTTATCCATGGATGACTTCATCGACCGCAAGACGTGGCGCAAGTTATCCATGGCCGGCTTAATCGACATCCATGGATCATTTCATGAACGACACGGTTCCATGAAGGTCATCCTTGGCAAGCTTCAGCCTTCATAAATTTCTGATCATCCCATCCATGGCGATTTTCGGATTGAAATCGCCCGCACGAATCTCTCCCATGGATGTATCATGACGGCGTGCCGCGTTCGAGTAAGACCAGCATCGAGGCCCAGCGCTTCGGCGCGATCATTCAACGCCTCCGCGCAGAGCGTGGGTGGACGAAAGTCAAGCTCGCACAGCGCGCCGGCATGAACGCCACCTACCTTGGCGTGCTCGAACAGGGCGGCAACGACACGAGCCTGACCACGATCGTGGAGCTTTGTGACGTTTTAGGCGCCGATATCGGAGAAGTAATGCGCGAAGTCGCAGCCGTCCGCATTCGCGCGCGCTGAGATCAGCTTGAGCCTAAGCTGCACGGCCAGAGCCTACGTGCCGAAGCCGACGCGGCACGGCGGTTGCCGCCAAGGAGTTGCGAGCCACGATTGGCGATCTGGTCGGGTAGGCCGAGGCGATTACTCGCCCCGGCCCCCCTGAAGATCCGGACGTGCGGGATTACCGCATCCGGCTCCGCGAGCCACGGTTTCGCTGCGCACCGTACACGGTATGAACAAGGATAG
>Ga0209468_1000107_pt1 | contig 39419 bp, 28 predicted proteins | sample GraSoiAngelo_102_FD_185871 | JGI IMG/M metagenome (GOLD analysis project Ga0209468, IMG submission 185871) | Grasslands soil microbial communities from the Angelo Coastal Reserve, California, USA - 14_0903_02_40cm (SPAdes) (version 2) | ecosystem: Environmental > Terrestrial > Soil > Grasslands ...
GTTTGTTGATGAGATTCTCGCTCCGGTCAACGGTGGCCTGCTCAATCCGCAGAGCACGATGCCGATTACTGAGTTTGTCGAGAAAGTCTATCTGCCGGAGTTTGTCGAGAAGCAACTGAGGGCCGCAAGCCTAAAACAATATCGGGACGTTTGGAATAATCATCTCAAGCACCGCCTCGGCACTCTCACGCTGCGCGGATTCCGTACAGTCCACGGTGAGCAGCTACTAGCACAAATCGCAGCTAAAACGAGCCTGGGGCGCAGTTCCCTCAAGCACATCAAAGCCTTTCTGTCCGGCGTGTTCAAACAGGCGAAACGTCTAGGCATTCTGGACGGCATCAATCCAATGCAAGACACAAGCATTCCCCGCACGCCAGAGCCGGAAGATACCTACGCCTATAGCCTAGCGGAAGTGACGAAGATGCTGTCTTTCCTCGCGGAGCCGGAGAGAACAATCGTGCTTACGGCTGCTCTGACCGGACTCCGCAAGGGAGAGATTCGCGGTCTGTGTTGGCAGGACTTTGACGGCAAGGAATTGAGCGTCAAGCGGTCTGTCTGGAACAGCACGGTCAATGAGCCAAAGACCCGCCGTAGCAAGGCTCCTATTCCCGTTGTAAGGCAACTGGCCGATGCTCTCGAAGCATACAAACTGCGAATGGGAAAGTTGGCACAGCCAAACCTGCCGATCTTCCAAGCTGGAAACGGAAAGCCCCTCAACCTAGACAACCTAGTTAGGCGCGTGATTGTTCCGGCTCTTACACGCTGCGCGGTTTGCAAGCAGTTAGAATCCGAGCACGCGAAGGACGGTCACGCATTCAAACTCGACACGTCAATTCCAAGCTGGCACGGCTGGCACGCATTCCGCAGAGGGCTTGCGACGAATCTACACACGCTAGGCGTGGACGACAAAACGATTCAGGCGATTCTCCGTCACAGCAACGTAAGCCTCACGATCAACGTCTACATCAAGAGCGTCACAGAATCGCAAGTCAATGCAATGGACGTGCTGAGTGCGAAGCTGGAAAAGGAAACTAGCAACAACCTTGCAACGGGCAGCCGAAGGCTAGTGAACTGAGTAGGCGCAACAGCTTGTGATAGAATGACTTGCAAGAATCGGGCCGAGGTAGCTCAGTGGTAGAGCAGCCGATTCGTAATCGGCAGGTCGTGGGTTCAACTCCCACTCTCGGCTCCAGATATTCCAGGGTCGGGCCCGGAGACAGGGTGACAAAACGTACCGGCTACCTGGATAACGACTTGGGCGGAACAGTTTGTCCTTGCTAGCCGCTGCTTTCTTCGTATTCTCCGTGCACAAAAAAGAAAAGGTAGCCAGGGACTCCTTGCTATCCGCGGCTGCGCGATTTTTTTCGCTTCGTTTTTTGACTTTATTGGCGCTCTCGCCCGATTCTCCGGCCATTCTCAAAGCAATCAGCCGGGAACGTTTTTAGTTCCCGGCTGGGTTAAATCAAGGCGCTCTAAATCCTTAAGTTGTGAGTTCGGCTGGCTAAACTTAGTCCGCCGGGCCTCGGCGGGAGGAGTCGGTTTAGCCTAGTTTGTTGGGAACGGCAGGTACCGCCAGACATCGTTGAGTTCGCCGTACGGGCCTCCGGCCCCCGCGTAGCCTTCGCCACCGAACAAGTAAACATACCCAAATGGGTTTGGTCCCCAGTGAGCCGCGCCTCGCCGCGCTCCCACAGCGTTATTCGTGTAGTTGAGCTGAAAGAAGTTAACGGGACTGGTGATGTAAGTCCCGGGCTGATCGGCGTCTACGGAACCCTTCCACCAAATCCACTCGCCGGTGCTCAGCTGATATTCCCAGACGTCGTTGAGGAAGCCGGTAGGCTGTGACCCCTGGGAACCGTACCCAAAGCCTCCAAAGAGGAACAGATTGCCATCGGGGTTCACCCAACCCATCGATCCCCACCGAGAGCCGGGAACATTTGTCGCTGCGGCGTTGGTTGTGGCGTTCGAAATGCCCTGTGTTCCGTACACGCCGTTCTGGTTGGCTAGGTTGCTGCCCGAAACCCACGTCCACTGGCCCGCTACCGGGTCGAACTTCCACAGATCATTGAGAACCGATCCAATCTGTAGCGACCCTGGCCCGGTGCTGCCGCTGGTACCCTTCGAATCCAAGCCGAAACCGCCGAAGAGCCAAATGTTTCCGGACAAATCGACCCAAAGGACTGCCGTTTGGCGGCCACCGGGCGCAAAGCCTGCGCCGCCCGTTCCTGCGCTGGCAGGGTACGCACCATTTTGGTTGCCTGTCGTGCCGCCGGAGACAAGAGTCCAGGCGTTGGTAGCCATGTTGTATTTCCATAGATCGTTCAGGAGGCCAATCTGGCTAGCGGAATCGTAGCCTTGTCCGCCAAACATCCAGACGTTGCCAGCGGAATCTCTGTAGCTAGCCGCGCCCCAACGCCCACCAGGGGCGGTTGCCGAGTTAAATTGATTCGCTAAGTTCGAGCCTCCTCGCCATATCCATTGGCACTTTGTGAAAGTACCCGTGCCAGTTGCCGAATCGTAAGAACAAGGGCCGGAAGTTAGATCGAACTCCCAAACGTCGCTGAGGAGTCCAAATTGGTCCGATGCCACGCCTTGACCACCGAACATCCAAAGGTTGCCTGTGGCATCCGTCCAAGTGATGCCGCCCCAACGCGCGCCCGGTACTGTACAGGAGGTGGCAGGAAACGCACAGGATGTGCCGGTGCCCTGAGTGCCATAAGAGGCCCCTAGGCCCTTCAACTGGAGCGTAGTGGTATCCGCTGAATATGTACCGGCAACGTTGTCGAGGACGATCGGGAGATTAGCAGGTATCCAAGCGCCCGGAATCCACCAGCCGTCGTCTTGCCCTGAGCTTGGATTCGTTGGCCAAACCCACATATCGTTCAAATAGCCGGGTACGCCGTCGGTATTCTGATGCGTGACTTCCAATCCGAGCCCTCCAAACAGCCACCGGTTTCCATTCTTGTCGGTCCAGGCCATGGCAAAGTCTCTGCCGCCAGGTGTGTTCGAGTTCGAGGCTGCAAAAGGAGGCTGTGGGATGGGACTTCCAACCTTCCAGGAATCTAGCTTGGCAGTTCCATACGAGTTGAGTGCCGGGGCCGTCGATCCCGGGAACATCCAAGCCCAATCGTTGTGCTGGCAATCGACGATCACATTGGAAACGATCCCCGTGACCACGGCCGTAGCGTTGAATACGTTGCAGCCTATCCCCGGTTGGCTCGTAGGAGACAAGAACACGTCCACGCTGTAGGTTGTGCCAAAGGTGAATTGGGTCGGGAAGGTAAAGTCCACGTCTCCTGTAACGAAAAGATTGTCACCGGCGTTGTCCTGCAACTCGAGGGTGTCACCCGTGCCAACGACGAGCCCAACGACAGTGCCGCCAACCGGAAACTTTGGCTGCGGGCACGAAACTTGAACGTTGCTAACACTACCGACAATCGTGCCGCTGCCGTTGGAGACCACGCAAGTTTGAGAGGGGTTGGTTGGCTGGGTCTTTATCGTTACGGCGTAATTGGCGCCAGCGAGAAGAGTCGTTGCAAATGTGAAGTTGACTGTTCCGGTCCCGCTGATCTTGAGATCGTCTCCACCATTGTCCTGCAAGGTAAGCCCCGCCCCCTGCAGCCCCGAAACGGCCCCACCGACGGTATAAGTAGCAGCGCAACTTATCTGAACGCCTGTCACGTTCGCAGTGGCTGTTCCTGAACCGTTTGTGACGCCGCACACCTGACTCGACGGTTGCGTCTTGATGGTGACGTTATAAGTACCGCCGCTGGTAATCGCAGTCTTGAACGTAAAGCTGACTGTTCCGGTGCCCGTAACGGTGAGGTCGTCGCCGCCGTTGTCCTGGAGCACAAGGCCGGTTCCCGACAAACCTACTACCGATCCCCCAATTGTAAAAGGGCCAGTGGTTGTGCCCCCGCTGCCTCCGCTCCCTCCACTCCCGCCGCTACCCCCGCTACCTCCGGTCGTAGGTCTCTTTAAGTTACACGCGGACATGACGAGTGCCGCCCCTATTGCGAGGGCTAGGACTGATTTCTGGGCTGGGATCATGCTCTTGGTCCCCTTCTGTTTGTCTCTTCGATTCTAGAAGTCATCCTCAACGGGATTGTTTCGTTCCCGTGAGGCTATTCCCGTTTCGTCGAGTTCTAGTAGTATCGGAACTGAGGTCCCCAGCTTCGCCCGAGCCTCTTTTTCCGGCAACACCTCTCCACAAGTACTGTGCTGAACTGAGTAATAACAGTCAGAACGCGTAAACACGAATCGATCTCCCACGTTTAGGCGCGCACACCTCAAGTTCACACACCCCAGACTGGTGCCAGACTCATGACGAATGTGAACATGGGTAGGAAAAAAGCGCGTGAATCCAAGAACGTGATATCGGGCGGAGAAATCAGGGGAAGTTCAACTCTCTTGCTTGCCCCCGGAAATGTCAGCGAATTGCGAACACTCTGAAGATCCTACTTTTACGCGGGCATTAGGACGGATGGATGTGCCGGAAGGACTGCAAGCAGCGGCGCGCGGTATCGAGTTCCGTAAAACGGCTGCCTTCCTGCTCAATCAGGTAATATTCAACTCCGCCACCGCTTTCGGCTGCATCGAAAATATCTTTCCAATCCGCAGCCCCTTCTCCAAACAGAACCTTGTAACCTTTCGCCGGGTCGGGTGACCAGTCTTTCAGGTGGAGGGAGTGAATTCGGTCCGGATTCTCTCGAATCCACGCCACCGGATCAGACCCGGCCTCTAGACATGTGCCAACATCCAGTTGGAGCATGACGGAGGGCTTCGTATTCTTGGCCAGGATTTCCATCGGGCGCTGGCCGTCCATCGCAGTGAACTCCCGATGGTGATTGTGATATCCGGCTTTCAACCCAGATGCCTCCAGTTGATCGGCGGCAGCATTCAGCGCATCGGCCACCGTCTTCCAACCGTCCAGGCCAGGCTTCGGATTCGCGGAAGCCATGACCACATACTTGCTGCCCAGAATCAGATTCATGTCGCGCGCTTTGCCGATTTTCTCCGGGCTCAGGTACGATCTGTCGTTGTGCGTCGAGAAGCATCGGATGCCGAGATCGTCCAGGAGCTTTCTCATCTGCTTGGTTTGAGTTTCGGACCATTCGAAATAGGGCGCATAGAATTCAACGCCCTGATATCCCATCTCTGCAACGGCGCGCACCGTTCCCTCGGGATCTCTTTTCAGTTCTTCGCGGACAGAGTAGAGTTCCAGGCCGGCGGGAATCGATTTCGCCGCGCGAACCGAAAGCGCCCACGGCAACATTGCTGAAAAAGCAAGAAACGACCGTCGTGAGAGTGTGTGTGGCGTCATGGCTGAATCCTTATGCCAAGCCGCATCCTAACAAAAACTCAATCACCATGCGACACGGCCTTCGCCGCCTCGCGCCCCGGAACGATGCTTCGCACGATCACGTACAGCACGGGAATAAAAACCAGGTTCAGCGTGGTCGCGGCAATCATTCCTCCAAAGACGGTTGTACCGACGGAAATGCGGCCTGCTCGTCCCGCACCCTGCGCCAGCACCAGCGGCACAACGCCCAGGATGAACGCCAGCGAAGTCATCAAAATCGGCCGTAGCCGGATACGCGCCGCTTCCACCGCGGCTTCAACGACGGTCATGCCTTGACCGCGCAGTTGCTCCGCAAACTCCACGATCAGAATCGCATTCTTGCTGGCAAGGCCGATCAGCATCACCAATCCAATCTGGCAATAAACGTCGTTCTGCAATCCGCGCAAAGCTTGCGCGCCAATCGCTCCGAGAATCGCAACCGGCACGGCCAGCAGCACGATGAACGGCAGCACGTAGCTTTCGTATTGGGCTGCCAGCGTCAGGTACACCACAACCACGCCAAGAGCAAAAAGAATCAGCGCTTTTCCTCCGGACTCGATTTCTTCCAGCGACAGTCCGCTCCACTCGAAGGTCATCCCATTCGGCAGGACTTTTTTGGAAAGCGCTTCCATGGCTGCAATGCCCTCGCCGGAACTGTGGCCTGGCGCCGGCGCTCCATTGATTTCTGCGGAGCGAAAAAGATTGTAATGCGAAATGACCTGGGGATTTGCGGTTTGTTCCACGGTCACCAGGTTGTCGAGCGAAATCATCTTTCCCGTGTCGGAGCGCAAATAATACTGACGGATATCCTTTGGCTGCGAGCGGTATTTACTGTCGGCCTGCACGTAGACGCGGTACGAGCGGTTATTGAAATCGAAATCGTTCACGTAGACCGAGCCCATGTAGACCTGCAAAGCGTCCGTAATCTGGTTGAGCGGCACCATCAGGCTCTTCGCTTTTTCGCGGTCGATGCGCACCAGGTATTGCGGGTCGTTTGCTGTAAAGCTGGTAAAGAGACCCACGATATCCTTACTGGCGTTCCCTTGTGCTGCCAGCTTGTTGGCCGTCTCCGCGATGCTCTGCAACGAGTTGCGCCCCAGATCCTCCAGCTCATACTGGAATCCCCCGAATTGCCCCAGTCCAAACACGGCCGGCGGATTGAACGGAACCACGATCGCTCCCGAGACCGCCGACAGCGAACCGCGTAATCGCCCGATTGTTGCCGCCGCTGAGTGCACCGTACCCTTGCGATTCTCGAATGGCCGCAAGTTTGCGTAAAGCATTGCCTGATTCGAGGCCGAGCCCGCGGCGCCAAATCCAACAATCGTGAAAACGCCGTCGATTTCCGGGTCACGCGAAATCACTTCTTCCGCCTTGCTGCAAACATCGCGCGTGTAGGTGAGCGAAGCGCCTTGCGGCGCTTGCACGATAAACATCAGGTAGCCCTGATCGTCTTCCGGGATGAACGCGCGCGGAACGCCCTGATAGAGCCAGTAGGTGCAGCCCAGCAGCGCAAAGAAGAGCAACAACGTAGCCAGCCGCCAGTCCAGAGCCCTTCGAATGGTGCGTTGATAAAGGCTCGCGCCGGCGCTGAACGCGTCGTTGAATAATTTAAAAAAACGGGCCTTCGCGCGCTCCCGGTGTTTCCCCAAAAAAATTGCCGATAGAGCCGGTGTCAGCGTAAGCGCGTTAAACGCCGAGATCGACACGGAAAAGGCAATCGTCAGCGCGAATTGACGGAAGAGAATTCCAGTGGTTCCCGGGAAAAGCGCGACCGGCACGAACACCGCCACCAGGACGAGCGATGTCGCCACCACCGCTCCGGCCACTTCTTTCATTGCCACGGACGCGGCGTTGTGCGGTTCCGTAATCCCTTCGACGATATGCCGCTCCACGTTCTCAATCACCACGATCGCGTCGTCCACCACCAGTCCAGTGGCCAGCGTGATGCCAAATAGCGTCAGCGTATTGATCGAGAAGCCCAGCAATTTGACAAAAACGAATGTGCCGACCAGCGAAACGGGAATGGTAATTGCCGGGATGAATGTGCTCCGCCAGTCCTGCAAGAAAATATAAATCACGATGATGACCAAGGCGATGGCTTGCAGCAGCGTGATCAGCACATCGCGTATGGACTCACCGATGACCGTTGTGGTATCAAACGCCACCGCAGCCTTAAGCCCGGGAGGAAAATTCTTCGATAGCCGCAGCAACTCTTCTTTTGCGGCCCTGTCCACATCCAACGCATTGGCGCCGGGAAGCTGGGTAACCGCTAGGCCTACGGCGTCATGGCCGTTGAATCGAAGCAGTGTGCCGTAATTTTCCGCGCCCAGCTCCGCGTGACCGACGTCTTTCAATCGCACCAGCGTCCCATCGGTTCCCGTTTTCAAAATTATTTTGTCAAACTCCGACGCTTCGCTGAGCCGTCCCACTGCCCGCACGCTGATCTGGTAAGACTGCCCCTCTTGCGACGGTGGCTGGCCGATTTGCCCGGCCGCCACTTGCACGTTTTGTTCTTGCAACGCGCTAAGCACATTCGTCGCTGTCAATCCGCGCTCAGCCAATTTCGCCGGGTCGAGCCACAGGCGCATGGCATATTTGCGCTCTCCGAAAATGATCGCGTCGCCGACTCCTTTGACGCGCTTGAGGGCATCTTTTACGTACACGTCCATGTAGTTGCTGAGGAATAGGCTGTCGTATTGGCCCTCGGAATAAACGCCCGCGCCAAATACGAATCCGCCGATTTGCTTGGTGATGATGATTCCAGTGTTCTTCACTTCGTTCGGCAATCGTCCGAGCGCCTGGTTCACACGGTTTTGAACGTCCACCGCAGCCAGGTCCACATTCCTGGTTACGTCAAAGATCACCGTGATCTGGCTCGTTCCGTCGTTGCCGCTCGTCGAGCTCATGTACTTCATGCCCTGCACGCCGTTGATAGCTTGTTCGAGCGGAATGGTGACGGCGGATTCGACGGTTTGCGCGTTCGCTCCGATGTAGCCGCTGCTGACGATCACTTGCGGTGGCGCCAGGTCCGGTAATTCGGTGATGGGAAGCGTAGGAATGCAGATGGCGCCTGCAAGAATGATGAACAGCGCGCACACCGTGGCAAAAACCGGCCGCCGGATGAAGAAATCAACGAACAAGGCCGGAGTCCGCCTTTGCTGGGAATGGAATGGCGCTGTTCATGAGTTCGCGGTGGCTAGCGGCCGGGATTGCTCTGGGCCTTGTTCTGGATTTGCTCCGTGACCGGAGTGCCGTCCTGCAGGAATTGTGTCCCGGAGGTGATCACATGATCGCCGGCCTTGAGCCCATCGAGAACCACAAAATCATTTCCGACAGTATCGCCAAGTTTTAGGGGCTTCTGCCGCGCTACGGTTCCTTTGCCTTCGTTGACGGCGACGAACGCGAAGAACTGGCCATTGATGCGCTGTACCGCCAGCACCGGAATCACCGGGCCGTCGTGAACGCCCCAGGTAATTTGCGTGCTCATCTGTTGCGCAATGCGGAGCTTGGCTTTGCCGTTCTCGAATATCGCTTTGGCCAAAACCGTCTGTGTATCGGTATCCACTTGTGGCGAAACAAAGCTGATACGTGCATCGATGCCTGTTCGATTGTTATTGTCCAGAATTCGAACGGGTAGCCCAAGCTTCAAGTTTTTGGCGCGGTCGGCGGGAACATAAATATACGCTTCCAGGGCGCCCGGCTCGTCCACTGTGGTAAGCAACGTGGAAACCGTCACGCGGTCTCCTACACGCACCGGAATGTCTCCGACAATTCCGTCCCGCGGCGCAGCGACGCTGTAATAATGGAGTTCCACCCGTTGCTGCCGTACCTGCTCGTCGATCGCTTTTACTTGCGCGAGCGCCGCATCATAGCCGGTCTGAGCATTGTCCAGTTCCTGCTTGCTGATCACGCCGGCGTCAAATAGTTTCTGCGCGCGCTCCAGCGAAATCTTGGCGTAGCGCAGGTTTGCTTCCTGTGCCGCCCGTGATGCCTCCTGGCTGTTTACCGTGGCTTCCTGTTTCAACGGATCGATCTGCAGGAGCAGCGTTCCTGCTTCCACGCGGTCGCCGGACTTCACGAAAATCCTCGTAATCTGCCCTTCCACTTGCGGATTGATCGAAGCAGAGTGCCGCGATTTCAGGATGGACAGATATTCGGTCGTTTCCGGAATTTTTACCGCAGGCGCAATCTGCACTTGCACTGGCACCGCGGGCGCGCTTGCGCCCGGCGCGCTGTCGGCCGCGCTTTTCTGGCAACCAGACACAAACAGTCCGGCTGCTAGGGCCAGGAGCAAAGGCGCCTCTAGCCGTCCCGAGGCTGGCACCGTTGTCTTGCTATGGATCGAAGCAATTGGGCGCATACCGGTTTACCTAGCTTCAAATCTTACGACACTGCTTAGCTGGAGCAAAATGGAAAGGGTCCGCCATTATTTTGGACGCAGGGGAAACTTGTTGGTTATATGGAAGTTCCTGGCGGCAGGCTAGTAGAAATCGCGGGAATTGATTCTTTTTCCGGAAAGCCCAAGTTGCAGCACGTCCATCTGTTCCGGCCGGTCAAAAACCTTACCTGGGAAAAAGATTTTCGTCAGCACTCGCACGCCGCCAAATGCCGCGCCCAGCACCACGGCCACTACCATGAACACGAACGTGGCGATAAAAATCTTGGCGATCGTCGAAAGCAACGGCGGATCGGTGACCGTCTGGCGCGGTTCGTTCCATGTCACTTCCGTTTCGTAGTTCACCGCGCGCCGCAGCGTATTCCCATACTCCACCGAGGATGGCTTCAAAACTATCGAAAGCAGGGAAGCCTTGCGCTCAATCGATGTTCCCGCTTGCTTTGCTGCGGACGAAATCGCCTGCTCCAGATGCCTCAGATGCTGCTCGGCCAGTTGCGGCGTCGGATAATCGATCAGCAGCAGCACCGCTTCCTCTTTTCCCTCACGGTAGTGCGCCAGCATCGCCTCTGCGTTTACATTGAATCCAGCCTCGCTCGCCAGGTTCGCGAACTCCTCCCGCTTCAGCGTAGCGATGGCATTCTGGAACGCCACCGGCCCCCGCGCATATCTTTGTGTCCCGTCGCTGAATCCTCGCGGCAGGTACGTTCGAATCGGTGGGAGCGGCGTCTGGTCGGCATGCGCGCTCACCGCGTTCACCAGCGTTACCAAATCCGCCGTGGAAATCGCCGGCGTTGGCCGCACTTCGAGAATGGAAGTCCCCACCAGGACAAACAGCCGGTCGCCATCCACCGCCGAAGTCCTGTTCAACGTCGACGGATGCATTTCGGGGCGGATCAGCGCGGTATACATTTCATACGCGCTGCTGGGATCGCGGTATTTCTGCAAATTTATTTGGATTTTGGCGTCCCCGGAGGAGTATTCGCAGAATTCCCCCGCCGTGCGCCCAGTCTCTTTCCACAAGTCTAAGTAGTTCGACGCGGCTTCTGTTTCCACCCACATCGGACTGGGCTGGCCGGACCAGCCGGCGAAATGAGCGGGAAGTTTTTGCTGTTGAGCAGACAAATACGGTGCGGCGCAAAGCGCCAGAGACAACACGGCAATAAAATGCAGCTTTCGCATCCCGGCTTCTATTAGACACCAACTCCCTAGTTTTGGTTGCGAGATTGTTCAGCCGTTGCTGACGCAGGGCGCACGGCCCCGGGCTTGGCCGGCAGATTCATCGTCACGCTATTCATGCTCTCCAGATAGCTGGCCACACCTTGATACAGCCCCTCGGCCACTTTTTGCCGCTGCTCGGGCTTCTTCAGCAGTTGTTCGTCGGCAGGATTACTCAGGAAGGAGATCTCAGTGAGGATTGACGGCATATCCGCGCCAATCAACACCACGAAGGGAGCTTTCCGCACGCCGCGGTTCTTCACCGGCTTGCTGGTCTTCTGAATCCGCCTGGAGAGGGAATCTTGAATATCCTCAGCAAGTTCCTTGGACTCGTCAATTTTTTCGGTCCTTGCGATTTTCAGCACCAGGTCCTGCAGGTCGTGCACGCCTCCTTGCGCCGTGGCGTTCTCTCGCGCCGCCACCTCCATCGCCTCCGCCGAGCCTTTCAGGTTCAGATAATACGTCTCAATGCCACGCGCCGCGTGGTCCCGGCTCGAATTCGCATGGATCGAAATAAACAGGTCCGCTTTGGCCTGGTTCGCAATGTTTGTCCGTTCTTCCAGCGGAACAAACGCGTCATCCGAACGCGTGTACACCACATCCGCGCCGGGCAGGCGCTGCTCGATAATCTTTCCTAGCCGCAGCGCCACGTCCAGGCACAGGTCTTTTTCCATCAAGCCCGTCGGACCGATCGTTCCTGTATCGTGGCCGCCGTGGCCCGGGTCGATCACAATCCTTCCAATTTTCAAGCCTAGCGTGCGAGTCAACGTGGACTGCCCGTCGCGCGTCGGTTGCGGCGTGCTCGCCGGGCGGACCAAATCTGGTTTCGCACTCGCTGGCGTTGTTTTGACGAGCCTTGGTTTCGCGTGCTCCACAGATGGCGGCGCATTGCGCGCCACTGCGGAAGAATTGTCTGTCACCGCCGAGCCGCTACTCGCGGAGGCCGCTCCTCCGTTAGCGGCGCCACCGTTGGCGGCGGCGCCGTTAATCGTCGTATTGATTGCGCCCTTTGAGTTTTTCGCCTGCTGCCCCGACGTGGAAACCGCGCCCTCCGCTGGTTCCCTCGAAGCTTCAATCGGAATCGCTCGCGCTCCGCCGTTCGCGGCCGTTGCGTTCTTGCTCGGATCTTCCGTGCCAGCCTCCTGCGCGGGTTTTCCTTTTGCCGTGCGCACCGGCGCCGCCGAAGAGTCTCCATACAAATCGATCAAAAGTTGCGGCGGATTCCCGGTCAACGAAGAGGCGTATTCCTTCACTGCGTTTACTTCCAGCACCACGCGCACCACGCCGCTGTGATTTTGCGCCACGCGAACCGCTGTCAACAGAGTGCCGTCAACGTGGATATTCGCGCGCGCCACTTCCGGCGTCAGACGCGCCGAATGCAAATCAAAAAAGATGCGTTCAGGACTCGTAATGCGCCCGGAAGTGTATTGCACACTATCCTCTAGATCGATGGTCACTCGCGTCGCGTCGCCGTTGACTGCCGTGCGAATCCGCCGCAACTGCGGCAATGCCCCGGATCCTCTGCTGCTGGCGGGTTTGCCGCCGGAGTGCGCCGGCGCATCCAGTCGCGGTTCCTCAGCGCCCGGCCACGTGGTCTTTGAAGTAACTGCGCTGCTCGAATCGGACGGCGCGTCGCCATTCCGCAGCAGCGCCAATTCCGCCAGCGCTTCTTGCGCTTCGCGTTTTCTCGGCGAACGCGGATAGCGTTTCAGGAAATCCTCATAAGTCTTTTTCGCCAGCATTGAATCGCCCAATTGCTCGCGCTGCAGCTTCGCCGTTCGCAGAATCGCATCCTGGCAATACTTGCTCGTCGGGTATTCGCGAACCAGGAATTGGTACGTGTCGACGGCCGACTGGTAATAGCTTCGCCCAAAGCGGTCGCCCATCTCCGTGTAAAGTTCCGCGACGGCCAGCAGCGAATCGGGAACTTCCGGAGCTCGCGGCGTAATCATGGCGACGCGCCGATAGACCAAGACCGCTTGTTTGTAATCCGCGAGCGTGCGTTTTTCGGTGGGTTTGCTGTTCAGCGCCGCGCGCTGCTCTTCGGCTCGCGCAAATTGCGCCGCGGCGGACTGGCGTTTCACGGACGCGGTGGCAGCGGCTTCCGCATTCGTTTTCGCCGGCGCCGCCGCAACAAAAAACAGGGCAGCGGTCAGCGCCGCAAAAACCGGCGAAAGACGTGTGAAGCTCGTTCGCGAAATTTTTTCCGCCCCAAACATCAGCCTGCATCCCCAAACGTCGTCGCCGCAACCCGCTACTCAACTTCAGAAAAAGCAAACCTCAAAAAATCCAAACTTCCGAGGGCCCAAATTCAGGGCTCCCGGAAAACTAAGAAAGCTCAATTTACAGCTCTTTCTATTCGTTGGTGAATATGATGCGGCCGTCAGGTGTGACGTCTTTGTGGATCGCGTGCGGATTGACGTAGGCGTCGGCAAGACGACCCGAGCCCGGCCGGAAGTAAGCGTTCTGTACTTTCTGCACATAGCTCCGCGTCTCTCGGTACGCGGGGACGCCGTGAACCCGGTCCACAGCACCCTCACCCGCATTATACGCCGCCAGGGCCAGGTCGAGGTTGCCGTTGTATCGTTCTAGCAACCACTTCAAATGTTTAACCCCGGCGTCGATATTTTGTTGCGGGTCGAACACGTCATAGGCTCCGTATCGTTGTGCCGTCGTGGGAATCAACTGCATTAATCCGCCGGCGCCTTTGTGCGACCACGCCTTGGGATTCCAGTTCGATTCCGTTTCAATCACCGCGCGGACCAGTGCAGGATCTACGCGATGACGGTCCGCCGCTTCTCGTACAATTTTTTCGACGCTGTCGCGGCCCATATCCAGGCCCATGCGGCTGCGTCCGGTAAAAGAAGTTTCGGATGGCAAGTAGATGTTGGTGCGCGGCTTCGTGGCAGAGAGTTTGGGCGAGACCGGCGGTTCGGCGTTCACAAAGAATTGCCGTCCCTCATCGTTAACGACTTTGGCGATCTGCGCGTTCGCATCCTTCGTGAAAAATGATGCGAGGAAAATCGCGCAAAGAGCCAGCGTCGTTCGGATTAGCCTTGCCGTGATTGCCATACGTCTCATCATTCGTCCGTTACCCTGGGCCACTGGTACCCCGATTTTCGGGGTTCTGCCTTGGGGAAGGCGACAACGATCTTGGAACCTACTACACAGCAGATAGTTTTCAACATTAACGTTTTATCGTCAATGTTCCTTCCGTACTAGGGCCCCCCGCCCGAACGGTCTACCCCTAGGGGGCAGGTCGCCTGGCGATGGCTCGTCTTGCTACTCCGCGCCCACGGGCCCTATAAGAGTGTGCAACTGTATCCCGTAAGACACGGTTCTGGCGCAACCCCATTATAACAAGGGCTCTAGCAGCGAGGGGATGCTTAATAGGGCACTTTTTAGGCCAGCTGTGTCTTTAGCGCCAGCCTCCGCAAGGTCAGGCCGTCCGCCCCCTGAACCGCCTAGCTGTTTGGCCAGTGCCTGTATCAGCTTGCCAGCATGGACTTTAGCGGTCAGGTCCTTGGTCACGCCGGCGATCAAGGCGACTTTTCCGTTCTCCGGCATACCCAAAGCGACTACGCCGGAGCCCAGTTTCTGACGCAGGCTGTCCACCAGCTGCCTAAGTCCTTCGCGGTCAACGTTTTGCACTTCGGCGGCAATAAGTTTAATCCCTTTAACAACTTGCACCCGCCCCGCGAGCTCATCGATTTGGCTGAGAGCCCCCTTGCGTTTCTGAGCCTCCAGCTCCCTTTCGAGCTGCTTGGCGGTCTGGGAGAGCTTCTCCACCTCGGCCAGTATGCCTTCCTTGCCCACGTTGAGCTGGCTGGCGAGCTGCCGCAGGATGTCCGCTTGCTTTTGAAAATGCTCCAGCGCGCCGATCCCGGTCACGGCTTCGATGCGGCGAACGCCCGCAGCCACGGACTCTTCGCTCACGATTTTCAGCATGCCGATGTCGCCGACGCGCTGCACGTGCGTGCCGCCGCAAAGCTCTTTCGAGTAGAACCCGCGAGCCGCCCGGGGATCGGGAATGGTCACCACGCGCACATTGTGTTCCGGATACTTGTCGCCGAAGAACGCCAGCGCGCCGGAGGCCAGCGCCTCTTCGAGTGACGTGACGTTTGTCTCCACCTCGCTGTTCAAGCGGATCTCGTCGTTCACTTGCTGCTCGATGTCGCGCAGCTCTTCCGCATCCACGTGTGCGAAATGCGAAAAGTCAAAGCGCAGCCGCTCCGGCGCGTTCAGCGAGCCGGACTGCTTTACGTGCGTCCCGAGAATGTTCCGCAGCGCAGCGTTCACCAGATGTGTTCCCGTGTGGTTGCGAATAATCCGCGCGCGCCGTTCCGAATCGGCCACGACCGCCACGCGATCGCCCACCCGCAGCGTCTCCTTGGCCACAACTTTGTGCGCCACCAGTCCGGCGACGGGATAAAACGCGCCTTTCACTTCTGCGAGCAGTTGTGATTCGGGGTTGTCATAGAACGCGCCGGTGTCCGCCACCTGCCCGCCGGACTCCGCATAAATCGCCGTGCGGTCGAGCACCACTTCGCCGGATTCGCCCGCCTTCAGCTCATTTACGGGACCATTCTTGGTGATGATGGCTTCGATGCCGCAATCTTTTGCCGTCGTGCCAAAATAAAAATCCAGCTCTGTCGTGAAGCGGTCCACAATCTTCGCATACGCCGGATTTGCTGCCTCCTTCGCTCCGCCCTTCCACGACGCCCGCGCCTTCTTCCGCTGCTCCTCCATGGCCGCCTGAAAACCAACCCAATCCACATCGACACCTGCATCTCGGCAGGCGTCCTCGATGAAGTCTTGTGGCAAACCGTATGTCTCGTATAGGTTGAACCCTTGGGTACCAGAGAGCTTTGGATGCCAATGCTCCTGGTAATAGCTTCTTAACTGAAGTAACGATTCTTTGACGACTAGGAGCTCACCCGCATGTCGCCTCGGGTCAATCAAGCGCTCAGGCAAAAATGTCTCAACGTCCCTTTTGGCGAATTCTTTGTCCCACTCAGGGTGTATCTGCAGGAAAGCATTTAGGCAGGTCTTTGTCTCGTCTGCTCGTGCGGATCGAATAAGCTCGTCGAGCTTTTCAGAAGCGAGTTGAATCGTCCTGCGAAATTGCTTCTCTTCCGAGAGAACCACCTGCGACGTGCGAGATTGGGACTCAGTCAATTCAGGGTAAGCGTCCTTCATCAGGTCACAAACACTGTCAACCATTCTGTCTAGGAATGATTCGCTCATCCCGAGCAGATATCCATGTCGGATGGCGCGGCGCATGATTTTGCGGAGGACATAGCCGCGGCCCTCATTGGAAGGCAGGACGCCGTCGTTGATGAGGAAGGTGGTGGCACGGGAGTGGTCAGCGATGACGCGCAGGGACGCAGCGCCACCCTTGCCCTCTTCGACTTTATCTTCAAGTACCAATTCTGAGCCGCAGAGTTCGGCAGCGCGCTTCATTAGCGGAACGAAAAGATCAGTGTCGTAGTTGGAGACGACGCCCTGAAGGACGGCGGCGACGCGTTCGAGGCCCATGCCGGTGTCCACGCATGGCTTCGGCAGGGGAGTGAGTGTGCCGCTTGCGTCGCGGTTAAATTGCATGAAGACGAGGTTCCAGATTTCTACGTAGCGGCCGCAGTCGCAGGGGAATTTGCAATCCGCGTGGCCTTCCTCGGACGCCGCTGGACCCATGTCGTAGTGAATCTCGCTGCACGGACCACAAGGGCCTGTGTCGCCCATGGCCCAAAAGTTTTCCTTCAGGCCGGGAATGGCATGGATCCGTTCCTGTGGCACTCGTTCTGCGAGCCAACATTGACCGGCAGGCGTATCAATCTCCAGCATGTTCCCTGGCGAAATCTCCGCGCCGCCAAAAATGGTTACATACAGTTTGTCTTTCGGAATCGCAAACCACTGCGGGGATGTGATCAACTCCCAGGCGTAGGCGATGGCGTCTTTCTTGAAATAATCGCCAAAGGAAAAATTCCCCAGCATCTCGAAAAACGTGTGGTGGCGCTTGGTGAAGCCGACATTTTCCAGGTCGTTGTGCTTGCCGCCTGCGCGCACGCATTTTTGGCAGCTTGTCGCCCGCGTGTAATCGCGCCTTTCAAGGCCGAGGAACACATCCTTAAACTGGTTCATTCCCGCGTTGGTGAATAGCAACGTGGGATCACCATGCGGCACCAGCGACGCGCTCCGCACCTGCCGGTGGCCTTTACCCTCAAAAAACTGCAAAAACTTCTCGCGGATTTCGTTCCCCGTCATTTTTGTTCCGTGCCCTTCCCGGGCAGGTCAGCCCCAGCTTTGCAGAATTTAATCCCCAGATTATCGCAGACGCAGTAACCCCCCGCAATGAACGCTCAGTAGCACAGGCTTCAGCCTGTGCCGCTCAATCGCTCAATGAGTCGTCGCTACAAAGTTAGTTAGCCTGCCGCAGGGCCCGTTGCCACGCCTAATAACGCCTAATCCCTTGACTCCTATCGGGAACGAGATATAGTCCACCCACACCGCAGGTCTGGCAGAGTCCCATCCAGTAAGGCGCGGCAACCATGACGACGATGACGAGCGAGATGAGGCAAGAGTTCATCGAGGATTTGAAATCGCGCCGGTCCCGCTTGATCTTGTCGGGAAAAACCGGAGCTTGGTAGGACTGGGCAGCTATATTGTCAACGCTGTGGGTGACTGCAATGGCTGCCACTCCGCGGGCCCTGCCACCGAATTTGCCATGGGCGGAAACCCTTACTTTAACCAAAAGCCTACGAAAGTTAATCCGAACACGTACCTGGGCGGCGGTAGGCACTTCGTTCTGATTCCTGGGCCGCCGGGAATGTTTCCAGACATTATTTCGCGCAACCTGACTCCGGACAAAACCGGCAGGGCTGAAGGAGGAAACACTTTTGCGCAGTTTGAAGCCATCATGCGGACCGGCATCGATACGGACAACATGCATCCGACCTGCACCGGCGCCCCCGACGGGAAATGCCTCCCGCCTCCGTTCGACGGGAGTCTTCTTCAGGTCATGCCGTGGCCGATCCATCAAAACATGACGGACCACGATCTCCGCGCCATCTACGAATATCTAAGTGCCATTCCTTGCTTGGAAGGCGGCCCGGGCGAACCTGCCAACCGTTGCAAATAAGACTTAGGCAGGTTACAGGCGAGCCGCCCGGTTCGCCGGCGGCCTGCCCGTTCAGCGATCCCAAATCCATCGAAAACGGAAGTCTAGTACACTACTAGTTTACGTATTTGGTTATTGAAAAATAATAACATACGTGCTACCATGTTTAGTGACAGTCCGACGCCAGCCCGTTCCGGTCACCGCCAATCCCTGTTCCGCGCTCGTTCTCCCTCCACTCTGTGCCAAGAGCGCAAATTCCTCGCCCTTTCTTTTCAATCACTTCCGCACTTTTCCATCTCGCAAAACTAGGCTAGTTCCTTTGTTTTCACACTCTTGCGCACTCTTTTGCGCCATCGAAAAACTCAACTCTATTCGTTTCATTCGCTTGCGCACTCTTTGCAAAAAACCACCCGGGGTGGGGTATCCCCTCTTTTTCTGGCCTTCCAGTTTGGGAGGGACTCCTATTCCATTTCGGCTTCCGCGTCGGGAACTTCCTCGCGAGTCAGCGCGCGGAGTTCCCGCCGCACCACGTCCGCCGAGAATCCCGCTCGCAGCAGGCTCCCGTACATGGAGGCCATCTTCTTTTCGTCGATTTCGCCGCGGTACGACCGCAGCTTGCGCTCGATGCGCTGGCGGACCATGGCGGCTTCGTCGGAAGTCTGGGCGACCTCTTCGAGAGCAGAGGAAATGTGGCGGTCGGGAATGCCGCGGGCGCGAAGGTCGCGGGCGACGCGGTATTTTCCTTGCTTGCGCGTCTCGGTGCGCTGGCGCGCGAATTGTTTGGCGTAGCGCGCGTCATCAATCATGCCGTTTTCTTTCAGGCGCGCCATTACCACTTGCACCAGCAGCTTGTTGTCGCTGCGATGCTCCAGCTTTTGCTTCATCTCGTGAATGGAGTGCGCCCGCCGCATCAGCGCGCGCACCGCGATGTCATACAGTTCTGCTTCGGTTTCAAGTTGCCGCGGCTTTCCAAACATGCCGCAAGCATAGAAGCAGAGTGAGGAAGAGTCAAAGAGAGGAACTTCGGAGTCTGCGCTGTCTTACTAGGGCCGAAATTTTGAATAATGCGAAGAAGAGGGCCGCGTACAAGATGACATTAGTATTGAACTCGCGAGTACGACAGTGATGAAATTCGTTGGGCCGCTCTCTGATGTTGCAATAGTCGGCCCCATGACGGTGGAGGTCAACCAGAACGCCGGAAATAGGAGCGCGAACGCAATTCCTGACCCCGGCGGAACAAAAAGGATCCATCCTGAAATCACGAGAGTCAGGATGAAACTTCCGATTAGGCAACGGAGCACAAGTCGCATGGAAAGGCTTTCGCCGAATCAGGGTACTTCGAGTTACTTCCGTGCGAAGCGCTCGAAGTCGGCCATTTGGCGCTCCATTTCCTCGCGGGCGGAGTCGGAGGCGGAGCGGATACCCTGGATGCGGAGCTTGAATTCGTCGGCGTTGGACGCGCGGGCAAGAGCTTCGTCGAGAGTGATGAGCTGCTTGGAATAAAGATCGAAGAGCGACTGATCGAACGTTTGCATGCCGTACTGGCTGGTGCCGGCGGCGATGGCGTCATGAATCAAGCGCGTTTTGTCCGCGTTGATGATGCAATCGCGAATGTAGCCGGTGGCGATCATGATTTCGCAGGCGGGCACGCGGCCTTTGTCATCCGCGCGGCGAACGAGGCGCTGCGAGATGACGGCTTTCAGCGTGGCGGCAAGCTGCAAACGAATCTGCTTCTGCTCCGGCGGCGGGAAGACCGCGATAATACGCTGAATGGTTTCCGTGGCGTCGAGAGTGTGCAAGGTGGAAAGAACCAGGTGGCCGGTTTCCGCGGCAAGCAGCGCGGTTGAAATGGTTTCGAGGTCGCGCATTTCGCCGACCAGAATCACGTCGGGGTCTTGACGAAGGGCGGCGCGCAACGCGGTGGAAAAGTTCGCGGTATCCACTTCAACTTCGCGCTGATTGATGAAGCTCTTTTTATCGCGGTGCAAAAACTCGATGGGGTCTTCGATGGTGATCAAGTGGTCGGCGCGGGTGGCATTGATGCGGTCAATGATGGCGGCCAGCGTCGTGGACTTACCGGAACCGGTGGTTCCCGTGACCAGCACCAAGCCCCGCTGTTCTTCGCAAATTTTGTTGACGACGGTGGGGAGATTGAGCTCCTCATTCGTGCGAATTTTCGTGGGGATGACGCGGAGCACCATACCGACGTTGCCGCGCTGCTGAAACACGTTGACGCGGAAGCGGCCCAAGCCCGCCACGCCATAAGCCATGTCCAATTCCGCCGTTTCCTTGAACTTTTGTTTCTGGCGGTTGGTCATCATGCTGAAGGCCATGGAAAGCATTTCTTCCGGCGTGACGCGAGCCACGTCGGTGAGCGGGGTGAGCAGGCCGTCCACGCGCAAATAGGGGTGGTTGCCGACTTTCAGGTGCAAGTCCGACGCTTTGCTTTCGACGGCGCGGCGCAGAAGATCGTCAATGCTGATGGCCATATCGTGTGAACCCCGCAAGAGTGCAGCTAATGTACGAAGCTAGCATCGGCCGGGAGGGGCGAGCAAGGAAACCGCAGAGGCCGGTTGCGCGCTAGTTAACTGGCCATGGGACTAGTTTTTCAGTGGAAACCGCGGCTCAAGGCTTTTTGAGGTAGAGCGAGTCGTAGAGCAGGCCGGCGACAAAGCCTCCGGCCAGCGGACCGACCCAGTAAACGCCGTGATTGGCCCAATGCGTGGCGGCGAGCGCAGGCCCAAATGCCCGAGCGGGGTTCAGGGCCGCGCCGGTAAGAGGCCCGGCGACGAGAATGCCGAGGGTAATCGAGAGGCCGATGCCAAAGCCGGCGATGGAGCGAAACGCGCCTTTTTCATCGACGGCGGTGGCGAATACTGTAAGCACGAGGAAGAAAGTGGTTACGGCTTCGAGAGCCATGCCTGCCCACCGAGGAAAATCGCGGGCCAGTTCCGGTGTGCCCAGGATGACGGCACGCCAGGTCTCTTCGGGAACCACGGCCTTCAGCAAAAACGCAGCGGCAGTCGCGCCGGCAAGCTGCGCGGCCCAATACAGTATGGTGTCCACGGTGTTCAAACGCTTGGTGACCCAGAAGCCGATGGTGACCGCGGGATTGAAATGTCCGCCGGAAATGTGGCCGAACGCGGAAACCATGATGCCGATGGCGAGGCCGTGGGCGAGGGCGATGCCGAGAAGACCGAGGCCGCCCGCGCCGTGAAGATATTGATCCGTGCAAATCGAGCCGGCGCCGAAAAAAATCAGCGCAAACGTTCCGAGGAATTCTGCGATCAGTTTTTGCGATGTGCTGTACATCGATGATCCTCCGCGAAAGGAAAGGAATTTGTGCCCGATGCAAACCGCTGCATTCTAGCCGGAATGCGGCGCGGAACGCCAGCGTTCTGGACCGAAGGTTGACAGTCCGCACTTAACAGTCGAAAGGAGAGAAAACACGAAAGAGAATAAGGACGCTGAGCGTTGCGGCGTTTGTAACGACGTTTTGGCCTGTGACCCGGCCGCGCAGACAGAGTCTGCCCGCGGCCATTCATTAGGTGCGTCGGCTCTTCTCTCCCATGCCTTTGAAGAACGTATAGCAGAAGACGCTATCTGCTTCAGCCGCTCTGTGAAGATCCCGAATACCTGCATCAAAGGTTTCTGGATCGGTAATGCCCGCCGCGATCGCCGATTCACGAACTCCCTCGATCATCGCGGTGAACGTTTTCCTGGTGAAGGCATCGACGAGGTCGGGCCTGCTCGAATCCACATACACCATGCGCGGGGTGACGTGAACCGCTTCCAGCCCCGCCTCGATCATAAGCGGATAGAGCTGCCGGCCAAGCAAGGCGTTGCCACCTGCCAAACGCTGCAACTCGACTTGGCACTGGATTGCCTTGCGGGCTGTGCTGCTATCGGGATGGAAGTAGGTCGATCCGTGGTCACCCTCAATGACAGTCATGGTGCCACCAGGTCTGAGCAGTCGGTTGAGAATCGCAAGCGCCTGAGAAGGTCGCGACAGGTGCTCCAGGACGAAACAGACGAAGACGTGGTCGAAGGATTCGGACGCGAAAGGCAACGAGAAAATGTCCGCTTGCTGGAACTTCACGTTAGTGAGCCCCGCCGCGTCCGTGGCACTCTTGGCTTTCGCGAGTGAGTCGGCGGAGACATCAACCGAAACGAATCGTGCCTCCGGACTTCGCCGGGCTAGAGTAACCGTCTGGGCTCCAACGGCACACCCCGCTTCGAGAACCACGCTTCCAGACGGGTAGGAAGTGTCGGAATGCAGTAAGTCGACCAGCGCCCCGGCCTGATCCTGCAAGCGTTCATTCTCGCGCGGATGGTAGCCGTGGATATAGGTTTCGCTCACAGTACCCCTCTGATACTACGACGACGCGCGATTAGCGCGTGGCGGCGCTGACGGGCGCGCTTACCGAAGTGAGCCAGTTGTGGCGATCGGGCTTGGTGCCTTTGGTGATGGCGAAGAATTCCGCTTGCAAGGTGAGGGTGATTGGCCCGGCGACGCCCTTGCCGATCTGGATGTGGTCGACGGAGCGGATAGGAGTGATTTCGACGGCCGTGCCTACAAAGAAAACTTCGTCGGCGATGTAAAGCATTTCGCGCGGGATAACCGTTTCCTTGAATGGAATGTTGAGGTCTGTCGCGAGCTTGACGACGGCGTCGCGAGTGATGCCGGGCAAAATGCTGGTGGCGAGAGGCGGAGTGTACAGCACGCCATCGTGGACGAGAAAAACGTTCATGCCCGAGCCTTCGCTGACGTGACCGTCGGAATCGAGCGCGATGCCTTCGGTGTAGCCGTTGAAGGACGCTTCCATGCGAATGAGCTGCGAGTTCATGTAATTCGCCGCGGCTTTGGACATGGCGGGAAGAGTGTTGGGGGCGATGCGCGTCCAGGAGCTGACGCCGACGTCGACACCTTTCGAAAGAGCTTCGGGGCCAAGATAGGCGCCCCAGCTCCAGCAAGCCATGTAAATGTCGATGGGCGAGTTGAGCGGATTCACTCCCACTTCGCCGTAGCCGCGCAAGACGATGGGCTTCACGTAACAGGAATTCAATTTGTTCAGGCGGACCAGCTCACAAGCGGTGTTGGCGAATTGATCGACGGAATAGGGAAGATCCATGCGGTAGATTTTTGCGGAGTTGATCAGGCGCTGCATGTGCTCGCGCAGGCGGAAGATCGCCGGACCTTGTTTCGTTTCGTAGCAACGGATGCCCTCGAAGACCGCGGAGCCGTAACTCACGACGTGCGAAAGGACGTGCAGCTTAGCGTCGTCCCAGTTGACCCATTTTCCGTTGTGCCAGATTTTCTCCGTGGCCTGAATCGGCATAAATGCTCCCTGTTTGTCAGTGCCACTCGCCGTGGCACGGCTCGAATTTGCAGAATACGGTACGGGGCGGCGAGCGTCAATGCGTTGCGCGTAGTAGAATGGCATCGGTCGCAACCAAATTGGCGTTTGGCCAGGATGGACGTGTGACTCCGCCACTAGTTCGAGTCGGCGGCCTCGAACGGTTTTGTGCTGATGCTGCCGTCCTTGGCGACAACCAACTGGCGAGGCTTGTAGCCCGGACGGCAGAGCGTTCTCTGCTTCGTCTGGTCGAAGTCGAAATAGCCTTTGGCCGAATCCCAGAAGAGCGTCAAGCGGTAGGGGCATCGATCCGTGTCGTCAGCATCTTCCGGTGGAGCTTCGAGGGTTCCGTCAGGACTGGTTTTGTGCCGAGGTTCGACTTCGACGACGGCCTGAAAAGTTTTGGAGGCCTTCAGGAGCTTGACAGAAGCAGCGCCGGCTTCGCTGGCGGAAGTACTGCAGCCGCTGTAGGTCTGAACATCCGTCGAGAGTTTCAGGACGCAGAAGCTGACGTTGACCGACTCCTCCGCTCCCAGCCAATAAAGACTGTGAGCGCCTCCTTCGGTTACAAGCACCTGGAAGATCGACGAGCCGCCGACCTTGGACAGCAACCTGGTGCCAAATTGCAACGGCTCGCCCGTTGGCACGGCGCGCAGCATCTTTACAGTCGTGTCTGCGACTTTCTTTTTGTCGTCCTTGTTAGCTTCATCGTTGCCATCCGATTGGTCATTGAAAAATGAATAGGCAGGAAGCTGTCCGACGTCAGGGACTTCTTGAAGGATGACATAGAAGAATCTCGCGGAGAGCTGCGACTCAATGCCGCGGGCAGCAAAGAGGTGAATATTGCTGAACTTCGCAAGGTGATGCGTTTCTCCGATGCCCGGCATGCCGCGGGCGTGCTTCCTCGCGAGGGATCTTTCTCGATAAGTTTTGCTAGTTCGACGAGATCTTGCGGGCCGCCGGAAGCGGCGACAGCAGGCAAATCTTTGCGCCCCAGCAGCAGGAAATAGCTGTGAAACGCGCGCTGGGTCCAACCGGTTTTCGAAATTGTGACGGCGTGGCACAGGAAATCGTTCTTCTCCGCATCCCACTGGCAATCGTGGTTCGTGCTGTCCTGCATGCGCGCGTCGTATACGCCGCAAGCGCCAAATGCCGTGATGGACATGCAATCGAGCTCGGCCGCGAGGGATGGTGTTGCGGGGCGGAGATCCAGGAGGAGGTGCATTTCGTGGTTCACAGTCCACTGTGATTGCTCCGAGTGTGCCCAAGTCAGAGTGAAAAGCGGGACAGACCTGTCGCCCGTTGCCGGACTGACTTGCACTATCGGGACGCGTTTTTGGGGTTCAGAGTCGTCAGCTGGAGGATCGGCGAGGAGTGCTTCCTCCTTGGTCACGACTTCGAGCCATCGGCTGTGGACTCCCGTAACTTCGACAAAGATATGAACGATATTCTCGATTACGTTTTTGTCAGCAGAGGGCGGAGTCTCGTGAATGTAGAACTTCGCGCGTGCAAAACCATACTTGGCGGCGTCGATTTTGCTGAACAAGATGGGGCGAGCTCCTGATTGCACGGCGTCGATTTCTCGAGGATTCGAAAGCGTCCGCAACGAGTAGGTTCGTTCGTCGGTTCCGGAGCGAAGCTCCGAATCAAAGGTGCTTTCGGCTTCGGTTGACGAACAGCTGAAGCCGGGAAAGGACTGACTCCTAGTTGGGCTTGCCCCGAGGAGCAACAGAGTGAGCAGTCCTGTGAAAACAATCGAGAGACGGGCTCTTGAATCGGGGCGGGCCGAAGGCATGGGCAGCACTCCTGATCATGGATTACGGAGAGGCGGGTGATGGATGTCTTTCACGCCGGCTCCAAATGTCTAATTGTCCCATTACCATATGGCGCGAGGGACCCTTGCTTGGGGGGATGTGTCAGGTCCGATACTTTCTGTATGCGCGGCGTGAAGGAGAGACAGATGTGGCGGATTCAAAGCCAATTTGGGCGCCGGACGACGACCCGGACTCGTTACTGGATGGACTTGGCAGGCTGATTGGAATTCGCGGGCCGTTCCAGAGAGTGGAAAGCGGTTTGCGCCTGTTTCAGGATATCGCCGTTCGTGTTTTCCCAGGCGCCCAAGAGCAAAAACGGCAGGGCAGTCGCCAAGGCCCAGAGCTTGGCATTGCGAGGAATCCTAGCCTCCGGCTCCCAGCGAAAGAGCTGTGCTGCAACGAAAAAGGTGAGAACGGCCCAAGTAGCGAGGGCCAGAATTTGCACCAAGAGTTGCGTAACGGAAAATGATTGATAGAGGGCGCTTTGCAAGGCGGTGACAAGATACGTGGCCGGCAAAAAGAGGCCGAAATGCTGGACGGAGTTAGGCAAATAGGCAAGAGGGAAGGTGGCGCCTGAAAGAAAGATCAGAGGCAACCAGATGATCTGGTTGAGGACCTGAGTTTCCTGCATGGTGTTGGTGACGCTGGCAACGACGAGGCCGAGCGAGCCAAAGGAAACCGTGCCGACGGTAACTAGAATCGCGAGAGAAAAAAGATTACCAAGGCTGGGAACATGAAAGATGAAACGCGCCAGGAATACCTCGATGGAAACGGTAGGAATGGTGAGCACATAGTTTGCCAGGAGGCTGGAGGCAAGCATGTCCGTGGAGGTGACGGGGGTGACGTGAAAGCGGCGCAGAATCCCCTGTTCGCGGAACATCACCAGCGTGGCGCTGAGTCCCCAGAAGCTGCCCATGACGTTGAAAGCGATGACGGGACCCAGAAAATAACTAACGGCGCGGGGATTGCTGCGGGCGAAAATTCCCGCATACAGAAAAAACATGCCGAGCGGAAAGATCACGCTGAAAAAGAAAAACATTTTGTTGCGCAATGCGAGCAGAATGCGCGTCCGAGTCAAACTGGCGAAGTTGCTCAATCGCGTAGCCTCCTTCCGGTCATTTCGATGAAGACATCTTCGAGGGAAGGCGTGGCAATTTCGAGACTGACGAGTTCATTGCCGCCGGCTTCCAGATGTTTGACGAGAGAAACGATGGTTTGCGGCGGCCGCTTGGAGTGCAGTACATACGTGCCGCCAACCTCGCGCGCGTCGGCCACGCCTTCCAGGTTCGTCAATGCGCCGTTCGTTTCTGGCTTCGAGAGACGTACTTCGATGCGAGTGGCGCCCCCGGAATGCGCTTTCAACTCGCGAGGCGTGCCAAGAGCGATCACCTTGCCGAAGTCCACGATGGCGACGCGATCGCAAAGGCGCTCGGCTTCTTCAATGTAATGTGTCGTCATCAGGATGGTTTTTTTCTCGCGGCGCAATTCTTCGATAACGTCATAGATTTCACGGCGCACTTGCGGATCCAATCCCGCGGTGGGTTCGTCCAGGAAGATTACCTTCGGATCGTTGACCAGAGCCATGGCGAGGGCGAGTCGCTGCTTTTGGCCGCCGGAAAGCTGGTTGTAAAACGTATTGCGCTTTTCTTCCAAGCCGAAGCGCTTGAGCAATTCTTCGGGCTTGCGACCACGCTTGTAGAAGCTGGCGAAGAGACGAAGGGCCTCCATGACGCGCAGCTTGTCCGGGAGCGACGTGGATTGCAGCGCCGCGCCGATTTCGTGCTTAAGAGCGTCCGATTCGCGCTGCGGGTCGAGCCCACAGACGGAGACGCGGCCACCGTCGGGATCGCGCAGGCCTTCTAGAATTTCGACCGTGCTGGTTTTTCCCGCGCCATTCGGCCCGAGCAGGCCGAAAACTTCTCCTTCTTCCACGTTGAAGCTGACGCCGCGAACGGCTTCGACATCGCCGTAACGCTTGACGAGATTCTCCACTTGCAGAATGGAATTGGCCATGTTCGTTGCCCCGTACCTGACGGGGCGCACTTAGAAAAGAGGGTATAGCATACCGCAGATAAGCAGCCGATTCGTAACGCGAGAAGAGACGGCCGATCGCTTCATTTATGAATACGCTTCTTTGGGGCTGCGTATTTCGGCGTGGATTTTTTAGCTGGTTTCCAGAGATGGCGTTTCAGGTCCACGCGGGACTCGATGATGGCTACACCTTCGCTTTCGAGGAGTTTTCTTTGCAAGGAAGCGTAAGGCTCGCGGATGAGGATTTTGCCGCGTTCGCCGAGGACGCGATGCCAGGGGATGCCTTTTCCGGAAGGAGTTGCGGCCATGGCGCGTCCAGCGCTGCGCGCGCCGCCGGGAAGACGCAAGGCTTTAGCCAGGGCCCCATATGTTAAAACCCGGCCCCGGGGAATTTGTTTCACGAAGCGAAAGACTGGATTCCAGGACATATCGAAATCAAGCTCCCAGTAAAGGTGGAGAGAAACTCGTGACAAATCCTAGGTGTCCGCCGCTGCGAGAACAAGAAGAAAATGGCGAAACCGGATTTAATGCTGTGGTTGGATAACGCCGCAGACTGAACGGGTGGCAGAGGAACAGCAAGCATCCGATTAGAGGAGCGGGAGAAATAAGGAGAAGGCGCGATGAAACGAAAATCCAAGATTTCGATGAAACACAGCAAAATTAGTGATGAGAACTTCTCCGGTGTTTCCTCTACGTTGAAAGCAGTTACTGATTGGATGCAACTTTTTACCAAAAAAAGTGTCTAATGTTGTAGAGCGTAGTGGAAGAGAATTACACTACGCAGCATGACGGCAGTTTGAAGGTGACGTCGTGGCATTTGTCCGCCGCAAAGGGAATTCGTTCTATTTGGTGCACAACGTGCGCCGCGGCGGAAAGGTGCGCCAGCTCCATCTGGCCCGTCTCGGAGCTCGGGCGCGAATTACCGATGATCTGGTGCGCGAAGTTTCCAAAAAGCATCCCTTTGTGGAGCTGGATTGGAAAGCTCTGCGCGAACAACTTAACGGTCAAGTGGACCTGGCAAATCCAAACTCGCCAACGGTCCAAAAGCTTGTTTCCTCTCTTCGAGCCCTCAATCTCGAACTGGCGGACATCGTTCCGCCGTTACTCCGGATTTCTGAATCCCCCGTGGTGGCACGGGAACTGCTAGTACAATTGCGGCTCTTGCAGTCCACCATCCAGGTCAAACTCGAACAGTTTGGCCGTGGACGCGGGCGATTCAGCGATGCGAACCCGACGTCGCGGGCTCGTTAGGAGGCGGTCATGAACGAAACGATCCTGCCACTCGATCCCAGCAAGCGCAGCACGGACACGATTGATTTCCAGACCGCGCTACGGGGGAAAATTGTGGGACAGGAAGAGGGCGTCCAGGCGCTGGTGGACCTGTACCAGGTTTTTCGCGCCGGATTGAACTCGCCCGGCCGCCCGGTGGGGAATCTCCTTTTTCTTGGACCAACGGGTTCAGGAAAGACACGCATCGTGGAAGCGGCTGCGGAGATCCTGTTTGGCGATGCCAGGTCCGTGATCAAGGTCGATTGCGCAGAGTTTCAGCACTCTCACGAAATTGCCAAGCTCATCGGCTCGCCTCCAGGGTATCTGGGGCATCGCGAAACGCATCCGCTCATCACCCAGGAGACGCTGGCGGCCAGCCATCGCGATGACCTGAAGCTGAGTTTTCTCCTCTTTGACGAGATTGAAAAAGCCAGCGACGCCCTGTGGCAATTACTTCTGGGAATGCTGGACAAGGCCACGCTGACCCTTGGGGACAACCGGAAAGTAGATTTGTCGCAAACGGTGATCTTTCTGACGTCCAACCTCGGCGGCGGCGAGATTGCCGAGCTGATGCAGGGTGGCATGGGTTTCGTTCAGCCAAAAGACAAGCCGGCCACTGGGCTGGACGAGAAGGTAGAGCGCACGGCCGTGGAAGCGGCGCGGCGCAAGTTCTCGCCCGAATTCATGAACCGCCTTGATAAGATGGTGGTCTTTCATCCGCTACAGCGCGAGCAGCTTCAGGAAGTGCTCAATATCGAGCTGGGGCAGGTGCAGCAGCGGGTTCTGGACACCGCCAAGGGACAGTTTCTCTTCCGCGTAACGGACGCCGGACGCAACTTCCTGTTGCAGGAAGGCACGGACCAGCGCTATGGCGCACGCCACCTGAAGCGTGCCATTGAGCGCCACGTTGTTTATCCGCTGGCGAACTTGCTGGCAACGGATCAGGTCAGCCTGGGCGACCTGGTGCGGATCGACTGGGATGAGAGTCACAAGCAGCTTACGTTTGTACGCGAGGGTGAAGGTGCCCTGGTTCAGGCTGCCGCCCAAGGAGCCGGCGGCAAGGTGATCGCGACGGAGGCCAAAGACGGGAAGTCTGCGGAGACTCCAACGGAAACCACGGTAGAAGACAGGAAATCTCGTGTGGCCCAACCCGGCGGGGGTTCCGCGGCTCCTGCTCAAGGGCGCAAGAAGCAGCAGGATCGTTAAATAGTTAAAGCAGCACTTTAAATTATGAGCGAAAAACGCGCCCCTTTTTGTCGTCTGGCTCCTGACACAAACTGTTTCATCTCTCTCACTTTGCATGCAGATGAAACACAGTCTCACCGCTTGAGACAGTTTTCAGGATTCCAAATCCTGTATGTTGTTGAGATTGCTCCGCTTCTTGACCCTCCAAGCTGTGGAAAAGATTGGCAACCCCCATGCAATAAAGTAACGATGCGCGGCTTTGAGACGCGCTACGCGTTTTGCGGAGCTAGACGCGTCGAAGGGTTGATTAAATGAAAGCTGCCGTCCGCCATCAACTGGATCCAACCATCCGCAGCAATGACACTTGTGATTTTCACGCCTCCTTGCGTGCCAAGATCGTCGGTCAGGAAGAGGGCGTGCAGTCCCTCGTCGACATGTTCCAGGTTTTTTGCGCTGGATTGAACTCGCCCGGCCGTCCGGTGGGGAACCTGCTTTTTCTGGGTCCGACCGGGTCGGGAAAGACTCGCATTGTGGAAGCGGCCGCGGAAATCCTGTTTGGGGACGCCCGCGCGGTGATAAAGGTCGATTGCGCGGAGTTCCAGCACTCGCATGAAATTGCTAAGCTGATTGGCTCACCTCCAGGCTACCTGGGCCATCGTGAGACTCATCCCTTAATTACTCAAGAAGCGCTGGCGGCCAGCCACACGGAGAAGCTGAAGCTCAGCTTCCTGCTCTTCGACGAAATTGAGAAAGCCAGCGACGCTCTTTGGCAATTGCTCCTTGGCATGCTGGATAAGGCTACACTCACGCTGGGCGACAACCGGCGCGTGGACCTCTCGCAGACCGTGATCTTCCTGACATCCAACCTGGGCGGCGGAGAAATTACCGAGTTGATGCAGGGCGGCATGGGTTTTATTCAGCCCAAGGACAAGCCGGCGGCTGGCATTGATGAAAAAGTTGAGCGCACCGCCGTGGAAGCCGCTCGCCGCAAATTTTCACCGGAATTCATGAACCGGCTGGACAAAGTCGTGGTGTTTCATCCGCTTAGGCGCGAGCAGCTTGAGAAGGTTCTGGAAATCGAGCTAGGGCAGGTGCAGCAGCGCGTTCTGGAAACCGCCAAAGGGCAGTTCCTGTTCCGCGTGACTGATACCGGCCGCGACTTCCTGCTGCAAGAAGGAACCGACCAGCGCTATGGGGCGCGGCACCTGAAGCGTGCCATCGAGCGCCACGTTGTTTATCCAATGGCGAACTTGCTGGCGACCGAGCAGGTTCACCTCGGTGACTTGATTTGCATTGATTGGAACAAACACGAGGACCGCCTGACCTTCGTCCGCGAAGGTGAGAACCTGGCGATTCCGGCGCGCAAGCCGGAGCCGGTCGCTCCCGCGCGGACCGCTCCCGCAAAGGGCGGCAAGGCCGTTGACACGTCCGGCGTGACACTTTCGCCGGAACCGACGCCGCGATTGGCTCGCTAAATCAAACTTTTTCGCTCCCAACCCTGAATCCCGCCCGGGTGGCCATCCACCCGGGCTTTTTCTTTGTGGCCCGCCGGGTGCTAAAGTAACCTTTGGGAAAGAAGTGCCATCCTTCCTCTTAGGTGTTTTCGGAGGCTGAATTGAGCATCCGCTGGTCGAAACGGGGAATTCTCGGAGGAAATACTGGCTGCCGGCCTCGTGCGGCCAGAGCGCACTTCGGATTGCCGGCCGTTTTCTTCCTTGGCGTGTGCTTACTTTTGGTTCCGCGTGCGCCGGCGCAGCGGACGCAACTCAAACCGGGCTGGAACAAGTTTTCTCCCCAGGACGACATCACCCTCGGCAAGCGAGCTTCCACCGATGCGGAAAAGCAATTGCCGCTTTGCAATGCCCCAAGAGTCGATGCTTACCTGACACAACTGGGCACGCGGTTGGCGCAAAAGCTGCCCACGGGTGGAGTGCAGTACCCCTTCGAATTTCATTGCGTGAACGACAAAGCCATCAATGCGTTTGCCTTGCCGGGCGGATATGTGTTTGTAAATCGCGGAGCGATCGAAGCCGCGGACAATGAGGCGCAACTTGCGGGCGTGATGTCCCATGAGTTGTCACACGTCGCGCTTCGGCACGGAACGAATCAGGCGTCCAAAGCGATGCTGGCCGAGACGGGCCTGGGAATCTTCGGCGCGGTCTTCGGGGACAGCACGGGCGGCGCGCTCATGACAACCCTGGGCACTTTCGCGGCCGGGGGAGTGCTCCTTCGCTATTCACGAACGGCCGAATCGCAAGCCGACGTCATGGGCACTCAGGTCCTCTACGATTCAGGGTACGACCCGCGGGCCATGGCGCAGTTTTTCGAGAAGCTCGAAGCGGAGTCGAAGGGCAAGAATCCGCCGGAGTTTTTCTCCGACCACCCGAATCCGGAGCACCGCGTCGAGCGAGTGGATGAGGAAGTTGATAAACTTGGTGGCGTTCAACCAAACGCCAAGCGAGATTCTGCTGAATTTGAAGCCATCAAGCGTGAAGTGCTGGCCCTGCCGGTGGTGAAAAAACCGGTGCCCGGAGCGGCCGGCTCAGCGGCTGCTCCTGCGCCGCCATCCCGCCACTTCACCGAGTATCAGGCGAGTTCGTACACGCTCAAATATCCGGACAACTGGAAGAAGTATCCCGACGGCGACGGAGCCGGTGTTTCTTTTGCTCCCGAGGGCGGTGTGTTGGACGATGGCAGCGGGCATAGCAGCGTCGCATATGGACTAATCGTCGGTGTGGCGCCGGCCAAGGGCGATCCCAGCGATGGAAAGGCTCTGAATAGCGCGACTAGCCAAGTGATTCAGGATCTTCAAAAGTCGAACCCAAGCATGAAAGTCACGCGGCAAGGCGAGCGCTTGCGCTTGAACGGCCAGCTGGGCCTCTCGACCTACCTAAGCAATGTTTCTCCGGCCGGCGGCCAGGAAACGGATTGGGTCGTGAGCGTTCTGCGTCCGGAGGGGTTGGTTTACTTCGTGTGCGTTGCCCCGCAGTCTGTCTATGACAATTACGATAAGACGTTTTCCTCAATTCTCGATTCAGTTCGGTTCTCAAGATAGAAAATTCATTGCGAGATACCAACGGCGCCGGGAAAAACCGGAAAGTCTTGTAAGAAGGAAGGGCGGCCCGAAGCAAGTCGGGACGCCCTTCCTTTGTGTGCCGAGCATGATCGACAGCTTGGAGGTGCAAGTCCTCTTCACAACCGGATGGAGGTGAAGTGATAGCGAAGCGCAAGGGCCGAGCCGTGAGGTGAGGTCTGAAAAAAGCGTGGAGCAAAGACGCGAGCCGATGAACAAGAACTGGATGCGAGGCAGGCAGTGTTCGGGCGAGCTGGCAAATGGCAGCGAAGCCCACATCCATCAAGGGCACTGAATGTAAATCCAGCGGTTGCGCGTTGAAGGCGGTCGAGCTTACCTCGGGAGACCTGCCACCGGTCTTGGATTCAAGACTGAGGAGCGAGAGATCGCTCCTGACCAGGGGGCAGGAGTCAGCAAAGGGCGTAGTAGCTGCGAAAGCAGCGAAGGCCCGAACGGTCCCCGAAAGGGGATAAAGGGAGCGATGAGTACGCGGCGCGACTCAACAACCGACAAGCGGCAGAAAAACCAGTACCGTCTGGCCTTTGCGGAGGAGAGTAGGGGTGCAGCCCCGATGGCCTCCGTGGGAGGGACCGAATCGGAGTTGGCGAAGCGCAGAGCAGAAAATCCGACTACCGAGCAGTGGATGGAAGAAGTCTGCGAGCGGGAAAACTGCAAGCAGGCGCTACGACGAGTGAAGGCCAACATCATCGTACTCAACGAACTGGATCAGGAGCTGGAGCGGCGCGGACATCGGTTCACGAGATATGCGGATGACTGCAACATTTACGTCCGCAGTCGGCGAGCTGGTGAACGAGTGATGAGAAGCGTGACGCGACTCCTCACGACGAAGCTTAAGCTTCGAGTGAACAGCGAGAAGAGTGCGGTGGCTCGTCCATGGGAACGGAAATTCCTGGGGTTCAGCTTCACGAATCACAAGCCACCGAAGAGGCGTCTCGCGCCGAAAGCGATGGCACGGTTCAAGGAGCGAGTTCGGGAACTCACAAGCCGGACACGGGGCATAAGCCTCGCCCGAATGGTCCAGGACTTAGCGGAGTATCTCCGCGGCTGGATCGGTTACTTCGGACGATGCGAAACACCGGAAGTGCTCGCCAAGCTGGAGAAATGGCTCCGCCGTCGACTTCGGTCGATGGTCTGGAAGCAGTGGAAACGAGGAACCACGAGATATCGGGAGCTCCGCAAGCGCGGCATCGCTGCGCAGGACGCCGCGAAAACGGCGGGTAGCTCCGATGGACCGTGGCACCTTGCGAACACACCAGCGCTGAAAATCGCTCTGTCCAACGCTTACTTCGCCTCGTTCGGGCTTCCCGAGCTCACGGCTCATGGTTAGTTCAACCCGCCGAACCGCCGGATGCGGACCCGCATGTCCGGTCGTGTGGCAGTGGCGAGTGGGCGACCACTCCCCCTATGCCGATTGGCTGTTGCGTGAACCGCGCTATTGACCGCCGCCACCGTCGCCGGTGAAAAGGAATGGCAGTACGGTGGTGCCTTCTCGACGAACAGCCTCCAGTTCGTTTGGGTCGATGCCCAGGGCCTTCAAGATGGAAGCAGCAACCTGAGACGTAGCTACCAGCGTCTTGACCACTCTTGAGCTCAAGGAAGGGTTAGAAACGATGAGGCCGACGTTGGTGTCGCCGAAGCTGAATCCTCCGTGCTCGGCATTTTTCTTGCTCGACCCGGTGTAGATTGTGCCGTATTGCGGCTGCACGAGGATATCGGGCGTGGCGGCATCTTTCAGCGGGTCGCGGAACTTTAGCTTGAGCTCGGCTCCAGCCATCACCTCCTCGATGAACAGTGCCGCGGCGTTAGCATTCAGATAAGCTGCAACGGCGTCCGTCTGGCTTTGGTCCTGCAACCAAATCAGCGCAATGTCGTCGTCTTGAACGAAACCGCAAGCACCGGTGCTGCAATTGGCGGCGTTTGCGATGGCGATGGCGGCGGGGTTGGTATTGGCGTCCGGCAAAGCCGCAACGAGGTCCGCGAAGTGACCGGGCTTGTTTACCTTGGCAGGATTGATCGGTGACTGGCCGTGCTTGGAGCTGACGATGAACAGAGTGGAGTCGTAAATGCGTTGCGCTTTGAGCGCCTGAATCATACTGCCCAGTGCTTGATCGGTCTTTTGCAGGGCGTAAGCGAGGACATCCGTTGGCGTACCCGCGCCATCCTTGTATCCGCCGGGCCGGCCGGTAAACGTTGTATCAGCCGCGCAACTGCCGTCGAAATTGTCCTTCGCGAGTTTCTGTCCCACGCTGACTTCTGGGAAATTCATCCCGAATACAGCTGGGACGCCCGGTCCAGGCGTGCCATCGTGCTTTAGTCCCTTGATTTCGTTGAGGATTCCCTGAACCTTTAGCGCGTCATTGTTGACGGTGCAGACGACGCTCACAGTGTTGTCGAGTCCACCGACGTTCGTGATCTCCGGCGTGTAGAGATCGTCTACGCCTTTGCCTGAAGGACCATTCACCAGGTCATAGGCGGGGTGTTTGTCCGCCCACGCCGTGTGGCCGCCATTGGCTTTGACCACTTCGAAGATGGTGTTGGACTTCATCGCGTTGTGCGGAAAAAGCCGGACGCACTTGCCGTTCTCGTCCAAGTGATTCGGGAGCGCGGTGGGATCGATTATGTTGAGCGAAACCGGGAGGTTTCCGGAGTACTTGTCAATGCTTTCGTCAAACACCTGCATGTTGCCGGGTTGCCCCGAGCAAGTCGTGTTCGTGGGATCGAATATGCCGCGATTGTAGCTCACGTCATAGAACAGACCGTGCGAGATGGAGGAGCCACCGGTCACCAAAGCCAGAAGGCCTGGGAAGGAATCCGAGTTTGCCGGTGTGCGCGCATTGGAGTACGTGACTCCGTGACCAGCCAGCTCCGCCAGTGCGGAGTTGGGGTGCGTGGCAACGTAGTTTGAGACATCGAGCGCGTGCAGACCGTCGACACTGATTAGGAGTACATGCTTAATCTCGTTTCCCCCGCCAAGCTGATCGTTGGCGCGGGCCGAGACAGAAAAAGCAGTGCCGATCAAACCGATCGACAGCGCAATTGTGAGTAATTTTTGTTTCAAGACAGTCTCCTTTAATGGGGTAGAGCGCCGAAGCGATTGCCCGCGCAAGAGACTAGAGGCGAGTTGTTACAGGACGGAGAATGCGGCGTGTAGGCTCAATGAATCGCGGCCAATCAGCGCGCATCCGAAGCGAGTCTAAGACGACCCGGAAGCTAGTCTTGGACATCTTAGCTGCTCGGGGTCAGCTCGCCTACAGCCTTGTTCGCATGGTGGCGGCGATAGACTTCCGCAGCGCGTTGTAACGCCTCAGTGATGCTACCACAAATATTCTCCGCGCCCACATGGCGCTCAAACTCTGCTTGCTTCATCAGTTGTGAAGGCTGTTCGCGCGCGCCGCAGAGAAGCAGCGAGCGTCCCGAGGCGTGCAACGTGTCCGCGAGATCGCGAATGGCGCCCAGGCCGGTAGCGTCAATCGCGGTCATGTTTCGCAGACGAAGGATGACGATGGGCGGCAACTTGTCGAGGGAATGGAGAATGTCCGCGAACTTGTCCGTCGCGCCAAAAAGGAATGGCCCGTGGATGCGGTAAACAATGGCGTAGTCCGGAATATCCTTGCCTTGCAAAACGTGTACGCGGCTGTCTTCCACATAATCCTTGGTCACCGGGCTCACGGTGGTGGTTCTGGAAACCTTGCGAATGAAGGTGAGCGCAGCCAGCACCATGCCGACTTCCACCGCGAACGTCAGATCAGTCACCACGGTCAACGTCAGCGTCAGCAGCCAAACGGCGATGTCCGCGGCGCTGAGTTTTAGAATTTCGGGAATCTCCTCCCAATCACCCATGTTGTAGGCCACGATCATCAAGATGGCGGCCAAAGCAGACAGCGGCACATTCTTTACGAGCGGCGCAGCGAAGAGAACGATTGCCAGCAGCGTCAGCGCATGAATCATTCCTGCAACCGGTGTTTTCGCGCCGGAGCGTACGTTGGTAGCGGTTCGCGCGATGGCTCCGGTGGCGGGGAGCCCTCCGAACAGCGGCGAAATAATATTCGCGACACCCTGCCCAATCAGTTCCACGTTGGGATTGTGCTTGTCATTGCTCATGCGGTCGGAGACGACAGCCGACATCAGTGACTCGATGGCGCCAAGCATCGCCACGGTGAACGCTGCTGACAGAAGCTGCCGAAAGACATCGTAGTGGAAATGAGGAACAGCGATCTTTGGCAAGCCGCTGGGGATTCCTCCAAAGCGCGTTCCAATAGTTTCCACGGGCAGATGCAAAAGAATGACGGCAGCGGTCGCGCCGAACGTGACCAGGATGGCGCCCGGGACTTTCCTTGCGTATTTCAAGCAGAAAACCATCACCGCAATCGAGAAGATGGATACAGCAGTTGCCGGGACGGAGAGGGTATTCCACGCCTGCCCAAAGGCCATCATGCGGTGAAAGAAATCACCGGGGACGTGATCCATCTTCAATCCAAAAAAGTCGCGAATCTGCGTGCTGGCAATCAGAATGGCGATGCCATTGGTGAAGCCCACGACGACCGGCCGGGGGAAATATTTCACCATGGTGCCCATCCCAGTCACACCCAGCAGCATCAGAAGAACGCCGGCCATCATCGTGCACATAAACAAGCCGTCGATGCCGTGCTTGGCGATGATTCCCGCGACGACTACAACGAAGGCCCCGGTCGGCCCGCCGATCTGTGTCTTCGAGCCGCCCAGGGCAGAGATCAGAAAACCCGTGACGATGGCGCAATACAGTCCCGCTTGGGGTGGCACTCCGGACGCGATGGCAAACGCCATCGCCAGCGGCAGCGCGACAAGGCCAACGGTCACACCGGCGATCAGGTCGGAGAGAAATTTGTGGCGATCATAACCACGCAGCAGGAGTATCGATTTCGGGAGCCAGGCTTCGAGGGCGGATGTCATGCGGCTTTCAATCCAGGGAAAAAGTCTGTGAAGATTCTAGCAAGAAGCCAGCGGAAATGGCCTTGCGGAGATGTGCAGTGTGCCTTGAAGAGAATCTTGGGCTGAAGCGTGGCGATTCAGGGAGTGTTCGTTTCGCTTAGTCTGCAGCCTCGCTGCGCGGAACGGCCGGCTTCCATCGCAGAACTGGTTTGCGGGCCGCGCCGACCTCGTCGAGACGGCGGACACGCGTGGTGTGCGGCGCGGTCTTTACAATCTCCGGCTTCGTAGCGGCTTCTTCCGCAATCGCTTTCATCGCGTCGATAAACAGGTCACATTCCTCCTTGGATTCCGATTCCGTCGGCTCGATCATCAAAGCGCCCGGCACAATCAGAGGAAACGCCGTCGTGTAAGGATGGAAGCCATAGTCGATCAGCCGCTTGGCGATGTCCATCGTGTTCACGCCGTTTTTCTTTTGAATGGCGTCGCTGAAGACCACTTCGTGCATCGAGGGGAGGGAATAGGGCAGTTCGTAAACGCCCTCGAGTTGCTTTCGAATGTAGTTTGCGTTCAGCACCGCGTCTTCGGTGGCCTGCCGCACTCCCGGACCGTAAGCGAGGATGTAAGCCAACGCCCGAACCAACACGCCAAAATTTCCGCTAAAGGCTTTTACTCGGCCAATCGAATTTGGCCGCACCGGTTCGAGCGCCAGCCGGCCGCCTTCTTTTTCCACCAGAATGGGCACTGGCCGAAAAGGCTCAAGGATTTTTTTCATCGCCACCGGACCTGCGCCGGGCCCTCCGCCGCCGTGCGGCGTTGAAAACGTCTTGTGCAGGTTCAAGTGCATCACGTCAACGCCCAGGTCGCCCGGCCGCGTCACGCCGGTAAGCGCGTTCATGTTCGCGCCGTCCATATAAAGCAGCGCCCCTTTGGAGTGTAGGATCTCCGCGATTTCCGGAATGCGCTGCTCGAAAATTCCAAGTGTCGAGGGATTGGTGATCATCAAAGCCGCGACGTCTCCGGTCACCAGGTCTCGGAGCTTTTCGACGTCGATCTGCCCGTGCGATTCGGACTTGATGTTTTCGACCTCGTATCCCGCGATCACCGCGGTGGCCGGATTCGTTCCGTGCGCGGAGTCCGGGATCAAAACTCTCTTGCGCGGATTTCCCTGCTTCTCCAAATAGGCGCGGATCAACATCAGGCCGGTCATTTCTCCATGCGCGCCGGCAGCGGGCTGCAGAGTGATCGCGTCCATGCCGGTCATTTCCAGGAGGCACTGTTCCAGCAGCCGCATGATTTTCAAGCAGCCTTGCGAAAGCTCCTGCGGCTGATAAGGATGTTCGGTGGCAATACCGTCGAGCCGTGCAACGAATTCATTCACGCGCGGGTTGTACTTCATCGTGCAGGAACCCAGAGGATACATGCCTAGATCGATCGCGTAGTTCCACGTCGAAAGACGCGTGAAGTGGCGTAGAACTTCGATTTCGCTGACTTCCGGAAAGCCTTCAATGCCCGCGCGGCGATGATCAGCGCCGAGAGCCTTGGCGGGATCCGTGGCAGGTACGTCGAGCGACGGCAATTCGAACGCGCGCTTTCCCGGCGAGGACTTCTCGAAGATCAGCCCTTCGTTCTGGCTGGTGTGGCGCGAAGCTTTTTTGGTTTTCTTATTCATTTCCTTTATGTTCTGCAGCC
>Ga0209468_1000112_pt1 | contig 38509 bp, 16 predicted proteins | sample GraSoiAngelo_102_FD_185871 | JGI IMG/M metagenome (GOLD analysis project Ga0209468, IMG submission 185871) | Grasslands soil microbial communities from the Angelo Coastal Reserve, California, USA - 14_0903_02_40cm (SPAdes) (version 2) | ecosystem: Environmental > Terrestrial > Soil > Grasslands ...
TGGCAGTTCCTCGTACGCGGAACGGAAAAGGTGCGTTCGGTCGCGCTGCTGCACGCAATCGTCAATAACATGCGCCGCGGGTGGGCGTTCGCCTAACCAGAACCGCGAAAATCGACCGCACCGACCTCCGTGCAGTTTTCTCGACGCTCTTCAGCGGCTATCTTCTTGTCTCGGCCCGCACCATCCCCTTGAGTTCTTCGCGGCTCGAGGTCTCGCGCACGCCATCATCTCGCTCCTTCTGACTCGCTTCTGTCGCCGATCGCGAATCCTTCACAGCCTCTCAGGATGACGGGAAGGATGTGTGATCGAACTCAGCGAGTGAATACTTACGATGGCGCTGAGGAACCCATGCCACACATCACGATTGCTTTACCAGACGAATCGATGGTTTGACGTCCGTAAATTGTGGTAGAATGCGATCGTGCTCGAAGACAAGTTCCGGGCCGCGCGGCAAAAGCGCGGCCTCTCTCGAACGGCCCTCGCGCGGGCGGCAAACGTTCCCCGCAGCCAACTGATCATCCTCGAGAACGGCGGCAACGTCACACTCTCCACCCTCAACAAGATCGCCGAGGGGATCGGCGTCCGCCTCGAAGTCCTCCCGAAAGACGTGGACCTGGACGACGTGCTCCGCGTCGCGCGTGACCTGCAAGCCCTCTCCACGGCAATGCACGCCGCCGCGGGCCGGATCATCGAAGCCCTCGGCGGCGCTGCGAACCCCGAGACCGCCGCGCCGCCGCAACGCCCGCTCCCCGGCGGCAGCGGCGCCACGCGCCACGAAGCAGGAGTCGACCCCGAGCGTCTGGAACAGTTCGAGAGAATGCTGGACGAGGAAGCGAGGCGGGAGGCGGAAGAGGAGCACTGAGGGGGTCGGTGCTTCGCCCGCTTCCGCGCCCAAGGAAGGGCTGCAGCGAAGTGACCAGAGCCCGCCCGCCCCGGGCGCGGGCTCGGGCTCGGGCCCGGACCAGGGGGCGGGCTCACGCCCGCCCCCGGCGCCGACTCTACGCCTTTGCCTTCTTCATGTCCGGATCGAGGGAATAGGTCATGCCTCCGACGAGGATGCCGTCCGCATAGACCTCGATCCCGATCGAGCGCTGGCGTGTCTTCTTCACATCGGAGGCCGTGAAGTTCTGGCCGGTCTCGACGCTCAGGTGGATCTCACGCTTTGCGCCCGACTGGAGGCGGAACTTGCCGCCGTCGGTGTCGGAGAATGCAACCTTCCATCCCTTTTTCTCGAGGACCGTCGGAAGCGACACCTTCAACTCCATCATCGACACCTTCTTGTTCGGGTTGCCGGCGATGAAACTGAGTGCGTTGAGCGCGGGCGTCAATCCCTCGCTGCCGCCGCCGCCCGGAACGGGCTGCACGTTCCGCTGGCCGATGTTGTTGTCGTTCGGAACGAGGCGCCACTCCGGAATCGATTCGCCGGCGGTGAACTGATCGACGTTGCTCGGATCGCCGTTGGCCGACGCGATCATGATCAGGCAGTCGTGCCCGAAAACGTTCGAGATCGGCGACCACTTGAACGGCCCGACGATCTTCTCCTGCGCGTTGTTCCCGAGGAGCGTCCCTGCGGAAAGCTCCGGCGTCGCCATCGGCTGCAGATCGTTCGGCCAGAGCAGTCCCGCTCCCGGCTTGCAGTGGAAGCCCTTCACTTTGACGTTGTTCGCCGTCTGTGTGCCGCGATTCTTCACCCGGACGTAGACGAAGTTCGCCGTGCCGAAGACCGGCTGCTGATGGGTCGTGCCGTTGTCGGCGGCGTTGCGATTCCAGATCGCCGCCGTGCTCCAGTGATTCGGCTGATACGCATACTCTCCCTGGCGGCCGTCATCGATGTACACGTCCACGGCCGGCGGTTTCCCGCCGAAGAGGCCCTGTTTCTCGAACGCCCAGCGGATCACTTTGTTGTATGCGCCGCCGAAGATTCCTTCGGTCGTCCAATTGAGGAGATCGACGCCCATGAGCGCGTTGCACCATGTGAGCGCGTTGGCGGGATTCGTCGCCGGCGTGAGCGTGCCGATCGTGCGGAGGATGAGGTACAGCATCATGCGCGACGCGAATTTCCTGCGCTCGAGAAACGTCGAGTCGCCGCCGATGGAGCGATAGATGCGGAAGTGGGAGGTGGCCAGAATCTCTTCGCTGCTGTAGCCGCCGACGTCGTTCGGTCCGCCCCAGCCCCAGCCGGCGGCGACGGTGCGGTCGAAGCGGCGGAGATTGCTCGGGTTCCACGGCGCGTAACGGAAGCGGTCGGGCGCCTTCGACTCGGGATCATGGAAGATGGCCGAGAGCCCGTCGCCCGCGCTGTGCGAGAACCCGAAATTCGGCGAGTTGACGTGCTCGTAGAGCACCCCGTGTCCGCCGACCTCGTGCCAGAAAACGCGCGAGTCGCAGGCGCGGCCGAGGGGATTCCCCGTATCGGTCAGGTCGCCGAGCGCATAGCAGCAGTGATCGATGCCGCCCGCGCCGTTGCCGACGCAGTGGGCGTTGATGACCGTTCCGAGTCCGCGATGATCGACCTCGACGGGAAAATCGGTGCCGTCGAAATACGTCGCCTGCGGGAAGCCGAGGCCCTCGACGGTCTGGAAGAAGGTCTCGGTGTGATAGTACGCATTGACCGCGGCGAAGTCGTTCGTGCGGACGTTGAAGTCGAAGTTGGCGCCTGCCGGTTTCGTCGGCGCGGCCACGACCGGAGTCTCTTCCTCGCTCAGCGCCGTCCGCGATCCGACGAGCGACTGGACGCCGCCGACCGGTCCGTTGAGGTTTGGCAGCGTCACGCTCGAGCGCAACGGATTGAGCACCCCATTGCTCTTGTCCGAGGTGTTTGCGGCGTTGCCCGTCGCCGTGATCGGATCGGTGCGGAAGATCAGACCGGTCACGCCCGCCGCCATCGGCTGCAGAAAAAGGACGGTCTCGGTCTCCACTTCGACGAGCGCCTGCCACACGAGATCGCCCCAGGTCTGGTCGTTGAAGGACATGGTGACTTCGCTCACGAGGTAGTACTCCCCCGGCTTGATCGAGTCGGGCACGGGCTTCAGGTCGAACGGAAGTTTCGGAAGTTTGGCCTTCTTCCCTTTTGGAACCGTCTCGACGAAGTCCTCGATGCGGGGCAGCCGTTTCTTCGGATCGTACTGATAGATGTAGAAGCGGCCGCGGATCACGCGTGCGCGATCACGCGGTGCGGCGCTCTCGGCGGTTCCGGCCATGGCCACGGCCGCGGCCGCGGCAGGCTTCTCGCGGCCGAGGAGTCTGCGTACGAACGGCGCGGTCTTCGAGTCCTCGTCGCTCGGCACCATCGCGGCTTCCGCGGCGGCGCCCGCGGCGTGCTTGAAGATCCGCGCATTCTTCCGGATCGCGCGCTCGTTGGACGCGTCGTTGAAGATCCCCTGGAACTTCTTCACCGAGCCGTTCGCGGGAAGCTTCTTCACCTTCGGATGGTCGTGACTCGTGTTCGTCGCGCTGACGACGCGATACGGCCCGTGCTTGACCGTGACGGTCATGCCCGCGCCCCACACCGGAATGTTGTTCACGGTCTGCGCATACCCGACGGTCGTCGAGTCGAAGAGCGTTTTCTCCTCGACCACACGGAACTGAACGTCCTCCTGGCGCGGCGCGACGAACGACGCGCTTTCCTGCAGCGAGCGCAATTGCGCATCGGGCACGTCGAGAGCTCCCGCAACGGAGCGGACATAGTCCTCGGCGGCCTCGCGCGCCGTCTGCGGCGCCGCCTCCGACTCCCACAGCTGATCGAAATAGTTGATCTGCCGGATGCGCTGCTGATCGTCGACCGTGACCTGCGCCCGTAAAGCATCATCAAAACGCGTCTGCATGGCACGTCCCTCCGTCAAGGTAGTGACGGGAGGGAGGCAAACGTTACAGGGAGTCTCGTAAAATGTTTCCGGCTTCGACCTGGTAACGATGAAGGATGAAGGATGAACGATGAAAGATGAACGTCGCAGTCATCGTTCATCCTTCATCGTTCATCCTTCATCCTTCATCGTTAACGCTCTCGCGACCAATCTGCCCATGAAGATCACAGTCGGAACGGATAGGCGGGACACGGAGCAGCGCGATATTCAATGAGCGCGCACACGCAGGCTCGCCATCACGAGGGAAATCACCCCGGTCGTAATGAACACATCCGCCAGATTGAAGACCCCTGTTCGGAACGGCCCGCACCACACAAAGATGAAATCCGTCACCGCTTCCGATCTGAGGACCCGATCAAGGACATTGCCGAAGCCACCACCGATGATGAGCGAAACCGACGCCGCTCGCACCAGCGTGTGGCTCTCCGCGAAGAGCCACACCACTCCCAAACCAACGCGAGCGTCACGCCGCCGGTAAACAAAACCGGCCCTCAAGGCAGGATTGACGCGAGCGCCGAGGCTGAGGAAGACGCCCCGATTATCGGTGAGCATCAGTTGAACGCGCCCTCCCACCGCTCGTACCGAAGAAGAACCCGGCGAACCCCGCGCCCAGCCCTTGCTCGCCTGATCACAGGCGACGCTGCTCAATAGGAGGAATGCGACCAGCGCGGTCTGCAGGTTCTGGAAATTGGCGGGGGCATGGCAAAGGATATTGGAGGACAGGCAATCCTGCCTGTCAAGCTCTCGAGATCCAGGTCAGAACGGACAGACAAGATTGTCTGTCCTCCACTTGTTCGGCTCGGACTTTGAGTCAGGCGGCAGGTTTCGTCGGCGGTCGCCACTCTGGTGAGACCGGTGTAATGAGAGGGAGGCCCAGAAACGGCGGCAGTGTGTCCGGTAGATACTCTCCCCTTAATTCCGACTCTTCCATGAAGTATCTTCGTTCTCCCAGACGATACGCGGCGCAGTCGGGTCCGGCGAACCGTGCGAAGAATTCCGCCGTATTCGATTTGCGCCGCCAACCCGTGGGATCGATCCGTCCATAGCGCCATGGTTCCCGGTGTTGGTAGAAGTCTCGTCGCCTGTGTACCTTCACTGTCAGGACCACGCCGTCGCTGTGGGCGATAAGCCGATCGAGATCCGCTTCCCAACCGCGGCGTGGCTTCATCCACCGCTCCGAGGAGAGAGTCTTACGCCATTGCGACACGGCTTGATCGCGGAGCAGTAACGGAGACCTGCACGCCGAGATCTCACCTTCGAGCTCGTATCCCTCCACATAGGATTCGGGCCAATTGAGTGCCATCCCGCCCAGAAGAGCTCCTGCCGAGACCAGTAAGAGCATTCCTCCAAACATCAATGGGCGCCAGTTCCTCCGCGATGCCACAACACCAAGAGCGACGCCAAGCGCCACCCCGGCAGGACCTGAGAGGAAGATGCCATTGAGAGGCGCGGCCGTACCCATACCATCGACACTGAAATAGGACGGCCCAAAGCAGGAGCCGCCGAGCAGCCCGAACAATCCGACGACAGCCGCAGCCACGATGGTGCGCTCCATGGTGTCGGTGAAGTATAGGACGTTAGGCTGCCGGGCGGCGAGGACACGACCGGCACGCCCGCCCGGGGCGCAGGCTGGAAAGCCTGCGCTACACCGCTCTCCGTGATCCCCCTCACGGCCGGGAGATGCGATTCTATGGCCGATGCTCAACATCTGTACTATCTGACTAAGGACGACGCGTCGCAAGTTGTCCCCGTGCGTGATCGAACATCAGCCCATCGTATCGACACCGCGAGTTCGTGCGAATTGAATGGGCGGCTGTCGCTCCGCGTATTCGGCGAGATCAGCGCACGAAAACGCCGTCTCTGCCACTCCCCAACCGTCACCGGGTGTAACCTATGTTCCCGGTCTGTTTTGTCACCCATGTTCCCGGCCGCAACGCTCGAGTTGGGCGGCCGCGCTGAAGCAGGTCACGATCTGTTGCAAAGCTTGCAACGTGCAGTTGAAACCGCGACGCATCACTTCCGCGCCTGGTGGTCGCGAACGACTGGTCGACACGAGCGCGGACCTAAGGTGACGACGTGTGATTTATTGCTCGATCCGTACAAAGCTTACTGAGTCTTTGTTGAATTTGTTCTTGAAGCGAATCTTGATGTTCGACCGCGCTATTGAACTTGCCTGGACAAACTTGGAACGCTGGCAGCAAAGTACGATCAAGCGACGCGAGGACAGCATTACCTACAGCAACGACCTGGTCCTCGCTAAGGCGTCCCTCCTGACGTTCATTGACAGCAATTTCATAGGCCGTAACAAAAGGAATGCTCCCTTTGGGCAATTGGCGTCCCGTGACTCGGCGAATGTAGATGGCACGCACCTGACCCGGCTTCGCGACGACGAAATCTGCGTAAACCTCTGGATCGGCTTCGGTATCGTCGCCAATCAGGATGAACTTTGCTTGCGATGTAGCGTACAGAGCGCTCAGGCGCTCGGTTTTATAGCGCCTAACCGACGACAGCGACTGCCATATACTACGCAAACTAAGGCTGTAGGCCGGAAACTTGGAATCGCTTAACGCTTCAGTGATTTTGTGATCCAGAAGACGCGACGATCCGGAAATGAATCTCAGACGTTCGCCGTCCGAGCCAGGACCTAGCATTTGAGCATAGAGCTCAGGCATGCCCGCAAATACTAGTTCGCTGTGTAAAGCGCTGATTAACGCTCGCGCTGCATGACGCACGCCGGTTATTTTTACAGTATCGTCAACGTCGCTAACGATGACGAATGTATCCGCTGCGGTTGCGACGCTCGAGACGAAAAGAAGCGTAAACGTGACGCTAACAAACACCGACCGGTTAATCGATCTTTGAGACATTTTAGCTAGCCTCGGTTCATCACTATGGCTTTGCGAATCGCTATGGCTTGACACACCGCCTAGGTGAATAACAGAGCGGTTGCTGCTATGTTCGCCTCGATGGGGCCGACGTGAGGACCACAATCAATGTGGGTCCACGCGACCATGCCGTCAAGGGGTAATTCAGGAAGATAAGCCCACATTCCATGGTCCACGACGAATCCGCGACGGCTGGGATGCAGTTTGCCTGCCCAACGGCTTGAGCCTAAGCTGCACGGCCAGGGCCCACGTGCCGAAGCCGACGCGGCACGGCGGTTGCCGCGGAGCACGCGCGAAGACGCAAACCGCGACCTGCAACCGCCGTGACGCCATGATTCTTGTATGTTGACTAGCCGGCTCGGCCGACAGGCCAGCGCCGGGCCGTGACAGCTTCTGGCTCGTTAGCCGGCCCGGTGTTTGGGTCGTCCACGCTTCGACTTCGTGACTTCTTGCCTACCATACACGACGGTGAGGGTATCTCGAACCGCTTGAGCTATTGCGCCACGCAGAGGAAGGCGATGGGGCGCCTGCCACGAAGTCAAGTGTATGCCAGGGAGGACGTCCTTCGCATAAGGCACTTCTTTGAATCTGGTTCGCTCTTTAGACCGTGTCAGCCGATATGCGAAGTGCGTGAGACTCACGGTTCCGTTCGGCGTTGAGTAAAGAATGGCGTCCAAACCTATAATGCTATGACCAGCTACGACTACGTCGTTCTGCGGGCCGACCGTCCAATACGCCTGGCCCACGTCAATCGCGGCCGCCGACTTACTGCGAAAGACACTTTCGTAGTCTGAATACTTTTCGTGGCCCAAGTAGTTCATGAGCCTCTGCAGATGCGCGTCGGTTGCCCCGTGAATCGCGACGGCTGCAGCTAATGCCGCCGAAACTTCCGGTATCGGTGCGGGCGCGTCGCTGGTAACAAAGTGTATTACACCCTTCTCGTTGTCAAAGTGGTCGACGAATCCACCGAAGCGCACGGCAATCTCTTGGCAGATCTGCCTGAGGTGGCCGAGCCATTCAGAAGCGTGCGGCAGGCTGTCTACTAGCATGACGTTCAGCCGAGCATTGCGCAACGCAAAAGCGAGAGTCACGGTGCGGACATCAGAGCCAGCTGCAACGGGAATGTGTCGGGATGAAACGTGCCGAGGTCGTCTGCCATAGGCAGTACCAAGGATTGCTTCTATTCCTCTCGACCAGTTTTCCGTAAGGTCCACCCATTGGAGATCGTGCAACGTTTCTCCCGTGCCAATAGGACGCCGAGGGATTGTCGTCGGAGACAGTTTGACCGGAATGAACCAGATCCGCTCTGCCGTCCGCAAGCGAAGTTCCTCGATTGCGAGCGCAAGTTCTTCGTTCATGAACGATTTGTCCCGCTTGTAGTAGGCCGGAGAAAAGCAGGCGATGAATAGCCAGCCTTCTTGAATCGCCTTGCGTATGGCTTCGCGCCAGCGTTGGCCCGGCTGGAGTTCGTCACGGTCGAGCCATACCTCGATGCCCCGTGACCGAAGGTCACGCGCGAGGCGAGCAACCAATGGCTCGTCCTCCCGGACGTACGAAATGAAGACGTAGCGGCCACGGCCCATTCGAGCATAGTAATACTGAAGTTCACCGACGCTTGAATCGGTGCGCGCTGCGGTCCGGCTAACGGCGTGAGCCTAAGCTGCACGGCCAAGGCCCCGTGCCGAAGCCGACGCGGCACGGCGGTTGCCGCCAAGGAGTTGCGGAGCCACGACTGGCGAACTGCAACCACCGTGACGCCACTCACACTCGTATGTTGACTAGGCAGCTCGGCTGCCGGGCCAGCGCCGGGCCGTGTCGGCTTCCGGCTCGAGTTGGGCCGCGGGGATGTCTGGTCGCCTATTTTCGGTTCTTGAGGTTTGAAAGCAATGTTTCATATTGTTCGTGCGGGCCAATCCAAAACCAAAGAATAGCTCCCGGCTCACGTTGAATACCGACGGCGCGATAGTCGCCACCGACTCGGACGGACATGATTGCTCTGGTCGGATGCACGCGCTTATAGTGAAGACTCGGATGCCAGGGGTTGGCGCGAAACAATAGATAGGCCGCGACCGCCTGCTCACGCACATTCCGCGGAAGGTCAGCCAGAAGCTTACGGAATGCCGAATTAGCGCGAGACTTCAAAGCCTTTCCGGATCGAGTGGCTCAGTAAGGCCTGCTTCATCCTCGCCGATAGCTTCATCGGCCATTTGCGATAGCAGATTCTCCGATCGCGCGAACAGATCATCCCAGCGACGTTCCGACTCGAGTTCTGCAAGAATCCACGCACCGGCTGTCTCTTGCTCGACTTCCGGAAGCTTCGACAGTTCAGATACTGCTCGCTCCAAGACCTTACCCATACGTAGATTCTAACCCTTTCGCCGCCTCGATGCTTCCCCCTTGATAAACGGCACTCATACGTGCTGGTGGCGAAAGCGGCATGATCACTTTCTTCTATGGTCCTGCCGTAACGCACACAGGACTGACGTTGAGCACCCGGACACCCCGAACAGAACGGTGCACACGAACGAATGCACTGCACGCTCAAAGCCGAAACAACTCGACCGCCGGAACAGACCATGGACCGTCAGCAGAAGCGTTTCGATGAATTCCGGAACATGTTCAACAACGAGCGGCCGCACGAGACGCTCGGACAGAAACGTCCGGCTACGATCTACCGTCCATCGCCACGGCCGTATCCGGAGTCACTGCCGCCCATCGAGTACGCCGGCCACCTCGAGACGCGAAAGATCTCCCACAACGGCATGATGCGCTGGAAGCGCGAGCGGATCTTCACGAGCAAAACACTCACCGGCGAGTGGGTCGGTCTTGAAGAGATCGATGACGGCATTTGGTCGCTGTACTACGGACCGGTGCTGCTGGCCCGCTTCGATGAACGGGAGATGCGATTCTCTGGCTGATGCTCAACATCTGTACTGCCTGAGAAAGGACGACGCTTCGCAAGTTGTCCCCGTGCGTGATCGAACATCAGCCCATCGTCTTGACACCGTGTGTTCGTGCGAATTGAATGGGCGGCTGTCGCTCCGTGTATTCGGCAGATCAGCGCACGAAAGCCCCATCTCTGCCACTCCCCAACGGTCACCGGGTGTAACCTATGTTCCCGGTCTGTTTTGTCACCCATGTTCCCGGCCGTACGCTCGAGTTGGGCCGCGCGGCATGACCTGTCCCGCTTCTCTGTCTGGCGCGACTTCACAAGCAGGAGGTGATCTGAGAGAAGCTATGATGCGGGGGAACCATGATCTACCAAGCAGTAGACGTTTGCCGCGGGAGTTTTTACCTAGGGCGCGTGCATACGAATAGCTCGTAGGTTCCGGGCTCGATGTGCGAATGGTTCAAGAGCAGGGATCGCGCCTCGAAGCCGGCCGCGGTTAGCATCTGAAGCCACTGGTTGCGCCCAAAAAGCCCCTCAACGTGGTGGTCCATCTGAACGCGCAACGTACCATCCTCTTCGCGCATTAGAAACGCGTAGTCGATTACGTATGTCTCATCCTCCGGATTGGGATCCCATCTCCACTCGAGATAACGCAATGAGCGATGTGGACCGTCGCTACCTCCGTGGTCTGTCGCGGAGTTAAAGGTTTCACGAACAAAATTCGGTGCGAATAGCGCGGCGCCGCCCGGCCGGCAATGGATGTAGGCGGTATCCATGGCTCGGCGGAGATCGATTTCGCTTGTCATATAAGCGATGGCGTCATGGATGAAGAGGCAATCGAACGTTCGCCCAAGTCGGACGTGGCGCATGTCTCCGACATGATGCTCGCATTCCGGATTGAGCTTCCTACTCACAGCGATCATCTCTTGGGAAAGGTCAAGCAGAGTGATATCAAATTGCTTCTTAAGATGTGAGGCATTGTTTCCGCCGCCACTTCCTAACTCTAGGAGCGTACGGCACGGCCACTGGCATGTGCCAAGCAACTGCTGCTGATAGAAAGCAGCTTCTTCTGCATACAGGCCTGGTGGCGACAGAAGGGGCCACCACTCCGCGAGTTCGAAGTACAGTTTGGGCTTTGAGTGCGGTCCCTCGGCCGATGTGATCGCTACTTGCTCGTGCACTTCGTGCACTTCATTCCGCAACCGCTCTGACATTTGTGACATGTTGGCGAGCACTTATGGCATCTGCTGGCGTCCGCGTCAGCATACTGCTCGCAGTAGTCCTCTCCGAAATGAAGTGCGTAGAGTGCCTTGGTTTCTTCGAAACTTCTGCTGAGATTCCTTGCATCTTCCTCGCCTCGCATTCCGAAATACGGGAAGTGATGGAGAAAGTAACCGAAGAGATGCTCGCAATCCTTTGCATATGCGCGTGTGTCCAGAATGTGTTGGTGCCAGAATAGGTCGATGTCCTTGGTGGGTACGGCGGACCCATTGGGATCTAAACGAATCATACAAAGGTATCGTCGATAACGCTTTTCGACGAAGTCGACCTGGTCTTGGGTCCAGCCCTGCCCTTCTTCTTCATCCATTAGTTTTCGCTTGACCATATAAAGATCAACGGAGTCGATGTCCCTCATTACCTCCTCGGCTGTAAGTGAGAACGACAACACAGCTGCGGTGGCAGTCATAACTGACCTCCTCTTTCTTAGGGTGCGTTGTGGGCTCCGACGCCCGTCAGAACCGTACGCCCGTTTTCAAAGGATAACAACAACCAATTCTGGCGCATGGCATCTCTGCGACTGAACTGCTGCGCCGCGCCTCGCCCGCATGAGTGACGACGTCGTCCTTCGTCGGCCCAACGCTTCAGTTTAAGCCGCACGGCCGGGGCCCACGTGCCGAAGCCGACGCGGCACGCCGCCTGCCGCATGTAACTTGACGCGTTTGCGGGCGGCGTGCCGCCGTGATTCTAGTGAGTTGACGAGCCGGCTCGGCCGGCAGGCCAGCGCCGGGCCGTGTCGGCTTCTAACTGGAGTTGGGCAGCGGTTGTGCCGTCAGGTGCGTCGCCGCGTGCGGTGCGTTACTGACCTGGGCTTTTTAGCTTTGTTGATGGTCTTTGCGATGCGTGCAATGCGCTTACCTGGCTGGTCGTACATTTCCCTCAGAACATGTTCGATAATTTCATATGCATCCAGGATATCTTCTCGCGTGATAGCGGATGAATGCGCACCTGCGTTACCGAGCCACTTGATTGCCATGAGCTCATTCGCGAAGGCATTGCCGCACGTCGCTGATAGCTGGATTCTGGAGTGGAGCGAAAGGGGTCGTCTTTGGCCGTTCTGGATAGCGGTTTTCTTGATTCCCAGGTGGTCTAATAGCTTTTCGACGCTGGCGCGAACTCGGTTCGCGCAAGATTCGAGGTCACTCCAGAACGCCGAAAACGAGCGCTCGACCTGCTCACGAACCTCAGTAGGCACCGCCTCGGATATGTTGATAACGCGTAGCGGCGGCTGAAAGAAACGGGGAACCGATATGTCGAGATAATGGACATTGGATTCGGACAACTCGCTTGCAAAAAACACCTGTTCAACGTGTTGCTTGCCTGCTACCGCAATCCACTCGCCGCATCTACAGCTCAGCATGCAGACGAACCGCCGATCGGTCCACTCAGGGTCCCACGCCTCGTGATAGCCAGCGTTCTGAGATTCGATACCCTCGTAAACGTGGACCGTACCCGGCGATACCGTGAGAGTCTTTTGTTGACAGTTAGGACACGACCAAGGTACGACGCGTCTTTCAGCGAGCTCGAACTCTTCAGGCCAATCATCGCGACGCATCGGGCATTGAGTTTACCAGCAGAAGAAGCTCGACGGGTTTGGACTAGCGCGGCAGATCATGAAGAGATTGCGATTGTGGCGTGGTATCGCGAGGGAAGCCGATAACCCGCACACCGACTCGCGGCCGTCACGTCTGCCCAACGCCATACTCAGCTCCCCTCAAGTTCACGGAAGTATTCCGTCGACCATACATATCCTTCGACTCTCCCCCCAACGTGCTGTCCATTCCCCTACGCCTCTCCCCACGTGACGCTAACGCTCGCGAGACCGCGCAGAATGTCGCCTAAGCAAATTGGTCCATCGCATTTCGTGGCACAGCGTGTTTCGTTGTCCGCGATTTGACGGCGGTCCGTTCACGCGAATCGGCAGCCGCAGGCCTGTCGGGAAAGACAGATGTTCTGTTACAAACGACGAGCCTTCGCGAGGCCGTGCCGGCTCCCGCTCTCAGGGTGAGGGCCCGACGCAGTCGCTTCGCTCGTTCCAATGACATGCCCCTTCCCGTGCCCGCTCCCGTGCCCGCTCCCGCGCCCGGCGTGGGGAGCGTCAGCGATCCAATCGCGATTATGCGGAAGCGACCGGGCACGCCCGCCCCCGGGGCGCAGGCTGGAAAGCCTGCGCCACACCGCTCTCCGTGATCCCCCTCACGGCCGACTGCCCGCCCCGCCCGTACATTGGGTGTGGGTCGCCCATTTCCGCGTATTCTGATTCCAATTTCCGGCAGTTTTGGGTCCGTCACCGCCGCGCGGCCTGTGAGAGGGCGTGCGGGTGGTGGCTTTGCCGGGGGGTCCGAGGAGAGTTCATGAAGGGTCTGAGGGTCATCGCCTTCGGGACGATGCTGCTCGCTGCGACGGCCGCGATGGGGTCGGTGTTTACTTCCAACGGGGCGGGCGGCGGGAACTGGAACGCTTCCGCGACGTGGGGCGGTGCGGGCGTTCCGGGGTCGTCCGACCAGGTGTTCGTCACGTCCGGCGATACGGTCTTCGTCAATGACTTGGAGAACGCGACCTCGATCGCCATCGACAACGCCGCGACGTTGCGGATGGATGCAGGCGGCGTGTTGTCGGTCAGTGCCGCGGCAACGGCGCTTTCGGTCAATGCGCCCGCGACGACGGGCACGTCGACCCTCCAATTCGCCGGCGGCACGCTGACGGTCTCGAACGGCAGTCTCGGCGTCAATGGCGGCGGCAGCGGCGTGGCGAAGATTCAGTTCACGGCCACGGGCGGCATCCTGAGCGTCAAGAACGACCTCACCTTCACCAGCTCGCCCAATGCACAGATTGATTTCCTGAGCAGCGGCACGATCAATATCGGCGGCAATCTCGGCTCCGGCGGAACGATTACGAGCACGACCTCGACGTTCAATTTCAACGGCAGCGGCAGTCAGACGATCAACGGGCCTTACACGTTCTATAATCTAACGATCGCGAAGTCGGCAGGGACGGCGACGCTCAATGCGTCGACGTTCGTCAATGGCAATTTGACGATCTCCAGCGGTATTTTCGACGACGGCGGCAATCAGATTACGCTCAATGGCGGCGGCACGTCGAACGTCAATATCGGGTCGAGCGGCGTCCTGAAGCTCGGCAGCGGCACGTCCAATACGCTGTTTCCGATCAACGTCAATCCGTCGAATCTTTTCTTCAGCCCGGGCAGCGCCGTCGCGTATCACTCCGCACTGCCGCAGACGATCAATACGGCGATCACGTACCGGCGCCTCTTCGTGCAGACGATCGGCGGGCCGGTGACGCATTCGTTTACGGGGACGCTCAATGTCGCCGAGGATTTGAACGTCAATAACAACGGCGCGAACACGGCGACGCTGTCGGTGGGAGCGGCCACGCTCAATGTCAACACGGACATCAGCGGCGACGGTACGGTCAGCGTCGGCTCGGGATCGATTTTCGTCGGCGGAAACTGGAACAGCGCCGTCTCGATCTCCGCGGGATCGAACAGCACCGTGACGTACAACGGCGGCGGCTCACAAAGCGTGCGCGTCGCCGGCTATTACAATCTCGTCGTCAATAAGGGCGGCGGCACCGCGACGCTCGCCGGCGCGACGTCGGTCGCGAACAATCTCACCGTCATCGGCAGCGGCACGCTGGCCACCAACGGCAATCCCGTCACCGTCAGCGGCGCGTTCTCCAATACCGCCACGTTCAACGCCGGCTCGAGCACGATCATCTTCCTGGGATCGATCACGAACAACGGCACCATCAGCTCTTCCAGTGCGACGTTCCAGCTCAACGGCACCGTGCATCAGGTGTGGTCGAGCGGATCGAACATCACGCTGACCGGCCTCGCGATCAACAATGCCGCGGGCGCATCGATCGGCAACAACACCACCGTCAATGGCTCGCTGCTGCTCAATGGCGGCAACGTCAATCTCAGCGGATCCTTCTTCATCGACGTCCTGGCGACGGTGACGCGCAACAGCGGCTGGTTCCTCGGCCCGTTGACGATGGGCTTCAATCCCTCCCCCGCCCGCCGCATGCATCTCGGCACGTCCGCCGCGTATCTGCCGATCGACATCGACGCCGGCAGCGCCGGCACCGTGACCGCGCAGGCGATCGAGGGACAGCACCCGAACAAGACCGGCACGCGCGTCCTCGCGCGCTACTGGACGATTGGCGCGTCGACGGTCACACCGATCGACAGCCTCACCTTCAATTACAACGCGACCGACGTCACGAGCGGCGTCGAGATGCAGTTCATGCTCGGTCATTACAGCGGCACGTGGACGCGCGACGGCGACGTCGTCAGCGAGGCGCTGCACACCGCCACGCTCACGAACATTTCCACCTACATGGCCGACTGGGTCGTCGGACACGCCGGCAGCATGGGCGGCGCGGGCAAGCTGTACATCACGCAGGTGAACGGCGGCTCGAGTCCGTACGTGAACACGCCGTTCAGCGTGGACGTCCAGGCGCGCACGGACGACAACACCGCAAACGGCAACGCGTTCTCATCGTCGACGGTCGACGTCACGCTCGCCGCCGGAAGCGGATCGCTCGGAACCGCGAGCGCAAACCTGATCGCGGGCTCGAGCTTCGTCACCGTCTCCAACCTCACCTACGACACCGCGGAGTCGAACGTTCAACTCACGGCCGGAACGTCGTCCGGCGACGCGATCGACTCCGGCACGAGCGCGTCCTTCAACGTGCTCTCCGCGCCGACGACCCTCACCGTCACCAGCATCAACGACAGCGGCGCCGGCACGCTGCGCGACGCGATCGATCTCGCCGAAAGCGGCGGATGCGGAACGCCGTGCACGATCAACTTCTCGACCAGCGGCAACATCGTGCTCGCATCATCTCTGTCGACGATCACGCGCAGCGATCTCACCATCAACGGCTACAGCGCGCCCGGCGCGTCGCCCAACACGAACGCGTTCGGCCTTCCGTCGAACGCCGTCATCACGCTCTCCGTCGACGGCGCGAGCACCGTCACCAACGGCTTCACCATCACCGGACAGAACGACGTCATCAAAGGGCTCGCGATCAAGAACTGCACGAACGACGGCGTGCACTTCGGCGGCACCAACACGGGATCGAAGGTCGCCGGCTGCTTCATCGGCACCGACGCGACCGGCACCATCGCCGCGCCGAACGGGAACGGCATCGGCTTCACGACGTCGAACAGCGGCAGCGCCGGCGGCACCGCGAACGCCGATCGCAACGTCATCAGCGGCAACTCGATGTACGGCATCTACGCCGGCACGAACTCCACCAACATCGCCATGTACGGCAACTACATCGGCGTGAAGGCGAACCTCTCCGGCGCGCTGCCTAATGATGATGGAATTGAAGTCACGCAAGCGTCCACCGCCATGATCGGCATATTAGGCGGCGGAAATCTCATCAGCGGCAACAACGGCGAAGGCATCGAGATGCTCGGCAGCGCCAGCATCCTCGCCAACCTCATCGGAACCAACGGCACCGGCACCGCGGCCATCCCGAACGACTCCGGCATCTACCTCGGCGCGACGTCGAACAACGTCACGATCGGTCCCTCGGAACTGAACGTCGTCAGCGGCAACACGAACAACGGAATCGAGGTCCAGGGCACGAACATCACCGTCGACAACGCCTACGTCGGCGTCGGCCTGGACGGCGTCACCGCGATTCCGAACGGCGGCATCGGCGTGCGGATCTCCGGCTCCGGCGCGAACAACTCGATTGGTGCAACAGCGGCGAACAAGATCGCGCACAACACCGGCGGAGGCGTGAGCGTCGCGACGAGCGCGCTCGGGGTCGGCAACGTCATTCGCAAGAACGAGATTCATTCGAACGCGAACGGCACACCGGCGATCGATCTCGCCGAAGACGGGATCACGCCGAACGACGCGACGGATTCGGATCTCGGTCCGAACAATCTGCAGAACTTCCCGACCATCTCCAGCGCAGCGGTCATCGGCGGCAACGTCTCGCTTTCCGTGTCGGTCAACTCCAGCGGCGCGACGACCGGCACGACGCACTTCATCATCGACGTCTACAAGGCCGACTCCTCCTCTCCCGAACAGGCGCTCGAGTACCTCGGCAGCTCCGGCTGCGTCGCCGGACCGGTGCTCACGAATTACGCGTTCAGCGTGCCGGCCGGTACGACCGTCAACGGCAACAAGATCGTCGCGACGGCGACGAGCTACATGTCGTCCTGCGCGACGGTGACGGACGGCACCTCGGAGCTCTCCGCCGCCGTGACCGCGACGGGCGACATTCACTGGATCAACAGCAGCGGCGGCAACTGGGAGACGCCGAGCAACTGGAGCCCGGCAGCTGTTCCGACGTCGAGCGACACGGTTTACATCGACGCGAGCGGCACATACAACGTGCAGATCAACTCCGCGGCGACCGCGGGAGCGCTGCACGTCGGCACGGGCACGACCGGCACGCAGACGCTGACCATTCCCGGCGGCGCATCGCTCACGCTGTCGTCGCCGAGCGACGTCACGACGACGGGCAATGTCGCGCTGAGCGGAACGCTCACCGGCAGCGGATCGCTCGACGTCAACGGCGTGCTCGATTGGAACGCCGGCACGATCAGCGGCGTCGCCGCGCTCAACATCAAGGCCGGCGGCACGCTCAACGTCAACACCGCGTCGACGAAAACGCTCAGCCAGCGCCTGCTCACGATCCTGGCCAGCGGCAGCGCGAACTGGCTCGGCGGCACCTGGCTGATGCAGACCGGCGGCGGCATCGTCAACAGCGGCACGTTCGACATCAAGTGCGATCAGTCGCTAGCCGACAACGGCAGTGACGCCGGCGTTGCCAACAACGGCACGCTACGCAAGTCCGTCACCGCCGGCACGACCTCGTTCGTCAACGTCGACTTCTTTCACAACGCCGGCACACTGGACATCCAGACCGGCGCTCTCGACGTCGCGGCCGGATCCGCCGCGTCGGCGATCGCGGTCTCCAGCGGCGCGGAGCTGCTCATCAACTCCGACACCTTCACGCTCGCCACCGGCGCGTCGATGGCCGGCGCCGGAAAGATCCACGTCACCGCCGGCACGCTCAGCGTCACCGGCGCGAGCGTCAGCGTCGAACATCTCTACCTCGCCGGCGGGGTCGTCGACGGCACCGGCACGATCACCACCGGCTCGACCGGCTCGTATCAGTGGGACAGCGGCACGATGTCGGGCAGCGGCTCGACGATCATCGCCAGCGGCGGCTCGATGCTCATGACGTCGGCCGGCTCGAAGTTCCTCGCGCAGCGCACGCTCACGATTCAGAGCTCCACGACCGTCACGTTCGGCGGCACCGGTGCGCTCTTCCTGCAGTCGGGCGGCAATATCGCCAATGCCGGCATCTTCGACATCGTCGCCGACGCGACGATCGCCGACAACGGCTCGGCCGGCGCGATCGTCAACACCAACATTTTCAAGAAAACCGGCGGCATCGGCGGCACGACCGTCATCACCAACGTCACGCTCAACAACAGCGGGACGATCAACATCCAGACCGGCACGCTCGATCCCGCCGACGTCAACAACAGCGGCGCGATCGCGATCGGCGGCACGCTGCTCGTCAACTCCAACACCTTCACGATGTCGGGCAGCACGTCGCTCAGCGGCGCGGGCCTCCTGCAAGTGACGGCCGGCACGCTCACCGTCAACACCGGAGTCACGATCGCGAACCTGCAGTTCGACGGCGGCATCCTCAACGGCACCGGCGCGTTCTTCGCGAACGCCTTCACCTGGAACGCCGGCACGATGAGCGGCAGCGGCTCGACGTCGATTCCGCTGTCCGGCACCGCGACGATCGCGACGGCCGCGAATCACGTCCTCGCGCGCACGTTCAACGTCAACTTCGGCGCGAACGCGACCTACTCCGGCAGCGGTGCGATCCTGCTGCAGTCGGGCGGCAACATCGCCAACGCCGGCACGTTCGACATCACCAACAACGGCACGTTCGCCGACAACGGATCGGCCGGCGCGGTCGTCAACAGCGGCACGTTCCGCAAGTCGACCAGCTCCGGCACGGCGACGTTCTCCAACATCGACTTCAATCACACCGGAGGCACGCTCGACCTCCAGACCGGCACGCTCGATCTCGCGGCCGGCACGTCGAGCGCGCCGATCAGCATCGGCAGCGGCGCCGCGTTCCTCGTCAACTCGAACACCTATCAGTTCGCAACCGGCACCACCGTCAGCGGCAGCGGCACCGTCTATCTCACCGCCGGCACGCTCAACGTCACCGGCAACATCGCGATCCCGCAGTTCAACTACGGCGGCGGCACGCTCGACGGCACCGGCACGCTCTCGCTCACCAACACCGCGACTTGGGACTCGGGAGTCATGCAGGGCGGCGGCACGACGACCGTCGATCCGTCGGCGACGCTGACCATCGGCTCGGCCGGCTCGCACTTCCTCTCGAACCGCACGCTCACGACCGCGGCCACCGGCACGATCACGTACGCGAACAACGGCGCGCTCTTCCTGCAGAACGGCTCCTCGATCAACAACGCCGGCCTCTTCGAGATCACCGGCGACGGCTCGCTCAACGACAACGGCGGCGCGGCCAGCTCGTTCACCAACACCGGCACGCTGCGCCGGTCGACGAGCACCAACCCCGCAATGTTCAACAACATCACGCTCAATCACAACGCCGGCTCGCTCGACGTCCTCACCGGCACGCTCGATCTCGCGGCCGGTACGTCGAACGCGCCGATCTCGATCGCCGGCAGCGCGTTCTTCCTCGTCAACTCCAACACCTTCACCCTCGGCGCAGGCACGACCGTCAGCGGCGCCGGCACGCTCTCGCTCACGGGCGGCACGCTCAACGTGACGAGCAACGTCTCGGTGCCGCAGTTCGTGATGTCGGGCGGCATCCTCGACGGCACCGCGACGCTGTCGCTGACCAACACCGCCGACTGGAGCGCCGGCACGATGCAGGGCGGCGGCACGACCGCGCTCAATTCCGGCGCGACGATGACGATCAGCAGCGCGTCGGGACGCTTCCTCAGCAACCGCACGCTGTCCACCACCGGCACCGCGATCGTGACGTTCACCGGCAGCGGCGCGCTGTTCCTGCAGAGCGGCGGCAACATCGCCAACGGCGGCACGTTCGTCACCGACGTCGACGCGACGTTCGCCGACAACGGCTCCGCCGGCGCATTCGTCAACAGCGGCACGTTCCGCAAGCAGACCACGACCGGCACGACGTCCTTCAGCAATCTCGCGTTCAACAACAGCGGCGGCCTCGTCGACCTGATGACCGGCACGCTGTCGGTGCAGTCGTACACACAAAGCGCCGCCGGCACATTGAAAGTCCGCCTCGGCGGCACAGCGCCGACCGCGTTCAGCAAGCTCGCCGTGTCGTCATCGCCGAGTCTTGCCGGCACGCTGCAGATCACGCTCAACGGCCCGTATCAGCCGGTCGGCGGCGACACGTTCCGCATTCTCACCAGCCCAGGCGGCGCGCACACGGGCGACTTCACGCATCCGTATTCGTATCCCGCGCTCAGCGGCGGCCGTACGTTCAGCGACGCGTTCGACAGCACGGGTCTGCTCCTCACCGTCAGCGGCTTCGCCGATCTCTCGATTGCCAAGAGCGCGGCGTCAAACAACTTCCCGACCAGCGCTCCGATCATCTACACGCTCGAAGTCAACAACACCAGCCCCGACTTCGCGAACAACGTCTCCGTCACCGACACGCTGCCCACCGGACACACCGCCATCAGCGCCAACGGCAGCGGCTGGACGTGCAACGTCGTCGGCGCCACTGTCACCTGCAACGCCAACGCCGCGCTGCCGGGCGGCATCGCGCCCGACATCTTCGTCAACGCGACGACGCCGGCCACGCCGCAGACGTTCATCAACACCGCAACCGTGTCGTCGTCGAACGATCCGAACGGCACGAACAACAGCGGAAACTGGACGATCACCGTCGGCTCGCCGACCGTCGATCTCGACGTCAGCTCGCTCAGCCCCGCCTCGCCGGTCGCGCAGAGCACCGCGTTCACGTTCGACTTCATCATCAAGAACAACGGTCCGGCGACTGCGACCGGCGTCGTCTTCACCGCGCCGATTCCGCCGCAGATCACGTACAACAACGCGACGCCCGACCAGGGCTCCTGCAACTTCGCCTCGAACACCGTCACCTGCAACCTCGGCACGATCGCCTCGCTCTCCGCGCCGCACGTGCTCTTCAATCTCACCACCGGCACCACGCCCGGCACGCACTACGTGACCGGCAGCGCGACCGCGGCGGAGACGGATTCGAATGCGGCCAACAACTCGATCCCGACAGGCGTGCAGGTCATCGGCGCGACGCTCACCGTCACGAACACGAACGACGCCGGCGCCGGCTCGCTGCGCCAGGCACTCATCGACGCCGCGAACACGAGCGGCTGCCCCGCGCCCTGCACGATCGGCTTCAACATCACCGGCAGCGCGCCGTTCACGATCCAGCCGCAGAGCGATCTGCCGCCCGTCCCGGCGAGCGCGATCGTCGACGGGCTCACACAGCCGGGATGGAGCGGCGCGCCGGTCGTCATTCTCGACGGCACCCTCACCCCCACCACCTATCTCCTCACGCTCAGCGGCGGCAGCTCCACGGTCCGAGGCTTCTCGCTGGTCAACGCGACGAAGGGACTCTGGATCAACAGCAACAACAACGACGTCGAGAGCAACTACATCGGCATCACGCCGGCGCTCGCGGCCGCGGCCAATGCGTACGGCATCGTCGTCGACGGCAGCAACAACCGCATCGGCGGCACGAGCGGACTCGCGAACACGATCGCGCAGAACACGAACAGCGGCATCGTCGTCGTGACCGGCAGCGGCAACGAGATCACCGGCAACGACATCCACGCCAACGGCAGCATCGGCATCGACCTCGGCAACGACGGCACGACCGCGAACGACGCGACCGACACCGACACCGGCGCGAACAATCTCCAGAACTTCCCGACGCTGACCGCCGCATTCGTGGATGCGTCGAACGACATTCACCTGCAGTACAACATCGACTCCAGCGGCGCGGCGAACACCGGGAGCATCCTCGTCGAGTTCTTCAAGGCCGACTCCGCCGTCAGCGGCGAAGGTCAGACCTTCCTCGCGCGCGCCTGCTTCGCGTTCGACGCCTTCGGCGCCGGCTCGTCGTTCAACGCACCGTCCGTCGCGGTCGGCGATCCGATCGTCCTCACCGCGACCGCGTACAGCGACACCAACTGCACGACAATCTCCGACGGCACGTCCGAATTCTCGAACGTCGTCCTCGCGGCCGCGTGCAGCGTTCCGCCCGCGACGCTGAACGCGCCCGCGAACGCGTGCGCGAATTCGACAGCGAACGCCGCGAGCGTCACCGCGCCGACCGCGACGCAGTGGGATTGGACGGTCACCGGCGGCGCGCTCCTCAGCGGACAGAACACGCCGAACATCACGTTCAGCGCACCCGCGAGCGGCACCGTCAACATCAGCGTCACCGTGCGCGACAACAACGGCTGCCCGAACACGCAGTCGTCGATCGTCACCGTCATCGCCGCGCCCACGCCGACGATCACCGGCCCGACGACATCGTGCGCGGGATCTCCGATCACGCTCGATGCGGGCGCAGGCTACACGTCGTACTCCTGGTCGACCGGTGCAACGTCGCAGACGATCTCGGTCTCGCCGGCGACCACGACGACCTACACCGTGATCGTCAGCAACGGCACGTGCAGCGGCAGCGACACGCACACCGTCAACGTCAATCCGCTGCCGGTCGTAAACATCACCGGTCCGACGGCCTCGTGCGCCGGCACGCCGATCACACTCGACGCCGGTCCCGGCTTCGCGACCTATTCATGGTCCACCGGCGCGACGACACGGACCATCACCGTCTCGCCAACATCGACGACGACCTACAGCGTCAACGTCACCAACGGCAGCGGCTGCGCGGGGAGCGACACGCACACCGTTACCGTGGGCTCGGCGCCGGTCGTCAACATCACCGGCCCGACGACGTCGTGCGCAGGAACTCCGATCACACTCGACGCCGGTCCCGGCTTCGCGACCTATTCATGGTCAACCGGAGCGACGACACAGACGATCACCGTCTCGCCGACATCGACGACGACTTACAGCGTCAACGTCACCAACGGCAGCGGCTGCGCCGCGAGCGACACGCACACCGTCAACGTCAATCCTGCACCGGTCGTGAACATCACCGGCCCGACGACGTCGTGCTCCGGATCTCCGGTCACGCTCGATGCCGGCGCGGGATTCGCGACCTACGCCTGGTCGACCGGCGCAACGACGCAGACAATCACGGTCTCGCCGTCGTCGACGACCACCTACAGCGTCAACGTCACTAACGGCAGCGGCTGCGCGGGCAGTGACACGCACACCGTTACCACGAGCTCGCCCACCGTCAACATCACCGGTCCGGCGACCTCGTGCTCCGGATCTCCGGTCACGCTCGACGCGGGGCCGGGCTTCGCGGCGTACGCGTGGTCGACCGGCGCAACGACGCGCACGATCACGGTCTCGCCGTCGTCGACCACGACCTACAGCGTCAACGCCACCAACGGCAGCGGCTGCACCGCCACCGGCACGCACACCGTCACGCCGGGCGCGACGCCCGACGCGAGCGTGAGTGCACCGTTGTCGGTCGATGCGAATTCGACGAACAACTCCGCGAGCGTGCCGTCGCAGCCCGGCGCGACGTACGGCTGGTCGATCACCAACGGCACGATCACGAGCGGAATCGGAACGAACAGCATCCTCTTCACCGCCGGCGCATCGGGCGTGGTCAACCTCGACGTCACGGTCTCGATCGGCGGTTGCACCGCTTCGACCGCCGCCGGCATCACCATCGCCGGCGTCGCGCCGCAGTCCGACTTCGGCGTCGTCAAGCAAGGACCTTCGAGCGTGAAGACCGGCGAGCCGATCGCGTGGAACGTCGTCGTCACGAACAACGGTACAAGCGGAGCAACGGCGCAGATCATCGACACGCTGCCGTCCGGTGTCGCGGTGAACGCCGTGAACGGCGGAGCGTGGTCGTGCACCACGGCGTCGGCGCAGATCAGCTGCACCGGCTTCCTCGCCGCGAACGCGACCAACGCCATCGACGTCTTCGCCTTCGCGCCGTCGCAGCCGGGATCGATCACCAACAGCGTCGCCGTGCAGACGTCCGCCGGCGACTCGAACCCGAACAACGACACCGCGAGCGTCACGACGTCCGTCGTCGCCATCGACGCCCCGCCCTGCTCGCAGCCCGCGACGCTCGTCTCTCCGGCGAACGACGCGACCGTCACGAATTCGCTCGTCGAGTTGCGCTGGATTCCTGCCGCGAACGCAGCCGCATCGCGCGTCTGGATCTCGCGCAACGGCGAGCCCTTCGCGAGCGCCGGTGAGACGACCGGCGACTCGCTGATCACATACATCTCCGACGGCGAAGTGCTCTGGTACATCGAAACGCTCTTCGACGGCTGCGCCTCCACGCAATCCGCGCAGCGCCGCTTCGTCATCCCCTCCGGCGAATGCAACCTCCGCGCGCCGTCGATCCTCGCGCCCGCGAACAACAGCACCACCGCGAACGCACTGACCACCATTCAATGGAGCAGCGAGTCCGCCGCGATCGCGTACGAGGTCTGGATGTCGTTCGAAGGCGCCGTGCCGTCGCTCCTCGGCACGACCGCGAACACGTCATTCACCTACCTGCTCCCGCAGTCCGGCGCGTACGAAGTCTTCGTCCGCGCTCTCGGCAACCGCTGCGGAACGCGCGACTCGCAGACCGTGCACTTCCGCTACGAGCCGCCCGCCGAGTGTGCGAACCGCCCCCGCGTGATCCTCATCTCGCCGCTCGACGATGATCAGTCGACCTCGCCGGTGAGCTTCTCGTGGTCATCGAGCGCCGGCGCGACGCGGTACGAGTTGTACGTCGTGCGCGGAACGAACGCGCCGCAGCTCGTCGCCACGACGAACACGACTGCGACGACCGCACAGTTGAACAACGGCCACGTGCAGTGGTTCGTGCGCGCGATCTTCGGCGAGAACTGCTCGCCGATGGATTCGGAGCCGCGCGAGCTCGAGATCGTGAGCGCACCGAACGCGTGCGCCGCGATCCCGCCGCCCGTCATTTCCACGCCCGGCGAAATCTCCAGCGGCGTCGAGTTCCTGCTGCAGTGGACTTCGCGCCCCGGCGCCACCGCGTATGAGCTGCAGGTCGCGTCGAACAGCGACTTCTCGGGCGCGGAGACGTTCACGACGCCGACCACGATGCACGCGCTCACGCGCACGAACAACGGCAACGCGCCGCTCGCCGTTTACGCGCGCGTCCGCGCCATCGACGCGCGCTGCACGCCGCAGCCGGCCGTCACCGCCTACGGCCCGGTCGCCGCGATCTTCGTCCTGCCGCGCATCGGCGTCATCGGCAGCGTGCCGCTCGCCGATCCCGACGTCGTCCACTACACGATCAATCTCGGCTCCGAATTCGCGGGACAAACATTCACCGCGACTCCGACCGAGCCGTGGCTCACCGTCACGCCGAGCTCCGGCGTCGTCGCACCGGCCGGCACAAACCTCGACGTCACCGCAAACGGCGCAGGCCTCGGCGTCGGCGGGCACACCGGCGCCGTGAAAATCACGCTGAACACCGCGTCCGCACGCATCGCCGGCAACGCGACGACGAACGTCAATCCGTCGATCAGCATCAACCTCGTGACGCCGGTTGCGTCGACGCCGGCGAACACGCCGTCGCCCGACACGATGATCATTCCCGCCGTCGCCAACGCCGACGGCATCAACGCGCACTTCCAATCCGACGTGCGCGTCGCCAACACGTCCGCGCAGCTCATCAAGTATCAACTCACGTTCATCCCGAGCGGCGACTCCGGAATCACGAAAGGCGCGCAGACAACGTTCTCGATCGAGCCCGGCCGCACGATCGCACTCGACGACATCCTCCGCAGCTTCTTCGGCACCGGAACGTCGAACGCCGTCGGCGTACTGCAAATCAAACCGCTCACACCGACTTCGTCTTCAACGTCGAGCGCGGCGTTCGGCCCGCTGGCAAACCTCGTCAGCTTCGCGTCGTCCCGCACGTTCAACGTCACGCCGAACGGAACGTTCGGTCAGTACGTGCCCGCCGTTCCGTACGCGAACTTTGCAGACAAGTCGACGGTCCTCTCGCTCCAACAAATCGCGCAGAACTCCAAGACGCGCTCCAACCTCGGACTGGTCGAAGGCTCCGGCAATCCCGCCGACTTGTTGATCAAGGTCTTCGGCGGCAACGGACAACAGATCACGTCGTTCACGCAGCACCTCAACGGCGGACAACACACGCAGCTCAACTCGTTCCTCTTCGAGCGCGGCATCACACTCGAAGACGGACGCATCGAAGTACAAGTCACATCATCCAGCGGCAAAGTCACCGCGTACGCATCGGTGCTCGACAACGAGACGAGCGACGCCGTCCTCGTCACACCGGTCGCGCTCGGGTCGACCGGCAACACGAAGTGGGTCATCCCCGGAGTCGCGGACATCCGCAGCGGCTTCGCCGACTGGCAGAGCGATGTGCGCGTCTTCAACGCCGGCACCGAGCCCGTCGACGTGACGGCATCGTTCTACTCGCAGAGCGGCGGCGAGCCGAAAGTGCAAACGCTGACGCTCGCCGCGGGAGAAGTGAAGCAGCTCGACAAGATCCTGCCGAACTTCTTCGGTGTCACCAACGACGGCGGCGCGCTGCATCTCTCGACAGCGAAGGCGAGCCGCATCGTCGCGACCGCGCGCACGTACAACCAGACGAGCAAAGGCACGTTCGGACAGTTCGTCAACGGCGTCACGCCGTCCGAGGCGGTGGCGGTGGGAACGAGACCGCTGCAACTCCTGCAAGTCGAAGAGTCCCCGCGCATGCGCTCGAACGTCGGCTTCGCCGAAGTCACGGGCAAGCCCGTGAAACTCGAAGTGACGGTGACGCCGCCCGACGCGAAATTCGCGGCCGTGATCCAGGTCGACCTCGCCGCGAACGAGTTCCGCCAGCTCGGCTCCCTCCTCGCGGGCCTCGGACTCGGCGACACGTTCAACGCGCGCGTCAGCGTGCGCGCGATCAGCGGTGAAGGCCGCGCGACCGCGTACGCCAGCGTGATCGATTTGCAGACCAACGACCCGACGTTTGTGTTTCCGCAGTGAAGCTTGTGGAGCGGCGCCCGCCCCCGGGCGCCGCGATCTACCCATCGAGATCACATGATCCCGTTCGTCGCAACCCATGAAGAAGCTAATCAAGAAGAGAGCAGGTAAAAATTGTGATTCGCCCGTGGTCCGAAGATAGTTCCGCTAAGGTTTGCGGCCTAGCTAGCTGCGAAGCTGGCGAATCGTGGCGGCTAACTCACACAACGTGAACGTGACCTCTTACCGGTGGCGATCGCGCAGAAGGTCCCGATAGCAATACTCAGCTTCGCGATCGTCGCGGGAGTTCACCGTTTCTTTAGCTATCGCGGCATCTTGACGTTTGCCGAGAGATCATACGTATTGCTCGCCGGCCTCGAAGCCACGAATGTCCTCGATGAAGGCGTGTCGATGCAACCGCAACGATGAAGACGCTCAGAAGAATATAACCCCAGCCTCGTGCGCGCTGGGCATGATTTCGAAACCATTTCATACCGACTCACGACGACTTACGGTTCTGGGATTCGATATCGAATACGCCGACGATTCAACGGAGCTACAGCTCGCCGAAGTGTTGAACACCAATACGGGTCGCGTCCTTAAGTAGACGCTTTTTCGTGACAAGGCTATAGAAGCCGCTCTCATAAACGGATTCGATCACTTCGTACACCTCTTGATTCAAAAGAACAACGGGACGAGTAACCTGAAATTCTTTCCCACACGCATACACGACACCTGGCTTGCAGGCATGTGTGCCCATGTATTCTACTCGAGTCGGTCGCAAATACTTCCTAAACAAACGTGGTTCAACGGTGTTGAACGTGGGAGAGGAAGCGTTGACATCACGCTCAAATAGCTCGACCATACCGCCCATGTCGAAATACATGTACGTATTCGATTGCGTAAAGAGACGCACATACTCGAGAGCCTGAGCGCTCGTCGCGATCTGTACGTGGCCGAGCAAATTGTTAGGTTGCAAGACCAGAAATTCAGTGTCTCCGCAGTACAACATAACGCCTTCCGGAAACCGCGGCCAAAATCCGATCCATGAGGAACGTAATCTACAATTTTGTAGCGAGCTCAATGGAAGAGTCTTGGCCTCATATGAATTTGAGCTCGCGCCGACAAGCGCCGCAATACCGGATACTGCCAACACAACGTTTAGGATTACCAATTTGCGGTGTCGCATTTAAAGTCCTGCTTAGCCTTGGCTTTCAACATGTTAACGCGAAACAAGACGTCGCTCTTGCTAAGCGCCTGGCCGATATTCTTCATCAGACATTTAATCTCTGTCTGATAGCCTCGGCATTCCATATCATTTCGCTCATCGGGGGCCATCTCGAACTGATTCCAGCCAGCCGGCCTGGGCTTTCCGGAGGGATCCTTACATTGACCAGGGCAGGCGCCAGGGTTCTTCGTCATGAAATCGATGTGATCCTTTTCGTGCGCTTCCATGCAGCCGACGAATATTTGTTGCTGAGGCTTGACGTCCCAACAGATCGTAAAACCGCCATTTCCATCGCAACAGACATGCGCGCTCGGCGCAAGGCCCATCGGATCGGCATTCTTAATCGGATCTCCAAAAGCATAAGCAGAGCTATTAATACCGGCTTCATATCCGAGCGGATCTTCACTAACAAACCGTCCGAGAAACGCATCGTAATAGCGGGCACGATAGTAGTACACGTCTCCGGCGACAAGTTCGCGTGCCGTGTAACCGTACTTCGATGACAGTGCTCCTCCACTCCCGAACGGACGGTAGCGCGAGCCGTCGACCGGCGTACCGTTCTCCACCAGCGCGGTGATCGATCCAAGTCCGTCGACGGCGAAATACGTAACCGTGCCTGATATCGACTGACGGGCCAGGGGCTCGTCGACTCCCGGTCCGAAGATGTAATCATTGCGCGTCCCGTAGCCATCGCGTTCACGAACCCTGATTGATCAGAGACAGTGGAGCACCGGACGCGCCGGCGCGTGTGCGGCGGCCTTGCGCGTCGTATTCGAATACCTGCGGTCCGAAACTGGAGAGGCGATTGGCGTGGTCCCAAGTGAACGATCCGCTCGACCCGACTAGCATGTTGCCGTTCGCGTCATAGGTGAGTGTGTTGGAGCCGGTATACGATCGCAACCGCGTCGTGTTCTTGCCGGCGGCGTTCTGATCATATGTGAAGTTCACCAGCGCCCCGAACATCTTGGTGCCGGTGCGATTCACGATCGCGTCATAAGTCCATTCATCGGATGCACCGTCCGGATATAGCGCCTTCGTGAGCTGGTACATCGCGTCGTAATAGTACTTCGTCTGGCCGTTCGGCTGCCCGCCCGTGTTCGGAGCCGCGTTCGTGATTACGCTCGTCCGTTGGCCGAGCATCGTATAGGTGGACGTCGTCCAGTTGTAATCGTAGCCGTATTCGTAGTCGGCGACATTGCCCGACCCCGGCACGGTGTTCGATACGCGTGTCACTCGTCCTTGCAGATCATATTCGTATTTCCTTTGCTGCCCGTTCGGAAACGTGATGGCGTCATATTGCCCGTTCAGCGTATATGTGTACGAGAACGAACCCGGGATCGTGCTCGCGGTGATCGAATCGACCCCGCCCGCACCATAGCCATACGAAACCGTAATCGGAGGCTCGCTCGATCCGGACGGCGGCGTAACGGTGTAACTGGCAATCTGCGGCTGGCCGAGGACGTACGAATATGTGATCTGGTAACCGCCGAGGCGTTCTTCTTTCTGAAGCCGGAATCGCTCGTCGTATTCGATGACGTCTGTGTATTTGAGGATGCTGTTTACGACCTCATTCGCGCCGGCCGGCAGATTGCCGAGCCAACTGTAGTTCACGGTTACACTCGTTGCTGGATATTCAAGCTTCGTCATATGACCGAATGCATCATAGGTATAGTTGCGCACTGTTCCTCGTCGATCCGTGACTTGGGTCAGCGTGCCGGATTCGCCTCCGACGTATCGCTCGACGTTGCCATCGGGAAACGTGGTCGACGCGAGGTTGCGGTTTGCGTTGTATGCATAGATGGTCGCATTCGCGTTGGCGTCGGTGATCGAGTGCAGTAGGTTATATTGGTAGGACTTGAGGGTTGCATTGCCGGCAGCGTCGACGGACTTGATCAGCCTCCCCAGAGCGTCATATCCCTGCTTCGCAACACGACCGTTGGGATCAGTAACCACCGTATAAATCAGTCCGTCCGACAGGACGTAATTGTCATACGAATACGTTGTCGTGAAATTCAGCGTAGAGAATGCCGACGGCTTCGGCAACGTAACGGATGCTATGCGCCCGAGCGCGTCGTACGAGTAAGAGGTCGATTGTCCGGTGGTGTTCGTCGACGACGTCATTCGGCCGAGCGAGTCATAAGCGTACGCGACGGCGCCGGGCGAGGTGTAAACAGACGTGAGATCACCAGCTGCGTTGTAGAAATACTGTGTATCGACTCCGAAGATTGTACTGATCGCCACCTGGCCATGAGAATTGTAGGTATGCGAGGCGACCTCGTCGGCCGTCGTCCCATCCTTCCGAATCCGATAGACCTGTTTCAGCGCTCCCGGCGCAGGACTGCCTGTGAAATACGTGTATCTCGATCCTTGCCATGTCGCGGGCTGATTAGACTTAATCGAGGCCACCTGGTCGGGAAACGCCGAGTCGTAAGTGTAGGTGAACGTGACATCACCCTGTGCCTTGGTGGCAATGTTCCCGCGGAGGTTGTAGGTGTAGCCTGTTGAGAAGCCGAGATCGTCTGTTGTGACTGCGGGCTGTCCCGAAGCGTTGTAGGTGACGTGGTTCGTTATCTGCCCGCCCGCATTGAACGTGAATGTGCGCGTCCCAAGGGAGTGGGTCTTATTCACCGATCCGGCGGAGTAGGTGTATGTGTACTTCTCACCCGTCGAGGAGGAGGGATTGGCGTCGTTATACTCACCCTCGGTGTAGCTCTTTAATTTCCCGTTCGTGTACCACGCGATGTCGGAGATCACGCGATGCCAGCGATCCTCGATGCGACTGATGGCCGGTCCGAAGCGGCCGGCGATGTAGCTGTAGTATGTGCTTCGCTGCGACGAATCCGACGAAACGATGGGATCAGAAACACTGGTAAGCGTCGCAGCAGCCGATTCATAGAAGTACTTGACCGTCCGGCCGGTATGATCGGTCACCGACGCAATGCGGCCGTTCGGCCCCCAGGTGACGTCGACGTATCTTCCTGATCCAGCGGCATCGGCCAGCCGCTGCACACGCCCGTTTGCGTCGTACGTAAACGTGATCGCATTCCCGTAGTCATCGGTCACTGATTGCAGCGAGCCATCGGCGCCGAAGAGGTAGACAGTGCGCGAGTTCTGAATTGCTAGAGACCACGTGCTATTGCCGTTGTGAACGAGCGAGTCGCGCCGGCCGAACGGCGGGCTGAAGGTGCCGCCGCCCGAGTTCGTGAAGCGCGACACCGTGCCGTTGGGCATCAAGACGTTTGCCTCGTACGAGTACGTGTTCGGAGCGGATTGCAAATAGACGGCGTAGTACAGATGCGCGGTGAGGCTCGATGACCAGCCGGCGCCGAGCGGTCCGTCCGATGGTCGGGCGCTGTCGTAGCGCCGCGACACCGTCAGCGGGAACCCGACGGTCGAAATCTGTAGATCAGTCACCTGATCGACGTACGTACCGAAAGCGGGATAGCACGGCGAGGCCGAGCAGTTATGGCATTCGGGATCGCAGACCGGCGGATTCGTGTCGGGCGGCGGCGGCGCGGCGGGTTGCGACGGGGGAACGCAAAACGTAGCCGACACCGAGAGGGTGATACAGAGCGTACACACGGACAGCAGCAGGACACGGACCAGCTTCATTGTGTTCGATCCTTTATTCATAGCGCACCGTGATCAGAGGCTTGATCACCGTGGAGCTGCCAGCCGAATCGGTGACTGTGATCGTCGCTTCATAGACGCCAGGAGCGACCCATGCGCCATTGTCGGCGCGGCCGTTCCAGGTGAGCACGATCTGACCCGGCGACTGCGAAGCAGTTGTTAAGGTCCTCAAGATGGAGCCCCAGGCCATGTTCTTGAATTCGCCTTTGATCGTGACGGGTCTCGATTGGAACGTGGTTGCATTTATGCGAAACTCTTCGACGGATGGTCCCGCCGGATTGAATACCAGCCAGGAGATCGTCAGATTCGAGAGCTGCGGAGCCGTTCCGTAAACGAGCGTCAGATTGCGCGGCCACGTGTCATCGCGGCGAATCACCGTCAGGCGGTTTGATGTGCCGATGAAGAGGCTCGTAATGCTCTGGCCGTACCAGAGGAATTCATGCGCGCCACCCGATTGAAATTCGTTAAGGAAACAATTCAGTCCCGTACACGTGGCGTCGGTTTCGCTGCCGGATACTGCCTTTCCGATGACGATGAGCGGCGTCGTTCCGCTGCACGACGGCGGAGTTCCACTGCCGACACAGTAGTTCACACGCAAGGGCTTATTCACGTACGGATCGAAGGTGATGCTGCTGTCATCGCACGGGACCAGCGTAGCGTTGTCGTTGCGGCAAAGAGCGTACGGCAGTTGCGTTGCCGTCGTTCCGGCGTAATGCGTGCCGTCGTCCCAGGTGAAGCTGGAGCCGCTGGCGGAGACGGTCACGAAATATCGGTAAGCGCCATCCGCCACGAGCTGGCCGGCGTCGTTCCTGCCGTCCCAGGTGTCTTGATAGCTGCCCGCGCCGCGGACGCCGTTGAAGAGTGTCCGCACAGTTTGTCCGGTTGCTTCGGAGCGGATTGTGAGAACTTCGGTCAGCGTCGTGGGGACATTTGACGTGTACGTGACGGTTCCGCTGGTTGCGGCGTTCAGCTGATAGACATTTTGGGACGCAGTGCAGTCTGACAGCGTGGGTGCGGTGATCGTGACCGTGAACGAACCGTACGTCGAATTCGCGTGAGCATCGGTCGCCGTGCATTGGACCGTCGTGCTGCCGGGTGGGAATGTGGAGCCCGAAGACGGACTGCATGCAGGCGTGATCGAGCCGTCGATGTTATCGGTTGCCGAGACGGTATAGCTCACGACCGGGTTTCCGCTGGTGATGTTCGACGGCAGCGAGAGTGTCGGCGCGATGGTGTCGGTGACGACGACGAGGAACGTGCCCGTGGACGTTCCATAGCTGTTTGTCATCGAACACGTCACCGTCGTCGTGCCCATCGCAAAAGCAGAACCGGAGGCGTGGTCGCAGCTCGCGCCTCCTGCGTCGAATGACACGTTGGCTCCCGACGGCGAGATCGCCTCCGCGACCACGGCTTCGGGTAGCGTGAGAATCGGCGGGCCGCCGAACGTGGAGGTGACGACGACCGAGAATGTACCGGATGTCGTTCCGAAGCCATTCGAGGCGGAACAGGTCACGGTGGTCGCTCCGATCGGAAAGAGCGAACCGGATGCGGGATTGCAGCTCGCGCCTCCGGCATCGTAAGTGACATACGCGCCCGACGACGAGGTTGCATCGGCGACAACTACTTCGGGCAGCGACAACACCGGAGGTCCGTTTGCGGATCGCTCAACGATGGACAATATGGTCGGACCGATCGTCCGCGTGCCGTTCGTATCGATCGCCTTAACGCTGACGGAGTAGTTCCCGACGCTGTACGCCATTTCCAACGGAATCCAGACCACCAGTTGAGTTGACGAAGCTGTATTCGGTTCCAATTCGAAAACCTGCCCGCCAGGTGCGGTGAAGTCGACGAGCGTCGATGACGTCCCGATGAGATTCGTTCCCTGAAGCGTCACGAACGTTTCCTGACACTCGAGAACGTAAACCTGCTGCGGAGTGACGGTGAGACCTTGCGCGTGCGCGAACACAGTCGCTGCAAGCGCGAAGCACAAGAGGATCGCCCGCGGTTTCATCGAATGCCTCGCGTGGCGTTTGGCGGTTCATCTGTGCGTACCGCGATCGTGTTCGCGGCAACCGGTCCCCATTCGCTGTTCCAGTTGATCGACACGCGATGCGGTACCTTGGATCGGTCAAGCGGGACCTCGACGATCTCTCTCGGTTCGTCTCGCTCGCCGACCCGACGACCATCAACGAACAGTTCGAGCGTCGCAGGATGGCGGCGGAATGCCGTCGCGGTCGGACCGCCTACGGAGATCCGCAGCCGGAGACGTTTCGCGCCGGCCCACACCGCCCACACATGATCGGCCGGCGACCACGTAGCATTGAGCGGTTCGATCTTCAGAGAAGGCGAAATGTCATCTTCCGTTCGCAGTCCGGTGTGATGTCCGTGATTTCCCGGCAGCTTGAAAAAAGATGTCCCGCGTCGACTCGCGAGCGAGTCAACGAAGTGCCGCTCACGATTGCCGAAGGTCAGCACTGAGTTCTCCGGCAACGGACTCGCCGCAATCGCTATGACGAAATTGTCGAGATCCGGCACAAAGATCGCGCCGCTCTCGTCGTACCCGTTCCAGTGCTCGGCAATCGCTCCGTCAATCCGAGGCTCGCGATTGACGATCGTCTTCATCACCGGACCAACAAGTTTGTTCGTTTTCGGATCGAGGAACGCCGTTCCGGCTTGCACGTGAACGCGCGAAGGCCGCGGCAGTGTGTATGTCAGCGTGCCGGTGCGGCGGTCGTACGATCCGACGGCGATTGCGGAAACATGCGCGCTTGCCTCACCGGCGTCGTAGACATCGACTACGCCGTCACCATGCCACTCGATGCGGAACGAATACGCTTCATCGGCGACAAGCCTCCCGCGATCGTCGCGTCCGTTCCATGTGAAGGAAGTCGTTCCGCGCACTTGTTCGGCACTCGCAAGCGCTCGAACTGCAAATCCATCGCGATCGAGGACAAGCACCGATGCGATTCCTGATTTTGCGAAATCGACCGTCATCGTCACGTTCTCGTGCGCGGCGATGTTAAGCGTAGACCGATCGACGTGTGCCGACGTGATGACGTGAATTGGTTGCGCTCCAGCTGCAGTAGCCGCATACAGTAGGACTGCAGAGCAGATCAAGTCTCGTCGTCGCATCCATGCTCCTTGGGTGTTTCAGCGTCGCCACCCGGCGCGCAGAAATCTCGTGAAGCCGGGGACATAACCCGAGACTTCCGCTCATAAATTTGCTGCGGGAAACGACGTGCAGTCTAGCCATCAACCCGCCTAACCGTCAATACGACAGAAAAGTCGCACTTTTTCGCCATCGTCGAGCTAATCGGTCAGTTATCCGGATTATCTGGATCGAGATTGAAAGATCGCCCATCTGAATATCAGGGTTGCTCGCGGCCTCTCGCAGGCCCAAAGAATCAGAACCATGTCCTTATCTGCGGATGTCTACCTTGTCGAGTCGCCAGCATTCGACTTGGCGTCTGCTCGGCGCGGCAACACCCATGCGATTGCGCAGCTTCTCTTCGACGCGCGCGGAGTTCATTGAGCGAATACGCGCCCTGCGGCTCGAGATAGAATCGCCGAATCCCTGCGTGATAGGCGTAATCAACTTGAAGCGATTCGGGAAGCGCGATCTCGAGTAGTTCTCGAACGAGACTGAGCAACCTCCGCAGCGCCGCATCGATCATTCCGCCATATGAGCACCGGCTCTGCCGCGCACGTTCGAGGGCAGCCGACGTAGTGCGACAAGCGACCGCCGCAACTCTTCGAATCGTTTTATCGGCGCCGATTGCCACGACCATTGCTTCTGCCGCGCGTTGAACAGCATCTGCTGCGTCTTGCTGTATGGTTCGCACCGAGCACGCTCTACTCGACGTTTATTTCTTTCCATCCTCTTATTTCTTAGGCTCGCCGTCGCAGAGGGTTGGGATCGGGCCAGTTTCGTCACACCTTAGAGGAGAAATGCAGGAATCCCGCAAATCGGCACCGCCGGCACCGGCGAATCGCACGCAGTAACGTTCACATCCCCGGGAGAGCGGGCGCGTCGCAAGACGCGCCGCGTTTTCCGCTTGTTCCCCCGCGACACTCGTCGTCGGTCCCGCGGTGTCGACCTGCCGCATCGAGGTGCCGGCGCGTGAGCTCGTGCGATCCCGTTCGCACGTTCTCCGTGGATGCCGGCTAATCCCACCCGCGCCCGCGCCCGCTTCCGCCCCGGGCGGCGGCGCGACGAGTCGCCTACGCTCGCCCACCCCGGGCGCGGGCTCGGGCGCGGGCGCGGGCGCGGGCGCGGGCTGCGCCCTCTGGCGCGCCTCTGGGGGAACGGGAGGCGCGCTGGAAGCGCGCACCACTCCACTCACTCTCAGCTAAAATAGCCCGTTTCCACGCCACGAGAGGGGCTCCGAGGATTTTCTATGCGAAGTTTGCGCGCCGCCGCGGTCGCAGTCGCGTTTCTCCTTTGCAGTAGCGCCGTCTACGCCACGTCGGCGGATATGGCGATCACCAGCACCAGCGTCTCGCCGGGCAGCATCACGCTCGATACGGGCGACATCACGTACTTCGTCAACCTGTACAACTTCGGGCCCGACCCCGGCACCAGCGCCGCCTTTACCGCGAACCTCCCTGCCGGGTCGACCTTCGTCTCCGCCACCGCCACCCTCACGACGTGCGGCCAATCGTTGGGCGTCGTCACGTGCAACTGGGCGTCATACCCGGTCGGCTCAAGCTACACCGCGACCATCGTCGTGACGCCCGGAACCGCGGGCGCGAACACGCTGACCGCGAGCATCTCCGCGGCCGACCCCGACCCCAACGCGACGAACAACAACGGCAGCGGAACCGTCCCCGTCAACAGCCAGATCGATCTCGCCGTCACCGGTATCAGCGACTCGCCGACCGACATCACCCTCGGCACCGGCAACGTCCAGTACTTCATCAACCTCTTCAACTACTCGACGTCGAAGGCAACGAACGCGCAGCTCACAATCACGCTGCCTGCGTCGTCGACGTTCGTCTCCGCGACTCCGACCGGCACCGGCGGCACATGCGGCTCTCCCTCCGGAGGCGTGCTGACTTGCTCGTGGGCCGACTATCCATCGGGCTCCAGTTTCTCCGTCACCGTCACCGTGACGCCCGGAGTTGCCGGCACGAACACGCTGAGCGCGTCGATCGCCGCGGACCAACCCGATCCCGACAACGTGACCGCGGGTCATCTCAACAGCGACACCGAGCAAACGACCGTCAACAGCCAGATCGATCTCGCCGTCACCGGGATCAGCGACTCGCCGACCGACATCACCCTCGGCACCGGCAACGTGCAGTACTTCATCAACCTCTTCAACTACTCGACGTCGAAGGCGACCAACGCACAGCTCACGATCACGCTGCCCGCGTCGTCGACATTCGTCTCCGCGACTCCGACCGGTGCCGGCGGAACATGCGGCTCTCCCTCCGGTGGCGTGCTGACGTGCTCGTGGGCCGACTATCCATCGGGCTCCAGTTTCTCCGTAACCGTGACCGTCACGCCGGGAGTCGCCGGCACGAACACGCTGAGCGCATCGATCGCCGCGGATCAGCCCGATCCCGACAACGTGACCGCCGGTCATCTCAACAGCGACACCGAGCAAACGATCGTCAACAGCCAGATCGATCTCGCCGTCACCGGTATCACCGACTCGCCCGATCCGAGCACGCTCGGCGCGGGCAACGTGCAGTACTTCATCAATCTCTTCAACTACTCGACGTCGAAGGCGACGAATGCACAGCTGACGATCACACTCCCGGCATCCTCGGGCTTCGTCTCCGCGACGCCGACGGGCGCCGGCGGTACGTGCGGCTCTCCTTCGGGCGGTGTGCTCACCTGCTCGTGGGCGGACTATCCGTCAGGCTCGAGCTACTCCGTCACCGTCACCGTGACGCCGGGCGTCGCAGGCACGAACACACTGACCGCGTCGATCTCCGCGACGCAGCCCGATCCCGACAACGTCACCGCCGGACATCTCAACAGCGACACCGAAACGACGACGATCAATCCGAGCTCCGCGCCGACGATCACCGGCTTCACTCCGTCGAGCGGTCCGGTCGGAACGGTCGTCACGATCAGCGGCGCGAACTTCACCGGCACGACGCAGGTGAAGTTCAACGGCCTCGCCGCGTCGTTCACGGCGGTGAATGACTCCACCGTCACCGCGACGGTTCCGAGCAGCGCGGCGAGCGGCGTCCTCTCCGTCACCAACGGCATCGGCACCACCAACAGCGCCGGCAGCTTCACCGTCACGCCCGGCATCGCCGTCACGAACACGAACGACAGCGGCACCGGCTCGCTGCGCGACGCCATCGCGCAGGCCAACAGCGGCGCATGCGTCTCCCCCTGCACGATCAAGTTCCAGATCGGCTCGGGAGTGCAGACGATCACGCCGTCGTCGCAGTTCGCGAACATCACCGCCGCGAACGTCACGATCGACGGCACGACGCAGCCCGGCTACAGCGGCACGCCGCTCATCGAGATCAGCGGCACGAGCGCCGGCGCCACCTCGCGCGGACTCGTCCTCGCCGGCGGCGGCGCGACGATCAAAGGACTCGTCCTCCGCAACTTCACCGCCGCCTTCCCC
>Ga0209468_1000118_pt1 | contig 37509 bp, 27 predicted proteins | sample GraSoiAngelo_102_FD_185871 | JGI IMG/M metagenome (GOLD analysis project Ga0209468, IMG submission 185871) | Grasslands soil microbial communities from the Angelo Coastal Reserve, California, USA - 14_0903_02_40cm (SPAdes) (version 2) | ecosystem: Environmental > Terrestrial > Soil > Grasslands ...
CGAATAAGCGTTATGGCCACGCGGCGACGCGTGAGTCTCAGATAGAACCATGGTCGACGTCTTCGAGACGATCGACGTGCCGCTTGCAATCGTCTACAAGGATCGATGGAGAACACCGAGCATGAGTTTGCGACGGAAGACTGTACCGCCCACCCAGAAGCATCCGCGATCGTCCTCTTCGGGTCGGAAGGAGCTGATTGCAAAGGAAAATACGAAAAAGCAATCAGCAAAGAAGAAAACTGTCCTTGACAATCGCTTTCATAGAACTCGAGCGTGCGGCCGGGAATATGGGTGACAAAACAGACCGGGAAGATAGGTTACACCGGTGACCGTTGGGGAGTGGCAGAGACGGGGCTTTTGTGCGCTGATCTCCCCGAATACGCGGAGCGACAGCCGCCCATTCAATTCGCACGAACACACGGTGTCGATACGATGGGCTAATGTTCGTCACGCACGGGGACAACTTGCGACGCATCGTCCTTTCTGAGGCAGTCCAGATGTTGAGCATCAGCCATAGAATCGCATCTCCCGCTCATCGAAGCGGGCCAGCAGCACCGGTCCGTAGTACAGCGACCAAATGCCGTCGTCGATCTCTTTAGGACCGACCCACTCGCCGGTGAGTGTTTTGCTCGTGAAGATCCGCTCGCGCTTCCATCGCATCATGCCGTTGTGGGAGATCTTCCGCGTCTCGAGGTGGCCGGCGTACTCGATGGGCGGCAGTGACTCCGGATACGGCCGCGGCGATGGACGATAGATCGTGGCCGAACGTTTCTGTCCGAGCGTCGCAACTCCTCGGCGGCAACCGTCGCGCCGCGTCGGCTTTGGCGCGTGGGCCTGGCCGTGCAGCTTAGGCTCAAGTCGTCCGGCGGACCGAATGCCGCTTGCCGCCGAGCAAAGCGCTAGCCAGCAAAGTGCGCGGGCTTGTGCTCCTCGCCCCTGTCCCAGCAACAGCTCGCAACGGTACGGGACATCACCATTGCGACGGGCCGATCGCATACGACGATAGTGTGTTCAGCCGCCGTGACCGGAACAGAAGTGAAAGCATTGTCAAGGCCCGAGAGCGTTTCACACCGTGCGCGCACTGGCTTATGCCATCGGCGTCGTGTGGAAGAATCCGCTGGTGAACGTCCGCGGCGATGACGAGAATCCGAAGTAGGTCGACTTTACGCGCGCGAGGGTAGGGGTTTGCACGTTTCCAGACTCTCCCTTCTTGAGACGACGTGACAGCTGACGGTATTCGAGATCGGATGCGCAGCGAGCTCCGAGAGGCTTACCGCGAGGAGTTCAAAAATATCGTTGAAGCGTGGAAAACGCTAGAAACAAAAGCGCAAGGCGTGATTACCGTGTGCGGTATCTTTGTGGCGGCAGCCTTCGCTCACCTGCGGGACGCCTCTCTATTGGCGACATCTACACGCCTAGTGGTTTCTGTCGTTTTAGCTCTATTGATCGGTAGTATTCTCTTTGCATTGCAATCATTACAGTTGCGGCCCGTCACGCTGCCACCTCTCGGCACATTTCTGCGACAAGGAGTTCACGATGTAACTAGGCAGGGTGATGCATCCATCGCGGACCTCGCACGTCGTTTCGACATCGAAATTGAAGCCGCTTGGGAAGAAACGATTCAGGCCATTGTGCGACTCAATATTCGTAAAGCGCGGGGCGTTACTGCCGCTCAAATCCTTGCAGTCGCTGCTGTGTTAGCAGCCGGCGCGTCAACGATCTTGAGTGCTGGAGTGCAGCAATAAAGATATGCGCTTACGAAGACTGCGGCAGTCGCGCAAAGCCGCCGAGCATTTACTGCTCCCGACATAGAAAGCGGCTCATCGTCATTAAGATGCTGCAACGAAAACTCGAGCGACGTAAGAATAAGCGCGTCTGACGTTGACTGGCCGCCCAACTCCTTATGCCTGTCACCTCGAGCCGGAGCACTGCGCCGTGCGCAGACGCTGATCGAAATGACAAGCCGCTCAACCGGCCTTTGGCCGGATGAGGGGCTGTCACTGGAAGCAGCCGGCTCAGGATGGCGGGGGAAGGATGTGTGATCGGATCAGCGAATGGAGTACTGAGTCCCGCGCGTGTGTTATCGTGAATGATGAGGTGACATGATGTCCAAGGTTAACGGCGAAAAGGCACGTGCGGCCATTGCAAAGCGTCGCCGCACGGCTCAAAGAGCGAAGACACGTGCTGCACGCGCTGCAGCGGTTGCTGCCAGTCCTGCGAAAGTTGCGAAAAGCAGTTAATTGACGTTGCCCGTGTGTTCAGTTCGGCTGCCGGCTATCAGAACAGTGACGGGTCGTTGATCGCCGTCGCTGTCGATGCCCTCGAGCAGCCATACTCCGACAACTTCAACTTCAGCACGTCCGCGGCGGCGGTCACACTCGATCTCCCGTGCGCCCTCGCGACGCCATCGGTCTGTTTGACTAAGTACTTCATTCGCTAAATTCGCGCACACGTCATCCCGAGCGGCAGCGAAGGAGCGCAAGTTACGCATTTTGAGATGCTTCGCCGTCTCCGCGGCTCGGCATGACGGTGCTGAAGTCCCGTGACCGAATTTAGCGAATGAAGGACTACGGTACCTCCAACGTGTCCGCAAACGTAATGCGGTAGCCGATGCCGAGCGCGGTTGAGCCTTCGCCGAACGACTCGGGGAGATCATCGAGCAGCTGCAGCGCGTCGACGATTTGCGCGCGGTCGGTGTCGCGGCCGTAAACCTCGACCTCCAGCACGACGATGCGCAGCGGATTGGGGCGCGGTGGCGCGGTGCGCACTTGTCCCTGCCAGACGGTGTTCTCGGGCTTGAGAGTCGTAGGCGTCATGATCGCTGACGCGACGCGCTCCCATCCGATCTCGTCGGTGCTGCCGTCGCCCGTCCGTTGTTCGAGGCGGAGGATCATTAACGAAGTACTGAACTGTCCACGCTGCGAGAATTCGTACGCGGGGCCGTTCACTTTCACTGCCACGATGCCGGTGGTGTCGAGGTTCGTCGTGTCGTAGGTGACGTCGCGATGGGGAACGAGTTGGATGAAGTCGGCGGGGACGGTCGTCGAGATGTGCGCGGGCGCGACCGACTTCGGCTGGAAGCGCGCGAATACGAGGTGGACCATCGGAAAGTATGCGGTACCGGGATCGAGGAGGATGTCGCAGTACCAGAGGTTCCGGTCCGCGTCGAATTGCGGCGCGTAGCCGACGATGTCGACGTCCCTGCCGTTTTCGGCGAGCTTCACCGTCATCGGCGGGACGGCGGGCGCGAGGAAGTTCGGCGTCATGAGCGGGAACGTGGCGTCGGCCGGCCAGAGGGGGTCCATGCCCCACTCGCTCGTGAACTTCTTCAGCAATTCCGCGGCGTCGGAGCCGAACGGAACGAACGCGGGCTTCAGCGTGACGCCCAACAGCTCGCCGGCTCCCGACGAGAACCACGGCCGCTCCATGTAGACGCGCAAGCCGCCGCAGCGGCGTGAGGACTTCGCGTTCGGCAGCGCGCCGCTTCGCATCCACTGGAACAGCGGCACCATGTACAGCGGCTTCGGCTTGTCCGGACGCGCCGAGTTGAGGATGTCCGCCGGAGTGGGGATCCCGGCTTCCGCGCCGGTGGGCCGAACGAGGTTTTTCGGATCGGCAGTCACGCTCTCCGGGAAGTACTCGCGGAACCTCGTCGACGCGGCCGGCGTGTACGTGACGGCGTGATACTTCGTGTCGCCGACCGGATGGCTGAGCGTGAATTCGGGGAGATCGTCTGCCGGATCGAGCAGGCGGACTTCGGCGAGCTGCATCTTCTGCGCGACGAAATCCGTTGCTTCGATGAACGCCGGCTTCGTGACGTCGTCGAACGGATCCTTCCACGTTGCCTGCACGTCGACTTTGCCCGTGCTCTTCGCGTCGACGAGGAACTTGCCGTCCAGCGTGGCGAGGGTCTCGCCGAATTTTTTCTGCGGCGTCACGGAGTCGATCTTCGGAATCTTCAGCGGCTGCTGCACCGCGTGAACGAGCACCAGCGTGCGGAAGGGGAGGTGCAGCCAGTTGCGGCCCTCGATCGCACTGGTGCGCAGATCGTTGAGGTTCGGCACCGGCTTCTCGGCCGTCCACGCCCACACCGCCATGTTCTCGAGATCGGTCGGATGGAAGTAGGAGCTGATGCGCACTTCGTACGTTTCGCCCTGCGGGATTTGCACGTCGAGCACGTGGTTGATGCCGTCCCACACCGGCGTCGTCTTCGGCGCATTCGCGGCGATGCCGGTCATGCGCAGGCGGAACGGTTTCGGGTCGGGCCAGGGCTCGAACGGTATCTTGTTCACGATCGGAGGTCCCGGCGGCTCGATGATCTCGTCGGGCGTGGTCATGCCCGGCAAGCCGAGGAGGAGGACGCCGCGCGCGTAGGGATCGGGAAGGTAAGAGACGATGAAGGAGTCGTTGGCCTGAATCCAATACGAATGTCCCGGCTCGACGATTTCGGACGCGCCGGGAATCGGCTCGCGGCTGCCGTCGGGCTTCACGCGTTCGGTGAGCGATCCTGCTTCACGCTCGGCGAGTGGATAGTCCGGCACGTTCATCGCCGGCGATCCGTCGAACTTGCGATGATGCTCGGCCATCAGCTGCGACGTCTTCGGCGGCACGATGTGCCGCGCCGTTTGCTGCGCCGCGAGCACCGCGTCCGAGTCGTTGAATTTGCTGCGCACCACCAGTCGCTCGAGCGATTCCCCTTCGACCGGCTTCGCCTGCAGCATCACCATCGGAGGACTGATCGGCTCGAAGCGGCGGTACTTCACCTTGTCCGTGACTTCGGTCTGCATGACGCCGAACGCCGCGTCGTCGGGCGAGAAGACGCTGTTGCCCGCGAGGTCGGTCGCGCGCACGCGCAACTGATAGCTGTAGCCGAAGCGCAGACGCGGCAGCGATTTCGGTTTCGGAGTGAACGCCGCCGTCATCTTGAACTGCGTGTCCGGAGCATTCGACGGCGCACCGACTTGCGTCGGATCGTCGGGATCGTGCGAGTCGCTCTTCAGAATCGTGTTGCCGTATCGCGGTGCGCCGAGGCTCCAGCCGTTCCAGGTGAAGAGCGAGTCGTGCGCGCGCAGCACGCGCGGACCCGCGCCCGGCACCGGCTCCGTCACGCTCATCTGCACGAATCCTTCGTCTTCTTCGGGCGGAAGCGTAAGCGGGCCGCCGGCCGCCTCGGAAAACGTGTACGTGCCGACGCGGCGGCAGAGCGAATGCCATGTTGCCGACTTGTCGTCCCACACGTCGACGCGATACCCGCGCACGAGATCCTCGGCGAAGAGGTCCTGCTTCTCCGCAGGCGCATCGGCTTCCACCGGCGACGACGCGTCGATCTTGCGCAACGCGACGTCGAGCGCCCACGAGGCCTGGAAGCGATCTTTCAAATGGTCCGCCGCATCTGTGCGGGCGATCGAAATGCCGGCGGTCTGCAGCGACGGCAGCCCCTGTTCTTTCGCGTCGGTGCCGGACCATCGATTGTGTTTGTGATGGTGGACGATGGTCGTGGCGGTGTTCTGCAATTTGAGGCCGCCGCCGGCGACGTCGAGCTGCAGCACGCGAAAACGATTCGTGTCGTCGACGCGCAGCAGTCCGTTTTGCAAATCGCTTCCGGGGCCGGGTTGTGCGACGAAGAGCTCGTTGCCGATCGTGTAGTGCGTTCGCGGCGTGTACGGCGTCGTCGCCATCGCCAGCGGGAGATTTTTCGGCGTGACGGTTATGACGCCGTTCGCGCCGATCGCCGCGGGGAGCGTGACTTCGAGATCGATTACGAGTCCGAAGTAACGCAGCAGGTTCGGATAATCGCCGAGTGTGGCGATCATCTGATGGAAGTCGTACGTCTTCGTGAGATCTTCCGGCGTCGGGAGATCCGCGGAGATCTTGCTCGTCGGCTGCACGTAGTTGTACAGCTGATCGAACGACTCTTTCCTCGACGCCGCACCGGCCGCCGGCATCGGAGTGCCGCCGCCGAAACCGCCGCCCATTCCCATCGTGAAGGGAAGCGTGGCCAGCATCCCGATCCATTTGAGAAAACGGCGCAGCAGCGCGAGCGGAGCGGCGAGACATCCGCATCCGCAACCTTTGGGTGCCGGCAACGGCTTTGGTTTCGGCGGCTCGGGGGCCGGAAGGTCCGAGTCGGGCTCCGGTTCGGTCGAGCCGACGAAGACCGGCGTGTCGTCCGTCGGAACCGGCTTGTAGTACTTCGGCGGATCGGTCGGCACTGCGATCTCGCCGAACGTCGGATCGGTGCCTAGGACGTCGCGCGGCGGGAGATCGGTGCCGCCGCCGTACGCGGGATCGGTGGCGACGGTCTGAAAAACGTCCTTGATGATGTCGTGAATCGTTGCCGCCGGAAACGTACTGATCGGAACGCCGAACTCGTTCTGGAACTTGAACGGCACGACCGTCGTGTCGTTCTTGAAGATCGCTTTCCAGAGATCGGAGCGCGCCGGCTTGGTCGCCGCTACGTTCAGCGGCGCGCCGCCGTCGAACTGGATGTCGAACGACACGCCGGGCGTGTTCACGATCGAAGGCCAGTCGAGAAAATCGGGAAAGTCGTTCAGCGTCATCTTCGTGACTGACGGGTCTTCGTTCCACAAACGCGGCGAGGCGAAGACCGACAGGCGCAGCGTGGTGCCGGCAGCATTCGGTCCGTCGCTGCCGTTCGGAAGAGCCGTCCAGATGATGGTCTGCTTGCTCATGATCACTCTCCCGCCACGACCGGATAGTCGTCGAATGCGCCGCAGTAATCGGTCCACGCGCCGAATGGCATCAGTTGGCGGAACGTCGGATCGGAGCCGGCGAACTCGCGCTCGAGCGTGACTCCGACGCTGATGCTGAAAAAGAGAATCGAGATCTTCACCGTCACGCTGGCCTGTCCCCACAGATGCCCGCCGTGCGGCGCGATCGCCTTCGTCGCGTAGGTGAGGCCGAGGTAGAACTCGATCGAGACGGTGATGATGCCGAGGACCGACAGCGAGCCGCAGGCGCGGAGGTAGCCCGTCAGCTCGAAGCCGTCCTTCGTCATGTGGAAGTAGAAGCCGGCCATGATCGTGGCCGAGCCGCTGGCGACGCCGAGGTTGAGCGCGATGCTGGCACCGAACTCCAGCGACGCTTCCAGATCCTCGACGCCGTCGAGTCCGATCTTGATGGCGAAGAATCCGCCGCCTCCGAAGAGCGACACGGTGAGGATGAACGGCTGCTGCCGCTCGCAGAACGCGAAGCGGAAGTTCATCGGCTTGGCGCCGAACGGCAGGTAAAACAGCGCCGACAAACTGACGTTCTGCATCGTCATCACGCCGACGCCGATCGTCGGCAGGCCGAGCGAGAAGCCGACGTTGACGCCGGGATCGGGCGGCCCGAGGAGCTCGATGCTCGGAGGATCTTTGAAGCCATCGCTCGGGATGAACGACTGCAGCTTGTTGACGAACTCCAGGATGCCGACGAACTTGATGCCGCCGAAGTCGACGGAGGTGTCGAGCTTCTTTCCCGTCTCGGCGACGAAGCCGATGGAGTTGAACGTGAGCTCGACGAGATGCAGATCCTTCGGAGGCAACAGAACGACCGCGAAACTCGTGAGCGTGCCGGTCGTCTTCAGCACGGGCGGCGTCGTGGTGTCGAGGCGCTTTTCGACGACTGCATCGAGCGTGAACGTCGAGCCGTTGGGTTTGAAGACGTTGCTCGGAATCAGCTCGGACGCCGGCAGGCTCCAGTGGTACGTCGTGCGAACGACGTTTCCATCGCGGACGGTGAGGAATTTCGGAAGCGAATTGTCGCCGGTCGATCCGGCGTCAGCGAATTTGTGGATCCTGATGATGTCGGAGAGCTTGATTCCTCCGAGGAGCTTCACCTCGCCGAAAATCTTTTCCGGATCGAACGATCCTTCGGCGCCATTGACCAGCAGATCGACCGGACCGCCGACCGGACCGAGCGAACGTGAGAGTCCGCTGACGCCGATGTTCGGTGCGACGAGACCTCCCGATTTGTCGGTGTCGAAGTTGAGCGGCGGCGTGTTGGTCACGCGCGCGAAGACTTGCGCGGGATTGCCGATCGACGTGCCGAGCTTGTTCGTGTACGACGGCTCCCACTCGATGGTCGACGACACGCCGCGCCCGAGGAGTTGTTGCACCGCCGGAATGTCGACCTCGGATTTCGCCATGAGCGGACGAAAGTGCGGCTCGGAGCCGTCGACCTTTTTCGCGGCGAAGGTGAAAAAGTTCGTCTGCAGCGTCGAGTCGTTGTCGCGGTCCGGCGGTCCCGACGGCGCGAATGCGACGTGTTGTCCGTTGAGCGGCCGTCGGCGGCGCTCGCTGGTCAGCGGCACGGCTTTCGGTCCGAGGCCCGCGTATGCGTCGAGGACTTTCTGGATCTCGGCAGCCTGCGTATCGATGTCGAGACTCACGAAGATCAGCGGCATCGTGAAGTCGATCGCGCGTCCTTCCCATTCGTAGCCGATCACGTGAAACGGAAAATCGGCGATCGCGTCGCCGGCGTCGATCCGCGGCCAGAACGCATCCTGATTTTTTCCGGCGATGACTTCGCTGTCTTCCGGCTTGGCGAGGTTCGGCGTGGTCTCGGTGATGATGTCGACCGTGCGGAATTGAAAATCGCGCGGCATGTACGTGCGGCGATGCTCGCGCACTTTGATGAACATCCGCTGAAAGTCGTAGGCGATGAATCCCGGCTTCGGGACGTCCTTGCGAAAGAAGAATTTTCGCTCGGTGATCTTGACGAGCGATGCGCGATGGCCGAGCGGGAAGAGGTAGCCTTCGTAGACGACGCGCACGAAGTGATCGCGTCCCATCGTGGCGACGTGGTTCCACTCGGAGACGGTGAGATGGCGCTGCGCCGGAAGGTCGGGCGGATCGGCCGGAACGAGCGGCGGGTTCCATTGTCCGTGCACGTCCAGCCAGCCGCCGAGCGTGGTCAGCATCATGCGCGACGTCTCGACCGGAACCGGCGCGAACGCGTCGATGTAGTAGTTGGACGTCAGCTGCACGATCTCGTTGCGATCGCGGCCATCGAGCGACGCGCGAAACGGGACGAGCGCGTGATCCTGCGGATTGCGTTGAAAGTCGGGCGACCACACCGCGCGCACGCGCGGATCGTTGTCCGGCCGTCGCGTGCCGAGTCGCGTGTGCCACAACTCGATGCGCCCGTCGTGCTCGACCGGTTTTTCTGCATGAGTCCATGTCGCCTGATGATCGGGCGAAAGAAAGAGACGATACGGAAGCTCGATCGCGGTTTCGAAGCGCGACGGCGCAACGATCTGCGGAGGCGGCTGCAGCATCGACACGATGAGCGGCGGCATGCACCCCGTCCTCGGCTCATACCGCGCGACCGCAGTCACATTGAGCGGCAGCGTCTCCAGCGCAGCGAGCACACCTTCGACCGTGAGCGGAAACTTCGTTCCGGCCGGAACGTTGAATGCGAGTCTGCTCGGGCCGGCGAGGCGCGAGAGCACCATGCCCGGTGGAGGCAATGGATCGTTCCCCGGTGGTGGCGAGGGCGGCAGAGGTTGTCCGGGTTCCGCTCCGTCTTTCGCTTTCGGCTTGGTGCCGTCGCTGACTTCCCAGAACGCCTGCTCGAGAATGTGCTGCGGCTGAAAGTGCACGACGAGCCGCGCGTTCGCTTGTCCCGCGATCTGCGCCGGCGCGCCCGCGGAAGGCGCAGTGAAGTCCACGCTGACGAACTCCAGTCGCAGCAACAACAGGTCGTCCGGACGTACCACCGAGACCGAGAAACTGCGAGTCGGCATCAACGCCTCCTGATGGGATGGAAGGGTTGATCTTAACCCGTCGCGTGCCGGATCGGCTGGATTCCCCGCTTCGATAACCTCTGGAACCGGAAGAACAGCAGCGCCGCCACGACCGTCAGTCCCACGCACAGGCCCCACCACAAACCGACGACGCCGAGGCCGAGGTGGAAGCCGAGCCAGAGCGCGATCGGGAAGCCGATGCCCCAGTGTCCGAAGAGGTTCGCGTAGAGGGGGAACTTCGTGTCGCCGCCGCCTCGCAGCACGCCGGCGCCGACGGCTTGCACGCCGTCGGACAATTGAAAGACCGCGGCGACGAGGAGAAGCGGGATCGCGGTGCGGATCACGTCTTCCTGATTCGTGATGAGCCGTGCGCAGGCGCGCGGGAAGAGGGCGAAGGCGAGTCCGTTGAGCGCCATCACGGTGGCGCCGAAGATGAACGCGACGTGTCCCGCGACGCGCGTCGCGATGCGGTCGTGCGCGCCGACGGACAAGCCGACGCGCACCGATCCGGCGGCGCCGACGCCGAGCGCGATCGTGTACGTGAACGCGGCCAGTCCGATCGTCAACTGGTGCGCGGCGACTTGGAGTGTGCCGAGGCGCGCGGCGAGCACGCCGACCAGCGCGAAGACGCCGATTTCCGCGGAGAGTTGCAGTCCGATCGGCAGCCCGACGCGTGCCGCTTGGGCGATCTCGGCGCGATTCGGCCGGTGATCGAACGGCGCATCGACTGCAATCCTTCGCACGGCCACCGCTGCGATCCACGCCTCGATGACCGTGCAGATCAACGTCGACAGCGCCGCGCCGGCGACGCCCATCGCCGGAATCGGGCCCGCGCCGAAGACGAAGAGGATGTCGAGCGCGAAGTTGAAGATGTTCCCGACGACCATCGCCGTGAGCATCGGCCGCGTCACGCCGTGCGCCTGCAGATACGCGCGGATCGTCAGGAAGAGGAGATACGGCGCCAGGCCGGCCGTGCGAATGAGCAGGAAGGCCGTCGCCGGTGCGACGAGCTCGCCCTTCACGCCGGCGTACGGGACGGCGAACGAGACCGCGACGAGGATCGCCGTCAGCACCGCGGTCACGATCAGCGACAGCCACACGCCCTGCCAGAGCACGCGCCGCGCGCGCACGCGATCGCCCGCGCCGACCGCTTGCGAGATCAGCGGATCGAGCGCCGACACGATGCCCGTCCCCGCGATCGCGAACGCGAAGAAAATCGCATTGCCGATTGCCGCTGCCGCGAGCTCTTTCGCGCCGAGACGTCCGAGGACCGCGACGTCGACGAGGCCCATCAACTGCATCCCCGCCTGTGCCGCCGTCACCGGCAGCGCGAGCCGGAATAGTTGACGCAGCTCGTGCTTATAGACCGCGGCGCGCATGGAGCGCGGGATTTTAGTAGGATTACGCGCCTTTTCGAGCTCTCAGCTCTTAGCTGCCAGCTCTTAGGTTCGTCATCCTGAGTCGGCGCAGCACGACGAAGGATCTCAAAATGCGAACGCGTGGCAATTCTGAGATCCTTCGCCGTCTCACGCGGCTCAGGATGACGTGAACCTGAGACAACCCAAGAGCTAAGAGCCAAGACCTGACACCTGACAGCTAAGGATTCTGCAATGCGTTATCTCGTCACCGGCGGGGCCGGTTTCATCGGCTCGAATTTCATTCGCTTCCTCTTCAAAAAATACGGCGACGACGCGAGCGTCGTGAATCTCGACAAGCTCACGTACGCGGGCATCCGCGAGAATCTCGCCGAGTACGAGGGAAAGAAAAACTATCGCTTCGTGCATGGCGACATCGCGAAGCCGGAAGACGTCGCCGAGGCGTACAAAGGCGTCGACGGAAGTGGCGTCGATGTCGTGGTCAATTTCGCCGCCGAGTCGCATGTCGATCGCTCGATCGATGACGCGGCGGAGTTCGTCGAGACCGATGTCCGCGGCGTGCTCGTGCTGCTCGAGCATGCGCGCCGCGCAAAGCTGAGTCTCCGCCGCTTCGTGCAGATCTCGACCGACGAGGTGTACGGCTCGATCGAGGACGGCTCGTTCACCGAGACCGATCCGCTCCAGCCGCGCAATCCGTACTCGGCGTCGAAAGCCGGAGGCGATCGCATGGCCTACGCGTACGCGCAGACGTACGGGATGCCGGTGATCGTCACGCGCGCGTCGAACAATTTCGGACCGTATCAATATCCGGAGAAGCTGATCCCGCTCTTCGTGACGAATGCGCTCGATGATCAGTCGCTGCCGCTGTACGGCGACGGGAAAAACATCCGCGACTGGTTGTTCGTCGACGATCACTGCGCGGCGATCGATTTCCTGATCGAGCACGGAACGAACTCCGAGGTCTACAACATCGGCGGCGGCAACGAGCGCGAGAACCGGGAGATCACGCACAAGATCCTCGAGCTCCTGAACAAGCCGGCCTCGCTCATCAAGCAGGTCGGCGACCGCCAGGGCCACGACCGCCGCTATTCGCTCGACACCAGGAAGCTCGAAGCCGCCGGCTTCAAGTGCGACACGAACTTCGACGCCGCGCTGGAGAAAACGGTGCAGTGGTACATCGATCACGAGCCGTGGTGGCGCGCGATCAAGGAGCGCAGCGCCGAGTACCGCGCGTTCTACGAAAAGCAGTACGCGAACCGCTGAAGCTGATGGCGGATGGCGGATGGCAGATGGCGATCGAAGACTGAATGTCCGTCATCATCTGCCTGCCATCTGCCATCTGCCATCTGCCATCTGTCTCAAGACACGCACTCGCGAATGTCCGCGATCAGCTTCCCGAGATCGAACGGCTTCGCGTGGATGCGGAACACCGCCTGGTTGAATCGCTTGAGGATCTCGGTCTCCGGGACCGCGGACGCGATGATCGTGCACTTGAGCTTGTCGGGGCAGTGCGACTGGATGTGTTTGAGCACGCCGTAGCCATCGACGCGCGGCATCATCAGGTCGAGGAGAATGACCGCGTAGTCGTTCGTGTCGATGCGCTGGATGGCTTCGAGGCCGTCGCGCGCCGTGTCGACGGCGAGGTTCTGGCGCTCCACGACTTTGGCGAGCATGGCACGGATCGGGTCGTCGTCGTCGACGACGAGCGCGCGTTTCTGATCACTCACGGCGCGTAATGATACATGCCACGACTGCCGGGTCCGTTACGTGATTGCGGCGATCAGTGCGAACGGCGCCGCGACGAGCGCGACGACGATCGCGACCGCGATCAGAACAGCCACGAACGCGGCTCCGAACGCGATGAGCAGCGCGAACTTCACGATCATGAAGACCGCGAGGATCGGCAGGAACAGCAGCTTCAGCGGCAGGAGCACGAGCTTCAGGGTGAACTTCACCATCGCGAATGCGGCGACGAGCACGCCGGCCACGAGGGCGAAGACGGCGAATGCGATGAAGGCAGCCAGCATCATGTTTCGTTCATACGGCCGCTGCCTCCAAGGGTTGCGCGCCGATGTAGACCGACTGCGGACGGATGATCCGTCCGGTGCGGCGCTGCTCGGCGCAGTGCGCGATCCAGCCGACGACGCGGCTGATGGCGAACGTCGGAGTGAACAGCGGCACCTCGAGGCCGAGGCCGTGGAGGAGGAGGGCGGTGTAGAACTCGACGTTCGTCTGCAGCTTGCGGCCGGGCTTGTACTCCTCGAGCAGGCGCAGCGCGGTTTGCTCGACGGAGCGCGCGAGATCGTAGAGACGCATGTCGCCGGCGCGCGTGAACATTCGCTCTGCGGCCGCAGCGAGAACGTCGGCGCGCGGATCGCGCACTTTGTAGACGCGATGGCCGAAGCCCATCAAGCGCTCGCCCGACTCGATCTTGCGGCGCAGCACTTCTTCGGCGCGCGACGCGTCGCCGATCTCGAAGACCATGTCGAGCGCGGGCCCGGGCGCGCCGCCGTGCAGCGGACCTTTGAGCGCGCCGATTGCGCCGGTGATCGCGGAGACGAGATCGGAGCCGGTCGACGCGATCACGCGCGCCGTGAACGTCGACGCGTTGAGACCGTGATCGACGACGGTATTGAGATACGTCTCCAGTCCGCGCACGAGCTCCGCGTGAGGCTCGATGCCGGTGAGCATGTAGAGATAGTTCGCGGCGTATCCGAGGTCGGCGCGTGGCGCGAGCGGCTCCTGGCCGTGGAGAAGGCGCCAGTAGGTTGCGACGATCGTGGGAAAGGCGCCGGGGAGGTCGTCCTCGTTGAGTGTGCCGGCGGCCATGCGCAACGCGTCCATCGGTTCTTTGGACTGTTGTGTTGCTGCTTTCAGGAGCGACAGCGTCGCTTCACTCAGAAAGCGGCAGCGCAGCTGCCGCAGTCCAAAGCCTGCGGCTTCGAAGAGCAGCGCTGCCCTTTCTTCGAATGTAGCCGAAGGCGCCAGCTCCTCCACGCGATGTCCGGCGATGACGAGCTCCCCGCGCTCGCCGTCGACCATGCTCAGCCGCGTCTCCGCGGCCACGATTCCTTCGAGTCCGTTGTGCACGTTCGTCATACGCGGCACAACGTAGGTTCGGTTGACATTTATGTCAATGTTGATTGTATAATCAACCAATGGCTGCCGCATGGATCGATGCCGCCGAGGCGGTGAGACTGCTGGGAGTGAACCGGGCGACGCTGTACGCGTACGTCAGCCGCGGCTTCATCCGCTCCGAGCCGGTGGCCGGCAAGCCGCGGCAGAAGCGCTACGCGCGCGAGGACGTCGAGCGGCTGCGCCTGCGCGCCGAGGAGCGGCGCAATCCCGAGAAAGCGGCAGCGAACGCGCTGCGCTGGGGCGTGCCGATCCTCGAGTCGTCGATCACGCTGATCACGGACGGCAAGCTGTATTACCGCGGCCATGACGTCGCGGCGCTCGCGCGCGACCACTCGATCGAAGACGTTGTGTCGCTGATCTGGACGGGTGCCTTCGACGGCGATCTCTTCGACACGCCGCTGCACGTGATCGCCGGCGGCGCGGCGACCGGCGACCTGCCCTTCATCAATCGCGCGCAGTCGATCCTGCCGCTCGTCGCCTCGCGCGACCCGCTTGCGTTCGACTTCCGCCCGCGCGCCGTCGCGCAGACCGGCTGGCGCATTCTCAACCTGCTGACGAGCGTCGCCGCGGCGACGCGCGAGCTCGCGCCGACGATCGACGAGACGCTCGCGATCGCGTGGGCGCCGAAGGTGAAAGGCGCAGCCGATCTCATTCGCGCGGCGCTGATCCTCTGCGCCGATCACGAGCTGAACGTCTCCGCCTTCACCGCGCGCTGCATTGCCTCCGCCGCCTCGAATCCGTACGCCGCCGTCCTCGGCGGCCTCGCCGCGCTCGAAGGCGCGAAGCATGGCGGCGCCACCGCGCGCGTCGAAGCGATGTTCGACGACCTGCGCCGCTCGCGCGATCTCGAGAAAGCGCTCGCCGAGCGGCTGCGCCGCGGCGAGCGCATCGACGGCTTCGGCCATCCGCTCTATCGCGCCGGCGATCCGCGCGCGAAAGTGATGTTCTCGCTCCTCGACGCGCGCTTCCCGAGATCGAAGGAGCTCGCCTTCGCGCACGCCCTCTCCGCCGCCGCCCAACGCGCCCTCGGAGAAAAGCCGAACAGCGACTTCGCGCTCGTCGCCGTCTCCCGCACGCTCGCGCTCCCCCCCGGCAGCCCCCTCGCGATCTTCGCGATCGGCCGCACCATCGGCTGGATCGCGCACGCGATCGAGCAGTACGCGCAGGACGCGATGATTCGTCCGCGGGCGCGGTATGTGGGCGAGAAGCCGGCTTAGTTGATCCCGCGCGAAGACGCGGGATCTTCGGTTCCACCGCGGGATAAACTGCTTACATCTTCGACACGTTGTCGAAGTACTTCACGAATGACACGATTCCGCCCGAGGCTTGCTGCCAGTCGTAGTTCTCGTTCGGCGCGTGGTAGCCGTGTTCGGGGAGTGAGAGGCCGAGGAACATGACCGGTGTTTTGAAGACCTTCTCCATCGAGACGACGGCGCCGATCGATCCGCCTTCGCGGACGAAGACGGGCTCGCGGCCGAAGGCGAATTTCATGGCGTCGCGGATGGCGTCCGCGAGCGGGCCGCTGGTCGGCGCGGCGTAGGGATACATCGAGTTTTCGATCTCGACCTTCACGTCGGGATTGTGCTGCTTGACGAACGCGCGAATGATTTTCTGGATCTTCTTCGGGTCCTGATTTTTCACGAGGCGGAACGAGAGTTTCACTTCGGCGCTCGGCGGGATGATCGTCTTAATGCCGGGACCGGTGTAGCCGCCGACGAGTCCGTGAATCTCCATCGTCGGCATCGCCCAGATGCGCTTCATCACGTCGACCGGATCGTCGCTGCGGATCGACTTGAAGAGGTGGTCCTTCTTGAACTGCTTGATCGTGAAGCCGGAGTTGCGGAAGTCGGCCAGCTCGCGTTTGTCGGGCGGCACGACGTCGTCGTAGAAGCCCTTCATCTTCACTCTGCCGGTGCGCGCGTCGTACATCTGCGAGACGAGCTGGGCGAGCTCGCCGATCGGATTGCGCGCGGCGCCGCCGGTGACGCCGGAGTGCTGATCGGTCGTTCCCGTTTGCAGTTTCAGCGTGATGCCTTGCAGTCCGCGCAGTCCAGCGGGAGCGGCGGGCTGTTGGCGCGAGACCCAGATGGTGTCGCTGACGAGCATGTGATCCGTCGCCAGTTCGTCCGCGTGTTTCTTGATCGCGTCTTCGAAGCTCGGCGAACCGATTTCTTCTTCGAGCTCCCACAGCACGTTGAGATTGATCGGGATATTCGCTTGCCGGGCAGCGCGGATGCCCCACATCGCGCTGAGCGCAGGGCCTTTGTCATCGGTCGTGCCGCGTCCGAAGTAGCGATTGCCTTTTTTCGTGAAGACGAACGGATCGGTGTCCCACGGCTCGGTCTCGCGCGACGCCGGCTGCACGTCCATGTGGTTGTAGACCGTGAGCGTCGGATAGTTGTCGCTCGACGTGAAGCGCCCGTGAATGAGCGGATTGCCGTCGGTCTCGATGATCTTCGCTTCGCCGCCGAAATCGCGGATCAGTTTCGCGGCCGCGTCGGCGCAGCGGCGGATGTCCGGCTTGCGCGCTTCTTCCGCCGAAACGGACGGAATCTCGACGAATTGCTTCAGCGTGTCTTCAAACTGCGCACGCTCGCGGGTCGCCCACGCGGCGAGCGTTTTCTTATCGATATTCATGCGGCGCGAATGCTAACAGATGGCGGCTTCGCGGATGACAGATGGCAGATGGCGGATGGCGGATGGCGGATGGCGGATGGCGGGCCATCGGCGAAGCCGCCCACTGCCATCAGCGACGCCGCCTACGCGCGCAGCGCGCGCTCTCACCACCCGACCGCTGCGCCGCCGCGCCGCGGGTCGCTCGCGCCCAATCGCATGCCGGTCTGCGGATCGATCATCACGCCGTGCGCGTCGCCGATCAAGTCGCTGTCGCTGAATCCCGGCTTGTCGCGGAAGACGTGTCCCATTTTCTCGAGCGCGTTGCGCGTATCGGTCTGGAAGTCGAACGCTTCCCAGTAAATCTGATCGGGGAGCCATTGATGATGAAAGCGCGGCGCGTCGATGGCCTGCTGCAGGGTCATGCCGAAGTCGATGATGTTCGTGATGAGGTGCAGGACGGTGTTGATGATCGTCGGACCGCCGGGACTGCCGATCGCGAACGCGAGCTTGCCGTCTTTCAAGACGATCGTCGGCGTCATCGACGACAGCGGGCGTTTCTTCGGCGCGATCGCGTTCGCTTCGCCCTGGATCAACTCGTAGTCGTTCGGCACGCCGGGCCGCGCGGCGAAATCGTCCATCTCGTCGTTGAGCAGGAATCCCGCGCCGCGCACGGTTACGCCCGATCCGTAGCTGTCGTTGAGCGTGTACGTGCACGTGACGACGTTTCCGTCGGGATCGACTACGGTGTAGTGCGTCGTCTCGGTCGATTCCGTTTTGCCGGCCGGCGTTCCCTTGCTCGTCGACGCGTGCTCGGGATCGATGCTCTTGCGCCGCTCGTTCGCGTACGCGCGCGAGATCAGCGCGTCGACCGGCACTTTCACGAAGTCCGTGTCGCCGAGGTATTCGGCGCGATCGGCGAACGCGCGGCGCATCACCTCGATCATCGTGTGCGCGTGTGCCGACGAATGCCAGCCCATCGACTTGAGATCGTACGGCTCGAGCATGTTCAGCATCTCGATGAGCGCGATGCCGCCCGATGACGGCGGCGGCATGGTGATGATCTCGTAGCCGCGATATGTGCCGCGCAGCGGCACCCGAACGGTCGGCTCGTAGGTGCGCAGATCTTCACGCGTGATGATGCCGCCGTTGCCGCGCATCGCCTCGACGATCAGCCGCGCGGTTTCGCCTTCATAGAAATCGCGGGGGTTGTCGCGGATGCGCGCGAGCGTCGCCGCGAGCTCCGGCTGTACGAGCGTTTCGCCCAGGTCGTAGAAGCGCCCGTTGCGCTGGAACATGCGCCGGCTGTCGGCGAACGGCGCCATTTTGTCGATCGTGCTTTTCTGGCTGAGGCTCTTCGACAATTGATAGCTGACTTCGAATCCTTCCGCTGCGACTTTGCGCGCGGGCTCGACGAGCTCGGACCATTTCAATTTGCCGAAGCGCTGGTGTGCCATCATCAGTCCGGCGACGGTGCCGGGCACGGCGACGGCTTTGTATCCCTGCGTCGACATTCCTTTGATGACGTTGCCGTTCGCGTCGAGGTACATGTCGCGCTTCGCCGCCAGCGGCGCTCTCTCTCGATAATCCAACGCCTCGGCGGTCCCGTCAGCCAGTCGGACGATCATGAATCCGCCGCCGCCGAGGTTGCCGGCAGACGGCCACGTGACCGCGAGCGCGAAGCCGATCGCGACCGCCGCGTCGACGGCGTTGCCGCCTTTCTTCATCACGTCCGCGCCGATGCGCGATGCGATCTCCGAGGTCGAGGCTGCCATCGCATGCCGCGCGCGCACGGGCTCGCGCGAAGCGGCAAAAAGCGGTGCGGTCAGCAGTAAAAAGAGCGTGAAAAGACGCTTCATGCCGCGAAGTGTATGCGGATTCGCTTGCGCAACCGAAATAAGGCGTTTACAGTCATTTCAAGCCCGGGTCCCAACATGCTTTTTGTCGAACGCCGGCGCGTGCAACGCGTCAAACTCCTGGAGCCGCTTCGCGGTTCGGCCGGTACGATCCGGGTCTTCGTAGTCGATGTCTCGCTGAACGGCGTCCGCATCGCGCACCAGGAACCGATCGGCCGCCTCGGCGCGACGATCGCGGTCACCACGTCGTGGGACGCGCGGCCGATGAAGCTCGAATGCAAGATCGTGCGGACGCAGATTCATCGCGCCGCCGACAGCGCGACGGCGAAGACGCTCTATCACTCCGGCCTCTCGATCACGCACGCCGACGACAACTCGCTGGCGACGCTGCGCGAGCTCATTCACCGCCACATCCTCCGCGCGCTCGACGAGCAGAAGGCGAACGCGCGCGGCATTCCGGCGAACGCGCCGCAGTCGCACCAGCGATCGCAGCCGGTGCATTACCGCAGGCACGAGCTGATCGCGGGACGATGGCGCGAGACCGACACGACCGATCCGGCGCAGCCGGCGAACGGCTTCACGGTCGCGGCGTCGCATTCGCCCGAGGAAGTGAACATGTTGCGCAGCGCGTTCGAGAGCGCCGACAAGGCCACCGGTGGACACGATCTCATCCGCCGCATGGCGAAGTTGAGCATCACCACGGCCGAAGGCATTCCATCGCGGCGGTTCATGCCGTAAGATCGCGCGGGTCCATCCATGAAAGACAAAGTCGATCTCAAGGCCGACAAAGTTGACCTCAAAGCCGTCCGCCGCAGCAGCCGCTTTCGCGTGCCGATCACGAGGCCGGTGAAGATCGGATTGAAGGAAGGGACGCTCGTCGACGTGAGCAGCGCGAACGCATTCGTCACGCACAGCGGCGCGCTGAAAGTGCAATCGGAAGTGACGATGACGTTCGACTACAACGGACGCAAATTCACGGGACGCCTGCGCGTCGGATCGTGCGGCGTGGTAGGACGGCAGAGCGCGAGCGGCGACACGCTGTACGCGTCGCGGCTCTACTTCACGGACCTGCCGGAAGAGTCGCAGCGGATCATCGAGGACATCCTCACGACGACGGGATGACACGCCGCGCGTGTCATCCCGAACGAAGTCGAGGGATCTGGGGCTCGGGTGGCGGCGCGAAGCGCGCTCTTCGCAGCACCGCCCGCCCAGATGCCTCGCTCACGCTCGGCATGACAGCTGGGTGCTTAACTTCTGTAGTCCGCGTTCAAGCTCACGTAATCGTGTCCCAGATCGCTCGCCAGCACGACAGCACGCGCGTTGCCGGCACCGAGGTCGACACGCAGCGGAACGCGCTCTCGCGAGAACACGCGCGCGGCGTCTTTTTCGCGATAGGGCGCGGGCTGGCCGTCGCGCACGAGCGTGATCGGGCCGGCGCTGAGGGAGACGCGTTTGATCGAGAAGCGCGCGCCGCTGCGGCCGACGGCGGCAAGAATGCGGCCCCAGTTCGGGTCGCCGCCATGCAGCGCGGTTTTCACCAGCGGCGACGTTGCGACGGCGTGCGCGGCGAGGCGTGCATCGCGCTCGCTCTTCGCGCCGTGCACTTCGATCTCCATCACGCGCGTCGCGCCTTCGCCGTCGCGGACGATCATCCACGCGAGCTCGCGACAGACGGCGTCGAGCGCGCGCTGAAAGTCGGCGAGATCGGCCCGCGACTCGTTGCCGAGTTTTCCGGAAGCGAGAAGGAGCACGCAGTCGTTCGTCGACGTGTCGCCGTCGACGGAGATCGCGTTGAAGCTTTGATCGACCGAACTGCGCAGCGCGCGTTGCAGCGTCACCGGCGCGACGTTCGCGTCCGTCATCACGAACGCGAGCATCGTGGCCATGTTCGGATGGATCATGCCCGCGCCTTTCGCGACGCCGACGAGGCGTCCGCGTTTGCCGCCGAGGGTGAACGTCGCCTGCGCGACTTTCGGACCGACATCGGTGGTGAGGATCGCGTGTGAGAACGCGTCGATGCCGCCCGACGAAAGACGATTGACCGCGTCCGGCAGCGACGTGCGCACTTTGTTGTCCGGCAGCACGACGCCGATCACGCCGGTCGACGCGAGAAAGACTTCGTTCTCATCGCAGCGCACGAGCTCCGCGGTGCGCGTGCGCACGCGCTTCGCGGCCGCGAGTCCTTCGTTGCCGGTGACGGCATTCGCGCAGCCGGCGTTGACGACGACGGCCTTCACGCGTCCGCCGCTTTTCTTCAGCGCGGATTTCGAGAGCAGCACCGGCGCCGCCTGAAATTTGTTGCGCGTGAACACCGCAGCCGCGCTCGCGCCCTCCTCGGCGAGAATCAGCCCGAGGTCGGGACGCTTCTTCCGGATGCCTGCGCGCACGCCGGAGGCGACGAAGCCCCTGGGCAGTTTCATCGCGTGTCATCCTGAGCCGCGGAGACGGCGAAGGATCCCCCGCCAATGTGCGAGGGTCGCTCCGATTCCGGGGATCCCTCGCTACGCTCGGGATGACACGTGAGACTCTCCAGCGCTTTGTGCGCGGCCTCGCGCACGCGATCGGGCGCGGTGCCGCCGTACACGTTCTTCTTTGCGAGGACGGTGTTGAGATCGGACGAATGCCCGCGCTCACGCGAGACGATCTCGTGTGCCTCGCGGAAGGGAATGCCGGTTGCCGCCAGCTCATCGGCCGCGTCGGTGGAAAGCAGCAGCGGGCTTCCCGCCGCGCCGCGCATGCATTCGCGATTCAGTTTCAGCGCGCCGGCGAGCGCGGTCAGCGCCGGCAGAAGAACCCCGAGCAGCGCGCGCGTGCGGAAGAGCGGCTCTTTGTCGAGCTGCATGTCTTTGTTGTAGGCGAGCGGCAGTCCCTTGAGCAGTGAGAGAAATCCCGTGACTTCGCCGATCGAGCGCGCCGCGTAGCCGCGCGTCAGCTCGAGCACGTCGGGATTTTTCTTCTGCGGCATGCGCGACGAACCGGTCGCGAGCGCGTCCGGCAAATCCATGTACGCGACTTCGTCGCTCGTGTAGAAAATCAAATCCTCGGCGAGTCGCGAGAGGTGCGAGAGCAGCATCGACGCCGTGAATAGATATTCGGCCGCGAAGTCGCGGTCGGAAACGGCATCGAGCGAATTCGCGGTCGCGCGAGCGAAGCCGAGGGAGTGCGCGAGACGCTCGCGATCGATTTTCAGCGGCGTGCCGGCGAGCGCGGCGGAGCCGAGCGGACATTCATCGCCGCGATTCTTCGCGTCGTTCATGCGCGAGAGATCGCGTTGCAGCATCTCGACGTAGGCGAGGCACCAGTGACCGAACGTGACCGGCTCCGCCTGCTTCAAATGCGTGTAGCCCGGCATCGCGGTCGCCGCTTCGACGATCGCGCGTTGCGCGAGCACGCGCGCGAGCGGACGCACGAGCGCGTCGAAGTCGTCGCACGCTTTTTTCAGCCAGAGCTTGAGGTCCGTCGCGACCTGGTCGTTGCGCGAGCGGCCGGTGTGCAGTTTTCCGGCGAGCGGCCCGAGCGTCTCGCGCAGCGCCGACTCGACGAACGAATGCACGTCCTCGTAGTCGCCTTCGCGCAGCGTGAGCAGGCGCAGCGACTCGACGAGCAGCGAGACTTCGTCCGCCTCCAGCACGCCCGCGTGCCCCAGCTCCGTCGCCCACGCGATCGAGCCCTGCACATCCTCGGCGAACAGCTCGCGGTCGAACGAGAACGAATCGTTGAGCGCCCGAAGGAGTGCGGACGGCCCTTCGCTGAATCGGCCGCCCCACATCGATGATGGCACTTGCGTGCCGGTCACTCCGACACCGCCTTGTCCTCCACCGCAAAGGGCGCGAGGCGCTTCCGGCCGCGCAGCTGCAGGCCGAACAGCTTGATGAATCCCGCCGAGTCGGTGACGTCGTAGCCCGTCATGTCGAACGAGGCGAGGTTCTGCTGATAGAGCGAGCAGGGCGACTTCCGCCCGACGACCATCGCGTTGCCTTTGTACAGCTTCAGCGTGACGCTGCCGGTGACGTTCTCCGCGAGCACGTTCACGAACGCGTCGAACGCCTCGCGCAGCGGCGCGAACCACTGGCCGTTGTAGACGAGCTCCGCGTAGCGCGTGGCGATGCGCTCTTTCTCGTGCGCGCTGTCGCGGTCGAGCGTGATCGACTCGAGCGCCTTGAGCGCGGTGACGAGCAGCGTGCCGCCGGGCGTCTCGTACACGCCGCGCGACTTGATGCCGATGAGGCGGTTCTCTACGAGATCGCAGCGGCCGACGCCGTGCCGTCCGCCGATCTCGTTCAGCGTCTGCACGAGCTTCGCCGGCGAGAGGTTCACGCCGTTGACGGAGACGGGGATGCCTTCCTCGAATCCGATCGTGACGTTCTCCGGCATGTCCGGCGCGTCCATCGGATCGACCGTGAGTTTGAACATCGACGCTTCCGGCTCGAACGCCGGATCTTCGAGCGGTCCGCCCTCGTGCGAGAGATGCCAGAGATTGCGATCGCGCGAGTACGGATCTTTCTTCGTGACGGGCACATGGATGCCGCGTGCGGACGCGTAGTCGATCGCGTCTTCACGCGAGACGATGTCCCACTCGCGCCACGGAGCGACGATCTTTAACTCCGGCGCGAGCGCCTGATACGCGAGCTCGAACCGCACCTGATCGTTGCCTTTGCCGGTGCAGCCGTGCGCGAGCGCGTCGCATCCGGTCGCCAGCGCAACTTCGACCTGCTTGCGCGCGATCAGCGGACGCGCGGTCGAAGTGCCGAGCAGGTAATCGCGCTCGTAAATCGCGCCGGCTTTCAAAACCGGAAAGAGATAGTCGGCGGCGAATTCTTCTTTCGCATCGATGAGATGGAAGTCGCACGCACCGGTGCTGTACGCCTTCTGCGCCAGCCCCGCCGTCTCCTCGGCCTGACCGACGTCGACCGCGACCGCGACGACATCGCAGCTGTAGTTTTCTTTCAGCCAGCTGATGATGATGGAGGTGTCGAGACCTCCCGAATACGCGAGAGCGACTTTTTTCACGCTGCTTTCTCCTTGTTCTGTGTCATCCCGAGCGCAGCGAGGGATCCCCCGCCTTCTTGCGCCGGGGATCCTTCGCCGTCTGCGCGGCTCAGGATGACACCCAGCGCGTCGAGGAATTCGCTCAGCGCTTTCTTGGGAACGATGTAAGGCGGCAGGAGCCGCAGGACTTTTTCGCGCGCGGTGCCGACGACGAATCCCGCCGCGAGCAGCTCGCGCGCGACCGGCGCGGCGGGACGATCGAGCTCGATGCCCCACATGAGGCCCGCGCCGCGCACGTCGACGACCGGAAGTTTCTTCGCTTCGGTTTCAAACCACGCGCCGAGCGCGTTGATCTGCGGCAGCAGGCGCTCGGTTTCTTCGAGCACGACGGTGCCGAGGCGGCAGGCGATCGGGTTGCCGCCGAACGTCGTGCCGTGATGTCCCGGCTTGACGACGCCTTCGAGCGCGGCGCCGGTGAGCACCGCGCCGAGCGGCAGTCCGCCGCCGAGCGGCTTCGCGAGCGTGATGATGTCAGGAGTGACGCCGCTCTTCTGAAACGCGAAGAGATGTCCGGTGCGTCCGAGTCCGCACTGGATTTCGTCGAACACGAGGAGCGCACTGGTCTTGTCGGCGACCCGACGCGCGGCGAAGAGGAATTCATCGCTCAGCGGGATGATCCCGCCTTCGCCCATCACCGGCTCGAGGAAAATCGCGGCGGTGTTCGCGTCGACCGCCGCTTCGAGCGCGGCCACGTCATTCGGCGCGACGAACGTCACGCCGGGAACGAGCGGCGCGAACGGCTCGCGATAGGCGTCGTGTCCGGTCAGCGACAACGCGCCGAGCGTGCGGCCGTGAAAACTCTCCTGCAACGCGACGAGATTTGTCTTCTTGGTCGCGAGACGCGCGAATTTCAGCGCGGCTTCATTCGCTTCCGTGCCGCTGTTGCAGAAAAACGCACGCGACATTCCGGACGCGCGCACGAGCTTCTCGCCGAGGATTCCCTGCGCGGGGTGGTAATAGAGATTCGAGACGTGCATCAGCGTCGACGACGCCTCGCGCAGCGCCTTCTGCAGGCGCGGGTGTTTGTGGCCGAGCACGTTCACGGCGATGCCGCCGAGGAGGTCCCAGTACATGCGGCCGTCGGCGTCGGAGAGGCGCGCGCCTTTTCCGTCGCGCGGATGGAACGGCGTGCGCGCGTACGTCTTCACGAGGAACGCGTCCTCGCGGGCCACCACCGCGTCGGGCGATTCGTCATGCAGCAACAAGGGTGGTCCCTCCTTCGGTTGCCCGGTTGCTCAGTTGCTCGGTTGCCGGGGTACCGATCGTGATCTGCGGCACGCCGGCGCGAAGCGCCGTGAGGGCCGATTCGAGCTTCGGGCGCATGCCGCCGGTGGCGATGCCGGTGGTGATCATCTGTTCGACGCCGTTCGCGTCGAGCGCGGGAACGAGCGCGCCGTCTTTGTCGAGCAAGCCCACGACGTCGGTGAAAAACAAAAGCTCTTTGGCCTGATGAGCGACCGCGATCGCCGACGCCGCGGAGTCTGCATTCACGTTGAGAATCGCGCCGCTCTCGCTCATCGCCAGCGACGAAACGACGGGCAGGATTCCGTAGTTGAGCATCATCCGCACGAGCGTGCGGTTCGATGCGGTGACGCGGCCGACGTGGCCGAGCTCGACTCCGTCGATCGGCGGATGCTGCTCGGCGATGAGCGTGCCGCCGTCGCAACCGGAGATTCCGGCCGCGCGGACGCCGAGCTTCGTCAGCTCCGAGACGAGCATCTTGTTCACGGCGCCGCCGAGAACGGATACGACGATCTGCAGCGTCGCGTCGTCGGTGATCCGCAGACCCGCGTGCGTCCTCTTCGCGATGCCCGCCTTCGCCAGCGCCGCGTCGATGTGCTTCCCGCCGCCGTGCACGACGATGATCGACTCGCCGGCCTGCCAGCGCGCGACGATCTTCTGCAGCACGACGTCCCGCCGCTCCGCATCATCGAGCAACGAGCCCCCGAGCTTGATCACCGCGACGTTCATCTCTGCCTTCTGCTTTTTGATTTCTGCTTTCACGCGAGCCCCTCCGTTTCCGGATAGCCGCACATCCGATTGAAGTTCTGAATCGCCTGCGAGGCCGCGCCTTTGAGCAGGTTATCGATCACCGACACGATGACCGCGCGCTTGCCGCCCTGCAGGACCTGGAATCCGATCTCCGCGAACGGCGTGTTCACGACGCTCTTCAGCTCCGGCATTTGTCCGGCCGGCAGCACGCGTACGAGCGGCGCGTTTCCGTATGCGTCGGCGTAGATCTCCGCGAGGTCTTCGTTCGACACCGGCTGCATGAACGCGACGTGCATCGTCGAGTAGATCCCGCGATCGGTCGGCAAGAGATGCGGCACGAACACGAGCGCGGTCCGCTCGCCGAGATGCAGTCCCTGGCGGATCTCCGGCTCGTGCTTGTGCTTGCCGATGCCGTAGGCTTTGAAGTTGCCGAAAAGCTCGGTGAATGAATATGCGACGTCGGCTTTCTTGCCCGCGCCGGAGACGCCGCTCTTCGCGTCGATGATGACGGGCTGCGTGCGATCGATGTGGTACGTGAGCGGCCGCAGCGCGAGCAGCACCGACGTCGGATAGCAGCCGGGATTCGCGACGAGGCGCGCCTTCGACAGCTCGCCGTTGCACAGCTCAGTCAATCCATACACCGCCTCGGCGAGCAGCTGCGGGCGCGGATGCTCGAATCCGTACCACGACGGATAGTGCGACGGCTCGCCGAGGCGGAACGCGCCGGAGAGATCGATCACTTTCACGCCGAGGTCGAGCAGTTGCGGCGCGACGTCGGCGGAGACTTCGTTCGGCGTCGCGAGGAACGCGACGTCCGGCTTCGTCTCCACGAGCGCATCGATCGAGAACGACTCGCTCGAGTACGCGCCGACGATCTCGGCGTGCGCATGGCGCGACAGCAGGCGCACGAGCTCCGCACCGGAGTATCCGGTGGCGCCGGCGATGGCGACGCGCGTCTTCGCCGTCTGATCCTTCGCGGCCGCGAGGCCGTCGAGCTGGATCGCCGTCACTTACGCTTCCCCCTCTTCCTGCATGACCCACGGGAAGTCCTCGCGCGAGCCGGGACGGACGGATTCCGCCCTGAATTCGGGAACTACACAAATGGCGTATTCGATGTCTTCCATTGGTCGGGCTCCTATCGTCCCGCGCTATGCGCGCGTACGTTCGCGGGCCGCTTTCGCAGCCGGACGCGCCGGCGTGATTCCGGCGATCGCGTGGATGCGCCGCACGAATTGCGCGGCGGCAGAGGGCGTGCGAAGGGCGACGAAGATCGTGTCGTCTCCGCCGATGGTGCCGAGGACGTCGTCGAGCGGCGTGGTGTCGATCGCGCTCGCCAGCGGCTGCGCCGCCGCCACCGGCGTCTTGATCACGACCAGATTCCCCGCCGCCTCGGCGGACAGGACGGACTCGCGAAACAGCTGCTCGAGCCGGTGCTCGCGCGACTCGCGCGGCGTGAACGCCGCCACCGGCGCCATGGAGATGGCGTCGGGCTCGACGTATCCGGCCGGAGTCTTGACCAGCCCGAGCTCGCGCAAGTCACGCGAGAGCGTCGGCTGCGTGACCCGCACACCGTGGCGCTGCAGCTCGGCCATCAGCTCGTCCTGCGAGCGGACGGCAGTCGAGCGGACGATGCGGAGGATTTCCTCTCGTCTGCGCAGCGCGTCTCCGTGTGCATGAATATTCATCATCGCGAATCTTTATGCGGAAACCCGTGCCTGTCAAGTCACATTCCCGTTTGCCGCTCTCCCGCCTCTCTCTCGCGTTCCCGCGCCCGAGCCCGAGCCCGTGCCCGCTTCCGCGCCTATCGCATCTCCGTGCCCGCGCCCGTGCCCGCTCCCGCGCCCGGGGTGGGTGGGTTTTGGCGCGTGCCACTCGCTTCGCTCGCCCCCTCCCCGGGCGCGGAAGCGGGCGCGGGCGCAGGCGCGGGAACGAGGCTTGCGATTTGCAGGCTCATCGCTCGAACAGGAGACCGCCCTCATGTCCCGAGTCGAACGCGTCGACAGTCCCGCCGGCCGCCGCCCCTCCGACCTCCGTCGCACCGCCGCCCCTCGTGCCAACCGCCGCACCGAGTCCCCCGGCCGCACCCCCGGCAAGGCGGAAGGAGAAACGCGCGATGTCGAGGAGGCGCTGAAGCGGCAGGAGGGGTAGCCGCTCAGCCTCCGAGCCTCGTAGTCCTTCTTGATGCCGAATCTGGTGGAGCGGCGGCCGCTTCGGCCGCCGACCTCTCGCGAGAATTCGGCGGCCGGGGGCGGCCGCCGCTCCACAGGTTCGTCATCAAGAAGGATTAGAGGCGGCTCGGCTACCCTTAGACGTCGATCCCGACCGATCGCATCAGCGCCAGCGCGTTGCTCTTCGTGACCACTCCCGGCCGCATTCGATAGTCGAACACCACGTTTCCGTGCTCGAGGTGATCCTCGAAGTGCACGTTCGCCGCTTTCGGCGCGAGCTCGTCGGCGATTTGGGCGAGCGCGAGGTCGTGGGTGGAGACGAGTCCGACCGCACCGCGCTCCACCAGCGCCCGCACGATCGCGTCGGCGCCGATGCGCCGGTCATGCGAGTTCGTTCCGGCCAGCATTTCATCGAGCAGAAACAGGAGCGGTCCGCGCTGTGACATTTCCAGTACCTGCCGGATGCGCAATATTTCCGCATAGAAGCGCGACGCGTTTTCCTGCAGCGAGTCGTGGATGCGGATCGAGGCGCCGACCGCCATCGGTGAGATCGTGAGCGACTTCGCGCAGACGGGAGCGCCGCTCATCGCCAGGACGGCGGCGATTCCTGCGCTGCGCAGCATCGTGCTCTTGCCCGACATGTTCGAGCCGCTGACGATGAGGAGTCGCAGCGTGTCGTCGAGACGCAGGTCGTTCGAGATGCGGCGATCGTCGGGGATGAGCGGGTGTCCGAGCTCGTGCGCGTCGAAGAGAGGAGCGCGCTCAGTGACCTCGGGCATCGCGAAGGAGGGATGCTCGAAGGCGAAGGAAGCGAGCGACGCGAGCGCTTCGAATTCGGCGACGACGTCGATCCAGTCGATGACCGATCGTCCATGCTCCGCGCGCCAGCGCTCGATCGCGAATGCGACGTTCGGCGTCCACATCAGCAGCGCGGCGATCGGCATGAAGAATTGATTGCGGCGCGCGTCGAGGAGCGCGACGCGTTTGCGGAGGCGCTCGATCTCGACGTGCGCGTGGTCGATGCGCGATTGCAACTGCGTCAGCCGCTCGCACGCGAATCGCTCGCGCTCGAGTCGCTCGAGCATTCCGGCGAGGAGCGCGAGCGCCGGCTCCGCGCGCTCGATGCCGGCGATGATCTGCTCGACGCGCGGTTTCATCGTACGCGTGACCACGCCGATCACCGCGCTGATTGCGATCAGCGGCCAGATCGGAAACGACCAGAGCGCGAAGAGTGCCGGGATCGTGAGGACGACGATCGGCATCGCGATCAGCGGAAGCACGATCGACGCGACGCGCTCCATCGGCGTGATCTCGATCCGCGGCATCGACGCCCATTCATCGAGCGTGACCGTCACCGCATCCGTCGCGAGGTCTTCGCGCAAGTCGACGTTCTCCCGCAGCTCCGATACCGCGGACTGTCGCGCGCGAATCTCGCTGACATCCATCGACGGCGACTTCAGCCAGTTCGCGAGCCGCGTGCGACCACTACGCGTGACCGCGAGCGAGATCAGCTCGAAGAGCGACGCGTTGCCGAAGAGATCGAAGTCGGCGGCGTACGGATGATGATCGTCCGCGAATTCATCGCCGCGATCGCCGCGCCCCGCCCACGTGCCGTCGATCCGCGCGATCCCGCGCTCATAAAACGCCGCGCCGCTCTCGAGCCGCTTGCGCGCGCGAATGATGCGCTCGTGCACGATTGCCAGCGCGATGAACAGCGCAACCGGAATCAGCGCGAGCCACGCGCGAACGAAGAGAAGGATGACCGCGATCACCGCAACCGCAACGCGCACAAACGAGATCGTGAGCTCGCGTTTCCGCAGCGCAGCGGCGGCGTCGCGACGTTCGATCAGACGTTGGGCGTAGAGATCACGCGGTCTCACGGCCGGCATCATAGGCGCCGGATTGAGGATTGAGAATTGAGGATTGAGGAAGGGCTTTGTTGCGGCGTTTCCTCAATCCTCAATTCTCAATCCTCAATCCGTTTTCCTGTCGTAAACTCCGAGGATGCAAGACATTCAAGCCTTGTTCGCCGACTATGCGTCGTATCACAAGACGAAAGGCAACAAGGCATATCACCGCATCGGCATCCCGCTGATCGTGCTGACGCTCCTCGGGATGCTCGCGCGCGTGCAGCTCTTCGATGCCGGCGGCGTGCGTGTCGACGTCGCGATGCTGATCATCGCGTTCTCCACGATCTTCTATCTCCTCGAAGAGTGGCGTCTCGCGATTGCGATGCTCACCGTGTCGGTCGCGTTCTATTTCGTCGGCGCCGCAATCCCGTTCTGGGCGAACGTCGCGCTGTTCGTCCTCGGATGGATCTTCCAGTTCATCGGCCACAGCGTGTATGAAAAACGGCAGCCCGCGTTCACGCGCAACTTCGTTCATCTTCTCGTCGGTCCGCTATGGATCCTCAACGACCTGATCCCGGTCGTGAAGAGCGCGCCGCAGTCTCGCTGAGGCCGCGCGGCTCGGACCGCGCGCGCGTCGCCGGCGACAAGGTCGTGCTCTTCTCGCGCATCGCGAAGGGGTGGACGGCGCGCGTGCCGCGCTCGCATACGCACGCCGAACATCCCGGCACGGCCGTGTTGTGGGACGAGCAGTATTACGAGGTGCTGAACGCGGACGTGATGCAGGGCGGCGGCATCCGCTACGTGCTCGCCGCGTGGCGCGACGACATGACGTTCCGCGATTTCCAAACGTACGATGACGCGTCCGAGGCGCGGATCGCTGCGGATTGGGAAGCGGCGATGCGGCAGCGCAAGCACGGCAAGCTGGCTTGGTTCTCCGGGATGCTCCTCGGGCATCTCCCCGCGCCGATTCAGAACAGGATCGCGAATGAATACGGCGTCTCCGCGCCGCGAATGACGCTCCTCTCCATGATTCCGAGTCTCGTTCTCCTCGGCGTCTGCGTCTGGTTGTATGCCGGCGCGCGCTTGAAGATGGAAGCGTCGCCGGTGCCGGTGTGGGTCTGGGTGATCGCGATGTACTCGCTCGCGGAGTCGGCGATGCGCTATCTCGTGTACATGGGGCAGAGCCGCGCGATGGGATCGCTGCCCGGCACGATCGTCTACGCGATCCTCTCGATCATCGCGCCGCAGCGATTCCCCTGGCCGCGCGAGCGCGGATCAGAGACGTTCACGCTCGCGCCGGACGAAGACGTCGTGCGACTCGACAGAATCACGATGCGCATGCCGCTCTTCACGCTCCTCTCCCCAGCCGAACAGCATCGCCTCGCGCAGCGCTACGACTTCGACTATCGCGAGCACGCCTACACGCCCGCGTACATTCTTTTATGTGGCGCCCTCTTCGGCGTGATCGTCGAGGTTCAGCGCGTGCGCGGCGCGGGCGGCATCAGCGCATGGATCTCGCTCATCGTCGCCGGCGTGCTCGTCGTCGAGCAGCTCGTGCGCCTGGCGACATTCGCGCGGCGGCCGGCGGGGAGCGTGCTTGCGCCGGTGGTGCGGTTGTTCGTGAGGGGATACCTATAGGACTTCTAGGACCGATAGGACCTCTAAGACCCTTAGGACCTTAAGTCCTATACGTCCTATCAGTCCTATTGGTCCTATCAGTCCTATCGGTCCCCCCAAGGGCACGCAACTCGCACCGCCCCTCGCAGTGGTTTGTGAGGAGCTCGACGGCAGACAGCGCGTCATCATCGAGGCTGCATCACCGGAAGTGGATGCCGGCGCGTTTCCGGCCAAGCGTGTGGCCGGGGATGTCGTGTTCGCCGAGGCGGATATTTTTGCGGACGGACACGACCTGATCTCGGCGGTCGTGCTGCATCGGCACGAGAGCGAGAAGAAGTGGGCCATGGTGCGGATGCGGCCGCTGGCGAACGATCGCTGGCGCGCGGAGATCACGGTCGAGCACGTCGGCTTTCACCGCTTCACGATCGAAGCGTGGGTCGATCATTTTCTCACCTGGCATCGCGATCTGCAGAAGCGCACGTCGGAGGAAGATCTGCGCGTGCAGTTGCTCATCGGCGCGGAGCACATTCGCGCGGCGGCGAAGCGCGCGAATGCGCGCGACCGGAAGAAGCTCGAGTCGTTTCTCGCGGTGATCGACGGTGATGATCCGATCGCGGAGAAAGTCGAAGACCTTCGCAGCGACGATCTGCTCGCGCTGATGTGGCGAAACGCGGAGCGGAAGTTCGCGACGCGTTACGAGCGCGAGCTGCTGATCGAAGTCGATCGTCCGCGCGCCGCGTTTTCGGCGTGGTACGAAATGTTCCCGCGCTCCGTCGGCACGTTTCGCGACGTCGAGAACGAGCTGCCGCGCATCGCGCGCATGGGCTTCGACATCCTCTACTTCCCGCCCATCCACCCGATCGGCGTCACGTTCCGCAAAGGGAAAAACAATCGCGTGAGTGCCGAGGAGGGCGACGTCGGGAGTCCGTGGGCGATCGGCGGCGCGGAAGGCGGACACAAATCAGTCCATCCGCAGCTCGGCACGATCGACGACTTCGAGCGGCTCATCTCCAAGGCGAGAGACCACGGCATCGAGATCGCGATGGACATCGCCTTCCAGGCCTCGCCCGATCATCCGTACGTGCGCGAGCATCCGGAGTGGTTCCTCGCGCGGCCGGACGGCACGATCCAGTACGCGGAGAATCCGCCGAAGAAATATCAGGACATTTATCCGTTCCACTTCGAGACCGATGCATGGCGCGCGCTGTGGAACGAGCTGCGCGACGTGTTCGCGTTCTGGGCCGGCAAGGGCGTGCGTGTCTTCCGGGTCGACAATCCGCATACGAAGCCGCTGCCGTTTTGGGAGTGCGCGATTCGCGAATTGAAGCGCGAGTGGCCGGATTTGATCTTTTTGGCTGAGGCGTTCACGCGGCCGAAGATCATGTACCGATTGGCGAAGGGCGGGTTCACGCAGTCGTACACGTACTTCGCGTGGCGCAACACCAAACATGAACTGACCGAGTACTTCGAAGAGATCACGAAGCCGCCGGTCAGCGACTTCTTCCGGCCGAATGCGTGGCCGAACACGCCCGACATCCTCACCGAGTTTCTGCAGTTCGGCGGACGCGCGGCATTCACGCAGCGATTGATCCTCGCGGCGACGCTCTCCGCGAACTACGGCATCTACGGTCCGCCGTTCGAGCGCTTCATCGGCACCGCGCGCGAGCAGGGGAGCGAGGAGTATCTCGACTCCGAGAAATACGAAGTGCGTTCATGGCCCGCGACGCAGGACGATCTCAGCGAATTGATCGCGCACGTCAACAAAATCCGCCGCGAGAACATCGCGCTGCAGCAGAACGCGACGCTGCACTTTCACGAGACCGACAACGAGCAGATGATCTGCTACAGCAAGACCGCCGGCGCGAACGCGATCGTCTGCGTCGTCAACCTCGATCCGCACAACGCGCAAAGCGCGAGCGTCGATCTGAATTACGACGTCCTCGGCCTCGAGCCCGGCAAGCCGTTCCAGGTCCACGATCTCCTGAGCGGCACGCGCTTCACCTGGCACTCCGGCAAAAACCCGCTGACGCTGCATCCGCCAGTGATCCCCGCGTACGTGTTCCGCATTCGTCGACGCGTGCGGACGGAGAGGGACTTTGAATATTTCTTGTAGTGCTGCGTGCAGAGTGCTGGGTGCTGCGTTGGGATTCCGCAGCACTCAGCACCCAGCACGCAGCACCGATTGAACGATGGACGACTGGTACAAAGACGGAATCATCTATCAGACGCACGTCCGTGCGTTCTTCGATAGCAACGACGACGGCATCGGCGATTTCAACGGGCTGACGCGCAAGCTCGACTATCTCCAGGACCTCGGCATCAACATCCTCTGGCTGCTGCCGTTTTATCCGTCGCCGCTGAAGGATGACGGCTACGACATCGCCAACTACACCGCCGTCAATCCGAGCTACGGCACGCTTGCCGATTTCAAGGCGCTGCTGAAGGAAGCGCATCGCCGCGGCATTCGCGTCGTCACGGAGCTGGTCGTCAATCACACCAGCGATCAGCATCCGTGGTTTCAGAAATCGCGGCGCGCGAAGCGGGGCAGCGCGCGGCGCGACTTCTACGTCTGGAGCGACACGCCCGACAAGTACCGCGACGCGCGCATCATCTTCAAAGACTTCGAGACGTCGAACTGGGCGTGGGACCCCGACGCGCACGCGTACTACTGGCATCGCTTCTTCTCGCATCAGCCCGATCTCAACTTCGACAACGAGGCCGTGCACGATGCGCTGTTCAAGGCCTTCGACTTCTGGATGGACATGGGCGTCGACGCGTTCCGCCTCGACGCGATCCCGTACCTCTACGAGCGCGAGGGGACGACGTGCGAGAACCTGCCGGAGACGCACGGGTTTTTGAAAAAAATCCGCACGCATCTCGACTCGAAATACAGCGGACGGATGCTGCTTGCGGAAGCGAATCAGTGGCCGGAGGATTCGCTGCCGTACTTCGGAAACGGCGACGAGTGCCACATGGCGTTTCACTTTCCGGTCATGCCGCGCATGTACATGGCGCTGGCGATGGAGGACCGCTTCCCGATCATCGACATCATGTCGCAGACGCCGCCGATCCCGCCGAATTGCCAGTGGGCGATGTTCCTCCGCAATCACGATGAGCTGACCCTGGAGATGGTCACGGACGAAGACCGCGACTACATGTGGCGCACCTACGCGAAGGACACGCAGGCGCGCATCAACCTCGGCATCCGACGCCGTCTCGCGCCGCTTCTCGACAACCATCGCGGCCGCGTGCATCTCATGAACGGACTGCTGTTCTCGTTCCCCGGCACGCCGATCATCTACTACGGCGACGAGATCGGAATGGGCGACAACATCTACCTCGGCGATCGCAACGGCGTGCGCACGCCGATGCAGTGGAGCGCCGACCGCAATGCCGGCTTCTCGCGCTGCAATCCGCAGCGATTGTTCCTGCCGGTGATCATCGACCCCCAGTTTCACTACGAGCAGGTCAATGTCGAGGCGCAGCAGGCGAGCCAGTACTCGCTGCTGTGGTGGATGAAGCGGCTGATCGCCGTGCGCAAGCGCTATCGCGCGTTCGGACGCGGATCGATGGAGTTTCTGCAGACCGAGAATCGAAAGGTCCTGGCGTATGTGCGGCGACACGAAGATGAGACGATTCTCGTCGTCGCGAACCTCTCGCGGCTCGTGCAGTGCTTCGAGCTCGACCTCTCGCAGTTCCGCGGAATGGTGCCGATGGAGTTGTCGGGCGGGACGAAATTTCCGATCGTCACCGATCGTCCGTATTTCTTGAACCTCAGTCCGTTCGGCTTCTACTGGTTCGCGTTGCAGCGCGAAGCCGCGGCCGAAATCAGTCGCGGCGACGCGCCGCTCATCGCCGCGCGGACGTGGGAGGAGATTTTCGCGACGCGCAACCGCGACGCGCTCGAGCGCGCGCTGCGCTCGTACCTGCCGGCGCGGCGCTGGTTCGGCGGGAAGGCGCGCGTGATCACCGCGCTGCACTTCCGCGACGCGATCGAGATACCGAACGGCGGACGCATGCTGCTCGTCGACGTCGAGTTCGCGGAAGGGGAGCCGCAGACCTATCAGCTGCCGCTGAACATCCAGATCCTGCGGCGCGAACAGGATCAGGCGCGCATTCCCGCGATCATCGCGCGGCTCAGCGACGGCGCGATTCTCTACGAGCCGGTGCAGGAGCCGGCGTTCGCAAACGCGCTCCTCGACACGATCGCGCGGAAGAAACAGCTGCGCGGCGATCGCGGCACGCTGGCCGGCACCGCCACGCGCGCGTTCCGCGAGTTGCGCGGCAACGAAAAACTCGAGACGCATCTGATGTCGGGCGAGCAGAGCAACACCGCGATCCTGTTCGGACAGAGGCTCTTCCTCAAGCTCTTCCGCCGCCTCGAGCCCGGCATCAACACCGACTACGAAGTGCTGCGCTTCCTCAACGAGGAGACGTCATTCCGCAACGTGCCGCCGCTCGCCGGCGCGCTCGAGTATCAGCCCGGAGTGGTGCGCGCCTCCGGCGCGCCTTTGGGGGATGGGAGGCGCGCCGGAGGCGCGCACCACTCCGGCGAACCCATGACCGCCGCGCTCCTGCAGGGATTCACGCCGAACTCCGGCGACGCATGGTCGTACACGCTCGACTCGATCGGACGCTATTTCGATCGCCTGCTCAGCGATCGCGAGGCCGGCGAGGACGTGCAGACGATCGGTTCCTACATCGTCGACGCCGAGCTCCTCGGCGTACGCACCGCGCAGCTCCATCTCGCGCTCGCATCGCGCGACGACATCCGCGCGTTCGCGCCCGAGCCCTTCACGCCGCACTACCAGCGATCGATCTATCAGTCGATGCGCTCGCAGATCGTGCAGACGCTGCAGCTCGTCCGCCGCTCTCTCCATGTGCGTGCCGCTGCCCTCAGCGGCACGGCCGGCGCAGCCGGCTTGTCCGACGCCGCTTCGCGACGTGCGACCGCTGAGGGCAGCGGTCGCCACACGGACATCGCCGCCGACGCGCAGTCACTGCTCGCGAAGGAAAACGAGCTGCACCAGCGCATGCGCGCGGTGCTGAACGGAAAAATCGACGCGCAGCGGATCCGCACGCACGGCGACTACCACCTGGGCCAGGTCCTTTATACCGGCAATGACTTCGTGATCATCGACTTCGAAGGCGAGCCGGCCCGCCCGCTCAGCGAGCGCCGCATCAAACGCACCGCGCTGCGCGACGTCGCCGGCATGCTGCGCTCCTTCCACTACGCTCCGTACGCCGTCGTCTACGGCGCGGCGCCCGGCTACGACGTGCGCAGCGAAGACGTCGCGCGCCTCGAGGACGGCGCGCGCTTCTGGTATCGCTGGGTCTCGTCCGCGTTCCTCCGCGCGTACGTCGAGGAGAGCAGCAAAGGCAAATTCCTCCCGTCGCGCCCCGAGCACGTCGAGGTCCTGCTCAATGCCTATCTGCTGGAGAAAGCGCTGTACGAGATCGTGTATGAGCTGAACAACCGGCCGGATTGGGTGCGCATCCCGCTGCGCGGCGTGCTGGAGTTGTTATCGTGAGGCTCAGCGTCGTCGACCAATGCCGGGCGGTCACGCATTGACGACAACCGGTGTGGAATGATTGCGCGCCGTGCAATCTCGTGAGATTGTGTTCGCCAACGGAGCGTCAGGCGCAACAATTGCGAGCGTCTCCGGCGAGTTTGATACGCCTCGCATTTCGCGCGGCAGAAAGAGATGGAACAGGAAGATGGCTTCGAAGGTGTTTGTCGGCAATCTGGATTTCAACACCACGCGTGCGGAAGTCCAGGCGCTCTTTGCCCAGGTGGGCGAGATCCGCGATGTGTTTCTGCCAACGGATCGCGAGAGCGGCCGGCCGAGGGGTTTTGCATTCGTCGAGTACACGTCGGATGAAGACGCGGCGAAGGCGATCGAGAAATTCAACGGCTACGAGTTGAGCGGACGCGCACTGCGCGTCAATCCGGCCGAGGATCGGCCGCGCGGCGCAGGACGGCCGGGTGGTGGCGGCGGCGGTTACGGCGGCGGCGGTGGCGGTGGTTATGGTGGTGGTGGCGGCGGCGGCTACGGCGGTGGCGGTGGCGGCGGCGGCGACTATGACGGCGGCTACGGCGGT